>Ga0308176_10003003_pt1 | contig 10697 bp, 7 predicted proteins | sample PhyCR2_3_FD_203890 | JGI IMG/M metagenome (GOLD analysis project Ga0308176, IMG submission 203890) | Soil microbial communities from UC Gill Tract Community Farm, Albany, California, United States - DLSLS.C.R2 | ecosystem: Environmental > Terrestrial > Soil > Agricultural land | place: USA... | reverse complement strand
AAGCGCCTTCAGCGCCGCGATCCCGCCGGAGGCCTCGGCCGGGAAGAATTTGAAACGGTCGAGGCCGAGGTCGAGTCCACGCATGATGTCGGCGGATGTAGCGACGCCCGGCAGATAAGGGATGCCGGAGGCGATGACGGCCTTTGCCAGCGGCTCCGTCAAGCCCGGGGAAACGATGAACTCGCTTCCTGCGTCGATCGCCTCGCCGAGCTGGCGCTCGTTGATGACGGTGCCGGCACCGACAATGGCTCCGGGCACCCGCTTCATCGCGCGGATCGCGTTCAGAGCCTGCGGAGTGCGCAAGGTGACCTCGAGGACGGGCAGGCCCGCGCTGACGAGCGCGTAGGCAAGCTTCTCCCAATCCGCCTCGCGGTCGAGGATCAGCACCGGGATGACCGGCGCCGAGCGCATGATCTGGTCGATTGTCATGGATGCTCCCGCGCGAAAGCGGCCGCGGCTCCGAACAGGCCCGGCTCGGCATAAGTGATCAGCTTCACCGGCATCTCGTCCATCCGCCGTTCGAAGCGGCCCTTGGCGATGAAACGGTCGCGGAAGCCCGACCTCGGCAGATAATCGGCGAGGCGCAACCCGACCCCGCCGGCGATCACCACTGCGATCGCACCCTCCGCGAGCGCCATATCACCTGCCACGGACCCGAGCGTGAGGCAGAGCCGGTCGAGCGCGGCATTGGCGAGACCGTCCGTCCCTCCGAGCGCAGCGCTCCAAAGCTCCTTCTCGTCGTGGAAGGTGAGCGGCTGCTTCTCGATCGCGGCGAGCGCCTCATAAAGGTTCCACAGCCCCTGGCCGGATGCGATGCGCTCGACCGACACGCGACGGAAGCTGCGGCGGAGATTGGTTAGGATGCGGTCTTCGAGCTTGTCGAGCGGCGCGAAATCGACGTGGCCGCCTTCGGTCTCGATCACTTCATAGCCGCCGTTCTTGCGCAGGAGCGCGGCCACGCCGAGGCCGGTGCCGGGGCCGACGATGCTGATCACGCCTTCGTCGGGCAGCGGCAGGTCCGGCCCGCAGATCCTCCAGAATTCCTCGTCGGGCAGGTTGGCCACGGCATGAGCGACCGCGCCGAAATCGTTGACGATCGTGAACCGGTCGACCCCGAGCCGCTCCTTCATCAGATAAGGGCGGATCACCCACGGGTTGTTGGTGAGCTTGAGCACTTCGCCGCCCACGGGACCGGCAAAGGCGATGGCCAGCTCGGCCGGAAGCGCGATGCCCTTGCGCCGGCCAAACTCCTGCCACGCGAGCTGGAAGCTGCCATGTTCGGAGGTGTGGAGCTTCACCGGCTCGTCGACGGAGACGACGCGGCCATTGTCGATCTCGGCGAGCGCGAAGCGCGCGTGCGTCCCGCCGACGTCGGCGACGGCAATCTGCCTCATGCCTGCTCCGCTTCCATCGCGGCCAGCATCGCCGAAGCGCCGAGCTCGGCCTCGTTGGCGAGATTGCGCATCAGCGCGAACAACTCGCGGCCGGTGCCGACAGGCGGCGGCGGGGAGTTTGCCGGGGGACGCGACGCGAGATCGACTCCCAAGGCCTCCAACTGCCCCGTGTTGGCGTCGAGCCGGACCACGTCGCCGTCGCGTACGCGCGCCAGCGGTCCGTCGGGCAGGGCTTCGGGCGAGACATGGATTGCTGCCGGCACTTTCCCGCTCGCGCCCGACATCCGGCCGTCGGTGATCAGCGCGACCCGCTGCCCGCGGTCCTGCAGCACGCCGAGCGTGGGCACGAGCTTGTGCAGCTCCGGCATGCCGTTAGCGCGCGGCCCCTGGAAGCGAACGACAATCGCCAAATCGCCGTTGAGCTCGCCCGCCTTGAACGCCTGCAGGACCTCGTCCTGGTCGGAGAAGCAGCGCGCCGGCGCTTCGACCGCCCAGCGTTCCTCATCGACCGCGCTGGTCTTGAACACCGCGCGCCCGAGATTGCCCTGAACGAGGCGAACGCCGCCTTCGGGCCGGAAGGGATCGGTCACCGGGCGCAGCATGTCGATATCGGCACTTTCTTCCGCCGGTTTCCAGACCAGCTCCTCACCGTGCAGCTCGGGATTGCCGATCCAGTCATCCATCGAATCCGCGCCGGCCGTGAGCGTGTCCGTGTGCAGGAGCCCTTCGCGCGACAGCGTATAAGCCGCGAACGCCATCCCGCCGGCGTCCTGGAAATCGTTCACGTCCTTCGCGCCATTGGGATAGACACGCGCGATCAGCGGCACGGCGGAAGAGAGTTCGGCGAAGTCCTGCCAGTCGATGATGATGCCGGCTGCGCGGGCAATCGCCGGCAGGTGAATGAAGTGGTTGGTCGAACCGCCCGTCGCGACGAGGCCGACCATCGCGTTCACGATCGCTTTCTCGTTCACGACATGCGCCAGCGGCCGCTCGCCACTTCTGGCGAGATCGGCGAGCCGATGCACGGCCGCACGGGTGAGCGCCTGCCTGAGAGGGGTGCCCGGATTGATGAAAGCCGCATTGGGCACGTGCAGGCCCATCAGCTCCATCATCATCTGGTTGGAATTGGCAGTGCCGTAGAAGGTGCACGTGCCGGGCGCGTGGTACGAGCGGCTCTCGGCCTTCAACAGCTCGTCCTTGCCGACCTTCCCTTCGGCATAGAGCTGGCGAATCCGCTGCTTCTCCTTGTTTGGAAGCCCCGACGGCATCGGGCCGCCAGGGACCAGCAGCATCGGCAGGTGGCCGAAGCGCAGAGCCCCGATCAGAAGCCCTGGAACGATCTTGTCGCAAATGCCGAGCAAAGCGGCGGCGTCGAACATGCCGTGGCTGAGCGCGACCGCCGTGCCCATCGCGATGACGTCGCGGCTGAACAGTGACAGGTCCATGCCGGGCTGCCCCTGAGTCACGCCGTCGCACATCGCTGGAACGCCTCCAGCGACCTGAGCCGTCGCGCCGACCTCGCGCGCGAAGATCTTCATTTGCTCCGGGTAGCGGCCGTAAGGCTGATGTGCCGACAGCATGTCGTTGTAGGCGGTGACGATTCCGATGTTGGGCCCGGCGAGATGGCTGATCGCCTCCTTGTCCTCGCCCGACGCGGCGAAGCCATGGGCGAAGTTGCCGCAACTGAGGCGCGGGCGGTTGATGCCGCGCTCCTTCTGCTCGGCGATCAGGTCGAGATAGCGCCGCCGGGTGGGCTTCGACCGCTCGATGATCCGGTCGGTGACTGCGGCTAGGATGGAGTTGATCCTGGTCATGGTACTTTCCCGTTCGTGTCGAGCGTAGTCGAGACACTTCCCTCGACTTGGCTCGGGACGAACGGAACCTCTCTACTCATGCCACGTCACTCCGTCGCGCTCGGTGAGCGCGATTGCGGCCGAGGGGCCCCAGGTACCTGCTGAATAGGGACGTGGCGTCACGCCTTTCTCAGCCCATGCCGCGCGAATGCGGTCGATCCACGCCCATTGCGCCTCGACCTCGTCGCGGCGGACGAAGAGGGTGGGGTCACCCTCAATCAGGTCGAGCAGCAGCCGCTCGTATGCGATCCGGCGACGGTACTCGCTGAAGGCGTTGGCGAGTCCGATGTCGAGCGGGATCTCGCGCAGCCGGACGCCCTGACGGTCGAGTCCCGGAGTCTTGGCCATCAGGTGCAGACTGATCGTCTCTTCCGGCTGCAGGCCGATGATCAGCTTGTTGGGCCGCGTCGTCGCTCCGCGCGAGGCGAAGATCGAATAAGGCACGTCCTTGAACTGGATGAAGATTTCGGTGTCGCGATCGGGCATGCGCTTGCCGGTGCGCAGGTAGAAGGGCACGCCCTTCCAGCGCCAGTTGTCGACATGCATCTTCAGCGCGACGAAGGTTTCGGTCTGGCTTTCGCGACCGATCTCCTCGGCATAGCCGGGCACCGGCTCACCCTTGATCGCGCCGCGCGTGTACTGGCCGGTGACGGTCAGGGCTTCGGCGTCAGCGGCCGTGATCGGCCGGAGCGCACGAAGCACTTTGACCTTCTCGTCGCGGACGGCGGTCGAATCAAAGTTGCTCGGCGGCTCCATCGCAACCAGCGCCAGCAGCTGGAGCATGTGGTTCTGGACCATGTCGCGGAGCGCGCCCGAACCGTCGTAATAATCGCCGCGGCCTTCCACGCCGACCGTCTCCGCGACCGTGATCTGCACGTGATCGATGTGCGCGCTGTTCCACAGCGGCTCGAACATCGAATTGGCGAAACGGAGCGCCAGCAGGTTCTGGACCGTCTCCTTGCCGAGATAATGGTCGATCCGGAAGATGCGGCCCTCGGGGAAGGCCGCCGCGACGGCGTCGTTGATCTCGCGGCTGGATTCGAGATCGGTGCCGAGCGGCTTTTCGAGCGCCATGCGCACGGTGGGGCAGGCGAGGCCTGCGGCCTCGAGTCCGTCGATGGTCGGCTTGAACAGGGAAGGGGCGGTCGACAGGAAGATCGCAACGCCGTCGCAGGGATCGCCGACGGTCTGCGCGAGTCGATCGAAGCCGGACGGGTCGTTGATGTCGACCGGCACATAATGGAGCCGCGCAAGGAAGCGCTCCGCGATCCCCTGCTGGAAGAAGCCGGGGGGAAGATGTTCGTGAAGCGCTTCGACCGCCTTTTCACGAAACCCGTTGTCGTCGAGCCCGGTGCGGGCGGTGCCGATGATTCTCAAATCGTCGGGCAGCAAGCCATCGGAATCGAGGCCGTAGAGCGACGGGAGGAGCATGCGCCGGGCGAGGTCGCCGGTGGCGCCGAACAACAAGAGCGTGGAAGCCTTTTCCGCCATCGATCCTTCACATCCCCGTTGCTGCGAAAGTGCGGCCGTCCGGATCGAGGTCCCGCAGGTCGCGGCCGCGGGTCTCTTTCCCGAACCAGGCGACGAGAATCAAGGCGGCGACCGTCGGCACGATGATGACCAGGCTGACCACGTCGAGCGCGGGCACGAGCGCGAGGAGGGCCAACAGTTGCGCAACCATTCCCCCGGCTTTGGTGCACGCTGCCACGGTGCCGGTCGTGCGGCCCCGGATCCGCAGCGGGAAGCTCTCTGCCGTATAGGGAAGGAGCATCGCGATCAGGCCGTTGGTTCCGACGATCAGCAGCGCGACCGGCACAACGGGACTGCCCGCTCCGGTCCATTCGAGCCACAGCACGCCTGCGAGACCGGCGAGCGTGATCACGAGCGAGGCGACGATGGACCATTTGGTGCTCCAGCTGCTGTAGAGCCAGGCGACGAGGAACACGGTCGGGAAAGCGATCAGCGCGGATTCGGCGAGCAGCCTGCTCGAAAGGCCGACGCTGTAGCCCTTTTCGATCAAGTCTGCCGGAAGCCACAGCAGCAAGCCGAAATTGATCAGGCTGAAGCAAATCGCGGCAAGGCTGAGCGCGAACAGCTTGCCGAAGAAGGCGGCGCCGGTAAGTGCGACGGATGGACCGCGGTCGAACGCGAGCTGCTCCGCCGGCCGCGTCTGCCGCGCCTTCGAGCCGAAGCGTTCCATCACGCGCCGCGCTTCCTCGCGGCGCCCGCGGGCGAGGAGGAACTTGGCGGACTCGGGAATGAATGTCCCGAGCAATACGAGCGAGAGACCGGTGGGCAAGTTGAGGATCCACAGGATGCGCCAGCCGAAGAACGGCTGCAGCAGCGCCGAAAAGCCGCTGGCAGCGAAATAGCCGCCGACGGCGCCGAGGCCGCCGACCAGCACCAGACTCCATCCGCGGTGTTTGCTCGGCATCATTTCGGCAAGGAGCGCATAGGTGACGGGCAACATCCCGCCTGCCGCAACACCCATCATGAAGCACATGCCGACGTTCCATGCGAGCGAGGGCATTGCGCCGCAGATCGACGTTCCGACGAACATCACGGCGGACAGCAGGATCGTCGCCTTGCGCCCATAGATATCGGCGAGCACGCCCCAGATGAACGATCCGATCACCGTTCCGGCCAGCGCGGAGAAGGGGAAGGAAGAGACGACTGCTTTGGTTACACCATATTCCGACATCATCCCGGGCAGCGTGAAGCCCAGCGTCGCCGGCTTCATGATGTCGATAATGAGCGCGATCACGAGCACGGACATCAGCGCCCAGTGAGCGCGGCTCAGCGGCGCATCCTCAGGCGGCGTCACGACGATATCCTCCGAGGCCGCGAGCTGACCCGCGATGTCTCTGGGAAGGAGCCCGTAAGCGGCAATCCCCACGCCACCCACAATCGCCACCATGCCCAGGATCATGTCCCACCCGATCGGCATGCCATTCAAAATGAAGTGATTGTGGCGCCCCATGAGGAACATCGGCGCATGGAGGAGCACACCGCCGGTCACGGCGATCACGCCAAGCACGAATGCCCAAAGACCTCGGCGATCGGAAAGGGTGCTGGCGCTGATCATCGTTTGGGCGGGCCGACCGATACTCGGGACGCGCCCGCTGTCAAAGCGCGTTCGGACGCCTTAATCCACGAGACACACGCCGCCCGCTACGAGACATGGCAGGATGGTGTTCCTTTTCCGCCGATGCTTATGGTAGCGGTACCAGCCGCAAGACAAGAAAGGCTGAATGATGCGTAACTTCGATCGCCTGATGGCCGCCGGGGCTTTCGCCTTGCTTGGCGCGACCGTAGCCAATGCGCAGGCGGGTACGCCGAGCGGAGTTCCCGGCTCAGGAGACTCCGGCAAGATCACCAACTCCAACCGCGAGAACAATGCCGGGTACAATCATGTCCTCGCCGCCGGCGTTAAGTCGCAAAATGCCGAGGAGCGGCCAACCGCCCAGAAGAAGCCGGCTGCCGGACCGGCGTCGGCTGCGGACCTCAAGGCCGGCTCAGCGCTGCGGGACAAGGACGGCGTGAAGATCGGCACAATCGCTACCGTCGAGGCGGACGGCGCCGTGGTCGACACCGGCACGACGAAGATCAAGGTTCCGCTGGTCGCGTTCGGCAAGGATGGCCAGGGGCTTTTGCTCGGCATTACCGCTGCGAAGTTCAACGAGCTGGTCGCGAAGGCTCACAGCTCCAATTGAAGACGACCGCCGCCGGGGACTTCCGACCGGTTCGGGCCTTCGATGCGATCGACGCCGCCGCGTTCAAGCGCCAGGTCGAAAGTGTCTACGAACCCGCGATCCTGCGCCAGCTGGTCGGCGAGTGGCCCGCGGTCGGTGCTGCGCGGCGCTCGTCGCGCGAAGTCGCCGATTATCTGGGCGGTCGATACAATCAGACGCCGATCCGTGCGTTTCTCGGTCACGAAGGGATCGGGGGCCGGTATTTCTATCGGCCGGACGTCGGCGGATTCAATTTTACTCCGGCGGAAACTACCCTGTCGAACCTGCTCAAGACGTTGCAGGATCCAGCGGAGACAGGCCGGTCGATCTACATGGGCTCGACTGCAACAGCGCGAATCCTGCCGGCTTTCGCTTCCGAAAATCCGCTATCCATTGCGACGGACCGCGGCGGCGAGCCCCGCATCTGGATCGGCAATGCCAGCCGGGTCGCGCCCCATTACGACGAATCGGACAACATCGCCTGCGTCGTGTCGGGACGGCGACGCTTCATCCTCTTCCCGCCCGAGCAGGTCGCGAACCTCTACGTCGGTCCGCTCGACCGGACGATCGCGGGCCAGCCGATCAGCATGGTCGACCTGGACAGCCCCGACTTCGAGCGCTTCCCCAAATATCGCGAGGCGCAGAAGCACGCCCTCGTCGCAGACCTAGAGCCGGGCGATGCGATCTACATTCCGGCGCTGTGGTGGCACGCCGTGCAGGCGACCGGTGAGCTGAACATCCTGGTCAATTACTGGTGGAACGAAGCGCCGCCCGACGCAGGGTCGCCGATTCACGCGCTCGGGCACGGCCTGCTGACGATCAGCCATTTGCCCGAAGAGAAGCGCCGGGCGTGGCGAGTGCTATTCGACCATTATGTGTTCAGATTGAACGGGGACCCGGCGGAGCATATTCCGCCGTCCGCTCGCGGGATCATCGGTCGCTCGACGCCGGAGCTGCGGCAAATTATCAAGCAGTTCCTGATGCGGGCGCTGTCGAGCCTCTGAGGTTGCGGATCGACCGGCGCTCATTCCTGAATTCGGCAACGGCTGCGGCGGCATTGCCGCCCGTGATCGTGCAGAGCCGTGGTGCGATTGGCGCGGACTGGTCCTCGCTTGCGGCGCACTATCGCGTGCCCGACTGGTTCAGGGACGCGAAGTTCGGGATCTGGGCGCATTGGGGCCCGCAATGCCAGCCCGAGTTCGGCGACTGGTACGCGCGGCTGATGTACATGCAGGCCAAGCCCGAGTGGATGAAAGGCGAGAGCCCGTATGAGCATCACCTCAACCATTACGGGCATCCGAGCCGGACGGGCTTCATTGACATCATCGGGCAGTGGAAGGCGGAGCGCTGGCGGCCTGAGGAATTGATCGACCGCTATGTGAAGGCGGGTGCCCGCTACTTCATGGCGATGGGCTGCCATCACGACAATCTCGACCTGTTCGCGAGCAGGCATCACGCCTGGAATTCGACACGCGTGGGACCGAAGCGGGATATCGTCGGCACCTGGGAGCCGCTGGTGCGTCAGGCCGGCCTGAAGTTCGGCGTGTCGAACCATTCGAGCCATGCGTGGCATTGGTATCAGGTCGCCTATGGCTACGACGCGGAAGGACCGATGCGCGGGCGGCGCTACGATGCTTACTGGCTGCGGAAGAAGCATGGGCGCCGGAAATTCTGGGAAGGGCTCGACCCCCAGGAACTCTATACCGGGCCCTATTACGTGCCCCCCGCCGGGATCACGTCAGCCGCGGCGATCAGCGCCTGGCATGACAAGCGGGACGGGCAGTGGATCGAGGCGCCGCCGCCGTTCAATCCCGGGTTCGTCGAGCGCTGGCTGCTGCGCCAGAACCAGCTGGTCGACGATTACCGCCCGGACCTCATCTACTTCGACGATACCGGGCTGCCGCTGGGCCAGGCCGGGCTCGCCGCCGTTGCCCATTATTATGCCCGGGCAGCCGGGTGGGGCCGCGAAGTGGTGGTCTTCGGCAAGAAGCTGGAGGGCATCCAGCGCCGTGCAATCGTCGAGGACGTGGAGCGCGGCTGGCTCGACGATATCCGGCCCGAACCGTGGCAAACCGACACATGCATCGGCAATTGGCACTACGACCGCCGCCTATATGAGAACGGCGGCTACAAGAGCGCGAAGCAGGTGGTCCAGCGGCTCGCCGACGTGGTGTCAAAGAACGGCAACTTGCTGCTCAACATTCCGGTGCGCGGCGACGGCACGATCGACGATAAGGAAGAGGCCGTCGTCCACGCGATCGCCGCCTGGACCGGGCGCAACGGCGAAGCGATTTTCGGCACTCGTCCGTGGCGGCGCTTCGGCGAAGGCCCGACCAGACCGCCCGCCGGGATGCTGAATGAGAACGAGGCCAAACCATTCACGGCCGAGGACATCCGCTTCACGCGCAGAAGCGACGCGCTCTACGCGATTATCCTGGACTGGCCGGAACGCGAAAGCGCCGTTGCCTCACTCGGACGAGCTGCGCTGCCGGACGCGGTAATCGAGCGTGTGGAGCTGCTCGGCGGGCCAGCGCTCGGCTTCACGCGCGATGCTGACGCTCTGCGCCTCGCGATGCCCGCGGCAGATCGCGGCGAATTCGTGCCGGTGCTCAAGATCAGAGGCCGCGGCCTCGTCTAACGCATCCGGATCGTCCGCGGCGTCCCGTCGTAACTAATGCTCACGTCCGGCTTCGCATCGAGGTCCAGCGGCCGCGATGTTCCGGCACGCATCCAGCGGACGTTGATCGTGCGGGTTCCTGCCATGCCGGAATAGGAGCCCTGACGCGCGCCGATGGTCAAAGTATTGCTTGCCTCATTCCAGCTTAGCGGAACGCGCGCGTACTTGCCGCTGAGATACTGACGGCTCAGACCATCATCCTCGTACATCGAGAAGCTGCCGTCGGCCCCCGTGTAGACCATGAACGTGAGCGGCGAATGTGAGTTGTTGCCGGTGTGCTGGATGGCGGGGCCCGTCGGTACGATCGACCCCGCGCGAACGAACAGCGGCATCCTCTCATACGGCGCCGCGGCAGTGATCGTCTGGCCGCCCGCGATGCTGCGGCCCGAGTAGAAATCGTACCAATGGGTGCCCGCGGGCAGGTACACCTTCCGGCTACGCGCCTTGTACTCGGTGACGGGCGCGACGAGGAATGCCGGGCCGAACATATATTCGTCGCCGATATCGCGGACTCTGCTGTCCGCCGTGAAGTCCATCACCAGCCCGCGCATGACCGTGCCGTCCTTGAAGTAGGTGTCTGCGCCGTTGGTGTAGATGTACGGCATTAGCCGATAGCGGAGGCGGTCGTACCAGACCATCGACTTGTAGGTCGGCGATCCGGCCGGCGACATCTCGAAGATCTCGCGCTTGATGTTCTCCCCGTGGCTGCGGAAGATCGGCGAGAAGGCCCCGAACTGGAACCAGCGCGTGTTGAGCTCGCGCCATTCGGCGAGGTCGGCGGCGCTCGGCTTCACGAAGCGTTGCTCCATCGTATATCCGCCGATGTCGTGGCTCCAGTTGGGCAGACCGGACAGCGACGCATTGATCCCCGCTGAAATCTGCTCGCGGAAGTTGTCCCAGCGCGATGCCACGTCGCCCGACCAGATGGCGGCGCCGGCACGCTGGATTCCGCCGAAGCCGGAGCGCGTCAGGATGAAGGGACGCACGTCGGGCTTGAACGCGATCAGATGGCCATAGACGCCTTCGACATGCTCGAGCGGAT
>Ga0308176_10003002_pt1 | contig 10697 bp, 9 predicted proteins | sample PhyCR2_3_FD_203890 | JGI IMG/M metagenome (GOLD analysis project Ga0308176, IMG submission 203890) | Soil microbial communities from UC Gill Tract Community Farm, Albany, California, United States - DLSLS.C.R2 | ecosystem: Environmental > Terrestrial > Soil > Agricultural land | place: USA... | reverse complement strand
CCGGATCCGCCGGATCCGATGGTGAGCGCGGAGGCGATGATCTTGACCACGGTGACGCGTGACCGCATCCCCTTGGGGTTGGTGTGCACCGTGCGGATGGCGGCGTCCGTGCCGTGCCCCTCCGCCTCGGGGGCGAGCTTGAACACCAGCAACCCGGACGCCAGCCCGCCGAGCGCGACCACCAGAGGGATGGCCCAGGGGCGGGTGAACACGCTGGCCGGGTGGATGCCGCCCTCGCCGGCGGTGGTCGCCGGCTGGTAGCCACCGAGAGATCCGAGCAGATAGCGGGTGCCCAGGTGCAGTGCCTCGTAGAAGACCACTGCTCCGAGGCCGGCGACCACACCGATCAGCGCCCCGAGCACCAGCCACTTGCGCACGTAGGACGCGGTCCGGACACCGGACAGCCAGCGGCCGGTCACCCGGCGCACCGCGAGCCGCACCGACATCACGGCGGAGGGCGGTGCGCTATCCATCGTCGCCCCAGCCCATCGACCAGTCCTGCTCGGGCACCTCGCCGGCCGCGTCGGCGAACATGCGCAGGGTCTCCACGAGCCGGTTGCGACGCTCCGCCGGGATCCGCCGCACGATTGCCGCGACCTCGCGGCGGCGCTGCCTGGTGACCGCGGTGACCAGGTCCCTACCGGTCTCGGAGATGCTCACCCGGACCGTGCGTCTGTCGCTGGGCAGCCGCTGTCTGCGGACCAGGCCCTTCCTGACCAGCCGGTCGCACATCCGCGTCGCCGTCGAGGCGTTCACGTCGAGGAAGCCGGCGAGGTCGATGACCCGCTGAGGACCGCGGGAGGCAAGCACCACCAGGGCCCGGTACTGCGGGAGGGTGACGTCCTGGCCGGCGGCGGCCAGCGACCGTGCCGCGATCGCGACCAGAGCGCGGCTGGCACCGACCACCGCGTCGACCACCGTGGCCGGCAGCTCCGGCTGCGGGACCAGACGAGTTCGTGTCACAGGGACATCATTGCACTGTGCATTTCTTGGTCGTGGAGCGGTCTACGCCCGCTCGCTCCGAGCGGGCGGCGGGCCGGTAGCCTGTGCGCGTGTCCCCGACCATGCCCCGCTCGCCGGCGCGCGTGGTCGTGCTCGTGTCCGGAGCTGGCACGAACCTGCAGGCCCTGCTGGATGCGTGCACCGACCCGTCGTACGGCGCGGAGGTGGTCGCCGTGGGCGCCGACCGGGACGGCGTCGAGGGCCTCGAGCGCGCCCGGCGCGCGGGTATCCCGACGTTCGTGCACCGGGTCAAGGACTTCGCGTCGCGCGAGGACTGGGACGCGGCGGTGACCGCGTCGTGCCGGGAGCACGCGCCGGACCTGGTGGTGTCCGCCGGGTTCATGAAGCTGGCCGGCGCCTGCTTCCTCGCCGAGTTCGGCGGGCGTTACGTCAACACCCATCCCGCGCTGCTGCCGTCGTTTCCCGGCATGCACGGAGCGGCCGACGCGCTGGAGCACGGCGTCAAGGTCACCGGCGCCACGCTGTTCATCGTCGACGACGGCGTCGACACCGGGCCGATCGTGGCGCAGACGACGGTGCCCGTGCACGACGACGACGACGTGCCGAGGCTGCACGAGCGGATCAAGGTCGCCGAGCGGCGAATGCTCGTCGACACCGTGGGCCGGATGGCCCGGGAAGGCTTCACCATCACCGACAGGAAGGTCCGGTTCGGCCAGTGAGTGACCCAGTGAGTCATCCAGTGAGTGATCCAGTGAACGACGCAGGGAAGCGGGAGATCAGGCGAGCGCTGGTCTCGGTCTACGACAAGACCGGTCTCGAGGAGCTCGCCACCGGCCTGCACGAGGCCGGGGTGGCGATCGTGTCCACCGGGTCGACCGCCGCGCGGATCGCCGACGCCGGGGTGCCGGTGACCAAGGTCGAGGAGCTCACCGGCTTCCCCGAGTGCCTCGACGGCCGCGTGAAGACGCTGCACCCGAAGGTGCACGCCGGCATCCTGGCCGACCTGCGACTGGACGCGCACCGGGCCCAGCTCGAGGAGCTCGGCGTGGAGCCGTTCGACCTCGTCGTTTCGAACCTGTACCCGTTCACCGAGACCGTCACCTCCGGTGCGTCCCAGGACGAGTGCGTGGAGCAGATCGACATCGGCGGGCCGTCTATGGTCCGGGCGGCCGCCAAGAACCACCCGAGTGTCGCGATCGTGACCTCCCCCGCGTCGTACGCCATGACCCTCGACGCCGTGCGCAGCGGTGGCTTCACGCTGGCGGAGCGGAAGCGGCTGGCCGCCGAGGCGTTCGTGCACACGGCGACGTACGACGTGCACGTGGCGTCCTGGATGGGCAACGTGCTCACCGACACCTCCGAGGGCAGCGGGTTCCCGGCCTGGATGGGTGCCACCTGGGACCGGGCCGCGGTGCTGCGCTACGGCGAGAACCCGCACCAGCGGGCTGCCCTCTACACCAACGGCTTCGCCCCTGAGCCGGGGCTCGCGCAGGCGACCCAGCTGCACGGCAAGGAGATGTCCTACAACAACTACGTCGACGCGGACGCGGCCCGGCGGGCGGCGTACGACTTCGACGAGCCCGCCGTCGCGGTCATCAAGCATGCCAACCCCTGTGGGATCGCGGTGGGCACGGACATCGCCGAGGCGCACCGCAAGGCGCACGCCTGCGACCCGCTGTCGGCGTTCGGCGGGGTGATCGCCACCAACCGGTCGGTCAGCGTCGCGATGGCCGAGCAGGTCGCGGAGATCTTCACCGAGGTGGTCGTCGCTCCCGGGTACGACGAGGGGGCCGTCGACATCCTGGCCCGCAAGAAGAACATCCGGCTGCTGGAGTGCGCACCCGCGCAGCGTGGCGGCATCGAGACCCGGCAGATCTCGGGAGGCACGCTGGTGCAGGCCCGCGACGCCGTGGACGCCTCCGGCGACGACCCGTCGACTTGGACGCTGGCCTCCGGGGAGGCCGCCTCTCCCGAGATGCTCGACGACCTCGCCTTCGCGTGGAAGGCCTGCCGGGCGGTGAAGTCCAACGCGATCCTGCTGGCCCACGACGGCGCGTCCGTCGGTGTCGGCATGGGCCAGGTCAACCGGGTCGACAGCGCGCGGCTCGCGGTCTCCCGGGCCGGTGACCGGGCCGCCGGCTCGGTGGCCGCCTCCGACGCGTTCTTCCCCTTCCCGGACGGTCTGCAGATCCTCGCCGACGGCGGGGTGAAGGCGGTGGTGCAGCCGGGTGGGTCCAAGCGCGACGAGGAGGTCGTCGCCGCGGCCACGGCGGCCGGCATCACGATGTACCTGACCGGCACCCGGCACTTCTTCCACTGACACTTTCCGCTGGCCCCGTTCGATGTCCCCGAGTGCAAGGATGACCACGTGACGGCACAGATCCTGGACGGCAAGAAGACCGCGGCCACCATCAAGGCGGAGCTCGCCGAGCGGGTCGCGAAGCTGCGCGAGCGCGGCGTGGTCCCCGGCCTGGGCACCGTGCTCGTCGGAGAGGACCCGGGCAGCGTCTGGTACGTGCGCGGCAAGCACCGCGACTGCGCCGAGGTCGGCATCGCGTCCCTCCGCAAGGACCTGCCCGAGACAGCGAGCCAGGCCGACGTGGAGGCCGCCGTCGCGGACCTGAACGCGAACCCCGAGTGCACCGGTTTCCTGGTGCAGCTGCCGCTTCCCAAGCACATGGACCCGCACGCCGTGCTCGAGCTCGTGGACCCGGCCAAGGACGTGGACGGGCTGCACCCGACCAACCTGGGCTGGCTGGTGCTCGGTCGTGAGGCGCCGCTGCCGTGCACGCCGTACGGCATCGTCGAGCTGCTGCGCCGCCACGGCGTGGAGATCGCAGGTGCGGAGGTGTGCGTGATCGGCCGCGGAGTCACGGTGGGTCGGCCGCTGGGTCTGCTGCTGACCCGGCGCAGCGAGAACGCCACCGTGACGCTGTGCCACACCGGCACCCGCGACCTGGCCGCACACACCCGCACCGCCGACATCGTGGTCGCCGCGGCGGGCGTGCCGGGGATGATCACCGCCGACATCGTCAAGCCGGGCGCCGCGGTCCTCGACGTCGGGGTGTCGCGGGTGGACGGGAAGATCGCGGGGGACGTCGCGGCAGACGTGTACGACGTGGCCGGCTGGGTGTCGCCGAACCCCGGCGGGGTCGGGCCGATGACCAGGGCGATGCTGCTGTCCAACATCGTGCACGCCGCCGAGCAGCAGCAGCTTGCTTGAGGCGCCCGAGGTGACCGCGGAGCGCGGACCCAAGCGCAGGCCCCAGACGTTCGGCGGAGTGATCTACCTGATCGTGCTGGGCCTGGCCGGGGCCGGGCTCGCGTTCACCGCACTGGGTGCGTGGCGGACGGGCGTCAGCTGGATCGGCACCGCGCTGCTCGTCGCGGCCGCCGCCCGGCTGGTGCTCTCCGAGCACGGTGCCGGGATGCTGCGGGTGCGCAGGAAGATCCCGGACGTCTTGATGCTGGTGGTCGCCGGTGTCGCGCTGCTGGTGCTGGCCGTGGTGATCCCGGACCAGCCCCCCGTCCACTGACCCCGGTCAGATCAGGCCGAGGTCCTTGACGGCGGAGCGCTCGTCGGCGAGCTCGGCGGTGCTGGCGTCGATCTTGCCGCGGGAGAAGTCGTCCACGTCCAGGCCGGTGACGATGGTCCACTCGCCGTCGCGGGTGGTGACGGGGAAGGACGAGATCAGGCCCTCCGGCACGCCGTACGACCCGTCGGAGACCACCGCCATCGAGACCCAGTCACCCTCGGGGCTGCCCTTGAGCCAGTCGCGGGCGGCGTCGATGGTGGCCGAGGCCGCGGAGGCGGCGGACGAGCTGCCCCGGGCCTCGATGATCGCGGCGCCGCGCTTGGCGACGGTGGGGATGAAGTCGTTCTCGATCCAGGACTGGTCGCCGACCACCTCGGCGGCGTTCCGGCCGCCGACCTCGGCGTGGAAGATGTCCGGGTACTGCGTCGCGGAGTGGTTGCCCCAGATCGTCATCTTCGTGATGTCCGAGACCGGGGCGCCGGTCTTGGCGGCCAGCTGCGAGATTGCCCGGTTGTGGTCGAGGCGGGTCAGTGCCGAGAACCGCTGCTGCGGGATGTCAGGGGCGTTGCTCATCGCGATCAGCGCGTTGGTGTTGGCCGGGTTGCCGGTGACCCCCACGCGGATGTCGGAGGCGGCCACGTTGTTGAGCGCCTTGCCCTGGGTGGTGAAGATGGCGCCGTTCGCCTCGAGCAGGTCACCGCGCTCCATGCCCTTGGTGCGCGGCCGAGCGCCGACCAGCAGCGCCAGGTTCGCCCCGTCGAACACCTTCTCGGCGTCGTCGCCGATCTCCACCGAGGTCAGGTTCGCGAACGCGCAGTCGTCGAGCTCCATGACCACGCCCTCGAGCGCCTTGAGCGCCGGGGTGATCTCCAGCAGCCGCAGCTCGACGGGGGTGTCGGGACCGAGCAGCTCCCCGCTGGCGATCCGGAACAGCAGGCTGTAGCCGATCTGGCCGGCGGCGCCGGTGACAGCGACCTTCACGGGGGTCTGGGACACGACATCTCCTTCATGGCTGCGGCCGCGTGGACGTGGGCCGGTTCCTCGACGTACCGACGCTAGCAGCGGGACGGGGGTGGGCCGCTTCCGGGTGGCCGCGGGTGCAGAGGTGCGGCGTAGCGTTGGCCTGTCCCTACCTGCCCGAGCGCGGGATGTAGGGTGGGTTTATCTTGACGTCAAGATAGAACAGCGGAACGGAGCCCCGGTGACGGACGCGACAATCATCTACACCAAGACCGACGAGGCGCCGGCTCTGGCGACGTACTCGTTCCTCCCGATCGTCGCGGCCTACGCCGCCACCGCCGGGGTGGCCGTGGAGACGCGCGACATCTCCCTGGCCGGCCGGATCATCGCCGTGTTCCCCGAGCACCTCAAGCCCGAGCAGCGCATCGACGACGCGCTCGCCGAGCTCGGAGAGCTGGTCGAGCGGCCCGAGGCGAACATCATCAAGCTGCCCAACATCAGCGCGTCCATCCCGCAGATGAAGGCGGCCATCGCCGAGCTGCAGTCCCGCGGCTACGACCTGCCGGACTACCCCGACGAGCCGAAGACCGACGAGGACCGGGACGTCCGCGCCCGCTACGACAAGGTCAAGGGCAGCGCGGTGAACCCCGTGCTGCGGCAGGGCAACTCCGACCGGCGGGCGCCGGCGTCGGTGAAGAGCTACGCGCGCTCGCACCCGCACTCGATGGGCGCCTGGTCCAAGGACTCCAAGACCAACGTCGCACACATGGATGCCGACGACTTCCGCGCAGGAGAGAAGTCCGTGGTCATCGACCACGACGGCTCGCTGCACATCGAGCTGGTCGGCGACGACGGCAGCACCACCGTGCTGCGCGAGTCGGTGCCGGTGATCGCTCACGAGGTGGTCGACGCGACCGTGATGCGGGTCGCCCCGCTGCGGGAGTTCCTCACCGAGCAGATGGCCCGCGCCAAGGCGGAGGACGTGCTGTTCTCGGTGCACCTGAAGGCCACCATGATGAAGGTCTCGGACCCGATCATCTTCGGCCATGTCGTCCGCGCGTTCTTCCCGAAGCTGTTCGCCGAGCACGCCGAGGCGCTGGCCCGCGCCGGCGTGAGTCCCAACGACGGCCTCGGCGCGTTGCTCACCGCGGTGGACAAGCTGCCGGAGGAGGAGCGTACGGCGATCCGGGCGGCCGTCCAGCAGGGCCTCGACGAGGGACCGGCCATGGCGATGGTCGACTCCGACAAGGGCATCACCAACCTGCACGTGCCGAGCAACGTGATCATCGACGCCTCGATGCCGGCGATGATCCGCACCTCGGGCCACATGTGGGGCCCGGACGGCGAGGAGCACGACACCCTGGCGGTGATCCCGGACAGCAGCTACGCCGATGTCTACCAGGTGGTCATCGACGACTGCCGCGCGAACGGCGCGTTCGACCCGGCCACCATGGGGTCGGTGCCCAACGTCGGGCTGATGGCCCAGGCCGCCGAGGAGTACGGCAGCCACGACAAGACCTTCGAGGTGTCCACGACGGGCACCGTGCGGGTCGTCGACGAGGCCGGTACGACGCTGATGGAACACGCCGTGGGCGCCGGGGACATCTGGCGGATGTGCCAGACCAAGGACGTCCCGGTCCGGGACTGGGTGAAGCTGGCCGTCACCCGCGCCCGGGCCACCGGGTCGCCGGCGGTGTTCTGGCTGGACGAGGGCCGCGCCCACGACGCGAACCTGATTGCCAAGGTGCGGGAGTACCTCTCCGACGCGGACCTGGTCGGGGACACTGACGGGCTGGACATCCGGATCATGTCGCCGGTGGAGGCCACCGCGTTCTCCCTGCAGCGGATCCGCCGCGGCGAGGACACCATCTCGGTCACCGGCAACGTGCTGCGCGACTACCTCACCGACCTGTTCCCGATCCTGGAGCTCGGCACCAGCGCGAAGATGCTGTCCGTCGTCCCGCTCATCAACGGCGGTGGGCTGTTCGAGACCGGGGCCGGCGGGTCGGCGCCCAAGCACGTGCAGCAGCTGGTCGAGGAGGACCACCTGCGCTGGGACAGCCTCGGGGAGTTCCTCGCGCTTGCGGTGAGCTTCGAGCACCTGGCCGGCAAGACCGGCAACGCCCGGGCGAAGATCCTGGCCGACACCCTCGACCGGGCCACCGCGACGCTGCTCGACGAGAACAAGTCCCCGCGCCGCAAGGTCGGAGAGCTGGACAACCGCGGCAGCCACTTCTACCTGGCGCTGTACTGGGCCGAGGAGCTGGCCTCCCAGGCGGAGGACGCCGGGCTCGCCGAGTCGTTCGCCTCGCTCGCGCGGACGCTGCGCGACAAGGAGGAGGAGATCAACGCCGAGCTGCTCGGCGCGCAGGGCAGCCCCGTCGACCTCGGCGGCTACTACCTGCCCGACGACGAGAAGGTGGCAGCGGTGATGCGCCCGTCGCGGCTGTTGAACGAGGCGCTGGCTGAGCTGGGCTGAGCCGGCGCCGGCCCGCCGCCCGGGCTCGGCCCTCGTGGCGCTCGCCTGCGGCGGCTTCGCGATCGGCACCACCGAGTTCGTGACCATGGGGCTGCTGCCCGGGATCGCGCACGGCGTGGACGTGTCCATCCCGGCAGCCGGGCACGTGATCTCCGCCTACGCGCTCGGGGTGGTGGTCGGCGCCCCGCTGATCGCCGTGCTCGGCGCGCGGCTGCCGCGCCGCGGGTTGCTGCTGGTGCTGATGGCCTGGTTCGCGGTCGCCAACGCGGCCGCCGCGCTGGCTCCTGGCTACGCCTCCTTGACCGTGGCTCGGTTCCTGGCCGGGATGCCGCACGGCGCGTTCTTCGGGGTGGCCTCGCTGGTGGCGGCCTCGCTGGTCGCACCGGCCCGGCGCGGCCGCGCGGTCAGCCTGGTGATGCTGGGGCTGCCGGTCGCGAACATCGTCGGGGTGCCCGCGGCCACCTGGATGGGGCAGCAGCTGGGCTGGCGGTCGGCGTACTGGGCGGTCGCCGCGCTCGGGCTGCTCACCGTCGCGCTGGTGGCCGCGTTCGTGCCCGCGATCCGGGCCGACGACGCTGCGACCGGGCGGCGCGAGCTGCGTGCGTTCGCCAGCGTGCAGGTCTGGCTGACGCTGCTGGTGGGCGCCATCGGCTTCGGCGGCATGTTCGCGATGTACAGCTACATCGCGCCCACCGTCACTCACGTGACCGGGCTGTCCCTCGACGCGGTGCCGCTGTTCCTGCTCGCGTTCGGGGTCGGCGGCACGCTCGGGACGTACGTCGCCGGGCGGATGGCCGACTGGTCGGTGCTGCGCTCGCTGGTGATCGGCTCCGCCGGCATGGGCGGCGGGCTCGCGCTGTTCACGCTCACCGCCCACCAACCCGTCCCGGGCGTGCTGACGGTGCTGGTCATCGCCGCGCTCGGCTCGGTCCTGGTGGTGAACCTTCAGCTGCGGCTGATGCACGTCGCCGGCGAGGCGCAGACCCTCGGAGCGGCGATGAACCATTCCGCGCTCAACGCCGCGAACGCCCTCGGCGCCTGGCTCGGTGGGCTGGTGATCGCGGCCGGGCTCGGCTGGACCGCGCCGAGCTGGGTGGGCGTCGGGCTGTCCGTCGGCGGCTTGGCCGCGCTCGGTCTGTCCCTGGCCCTGCACCGGCGCGAGACCAGGCCGAGCCCGCCCCGCGCCGCGGCACGCAGGTGACTTTGCGCGGAAGGACTGCCCTTTCGGCGCATAACAGGGCAAGATGACCCAGGACACTGACCAGACGGGGGCCGCCACGACAAGACTGACCGCACGGGGGACCAGCACGGCGCGCCAGGCACCACTCGGACGGGTGTTCTGGGTCGTGTGGTGGTCGTCCACCATCTCGTTCATCGGCGACGGCGTCTTCTACGGCGCCGTACCGCTGCTCGCCGCCAGCCTGACCCGCGACGCGCGGCTGATCTCCCTCGTGGACGCGCTGACCATGTCCGGCTGGCTGTGCCTGTGCCTGGTCTCCGGCGTGGCCATCGACCGGCGGCGCAAGACCGACGTGATGTGGCGGGTGGACGCGGTCCGCGCTCTCATCATGGTGGTCTTCACGGCCCTGGTGGTCACCGGCCACGGGACGATCGGCGCGGTGCTCGTCGTCAGCTTCGCCATCGGCCTCGCGTCGCCGTTCTTCGACAACGCCTCCTCGGCGGTGCTGCCCGAGATCGTCGAACGGGGCTCGCTCGAGAAGGCCAACTCCTGGAACCAGAGCTCGCTGCTGCTGTGCGCGAACCTGGTGGGCCCGCCGGTGGGGGCGGCGCTGTTCGTCTGGCACTCGGGGCTGCCGCTCGGCATCCAGGCCGCATCGTTCGTCGGCGCCGCGCTGCTCGTCTCCCGGGTGGCCGACGCGGGTCACCGACCGGTCGCCGACCCGTCCCGGTCCTCGACCCGCGAGCTGCGCGAGGGGCTGCGCTACCTGTGGAACCACGAGCTGTTGCGCTCGCTCGGCCTGCTGCTCGCGGTGATCAACGGGGTCACGGGTGGGATCGTGGCGATCTTCGTGCTGTTCGTGCTCGAGGTGCTGGTGCTGCCGCAGGCGGCGTACGGCTGGCTGGTCGCGGCCTTCGCGGTGGGCGGTCTCATGGGCGCCTACCTCGCGGCCCGGGTGCGGGCCGCGGTGGGTGTCTTCGGCACGGTGGTGGGGGCGGCGCTGCTCTTCTGCCTGGGCGCCGCGCTCCTCGGACTGTGCCCGGTGCTGCCGGTGGTCGCGGTGGCGATCGTGATCACCGGGCTGGCCTCGGTGCTGTGGAACGTGGTCACGGTCTCGCTGCGGCAGCGGATCGTGCCCAAGGAGCTGCTGGGCCGGGTGACCAGCGTCTACCGGATGGTCGGCATGGGCGCCTCCCCGATCGGCGCCCTCGGTGCCGGCGCCCTGGCGCACGCCACCAGCATCCAGGACGCCTACACCGTGGGTGCGGTGGTGCTGCTGGTGGCGGTGGCCGCGTTCACCCCGGGAGTACGACGGGGGCTGGCCGCTCAGCCGGCCGAGCTCATCTGACCTGGCGGGCTGCCTGCACCGCGGCCTCGGCACGCCGCAGCGCCACCACGGCCAGCAGCACGGTGAGCGTTTCGGCGGTGATCGCGGCGATGCCGAGTGGCTCGGTCCAGTTGCCGATGTCGTCCTGGATCTGGGGAAGGCCGACCGTGCGGGACAGCACGTAGGCGATCACCGCCAGCGCGGTCACCACGCCACCGGCCGCCCACACCAGTATCGAGTCCACCAGAAGCA
>Ga0308176_10003001_pt1 | contig 10699 bp, 9 predicted proteins | sample PhyCR2_3_FD_203890 | JGI IMG/M metagenome (GOLD analysis project Ga0308176, IMG submission 203890) | Soil microbial communities from UC Gill Tract Community Farm, Albany, California, United States - DLSLS.C.R2 | ecosystem: Environmental > Terrestrial > Soil > Agricultural land | place: USA... | reverse complement strand
ACATCTCGGAAATCTTCGGCACCTTTTTTTCTTTCAGCAGGCGGGTGACTTCTTCGGCACTCCCACTGTACTCCGGTGGAAAGTCGATGACGTCGATTTGTCCCTGGGCTAATTTCTTGATCGTCCAAAATAACAGAACGACGATCACCTCTTTCCCCATGGCGGCTGCGGTCAGGCCCAGCGTCGCCACCTGGTGCAACTTATCGTACGTCGCATTATGGGCGAAAATTACAAATCGCGGCTTCGGCTTCACGAGAACTCCATAGAGGTCGAGAGAATTATAACGTCAGCACTGAAGAGTAACAAGAAGAACAGCCTAGTGTGGTGACTCAGAGCATGGAATGGATAGATGATACCGGTCCGCAGCCGCTTCGGCATCGGGATAGCCTGCGTCCGCATGCCGGAGGATGGCGAGGGCGGGATCGTTGGTCAGCACCCGCTCGATTTTTTCGTGTGCTCCTGGTGTCCCATCCGCGACCGTCGCTTGTCCCGCGTGAAGCGAATAGCCCATGCCGACGCCGCCGCCGTGATGGAACGAGACCCAACTAGCCCCCGAGGCGGTATTGAGCAAGGCATTGAGGATAGGCCAGTCGGCGATCGCATCGCTCGTATCGCGCATGGCTTCTGTTTCCCGATAGGGAGACGCGACCGATCCACCGTCGAGATGATCGCGCCCGATCACCACGGGTGCTTTCAACGCGCCCGTACCAACCAGTTCATTGAGTTTCAGGCCCATGGCAGCGCGTTCGCCGTACCCCAACCAACAGATTCGAGCCGGCAGCCCTTGAAAGTGCACATGCTTCTGCGCCAGCCGAATCCATCGTTGCAGCGATGCATTGTGCGGAAACAGGTCGAGCGCGACGTGATCAGTGACCGCGATGTCGGCCGGGTCCCCCGAGAGGGCGATCCATCGAAACGGGCCGCGGCCTTGGCAAAAAAGCGGGCGAATGTAGGCCGGCACAAACCCGGGAAACCCATATGCATCCTGTACTCCCCGCTGATACGCCATCGTGCGGATGTTATTGCCGTAATCAAAGACCACCGACCCGGCTCGTTGAAGCGCCAGCATGGCCTGAACGTGGGCGGCAATCGAATCAAGTGCGCGTTCTGTATACTCGGAGGGTTTCTGTCGGCGAAGCGCCGCGGCTTCCTCCAACGAGAGACCGGACGGGATGTATCCGTTGAGCGGATCGTGCGCGGAGGTTTGATCCGTCACAAGATCCGGGATCACGCGGCGACGGACCAGCTCCGGCAATACATCGGCGCAGTTGCCGATCAAACCAATCGATACGGCTGCTCGCTCGCGCTGCGCCGTGCGGACCCACCGCAGGGCTTCATCGAGCGAAGCGGTCATGCGATCGCAGTAGCTGGTCTCGATCCGGCGAGCAATCTTTGCCGGGTTCACTTCCACGCACAGGATTACCGCCCCGTTCATCGTCGCCGCTAATGGTTGCGCGCCGCCCATGCCGCCCATGCCGCCGGTGAGGATAAACCGACCCGACAAATCCCCGCCGAAGTGCCGATCGGCCGTGGCGGCAAATGTTTCGTACGTGCCTTGCACAATGCCCTGCGTTCCGATGTACATCCAGGAGCCCGCCGTCATCTGTCCGAACATGATCAATCCCAAGGCGTCGAGGCGCCGAAACTCGTCCCATGTGGCCCAATGGCCGACGAGATTCGAATTGGCGATGAGGACGCGAGGCGCCCATTCATGCGTGCGGAGGACGCCGACCGGTTTGCCCGATTGGATGAGCAGGGTCTGATCATGCTCAAGCGCCCGCAGCCCGCGAACGATTGCGTGATACGCGTCCCAATTTCTGGCGGCCTTGCCGATGCCGCCGTAGACAATGAGGTCTCGGGGATTCTCCGCCACCTCCTCGTCGAGGTTGTTCATCAACATCCGAAGGGCGGCTTCTTGCGGCCACCCTTTACACGACAAGGCGGAGCCATGTGGAGCGCGGATCGACATGACTAGCGTTTCACTTTCGTCTGCGTCTTGACACTATTGACGAAGTCCTCGATGACCGTGTCGACTTCGGTGGCGGTCAGCGGCCGATCGTGGGTTTCACTCTCATCCACGAGATAGGCGTCGTTTTCCTTTTCCTGCCGGATCACGACAGTATTTTCCGGCGTCACTTCAACGAGCATGAACCATTCCTTCACACCTTGTCGAAGCAAGACCTCCTTGCCAAGCCCTTTTTTCGTGATCTCAATCTGAAGGTCTTGGGACGAGCCGGAGGATGGGTCCGAGACCGAGCCAGCGGCGAATGCCAATCCATGGCTCGGTGTGACATAACAGATGATAAGGATCGCCATGACTCGGATAGCCGAACGAATCGTCAAGATGTTCATGACGTGCTCCTTCGTCGAGTAGATGTCGGAACGCGAATGGCGGACAGAATGCCACTCAAGATGCCGTCGGCCACCAGCCCGCGAATTCGTTCAATGTCGATGGCCAGTACGCGGTCTGCCGTAAGACGCGAGACCCGTCGCCGAATGGATTGAAGCGCGAGGCGGCTGCCGACTCCGGGTTGAAGCGGACGGTGGAAGTCCACCCCTTGCGCGGCGCACATCAGTTCGATGGCCAAGATATATTCCACGTTCGATACGATCTGCCGGAGCTTCAACGCCGATCCCATTCCCATACTGACATGGTCTTCCTGATTTCCTGATGTGGGAATCGAATCGACCGAGGCCGGATGGGCCAGGACTTTATTCTCCGAGGTCAACGCCGCCGCGGTGACCTGCGCCAGCATAAAGCCGGAATGCAAGCCCGGCTGTGGACTGAGAAACGGCGGCAGATCGCCATATTCCGGATTGATCAAGCGTTCGATCCGGCGCTCGGAAATACTCGCCAGTTCGGTCATCGCGATCGCGAGATAATCCAAGACCAATCCTAATGGTTGCCCATGGAAATTGCCGCCCGACACGACCTCGTTTCGATCCGGAAAGACCAGTGGATTATCCGTCACACTATTGATTTCGATTTCAAGCGTCGCGCGGACGTGATCAAGCGCGTCGCGAACGGCCCCATGCACCTGCGGCATGCATCGCAGGCTATAGGCATCTTGCACGCGTGGGCACCCGACGTGAGAGGCGCGGATCGCGCTGCCCGCCATCAGCGCCGAGAGATTGGCCGCGACTGTGTGCTGCCCGCGATAGGGACGCAATTTCTGGATACGCGGCTCGAACGCCACCGGCGTGCCTTTGAGCGCTTCCACGGAGAGCGCTCCGGCGACATCCGCCGTATCTACCAACTGTTCACATCGACGGAGCGCCAGTAAGCCCAGTGAAAGCATGGCCTGCGTGCCATTGACCAGCGAAAGCCCTTCTTTGGCTTGCAGTCTAAGGGGCTTCAACCCGGCTCGCGCTAATGCCGCGTGTCCTGATACACGCCGATTGTTGACGAGCGCTTCGCCTTCGCCGATGACCACCAAGGTGAGATGCGCCAATGGGGCGAGATCGCCGCTTGCCCCGACAGATCCGCGGCAGGGCACAATGGGTAAGATGTTGCGATTCAGCAAGGTCAGCAAATAGTCCACGACTAATGGACGGACTCCGCTGTGGCCGCGCGCCAGCACATTGGCGCGAAGCAACAGGAGGCCGCGGGTTTCTTCGGGGGTCAGCGGATCGCCGACGCCGGCCGCATGGCTTCGCACTAAATTGAGCTGCAATTGCGCGATATCGGAAAGGGAAATGCGCTGATCGGCCAGTTTGCCGAAGCCCGTCGTCACGCCATAGACCGGATCGGGATGGGTGAGGACGCGTTGAATCACGCCGTATGCGGCATTCATCCGACGTTTGGCGTGGGGCGATAACCGGACCGGCTGTTTCTCGTGGACCACGTCAAAAAACTGCGAAGGAGTAAGGCTGTCTCCGGTGAGGGAGAGGGCAGCGTTTCCAGATGCGCGTGCGGCGGGACTCATCGGCGGATTATAGCCCTTTGGCGGTTTCTCATGCTAGGATGCCACCGATGGAGGCACTGTTATCGAAAGAAATTCTCTCAGCCATGGTGATTGTTTCGGTCGTTGGATTTTTCGGGAGCCTGGTCGCCATTCCGTTGATCCTCGTCCGCCTTCCCCCGCATTATTTTGACGAGCGCCATCCGCGAAAATGGATGGAGCACCATCATCCCGCGCTCCGGCTCATCGGTCATGTACTCAAAAATGTAGCCGGATTTGTGTTGCTGGCGGCCGGCATCGCGATGTTGGTCCTGCCGGGGCAGGGGATTCTCACCATGCTGATCGGCATTTCCCTCGTTGATTTTCCAGGGAAACGCCAGTTGGAACGGAAACTCATTGGTCAGCCGGCCGTCTTGAACACCATCAATAAAGTACGCGAGAAGTTCGGACGACCGCCGCTGACCGTCGCGCACGATTTATAACTTCATAGTCCTCTCGTCATCTTCGCTATGGCACACGTCGAAAGTCCCACACGCAAAACGATCTATTTGATCGACGGGAGCGCCTACATCTATCGGGCGTTCTTTGCGCTGCCGCCGCTCTCTAATTCGAAGGGCCAGCAGACCAATGCGGTCTACGGCTTTACCACGATGCTGCTGAAGGTCCTGCGCGAGCATACGCCGGATTGCCTGGCGGTCGTCTTCGATGAAAAGGGCCCGACGCAGCGGCACGAAGAATTCAAGGCGTACAAAGCCCAGCGACCTGAAATGCCTCACGGCATGCAAGCCCAGATTCCGCTGATTCACCGTGTCGTGGAGGCCATGGCCGTGCCGGTGATTCGGCAGGTCGGGCTAGAGGCCGATGATCTCATCGGCACGCTGGCGCGCAAAGCGGAAAGCGGGGGACTTGATGTCGTGATCGTCACCAGCGATAAGGACATGTTTCAACTGCTCACGCCCGCGGTTCGCATTTACGATCCGGTGAAAGACAAATGGTTCGGCGAGGCCGAATGCCGAGAGCGGTTCGGCGTGGAACCGGCCCGCGTGGTGGAAGTCATGGGGCTCATGGGAGACAGCGTTGACAACATTCCCGGGGTCAAAGGGATCGGCGAGAAGACGGCCACCAAGCTGATTACCCAATTCGGAACGATCGAAGAGCTCCTCCGTCGCATCGACGATGTCACGCCGACCAAGGTCAAAAATCTGTTGCTGGAACAGTCCGATAGTGCCCGCTTGAGCCGTCGCCTTGCGACCATTCACGTGGATTGCCCGATCGAATTTGAGTGCGACGCTTTCCGGCTGCTGCCGCCACCCCCGGAACCGCTCATCGCTCTGTTACGTGAATTGGAATTCTCCACGCTGCTGAAAGCCATTCAGCCGTCTGCGGTCTCCGAGGCGTTGGGCGCCGACTATACAACCGTAGAAGACGACCAGGCGGCCCACACGTTTCTCGGCGCAGGCACGGTCACGGATGGTGAAGACCCGATTGCGCTCCACGGTACGCTGACGGAATCGATAGGCGTGCGGGCTGAGCTGCGCGGGATGGCCTTGAGTCTGGCGAAGGGCAAGACAGTCTTTGCCGCAGTCGGGAAGAATGGGTTACTTCCCACGCCGATCTTGGATCTGTTGAAGAACCCCGTTCGGATCAAAGCACTTCATGATGTGAAGCCGGTGCTCTTGGCGACGCGGCGCAGCGGCGTGTTGCTCGCGCCTCCCTGGTTCGACACGATGATCGCCACGTACCTCTTGAATCCGAACCGTCGGAATTACACGTTGGAAGCGGTGGCCCTCGATGTCCTTGGATATCATCTTGGTTCGGCGAGAAGCGACAAAGCGGAACATCCTTCCGCCGATTTATTCGATCAGCAAGACGTGTCGGCCCCCGACGTGGCTGAGGCCGCGGCGGTTATTGCTCGCTTACTGCCCATTCTCAAAGGCCGACTGGTGGAGCAGGGCAGTTGGCGCTTGTTCGAAGACGTCGAAATGCCGCTGGTCCCGGTGCTCGCCGAAATAGAAGGCAATGGGTTCGCACTGAACGTGGACCTGCTCCATGCCCTCGGCAAGGAATTGGATGTTGAAATGGATCGGATGAATTGCACGATTACGGCATTGGCCGGCGAGTCGTTCAATTTCAATTCTCCCAAGCAGCTTGCCACCATCCTGTTCGAGAAATTAGGTCTCAAGCCGATTCGGAAAACCAAGACTGGGTATTCGACCGATGAAGATACATTGACTCAATTGGCCACGCAGCACGATTTGCCGGCGCACATTCTCGCATGCCGCAGTTTGAGCAAACTGAAGTCCACTTACATCGACGCGCTGCCGGCGCTCGTGAACCCGGAGACGGGACGCCTGCACACATCGCTGAATCAAACCGTGGCGGCCACGGGGCGGTTGTCATCGACCGACCCCAATCTGCAAAACATTCCCGTGAAAGGCGAGTACGGTCTTCGGATTCGTGAAGCGTTTATCGCCGCGCCGGGTCATGTGCTGATCGCGGCGGACTATAGTCAGATCGAGCCGCGCATTCTAGCGCATCTTTCGCGGGACGCACGTCTGCTCGAGGTCTTCGAGCAAGGCGAAGATATCCATACGGCAACCGCCGTCGATATCTTCAACCTGGTGCCGGAACAGATCACGCGCGACATGAGGCGCATCGCCAAGACGGTTGTCTTTGGGATTCTGTATGGGATTAGTCCGTTCGGACTATCACAGACCCTCAGCATTCCTCAGCAGCAGGCGCGCGAATACATCGAGGCGTACTTTAGGCGGTATGCGGGCGTGAAAGCGTTTATGGATCGTACGCTGGAAGAGGCCAAACGGACCGGTTATGTGACGACGATCTTAGGCCGTCGCCGGCCGATCCCGGAGTTAAATAGTCCGGATGCGACGCAACGCGGCTTCGGCGAGCGCATGGCGATCAATAATCCCATCCAAGGCTCCGCGGCTGATCTGATTAAAATGGCGATGATCGCGGTCAGCCGCAGATTGAAGACCGAGCTGCCCAGCACAAAAATGATCCTCCAAGTCCACGACGAATTGATCTTTGAAGCTCCGGAGGCTGATTTAGAAAAAGCCAAACAGCTTGCCAAGTCAGAAATGGAAGAGACGGGCGTTCGCCTTGGCCTCACGGTGCCCCTAAAGATTGATATCGGCGTTGGCTGTAATTGGCGCGAAGCGCATCCCTAATCGTTGGGGGTTCTTTCCACTCACTCTCAATTTTACGCTTCTCAGTCTGCAAGGAGGTATCATGCGAACGCGGCACGCGATTCCCCTGCTGGTCTTTCTTTGCCTCCTGCTGATGCTGAGCGAGTCCTGTATGTCCGGCGCCGCAGAGGGAACAGGAGCACCGCCGCGAGTCAGTCCGACGGATGGGATACTTAAAGGTGAACCGGCGCCGCTCAGCGAAGCCGAAGAGCGGGCAGTCATGCAACAAGTAGACACGCTACGCGCGGATCCCCGAGAACGGCGAAGACTCATTATGGTAGCCCAGATGCTGCTCGGACGATTCGGGTATGGGGTCGGGCCGTTTGACGGTCGATTTGATGACAAAACGAGACGGGCCATTAAGTACTATCAGGAATCCAATAAATTGGCAGCGACGGGCGAACTCGATTACCGGACTCTCAAGCAGCTCACGGACGATGCAGATTGGCTCGATCAATTCCCGCTTCAATTGCCGCCTTTTGTATTTCTCGACGAGACATGGGATGCGACCGTCTCCGCCACAGGGACATGGACGCTCGTGAACGGTCGCCAAGTCACGTCCCTTCAGACCACCCGCATCGAATGCAACCGGCAATGGAAATACTGTGTGGAATCCACCGCGGTGGTCGGGGAAGGCAACCAGCTTGTCCTGAACATGGAAAATAATGAAGTGGAGCGATGGGATGATCAGGAAATCGTCACTAAACCGAAAGACCGCGGCTGCGTCACCGACACATTGCACCTGAGCCGTTCTCAAAAGAGTGTGACACGTCTGCGTGTCCCCATCGTCTCGGAGCCATGTCGGCATTCGGACGTTCAAAATGTGACGCTTCGTTTAGAAAGCGGCGTCAAGGTATGGACTGAATTGAAGAAGGCTCACAAAGAGAGATTCCATCGAATCATGAAAACAGGAGATTTTCATTTTGAAGATTAAAGGGAGAGCGTGGATGAAGAATCTCAGAGACCTGCGGTCGGATACAAAGCCCGCGCGATTTCGGTCGTGTTGAACAACATCGCGTTCATTCTCGTGTAGGCGGCATGGCCATAGAGGTGATCTTTGGCGCTGCTGGTCGCCGTCGAATCTTTATAATCGACGAGCAAGCACTGGCCATCGTTCTGGCAGCGCACGCTTTTGCGGGCACATTCAAGCCAACGCTCAAATCCTTCGTAGGGCTCCAAAAGTTCCCACAGGACCTTATTGGTTGCCTTCGCGTCCGGCGACATCGGCATGGCATCGGTTCCCCCGACGGCGAGTTGCTGGACGTAATCGCCGCCCCAGGCAATCGGCATCTCCATGGTGATCTGCGGCAGCTCCATTTTGGCGAGCCATCGTTTGCCGTCGACTCGCATGGGACGATGATTGACGATGTGCAGCAGTTTGCCGAGGCCGGACGGGTCCCATCCATAACGAACCGGCGTTCCAAACGTGACGACATCGAGCGTGGCGCCCTTCAGGGCTTGAGCGTGCAACGGTTCGAGGAGTTCGATGGCGGATGTTGAGGCCCGAGTGTGCGTCGTAGACTCTTTAAGTACCTGCAGCAAAGAGGCGCGGCCGGCCGACTCATGGGGAGCCAATAGGTTCGAGGCCAATGCCATCAGCAGCCCGGCCTGGCCATGGGCTTGGACCAATACACGATCGCCGGGCCCGAGTTTCTGTTCTGTGACAAGCGCATGCAATCGACTGATCACTTGTAAGGCTGCTTGTGATCGGCCGATGTGATGATGTTCGCACGACCATAAGAGGCGCTCACAACGTATCGGCCGTTCGGTCGATCGGTTGATGGCTTTCCTGAACAGCTCGACGTACGGGTGAGAAAAGTTCGCAGCGTCTCCGACTTGCTCATCGATCAGATGTTTGGTGGGATCATCATCTGTGAAGGGCGGACGCTGTCCGCTGTTCAAGGCAGGCACGCCGTTCGTTCCCTCCCGCATGAGCGCGAGGAGGGCATCCAATCCTGCGATCCCGCGGGAGTACCCGCGCTTTAACCCGCCCACGTCGTCCAGCCGTTGCATGCCGAAGAGATCGGTCCCGAGTGCCGTCCCATGGAGAAAGACAACGAGCCGTACGCGTTCCTGAACAAGTTGGGTGCCCAGGCCAGCCATCGCATCTTGCCAGGCCAAGGAATCCGTCGGCGCACCGATGACCAGTTCTCGATAGCCGACTCGGTCTCCAGGATCGGATCGCGAATAGGCGGCGTGTTGGAAGTTGTTTCCCGTCGGCATAACGAATCTTTACCTGAAATCAGCTCAATCTTCAATCGGTCGCCACATCAGTACGGCACAGAATTGGCTTGCCATCAAGAGCCTATCCAGCATCTATTCAAGAGCCGGTCGAGGGTTGACCGGCTGAAAATGCGCATGATAAGTTACGAGGCTTCCGTTCATGTCATACCTCAACACAGCTGGGTCTATATATGCATATGCACATTTTGAAATCGGGCGTGATCCTGACAACAGTATTCGCGATAGGACTTTCCCTTGGCGTTCTGACTGCGCCTGTAGGCTATGCCGCGAAGACGGGCGCCGGTCCATCCGCTAACGGCAAAAGCGCCTCGCAGCCCGATATTCAGCCGGAGCATGTGATTCTGTTTGTCCTTGAAGGCGTCGGAAAAGATTCTCTCAAGACCGGCGCGATGCCAGTGTTGAATCGGCTGGTGAAAGACGGGTCGGTCACATGGTCGGCCACCGCGGTGACCCCGGCTCTTCGACTTCCGACGATGGCGTCGCTCTTTACCGGCATGCCGGTCGAGAAGCATGGAATCACCTGGAATGCCTTCGATTTTATTCGTGGCTATCCTCGGCCGCCCACCGTCTTTGACTATCTGGATTTGAGCGGCGGCAAGGACAGCGCGATTTTCTTCATGGATGAGTCACTCTATCAGTTGGCCAAACCAGAGCCTTACACCGATTATCAAATGTGCGGGCCGTTGAAGCCGGAATGCAGCCCCGCAACCCTGGTCAGCTACATCCGCCAATACTTTAAGAAGGCGACGAGTGGACATGGGTATGGCCATGCGATTCTGTCGCTGCCGCATTTCCTCGTCGTTCATTTGCCGGAACCAGTGCGCGCTGGTGAAGCCGAGGGTTGGAATGCCAAGGCATATCGGGATGCACTCAAGACGGTGGACGCCGCGATGGGATCGGTGTTGGATTTGTATAAAGAGCTCGGGCTGTATAGTCGGACAACAATTCTCGTGACCTCACTGAACGATATGGGGTCCGCGAAGCCCAATGGTAATGACCAGCAAGCGGCGCCTCATGTGCTCTGGTTAGCCTCAGGCGCCGGCATCAAGGCCGGACATACGATTGCACAGCCCGTGTCGATTCTAGACACAGGCGCCACCGTCCTGCGGACGTTGGGTTTGGAAACCTATACGGAATGGGACAGTCATCCGGTTGAGGAAATTTTTCGATCACCTCGGACTGCCGCGGCGGACCAGGTCCCATCTCCGTCAGTCGTTCAGTAGTTAGGCACCATGCAACGCATCAGTCTACTTCTCACGCTCTGCGCCTGTTTTACCGTCACGACGGTTGCGGTTGGAATCAGTGCGGCAGGTCCCCCGCCGGCCTACACCAAGGAACATGTCATTA
>Ga0308176_10002998_pt1 | contig 10700 bp, 3 predicted proteins | sample PhyCR2_3_FD_203890 | JGI IMG/M metagenome (GOLD analysis project Ga0308176, IMG submission 203890) | Soil microbial communities from UC Gill Tract Community Farm, Albany, California, United States - DLSLS.C.R2 | ecosystem: Environmental > Terrestrial > Soil > Agricultural land | place: USA... | reverse complement strand
CGACGAGGGAACGCTGTTCGTCGTGCGCTTCTTCCGCGATCGCTGCCTGATCAGCGTGGATACGTCGGGGGCATTGCTGCATCGTCGCGGCTACCGGCTGGCGACGGCGAAGGCCCCGATGCGCGAGACGCTGGCCGCCGCACTGCTGGCGGCTTCCGGGTGGGATCGCGTCGCGCCACTCGTGGATCCGCTGTGCGGCTCGGGCACGATCCCGATCGAGGGCGCCTGGATGGCGCGGGGGATCCCGCCCGGCGCGCATCGCGCGTTCGCGGTGGAGCGCTGGCCGGGCGTGCCGGAGACGCTCGGTCGCCAGGTGCGCGCGGATCTGGCGGCGCGGGTGGGGCCGTCGGCGAGTCGCGCGGCCGAAGGGAACGATCGCGCGAGTCGCGCGATCGTGGGCAGCGATCGCGACGCGGGCGCGATCGAGGCGGCGCGCGGGAACGCGGGGCGTGCCGGCGTCACCGACGACATCACGTTCGGCATACATGCGCTCTCGGCGGCGCCGATCCCCGAGCACGCGCGAGGATGGATCGTGACCAACCCTCCTTATGGGGTGCGCGTCGGCGAGAGCGGCAGGGTACGCGATCTCTGGGCACAGCTCGGGAAGGCGCTGCGTGCGCGTGCACCCGGGTGGGAGGTGGCGCTCCTGTCGCCGGACCAGGCGCTCGAGCGCGCGCTCGGCTTTCCGCTGCGAATGGCGGCGCGCACCACGAACGGCGGGATTCCCGTTCGGATCATGGTCGGCCAGGTGCCGACGCATCGCACGCCATGATGCGTGCGCCGTCGACCAACGTACCAATAATTATTGGTTCGTAGGGGAGCCCGCTTTTTGCATTTACGCGCGGAACCCCTTTCCTGCGCGTGACGTGCTGCTTCAGCTCGGCATGTTTATTGAACGGATGAGTACGTCGATCGTACCTCATCCTTCCCGAGGTACGACTTCACGCGTTGCAGCCACCGCCACGCCGGTGGCCTTTCTCTCTTTCCTCCAATAGGTGCGGCCGTGGGCGTCGGTGAGAGACCCGAAGTTCCAGAGCAAGAGGAGCGTCCGGCGAATGGGCGCGGCAATGGGAGCAAGACCGAGACGCCGCGCGGAAAGCGCGGACGGCCGAGACGAACGGTCACCTCGCTCGACACCGAGGAGGGAGAGAGTGCGTCACGAGCTACGCGCACGCGTGGTGGCGGCAACGGGGGCAACGGCGGAGATGGGGGCGGGCGGGAGTCGCAGATCCGGCGGCTGCTCGCCGGCCTGCGTGCGCTCGAAGCGGGAGATTTCGCCGTCCGCCTCGATGCGACCGAAGACCGGCTGATGGGCGAGGTGGCCGACGTCTTCAACAGCGTCGCCACCAAGCAGCAGCGACTCGCGGAGGAACTGGACCGCGTGGCGCTCTCGGTCGGGCGAGAGGGGAAGATGCGCGACCGCGCGACGATCGGCCCGGCGAGCGGCCTGTGGGCGGGGAGCGTCGATGCGCTCAACTCGCTGATCACCGACCTGGTGCAGCCGACGAGCGAAGTGGCCCGCGTGATCAAGGCGGTGGCCGAGGGCGATCTGAGCCAGAAGGTCGAGCTCGAGATCGAAGGGAAGACGGTGCAGGGCGAGTTCTTCCGGATCGGGTCCACCGTGAATCGAATGGTGGACCAGCTCAACGCGTTCGCGAGCGAGGTGACGCGCGTCGCGCGCGAGGTCGGAACGGAAGGACGGCTGGGTGGTCAGGCCAACGTGCAGGGAGTGAGCGGCACGTGGCGCGATCTGACCGACAGCGTGAACGGGATGGCGACGAACCTGACGAACCAGGTGCGCAACATCGCCGATGTGACGACGGCCGTCGCGCTCGGCGACCTGTCGAGAAAGATCACCGCCGAAGCCAAGGGCGAGATTCTCGAGCTGAAGAACACGATCAACACGATGGTGGACCAGCTCTCCTCGTTCGCCGACGAGGTGACGCGCGTCGCACGCGAAGTGGGAACGGAGGGCGTGCTGGGCGGCCAGGCGAACGTGCCCGGTGTGGCCGGTACGTGGAAGGATCTCACGGACTCCGTGAACGGAATGGCGTCGAACCTGACGAATCAGGTACGCAACATCGCCGACGTCACGACGGCGGTCGCCAAGGGCGACCTGTCACGCAAGATCACGGCGGAGGCGAAGGGCGAGATCCTCGAGCTGAAGAACACCGTCAATACGATGGTGGACCAGCTGTCGAGCTTCGCGTCGGAAGTGACGCGCGTGGCGCGCGAGGTGGGCACGGAAGGAAAGCTCGGCGGCCAGGCGGCGGTGCCCGGTGTCGCCGGCACGTGGAAGGATCTGACGGACAACGTGAACCAGCTGGCCGGCAACCTGACGGTGCAGCTGCGCGACGTGAGCGCCGTCTCTGCCGCGATCGCGAAGGGCGACCTGACGCGCAAGATCACCGTGGACGTGCGTGGCGAGATCCTGCAGATCAAGGACGTCATCAACACCATGGTGGATCAGCTCTCGTCGTTTGCCTCCGAGGTGACGCGCGTGGCGCGCGAGGTAGGAACGGACGGGAAGCTGGGCGGGCAGGCGGAGGTGCGGGACGTGGCCGGCACGTGGAAGGATCTCACCGACTCGGTGAACTTCATGGCCGGCAACCTGACGAGCCAGGTGCGCAACATCGCGCTCGTCACGACGGCGGTCGCCAATGGCGACCTCTCTCAGAAGATCACCGTCGAAGCACGAGGCGAGATCCAGGAGCTGAAGAGCACGATCAACACGATGGTCGATCAGCTCTCCGGATTCGCGGCCGAGGTGACACGCGTCGCGCGCGAGGTCGGAACGGAAGGACGGCTGGGTGGTCAGGCCAACGTGCAAGGGGTGAGCGGCACGTGGCGCGATCTGACCGACAGCGTGAACGGAATGGCGACGAACCTGACGAACCAGGTCCGGAACATCGCGCTCGTCACGACGGCGGTGGCGAACGGCGACCTGTCGCAGAAGATCACCGTCGAAGCGCGCGGTGAGGTGCTCGAGCTGAAGGACACCGTCAATACGATGGTGGACCAGCTGAACGCCTTCGCGGCGGAAGTGACCCGAGTGGCCCGCGAGGTAGGCTCGGAAGGGCGACTGGGTGGCCAGGCGAACGTACCCGGCGTGGCCGGCACGTGGAAGGATCTCACCGACTCGGTGAACTTCATGGCCGGCAACCTGACGAGTCAGGTGCGTAACATCGCCGACGTGACGACGGCGGTGGCCAAGGGCGACCTCTCGAAGAAGATCACGGCCGAGGCGAAGGGCGAGATCCTCGAGCTGAAGAATACCGTCAATACGATGGTGGATCAGCTCAATGCGTTCGCGGCGGAGGTGACGCGCGTCGCACGAGAGGTGGGTACGGAAGGGCGGCTGGGCGGCCAGGCGAACGTCGAAGGGGTGAGCGGGACGTGGCGCGACCTGACTGACTCGGTGAACTCGATGGCGTCGAACCTGACGTCGCAGGTGCGCAACATCGCCGACGTCACCACCGCCGTGGCCAAGGGCGACCTGTCACGCAAGATCACGGCGGAGGCGAAAGGCGAGATCCTGGAGCTGAAGAACACCGTGAACACCATGGTGGACCAGCTCAACTCGTTCGCCGCCGAGGTGACCCGCGTGGCGCGCGAGGTAGGAACGGAGGGGGTGCTGGGCGGCCAGGCGAACGTGCCCGGTGTCGCCGGTACGTGGAAGGATCTCACGGACTCCGTGAACGGGATGGCGTCGAACCTGACGAATCAGGTACGCAACATCGCCGACGTCACGACGGCGGTTGCCAAGGGCGATCTGAGTCGAAAGATCACCGCGGAGGCGAAGGGTGAGATCCTCGAGCTGAAGAACACCGTCAATACGATGGTCGATCAGCTGTCGGGATTCGCGGCCGAAGTGACGCGCGTGGCGCGCGAGGTGGGTACCGAAGGACGGCTGGGCGGTCAGGCGAACGTGCCCGGTGTGGCCGGCACGTGGAAGGACCTGACCGACTCGGTGAACTACATGGCGTCGAACCTGACGAACCAGGTGCGCAACATCGCCGACGTGACGACGGCCGTCGCGCTCGGCGACCTGTCGCGCAAGATCACCGTCGATGCGCGCGGCGAGATTCTCGAGCTCAAGAACACCGTCAACACGATGGTGGAGCAGCTCAACTCGTTCGCGAGCGAGGTGACCCGCGTGGCCCGCGAGGTGGGCTCGGAGGGAATCCTGGGTGGGCAGGCACGCGTGCCGGGCGCCGGCGGCGTGTGGAGGGACCTGACGGACAACGTGAACTTCATGGCGTCGAACCTGACGAGCCAGGTGCGCAACATCGCGCTCGTCACGACGGCGGTGGCGAACGGCGATCTGTCGCAGAAGATCACCGTCGAAGCGCGAGGGGAGATTCTCGAGCTGAAGAACACCGTCAACACGATGGTGGAGAAGCTCCGCGTGTTCGCCGACGAGGTGACGCGCGTGGCGAAGGAGGTGGGCACGGAGGGTAAGCTGGGCGGCCAGGCCGAGGTGCCAGGCGTTGCCGGCACGTGGAAGGGACTCACCGACTCGGTGAACGCGATGGCGAACTCGCTCACCGCCCAGGTGCGCAACATCGCCGACGTGGCGACCGCGGTGACGAAGGGCGATCTGACGCGACAGATCACCGTCGACGCGCAGGGCGAGCTGGACGAGCTCAAGTCGAACATCAATCAGATGATCGCGAATCTGAAGGAGACGACGGAGCGCAACCAGGAGCAGGACTGGCTGAAGACCAACCTGGCGAAGTTCAGCCGGATGATGCAGGGGCAGAAGGATCTCGAGAGCGTGTCGCGGTTGATCATGAGCGAGCTGACGCCGCTCGTGTCGGCGCACCACGGTGCCTTCTTCATCATGGACAGCGATGGGGGCGCGCCGATGCTGCGCCTCATCGCCTCGTACGCATACCGGGCACGGAAGCACGTCGGCAATCGCTTCGCGATCGGCGAGGGGCTCGTCGGGCAGGCGGCGCTGGAGAAGCAGCCGATCCTGCTGCAGAACGTCCCCGACGACTACATCCAGATCACGTCGGGGCTCGGCGAAGCGCCTCCGCGCAACATCATCGTCCTTCCCATCCTGTTCGAGGGTGAGGTCAAGGCGGTGATCGAGCTGGCGAGCTTCCTCCCGTTCAGCCAGATCCACCAGACCTTCCTCGACCAGCTCGCCGAATCGATCGGCGTCGTGCTGAACATGATCGGCGCGAACATGCGGACGGAGGAGCTGCTGGAGCAGTCGCAGAAGCTGACGCAGGAGCTCCAGAGCCAGTCGAAGGAGCTCCAGATGCAGCAGGAGGAGCTCAAGCGCTCCAACACGGAGCTGGAGCAGCAGGCGAAAACGCTCCGCCAGTCCGAGGAGCTGCTCAAGGAGCAGCAGGAAGAGCTGCAGCAGGTCAACGAGGAGCTCGAGGAGAAAGCCTCGCTGCTGGCGGAGCAGAACCAGAAGGTCGAGCAGAAGAACCGCGAGGTCGAGGGCGCGCGACTGGCACTCGAGGAGAAGGCGGAGCAGCTCGCGCTCAGCTCGCGGTACAAGAGCGAGTTCCTGGCGAACATGAGCCACGAGCTCCGCACGCCGCTCAACTCGCTGCTCATCCTGGCGCAGCTCCTGGCCGACAACAAGGATGCGAACCTCACACCGAAGCAGGTGGAGTTCGCGCACACGATCCACTCGTCGGGCACCGACCTGCTCAACCTGATCAACGAGATCCTCGATCTCTCGAAGGTGGAAGCGGGGAAGATGGAGGTGAGTCCGACGGAAGTCCCGCTGAAGGACGTCGAGTCGTTCACGAAGCGGACGTTCGAGCAGGTGGCGCAGCAGAAGGGGCTGCAGTACAAGGTGGACGTGCAGCCGGAGGTGCCGCCGGCGATCTACACGGATGGCCAGCGGCTGCAGCAGGTGATCAAGAACCTGCTCTCGAACGCGTTCAAGTTCACCGAGCAGGGCGGCGTGACGCTGACCATCCGCAAGGCGGAGAAAGGCAAGCGGTTCGCGAGCCGCACGCTCGACGCGGCGGAGACGGTGATCGCGTTCGCGGTGAGCGACACGGGGATCGGCATTCCGAAGGACAAGCAGCAGCTGATCTTCGAGGCGTTCCAGCAGGCGGATGGGACGACGAGCCGCCGCTTCGGCGGCACGGGGCTCGGCCTGACGATCAGCCGGCAGATCGCCGCGCTGCTCGGCGGCGAGATCCGCGTCGAGAGCACGCCGGGGCGCGGCAGCACCTTCACGCTCTTCCTGCCGGCCCGCTACGTCGATCTCGAGCAGGGGCGCACGGAGAGCGGCAATGCGCCGCGGCGCCGCGACGGCACGTGGGGCGACGGCGGGGGGATCGCGCGCGGTCGACCGAGCGGCACGCGGCAAGTCGTCCCGGGCACGCCCGCAGATGGCGCACCGGCGGCCGAGGGTGCCGCCAGCTCGATGGGCGGCACGTGGACGTTGCCGTCCAGAGGGACGGCCGTCGCCGAGGAGCCGGACGAGTCCGACGTGTTGATGTCGCGTGATTCGCTGCCGCGCCCCGAAGGGTTCGACGACGATCGCGACGACATCGAGCCGGGTGACCGGACGCTCCTCATCATCGAGAACGACTCGAACTTCGCCAAGATCCTGCTCGAGATGGCGCGCGAGAAGGGATTCAAGGGACTGTGCGCGCTGGACGGCGAGGGGGGGCTGAAGCTGGCCCATGCCTTCGAGCCCGATGCGATCACGCTCGACATCGACATGCCGGGGATGGACGGCTGGGCGGTGCTCGACCGGCTGAAGCATCATCCGCAGACGCGCCACATCCCGGTGCACATCATCACGGGGATCCGCGAGCGGCAGCAGGGGCTGAAATCGGGGGCGCTCGCCTACCTCGAGAAGCCGGTCACGAAGGAGGCGCTGGACGAGTCGTTCGCGCGCATCTCGAGCTTCATCGACAGCTCGGTCAAGCGGCTGCTCGTCGTGGAGGACGACGAGACGCAGCGGCAGAGCATGATCGAGCTGATCCAGCACGAGGACGTGGAGATCACGGCGGTGGCGAGCGCGGAGGATGCGCTCCGCGAGCTGGCGACGTCCCACTTCGACTGCATGGTGCTCGACCTCGGCCTCAAGGACATGAACGGGTTCGAGCTGCTGGAGACCGTGAAGGCGAATCCGCAGATGCGCGACCTGCCGATCATCATCTACACGGGCAAGGACCTGTCGCAGGCGGAGGAGACCAAGCTCCGGAAGTTCGCCGAGACGATCATCGTGAAGGACGTGAAGTCGCCGGAGCGGCTGCTGGACGAGACGGCCCTCTTCCTCCACCGGGTGGAGGCGAAGCTGCCGGAGCAGAAGCGGCGGATGCTCGAGCGGCTGCACAACGCGGACGCCGTATTCGCCGGGAAGCGCGTGCTCGTGGTGGACGACGATGTGCGGAACATCTTCTCGCTCACGAGCATGCTCGAGGACCACGGCATGCAGGTGTCATTCGCCGAGAACGGGAAGGACGCCGTCGCGCTGTTGCGGGAGCGTCAGGACTTCGATCTCGTGCTGATGGACGTGATGATGCCGGAGATGGACGGATACGAGACGACGCGGGCGATCCGCGAGATGCCGGCGCTCAAATCGATGCCGATCATCGCGCTGACCGCGAAGGCGATGAAGGGAGATCGTGAGAAGTGCATCGCCGCCGGCGCGTCGGACTACATCACCAAGCCGGTGGATACGGAGCAGTTGCTCAGTCTGATGCGGGTATGGTTGTACCGGTGAGCGGCGGGCAGTCCCTTCCGGGACCGCCGCTCCGCTACAGCCCGGACCTGGAGCGGCTCGAGATCGAGCTGCTCCTGGAAGCGGTGTACCGGCACTACGGCTTCGATTTTCGATCGTATGCGTATGCCTCGATCCGCCGTCGCTTGTGGAAGCGGGTCGAGGGGGAGGGACTGGCGTCGATCTCCGACTTGCAGGCGCGGATCCTCCACGACACCGACGCGATGGAGCGCCTCCTGCTCGACCTGTCGGTGAACGTGACGGCGATGTTCCGGGATCCGAGCTTCTACAAGGAGTTTCGCGAGCTGGTCGTCCCGATGCTGCGTACCTACCCGTTCATCCGGATCTGGCACGCCGGCTGTTCGACCGGGGAGGAGGTCTTCTCGATGGCCATCCTCCTGGAGGAAGAGGGGTTGTACGACCGGGCGCGGCTGTACGCGACGGACATCAACGACGTCGTCCTCCAGCGCGCTCGGCAGGGGATCTTCCCGCTCGACCGGATGCAGGAGTACACGGAGAACTATCTGCGGGCGGGGGGCAAACGGTCGTTCTCGGAGTACTACACGGCGAAGTACGACGGCGCGCTGTTCAACTCGTCGTTGACGCGGAACATCGTGTTCTCGCAGCACAACCTCGTAACTGATCGGTCATTCAGCGAGTTCCACGTGATCTTCTGCCGCAACGTCCTGATCTACTTCGACAAGGGGCTGCAGAACCGGGTGCACTCATTGTTCTACGATTCCCTCGTGATGCTCGGCATTCTCGCACTCGGCAGCAAGGAGACGCTGAAGTTCTCCCAGTACGAGCCCTGCTACGAGAAGCTGAGTCCGACGGAGAAGCTCTACCGGAAGGTCCGCTGATGACTGAAGCGCCGGGCGTGGGGTACGATCTGGTGGTCGTCGGGACGTCGTGGGGCGGACTCGCCGCGCTCAGGACGCTCGTCGGTGCACTCCCCGATTCGTTCCGCATGGCCGTCACGCTCGTGCAGCATCGCCACAAGGACTCCGATCACGTGCTCCGCGCACTGCTGCAGGAGCGCTCGCCGCTCGTCGTGTGCGAGGTGGAGGACAAGATGCCGCTCGAGGAAGGGCACATCTACGTCGCGCCGCCCGACTACCACACGCTGATCGAACCGGGGCACTTCGCGTTGAGCACGGAGGCGCCCGTGCGTTTCAGCCGTCCGTCGATCGACGTGACGTTCAACTCGGCGGCGGACGCCTACGGACACCGCGTGGTCGGCATCATCCTGACGGGCGCGAACGCCGACGGCGCGAACGGGTTGAGCCGGATATCGGAGCTGGGCGGCCTGGCGCTCATTCAGGATCCGCAGACGGCGGAGAGCCCGATGATGCCCGCGGCGGCACAGAAGGCCGTGCCGCGCGCGCGCGTCATGGCGCTGGACCGCATCGGGGAGTATCTGCGGTCGCTGCCGTCGGGGAATCCCGAGCGGGTGGACGCATGAGCACGGGCGCGACCCCGCTGCCGCGTCGTGTGCCCACGCCGGTGAGCGCGCCAGCGGCACCGGAGGCGGCGCCGCCCGCGCCGGCAGAGATCCTCCTCGTCGACGATCGGCCGGAGAACCTGCTGGCGCTCGAGGCAATCCTCGATCCGCTCAACCAGACGCTCGTGCGCGCGCACTCGGGGGACGAAGCGCTGCGCAAGCTGCTCCTGCACGACGTCGCCGTGATCCTGCTCGACGTGCAGATGCCGGGGATCAACGGCTTCGAGACGGCGCGCATCATCAAGTCGCGCGAACGGACCAAGTACATCCCGATCATCTTCCTCACGGCGATCAGCAAGGAAGAGGAGTACGTCTTCGAGGGGTACTCGGTGGGCGCGGTGGACTACCTCGCCAAGCCGTACAAGCCCGACATCCTGCGCTCGAAGGTCGCCGTCTTCGTGGAGCTCTATCAGAAGCAGCGGCAGCTGGCAGAGCAACAAGTGCTGCTGGCGGCGAGCGAGCTGCGCGAGCTCGAGCTCAAGCACAAGCTGGAGATGTCCGAGTCCGAGGCGCGCTTCGCCGACATCGTGGGCTCGGCGATGGACGCGATCGTCGTGTTCGACGCGGACGGCAAGCTCACGATGCTCAACGCCGCGGCGGAGCGGATGTTCGGCACGCCGGCGCACGAAGCGGTGGAGAAGAACGTTCGGCTGCTCTTCCCCGACGCGGCACGCGACGGCGTACTGGAGCGGATCAGCCGGGCGTGCGAGATCGAAGTGGGGGGCGGCGAGGGGCGTCCGAACGGGCACATGCTGTCCTTCTCGGGGATGCGCGCCGGTGGCGAGGAGTTCCCGGTCGAGGCGACGGTGAGCTGTCTCGAAGCACGCGGGAAGCGCACGTACACGCTGATCATCCGCGACATCTCCGAGCGGATGCGCTCCGAGGCAGCGCTCAAGGAGCAGGCAGCGTCGCTCGCGAAGGCGATGGGCGAGCTGAAGGCGCTGAACGACGAGCTGGCCGACCGTCAGGCGGAGCTGGAGCGCGCGATGGCCGCGCGCAGCCGCTTCTATGCCTCGATGAGCCACGAGCTGCGCACGCCGATCAACGCGGTGCTCGGCTACAGCACGCTGCTGCTCGAGAACATCTACGGTCCGCTGAACGAGAAGCAGGCGGAAGGCATCACGCGCACGCACAAGGCGGCGAAGCATCTGCTGGAGCTCGTGAACGACGTACTGGATCTCTCGAAGATCGAAGCGGGGAAGATCGATCTCCGGTTGCAGCCGGTCGCGTTCCCCTCGTTGATCGACGATCTGTTCGTGACCGTGCGCCCGCTCGCCGACCAGTATGGTTCGGAGCTCACGCTGGAGCACGACGGGCCGCCACTGAAGGTGGTGAGCGATCCGCGGCGGCTGCGTCAGATCCTGCTCAACCTTCTGTCGAACGCGATCAAGTTCGGAAAGGGACTGCCGATCCGCGTGCGGTCGTCGACGCGCGACGACGGGGGGGTGGTGATCGAGGTGATCGATCAGGGCGAAGGGATCGCACCGC
>Ga0308176_10002997_pt1 | contig 10701 bp, 6 predicted proteins | sample PhyCR2_3_FD_203890 | JGI IMG/M metagenome (GOLD analysis project Ga0308176, IMG submission 203890) | Soil microbial communities from UC Gill Tract Community Farm, Albany, California, United States - DLSLS.C.R2 | ecosystem: Environmental > Terrestrial > Soil > Agricultural land | place: USA... | reverse complement strand
CAATCCGGCGCTGTTCGACGAAGACGTCGAGCAGATCGCGATTCGCAAAGGGTTCGGCGACGGCCTGGTGGCGGCAGGCGAGCAGGACGCGCGCGTCGTCGCGCTGTGTGCCGATCTCACCGAGAGTGCGCACGTCCTCGAATTCAAGAAGCGGTTTCCCGAGCGTTTCGTCGAGCTTGGCGTGGCCGAGCAGAATCTCGCGTCGGTTGGGAGTGGGATGGCGGCGATGGGCAAGATTCCGTTCATCACGTCCTACGCGATGTTCAGTCCGGGCCGAAACTGGGAGCAGATTCGCACGACGATCGCCTACAACAACAGGCCGGTGAAGATCGCGGGCTCGCACGCGGGCGTATCCGTCGGTCCGGACGGTGGAACCCATCAGGCGATCGAGGACATCGCCATCACGCGTGTGATTCCTCGAATGATCGTCATCTCGCCGTGTGATGCGATCGAAGCGCGCAAGGCGACGATCGCGGCCGTGTCGACGGACACGCCGGTGTACATCCGGCTCGCGCGCGAGAAGACGCCGGTGATGACGACGGACGAGACGCCCTTCGCGATCGGTCGTGCGCAGATCGTCTGGACGTCCGCCTCACCGAAGGCCGCGATCATCGCGACAGGCGCATTGCTGCACGAAGCGCTGCTCGCGGCGCAAACGTTGGCTGATGAGAATGTCGACATCACGGTGATGAATCTCTCGACGATCAAACCGCTCGATGTCGACGCGATCGTTGCGCTCGCGACCGCGACGCCGCGCATCGTGACCGTCGAAGAGCATCAGATCGCGGGCGGCATGGGTTCGGCCGTCGCCGAGTGTCTCGCTGCGCACCAGCCGGTGCCGATGGAGTTCGTCGGCGTGCGTGATCGTTTCGGTCAATCGGGCACGCCGAAGGAATTGATCGAGTATTACGGCATGGGGTGCGATGCGATCGTCGGGGCGGTGCGTCGCGTGCTGCGTCGCTAGACTGGATCTCTCGTTCGCGTGCTGAGCTTCACGTCCGCGAGGTGACGTGCGGCACGGGTGGCCGCTAAATCTTCATTACTCTGTCACTCACCTCTGGCTTGCCTGATGCCGCGCACTACCATGAATGCGTCCTCTGACGCGGTGCACGCTTTCATGAAGACTCGGCACGTTGTTGACGCTCGGGCCACGCGGTGGCTCGCCATTCCCGCCGCAGTGCTCACCACGTTTGCGGCCGCGTGTTCATCGGATAGGTCGACGGCTCCGCAGGCGCCATCGCCCCAAGTGGCCGCGATGTTGTCGGATGGCTTCGCGACGAGCACGGCTGGTTTCAGCCAGACCGACAACAGCTACATGTCGACGGGCGACAACTTCGCCGGCTTCATGCCGATGGGGTGGGGCATGTCGGCGGGACTGTTCAGCCGCGGCGACTTCATGGGCGGCGGCCTCGGCCTGGACTTCGACGGTGGGGGCCCGTTCTTCGATTTTGGTCACGCGGAATTCAATGGCGGTCCGTTTGCCCCGCGACCCGGGAAGAATTGCACGTTCTCGTCGAGCACGGGTCGCGTGACGTGTCCCGATCAGACGCTCGGCGGGCTCACGATCAAGCGGTCGTTCGCGTATCTCGACGGCGCGGGGAAGGCGCAGGCGGCGCCGGATACGCTTACGAATTCTGTGAATACGCAAGTCTCGGTGACGGGCACGATCGTCACGCGCGACAAGAAGGACACCACGACGGTGAGCTCGTCGAGCGACAGAACCGTCGCCGGTCTCTTGAAGACGTCGACGACGCGCACGGTGAACGGCAAGTCGGCCAGCACCGAGACGACGGTTGGCACCAATCGCGACGCGGTGAAGTTCACGACCACGCGCGTCCAGGGCGATACGACGGCGGGACTCACGATTCCGGTGAAGAATGGCAAGTCGAGCTTTCCGACCGCGGGCAGCGTGACGCGCTCGATGAAGGTCACGGCCAAGGTGACGGGCCAGCCGGACGCGACGTCGGTGCGGCGGGAAGTGATCACATATACCGGTAGTGACACCGCCAAGGTCGTGATCACGCACGACGGGACGACGAAGAATTGCACGTTGCCGCTGCCGCATGGGCGGCTGACGTGCTCGTGAAGCTGTCATCCTGAGGCAGCGAAGCGGCCGAAGGATCCACTTTCTCGTCTTCGTGGCCAGCTACGAGGCACGCACAGTGGATCCTTCGCTTCGCTCAGGATGACGGAGCTCGAGGCCTTACGGCTGCGCGACCGCCGCGAGCTTCGTATAGACTGCCTTCGCAGAGTCCAGCTCGGCCTTGAACCGATCACGCTCCGCCGCGGAGCGCCAGCGCGAACGATCAACGCGAGCCCAGATCGCGTCCATCGTCTGCGACAGGAACTGCACGTCGGTCGCGCGCACGTAGTGCTTGCCGCCGCGCAGCACGTAGACCGGGCCGGTGTGCGCGAACGCATAGTCGTCACCGATGTACTTGGACGCGGGGCCGAGCACGCGCGCCGCGATCCATCCGCCCTTCGGAATCTCGATGTTGCCGTCGAAGGCGATCGAGCCTGAATCCGCGCCGGTGCGGTGCACCGTCTGCACGATGTCGCCGTTCACGACGATCTGGAGCGAATCGACTGGGGTGATCGACGTCGTGTTGGCCTTCACGTGGACCGTCGTTGCGCCGTTGTCGGCGACGGTGATCTCGTCGCCCGGCTGGTGTCCGTTCACGTCGATGAAGATGAGTGGACCGGTGGACATGAACGTGCGTCCCTTCTTGATCGCCGCCAGCCACGATGACAGCGTGAGTGAACCATCCACGTGCGCGAACGTCCGATCCGAACCCGGTGGTGGGTCGAGAAAGACATCCGAGAACTGATCGGTGCCGCCGGTCGCCGGCAGGTGGAAACCGGCGTTCAGCAAATGGTAATAAAAGTCCGTTGATCCCAGCTCATCGGAGTAAAGGGCGCCGAGATCGTAGTAATCACCGAGCCCAAGCGCGACGTCCATGCCGATGAGCGTCCCAGCCGCCGCCGCCGGATCGCGTGGATCGTGCAGATAGGGATGCGGGAAGCCCGCAATGCCGCCCTGCGAACGCGCGCCCTGGAGATACGGCGCGTCGAGCGACACCTGGCCGTACGCGGTCTGGTTGTCGCCTGCGACGAGCGGAAGCACGAACTCCTTCGTGCCGAGCATGCTGATGTGCCCCAGGTTGCCACGATACTCTTCGCTGTATTGCAGAATGTGCGTTGGCGTCGAGAGCGGCGACGGCTTGCCGGTGAGATCGTCCCAGCGCCCCATCAAGCGCGTCCCGTCCATGTGAATCAGCGCATTGGTGACGTGAATGTCCTCGGCGCTGAGCTGGAGATAGAATGCTTCGTGGGTGAGTCCGAAGCCCTGATGTAGATCGTGCACGTGCGTGTCACCCGAATACCAGCCGCGCGCGGGGAGATCAGCCAATCGATCGAGCGCGATCGTGACGTCCTTCGCGCTGCCAGGCGTCACGTCTACGGTGACGGCCTTCGGCTTGTACTCCCATCCACGAATGGCTTCGATCCTCGCTTTACCAGCCGGCAGATCGAGATCGGCCGTGCCCGCGCTATGGAAATAGTGCTGGTCGAAAACCATCATCGCGCGCTGGAAGGCGCCGTCGGGCGCATACCCGCGTCCGTCGCTCGCATCGGCGTAGATGCGCGCAGGCACCACGCGTCCGTGCTCATCGACGACCTTCACACGCACGCGACCCGTCGGCGTCACGGGATGGCGACTCGTGATCTTCACGGCACGCCACGACGATTGCCGTCCGCCCGCGATGTCCGTGACATATAGCGTGGGCACGGCCGCGCGGAACGCCACGAACGCGAACTTGGTTCCATCGGGGCTCGGCGACGGCGACATCTCGTGATGCTCGGGATCGAACGTCAGCTCGATCGGGTTGCCGCCGTTCGCCGAGATGATGCGAATGTCGTTCGAGCCTTTGTCTTCAGTGACGTAGAGGATGTTCGCGCCATCGGGCGTCCATTTCGGACGCATGCGATACTCCGTCTCCTCGGCGCGGACGAGCCTCGATTGATTCGTCGCGAGATCGAGCACGCGAAGGCCGCCCTGCTCGTATGCCATCGATTTACCGTCGGGCGAGATCGACGGCTGAATTCCGTTGACGATCGACGTGTCGTGATTCGTCTCGAAGTCATGGCGGTAGATGCGGAAGCGGCCCTGCCGCGCGCTGGCGAAGTAGAGCGACTGGCCGTCGCGGCTCCACGCTGGCTCGACGTCGACATGCGGATCGGACGCGACGCGTTCGACGGGACCGCCGTTCGCGCTCACGATGCCGATCTCGAGGTTGCCGCCCACGTCCATCGAGAGGGCGATGCGTTTTCCGTCGGGACTCCACGCGGGCTCGAAGTAGTAGTTCGGTCCCGAGGTCAGAGCGATGGCCTCACCGCCGGTGGCGGGCACCTTCCAGACGTCGCCGCGCATGGTGAACGCGATCCACTTGCCATCGGGACTCCAGGCGGGAAAGAGCGGTCCGGTCGAGACCTCGGGAAGCATGTGCCGCTCTTCACGATCGGACAGACCGTAGCGATTCGGACGGGCAATCGCTGCTCCAGCGGCGGCGAGCACGCCGGCGCCAATGATGCTGCCGGCGATCCATCCGCGCGGCGATATGAGCTTACTCATCGTTCTCCAGACGGCAACGTAGAAATCCCCGGGACAGTGAGGCGACCCATGGCAAGTTGCCCCGATGCGCGCCACGTACGCAACCTGTCTACGCCACCTGTCTGCGCCACCGCCTGGCGATTCGTTCAGTCCGCCCGAAGCGCCTCGGTGGGATCGATCCGTGACGCGCGCCGCGCTGGAACGTACGCCGCGAGCAGCGCGATGCCGACGACGAGCACCACGATCGCGGCGAAAGTGAGCGGATCCGACGCCGTCACACCGTAGAGCATTGTCGTCAGCGTCCGAGTTGCAACGGTGGCTCCGATGCCTCCGATGAGCGCTCCCGCCGCGGCCAGTCGGAGCCCGTCGCCAACGACGAGACCCGTGATCGCTCGGGCGTCCGCGCCGAGTGCGACGCGAACGCCAATCTCGCGCGTACGCTGCCCGACGGAATACGAGATGGAGCCGTAGAGACCGACTGCGGAGAGCACGAGCGCCACGAGTGCGAACGTCGCAAGCAGGGCCATGGCGAAGCGGGTTGGCGCGAGTGCGTCGTTCACATAGTCGTCGCCGAACGTGAACGCACGCGGGATGGTGCGTGAGTCGGTAGCGAGAATGGTCTTGCGAAGTGTCTCCGCCAGACCGCGCGACGAGCCGTGAAACCGCGCCACGAGCGGCACCTCGATGGCAAGCGGCATCTGATAGACGGTCGGCTGATCGCCGCTAGTGCCTGGCATACGAACATCGTTCACGACACCTACGATGGTGAATGACCGACGTCGGCCTCGTCCGGTTGAGCCGAATGTCGCGCCAAGCGCCCGCCCATTCGGCCAGAGGCGATGCGCGAGGGTCTGATTGATCACGACTTCGATCGGCGGCGCCGCGGGGTCTGTCATGCTGAGAGGCTGTTGCCACCGCGTCGAGTCGGGCAGCCTGCCTTGACGCAACGACATCTGCGTCACCCTGAAATAGCTCGGTGTCATGAACACGACGCCCAAGGTCGGGACGCTCCGCGACTGTCCATCGGACGCCACGTCCGTCTCGAACGAACCGAACTCATGATACGGTGCGCCCGGCATCGTTCCGATCGCGGCATCGGTAATTCCGGGAATGGCGCGAACACGCTCGAGAATCGCGCGCTCGACTGCCGGCTTCTCCTCGCGCGGCATGATCCGCGGCGGTGGAAGCAGGATGTCCGCCGCGATCAGGTTGTGCGGATCGAAGCCGAGTGGTGTGTCGAGCAGGGTGACGAACGACCGCACGAGAAGCCCCGCGCCGACGAGCAACACGAGCGACAGCGCAATCTCGGCAACGATGAGCCCCGATCGCATCCGTCGTGAGAAGTTGTCGCCCGAGCTCGCGCGCGTCTCGTTGCGCAGCACGTCGCCGATGGAGCGGGCGCCCGCGAGCAAAGCGGGACCCGCGCCGAACAGGATGCCCGTCGCGATCGAGACGCCTGTACTCCACAGCAGCACGGTCGACTCGAGATGGATGTCGGCGAGATTGGCGAGCGCCGGCGGCCGGAGCGCGATGATCACGCGCAGCGTCTCCCACGCAATCGCGATGCCGAGTAATCCGCCCGCCAGCGCAAGCAGCAGGCTCTCAGTCAGCACGAGTCGGGCGAGACGTCCGCGTCCCGCGCCGAGCGCCATGCGAACGGCGAACTCGCGCCGGCGCGCCCAGGCGCGCGACATGAGCAAGTTCGCAACGTTCGCGCAGGCGATCAGTAGCAGCACGCCGACGGCAACGAACAACACTTCGATCGCGCGCGCTTCACGCGGCTCGACGAGGTCCTGTGCTCGCAAGGCGCGGGCGCAGCAGGACGCGGGGCGCGCGACGAGACCACCGGCTACCGACACGCGCACACTGTCGACGATGCTCTGCATCTCGGCGGATGCTTGCGCAGCCGACACGCCGGGTCGGAGCAACCCGAAGACTTCGCCGCCAGCGCCGATCGAGTCCAGACTGGCGGGCACCCAGATACTGGGCGTCGCCTCATGCAGCTTGTCTGGCCGCGGCTGGTCGAATGTCATCGGGATTCCCATCTCTGGCGGAGTCACACCGACGATCGTGTATGACTTGCCTTCCGCGGCATTCGCTCGCTCACCGATCGCGCTGGGGCGTCCGCCGTAAACTCGCTGCCAGAGTCCGTAGGTGATCATGGCTACGTTGCCGTTCTCGCCACGCTCATCCGCGATGGTCAGGTTGCGACCGATCACGGGCCTGATGCCGAGCACCGACAGATAGTTCGATGTGATGTACGCCGGAATCGTGTCCTGTTCGGCGCGATCCTGAACGGCGATGCCGTCAACGCTGACGCCCGCGATCATCTCGAACGAGTGCGCACGCATGCGCCACACCGACACGGCTCCGCTCGACACGGGCGACGGGCCGCCATCGGCGTCCTGCACCGTGAGCAGCACAATCCGATTTCCGTCGCGATAGGGCAATGGATCGAGCAACAGACGATGGACGACCGTGAAGATTGCGGTATTGGCGCCGATACCCAGAGCGAGCGTGAGCACCGCGAGCGTCGTGAACGCCGCATTCTTGCGGAACTGGCGCGTCGCGAAGCGTAGATCTTGCTGCCACTCGTCGAGCCACTCGAGGACGCGATGTTTGCGCGCCCGCTGCGATGCACGGCGCTTCGCGTGGTCGTAAAAGTCGTCCGCGCAGCCGAACCGGCGCTGCGCTTCGACGAGCGCGTCCGCTTCGCTCATGCCGCCCGCGCGCAATTCCGCAGCGCGCATCGCCACGTGAATGCGCATTTCCTCATCCATGTCGTGGAGCAAGCGTTCGCGGCTCGGCGGCAGACGGAACAGGTGGCGGATGCCGGCTGGCAGCTTCGATGAGAATTGTCGCATGACTGTGCTCGCTCAGGCGTTCTCGATCACGCCGCTGACGGCGGCGACATACCGCTTCCACGTCGCGACTTCCGCGCGGAGGAGCTGCTTGCCGCGCGTGGTGATCGAGTAATACTTCGCGCGGCGGTTGTTGTCGGAGATGCCCCACTCCGACGAGATGGCGCCGTTGTCCTCGAGTCGATGCAATGCTTTGTACAGCGCGGAGTCGACGATCTCCAGCTCGTTGCGCGTCCGCTCCTCGATCCACTTGGTGAGGCCGAAGCCGTGCATCGGCTGCCAGGAGAGCGCCTTGAGCACGAGCAGATCGAGCGTGCCGTGCAGGAGATCGCTGGTGTCGCGCGCCATGGCTTCCCTCCACGAGGTTAGGGGAAACAAGCTGCGCGACGAATTCGCCGGCGTCAAGAGTCGTAGTGCCGCGACGCCGGCGACCCGCGACTACTTCGACGACACCAACACCTTGCTCGCTAACAGCGACCCGTCGGCATTCCTGGTCGTGAGCACGACCACCTGATCGCCGACCGCGAGCGCGCGGCCGAGCGGCTTGAGCTGAGTCACCGGCGTGTTCGGCGGCACGGTGATCGTCTGCGAACCGCCCGCATATTGCACCACGATATCATTGCCGTTGGCGCTCGCGATGTTGCCGTTCGACATGCGCGAGCCCGACGATGGATTCGCCGTACCATTCGTCATTCGGCTTCCCGGCGCCGCGTTCTGCGTCATCATCCGGCTGCCTTCACCGAGGCCGCGGAGGTCTTCGGGGAAGACGTGAATCTCCGTGGCGCGCTCCGAGCCGTCGGCTTGCCTCACCGACGTGACACCGATGAACGTGTTCGGCTTCACGACGCTGAGATCCGCTGGCGCTCGGCCGTAGACCATGACGGGCGACGCGAGCTTGATCGTCGCGGTGCTCGTGTCGCTCTTCACGACGAGCTCGGTGGCCGATACGCTCGTAACCGCGCCGCGCACCATCGTACTGGTGGCGACACCCGGCGGAGGCTCCGGACTCGGGATGTTGGGAGGCGTGGCCGCCGCGGCAGCGGCCGTCGCGGTGTCCGCGACGCGCGACGCTTTCGTGCTGCACGCCGAGGCGACGGCGATCAGAGCGATGAAGGCCGGGCGCGCGGTGTAGTGATTCGTTGCGAAGTGATCCAAGCGCATGTCGAAGCATCCTCGTGAGGTGCGTGAATTGTCTGCATGTCCCGTGCTGGTGTCGAGCGCGTGCTTGCCGGGTGACGCGGCTGCTCGTTTATTGGATTCTCGCGGTTTCGACTCGCGGTTTCCATCCGCAGTTTCCATTCGCAGCTTCAAGTCGCCGTTTCAACTCGCCGTTCGAAGTTGCGCCTCCAAGATCGGGGGATGCCAACCATGCCGATGCAACGAGCGTCTCTGAGCCGTCCCGCCATTGCGGCGTTTCTCCTCGTCGCGCAGTGGTCGATCGCGCGCCCGCAGCAAGCGGTCGATCCATCGCGTGTCGACGCGCGGCCATCGCCGGAGTGGGTTCGGCGCGCCGTCGTGTACGAGGTCAATGAACGCGACTTCTCGACCGCCGGCACCTTCAACGCCGTCACAGCACGCCTCGGCGAGTTGAACAGGCTCGGCGTCTCGGTCTTGTGGCTCATGCCCGTGCACCCGATCGGGCAGCTCAACAAGAAGGGGTCGATCGGAAGTCCGTACGCCGTACGCGACTACTACGGCGTCAACCCGGCCTTCGGCACCGCGGATGATCTCAAGCATCTCGTGCGCGCGGCCCACGATCGCGGGATGAAAGTCGTCATCGACATCGTCGCCAATCACACGGCATGGGACGCGGTGATGATGAAGACACCCACGTACTACGTGCGCGACGCGCAGGGCAAAGTGCTGTCGCCGTACGATTGGACCGATGTCGCCAAGCTCGATTACTCCAATCCGGCGACGCGTCGCTACATGCTCGACATGCTGGCGTACTGGCTGCGCAACTTCGATCTCGACGGCTTCCGCTGCGACGTCGCGGGCGACGTCCCGACGACGTTCTGGGACCAAGCACGCGACGAGCTGTCACGCATCAAGCCCGACATCCTCATGCTCGCCGAAGCGCACAAGCCCGATCTCCTCGTCAAAGCGTTCGACATGGATTACTCATGGCCGCTGTACGGCACACTCGCGGCCGTGGTGGAAAGCGGACGGTCGGCCGAGGCGATCCGCACCGAGTGGGAGACGGAGCGCGCGACGTATCCGCGCAACGCGCTGCACCTGCGCTTCACGGAGAATCACGACGAGAAGCGTGCGATCGCGCGCTTCGGTGAGCGTGGCGCCCTCGCGAGCGCCGTACTGATGTTCACCCTCGACGGTGTGCCGCTGCTCTACAACGGTCAGGAAGCCGGCGACGTGACCGAGTCGGGCGCGCCGGCGCTCTTCGAGAAGCTTCCCGTCTTCTGGGAGGGCGCCGAGCGCCGGCCGGACGTGGTCGCCTTCTTCAGGGAGATCATTCCACTCCGGCGGTCGCACGCGGCGCTGATCGATGGCGCGGTCCAATGGGTTTCGAATTCAGACCAGACCCGCGTGCTCACCTTCCTGCGCCGCGACGGTCATGAGGATGTTCTGATTGCCGTGAATCTGTCCAACCGGCCATTCACCGGAACGGTCGAAGCGCCCGGTGCGGACTTCGCGGAGATCACGCCGCGCCCGACAGGCGAGACCCATGACGTCGCCGCGCCCGTTGCGCTGCCCGCGCTGAGTCTCGACGCCTGGGGCTATCGCATCTTCACGCGACCGCATCGGCAGTAGGCTACATCCAGTACGCCCATCTCTGCGTCACGATGACGTAGGCCGACAACGCGAGGTTCGTGACGCCGTGCACCAGAATCAGATCGCCGAGCGATCGCGTTCTCGACATCCACCAGTTGTAGATGATGCCGCAGGCCAATCCCACCTCCCAGAACGGCCCGTGCTCCGCGGCGAACAGTAGCGCCGTCGCCCAGAATGCCATCGGCGTGAACGTGCCGAGCGGCACTCGCTCGAAGTCCTGATCCTGGAGCCAGCGCGCGAGCCACCCTCGCCAGAACAACTCTTCGATGATCGGAACCAGCAGCGCGGCGCGCATGGTCCGCAGCACGAGCATGAACGGCGTGAGCTCCGCCGGCGGGATCGATGTTTTCAGATGTCCGGTTATGGAATTCTGAAACACGATGTGGTCGCGCCAGCCTGGCGCAAGCAGATCCGGCGCGATCCAGAGCACACACACCGCGA
>Ga0308176_10002995_pt1 | contig 10706 bp, 10 predicted proteins | sample PhyCR2_3_FD_203890 | JGI IMG/M metagenome (GOLD analysis project Ga0308176, IMG submission 203890) | Soil microbial communities from UC Gill Tract Community Farm, Albany, California, United States - DLSLS.C.R2 | ecosystem: Environmental > Terrestrial > Soil > Agricultural land | place: USA... | reverse complement strand
CGTTGCCGATCTGGTAGGTCAGCGTGCCCGAGCGCGAGACGACGCCGACATTGCCCTCGGAGAAGAACGCCGCCGGGATGATCCCGACGTTCGCCTTGCCCGGCGACAGCACGCCCGGGCAGTTCGGGCCGATCAGCCGCTTGTCCGGGTGACGCGTCTGCAGGTGGTTGAAGACCCGCAGCTCGTCGTGGGCGGGGATGCCCTCGGTGATCGCGATGATCGTCTCGATCCCAGCGTCGGCGGCCTCGAGGATCGAGTCGGCCGCGAACGGCGGCGGCACGAAGATCATCGCGGTGTTCGCCTCGGTCTCGGCGACGGCGGCATGGAAGGTGTTGAAGACCGGGACGCCCTCGACGTCCTGGCCGCCCTTGCCGGGCGTCACGCCTGAAACGACGTTCGTGCCGTAGCGCCGGTTGTTCATCGCGTGGAAGGTGCCCTCGCGGCCCGTGATGCCGGAGACGCAGAGCTTCGTGTTCTTGTCGATCAGGACACTCATCGCGCCAGCTCCACGACCTTCTCCGCGGCCTCGAGCATCGTCGTCGCCATGTGCACGTTGGGCAGGTTCGCCTCGGCGAGCAGCTCGCGGCCCTCCTTGTCGTTCGTGCCGTCGAGCCGCACCACGAACGGGACCGTCGGCTTGATCTGGTCGAACGCCTCGATCAGCCCGCGCGCGATCTCGTCGCAGCGCGTGATGCCGCCGAAGATGTTGAACAGCACGGCCTTGACCTTCTCGTTGGAGAGGATCACCTCGACGGCCTGCGTGATCGCCTCGGCCTTCGAGCCGCCGCCGGCGTCCAGGAAGTTCGCGGGCGCACCGCCCGCCTGCGAGACCACGTCGAGCGTGCTCATGACGAGCCCCGCGCCGTTGCCGAGGATCCCAATGTCGCCGTCGAGCTTCACGTAGATGAGCCCGCGCTCCTTGGCCATCTGCTCCTGCTCGTCCTCGGCGCCGACGTTGCGCAGCGCGGCGTTGTCGGCGTGGCGGTAGAGCGAGTTGTCGTCGAGCGTCACCTTCGCGTCCAGCGCCTTGACGGAGCGGTCCTTGAGCACAACCAGCGGGTTGACCTCGACGAGCATCGCCTCCTCGGCGACGAACGCGTCGTAGAGCTTGGCGAGCATCGCGCCGATCGGTCGCACGACGTCCTCGGCCACGCCCGCCTCGAACGCCAGCCGGCGCCCGTGGAAGCCCTGGAACCCGATCAGCGGATCGACGTGCAGGCGCGCGATCGCGTTCGGGTCGCGCTCCGCGACCTCCTCGATGTCCATCCCGCCCTGCGTCGAGAGCATCAGCAGCGGCTTCTTGGCCGAGCGGTCGAAGACGATCGACGCGTAGTACTCCTCGGCGATGTCGCTGGCGGCCTCGATCCAGACCTCGTGGACCGTGTGGCCGCGGATGTCCATGCCGAGGATCGCCTGGACCGCAGTCCGGGCCTCGTAGTGGTCGTTGACGACCTTGATGCCGCCGGCCTTGCCGCGGCCGCCGATCAGCACCTGCGCCTTGACGACGCACGGGTAGCCGACCTCCTCGGCAGCCGACAGGGCCTCGTCGATGCTGGTGGCGGGCTTGCCGTCCGGCACCGGCACGCCGTGCCGGGCGAACAGCTGCTTGCCCTGATACTCGAGCAGGTCCATGAGCGGCGGCGGACTCTATACAGTCGATCTGCGATGCGCTTCGAGCAGCGCGTGCGCATCCGCCGGGCGCCGGAGGGGGTCTTCGACTACGTCACCGACCCCGCAAACCTGGCCGCCTGGCAGACGCACCAGACGCGCGTGGAGCCGCTGACCGAGGGCCCTCCGCGGCTCGGCTCGCGCATGCTCGAGTGGACGAAGCCGCCGGGGATGAAGGAGTTCGAGCAGGTGGTCGAGTTCACCAGCTCGGGATTAACGGCCACCGCACGGCGTCCTGTGCCATCCGAATGGCACAATGCCCGATCCAATGGCGCTCCCGAGCAAGGTCAACTGGGTCACCTTCGACGTCTACGGCACCCTCATCGACTGGGAGAAGGGTGTGGCTGACGCGTTCGAGAAGGAGGCCAAGCGCGACGGCTTCACCATTGATCGCGACGAGGTCATCACCCACTTCCACGAGATCTCGCGCGAGATCGAGGGTGGCTCGTACGAGCTGTACGCCGAGGTGCTGCGACGCACGGCGGTCGAGATCGCCAAGCGCATCGGCTGGCCGCTGGAGCCCAGCCGCTCGGGTTTCCTGCCCGACTCGGTCGCCCGCTGGGCGCCGTTCAAGGAGACCAACGCGCAGCTGAAGAAGTTCGGCGCGAAGTTCGAGACGGGCCTGGTGTCGAACATCGACGACAAGCTGCTCGGCCAGACGCGGCGCCACATCCCGCACGACTTCGACCTCGTGGTCACCGCCCAGCAGGTGCGCTCCTACAAGCCGGATCCGGCGCACTTCAACGAGTGCGCGCGGCGGATCGGGACCAAGAAGGGCTGGGTCCACATCGCGTCGAGCTACTACCACGACGTCGAGCCGTGCATCAAGCTGAAGGTCCCCGTGATCTGGGTGAACCGCAGCAAGCAGGTGCTGGAGCCCAATCAGAAGAAGCCCACCGCCGAGGTCAAGACGCTCCTCGATGCGGTGAAGCTGCTCAAGGCGTAGGCGGTCTTGAGGGTCGTCGGGCTGCATCCCGGCGTCCTCGTCGCGACCTCGCGCGTGTTCCAGACCGCGTGCACGATCGTGCGCGACGGCGAGGAGTGCTTCGTGATCGACTCGCCCGTGCTGCCGGACGAGCTCGACGTGCTGCCGGCGCTGCTCGAGCAGGCCGAGTTTCCCTTCAGCGGCCTGCTGGCCACGCACGGCGACTGGGACCATCTGCTCGGCCGGCTCGCGTTCCCGGATGCGGCGCTCGGGGTGGCCGAGACGACGGCCGCGCGCCTGACCGCGGAGCCCGGCGACGCGGCGCGCAAGCTGCGCGCGTTCGACGACGAGCTCTACCTCGAGCGCGAGCGGCCGCTGTCGCTCGGCCAGGTCCAGGCGCTGCCCGTGCCCGGCAAGCTCGACGTGGGCGCGCAGACGATCGAGCTGCACCCGACCGAGGGGCACGTGCCCGACGGCATGGCGCTGTGGCTCGAATGGGCGGGCGTGCTCGTGGTGGGCGACTTCCTGTCGCCGGTCGAGATCCCGATGCTCAGCGAGGGCGGCTCGCGCAGCGCGTACCTCGCGACGCTCGAGCGGCTGCGGCCGCTGGTCGAGCAGGCCGAGCACGTCGTCGCCGGCCACGGCGGGGCGATCGACGCGCGCCGCGCACTGTCGATCCTCGACGAGGACGTCGCGTACCTGAAGGGTCTGCCGGACTCGCGGCTGCCGATCGCGCGGCGCAGCGCCGAGCAGAAGCGCATCCATAGCGAGAACCTGGAGCGGCTGTGACGCTGCAGCACGCCGCGATCGAGACGAAACCGAGCGACGCCGACGCGCTTGTGGCGTTCTTCGCGCTGCTGGGGTTCGAAGAGGTGGCGCCGCCCGAGTCGCTGCGCGGCCGCACGCGCTGGGTGCAGCGCGACGGCACGCAGGTCCACCTGCTGCTCACCGACGATCCGGTCGTGCCGCCGTCGGGACACGTCGCCGTCGTCGCGCCCGACTACGACGCGACGGTCGCGGCGCTGCGCGCGGTCGGCCACGAGGTCGCCGACCGCGCCCAGCACTGGGGCGCACCGCGCGCGTTCGCCATCGCGCCGGGCGGCCACCGCGTGGAGGTCATGGCAGCGCCGCCCTAGAAGTCCGCGTCGGCGTTGCCCGGCTCGCTGAGCGTGCCGGCGGCCATCGGGTTGCCGGCCAGGTCGGTCGCCGCCGTCGAGAACGTCCATTGCAGCGCTGTCTTGCCCTTCCCGACGTCGGTGATCCCGTTCGGGGTGCCGAGCGTCACGACCACTGTGTTGCCGCTCATCACCGCAGTCGACCCGGTGAACGCGACCGTGCTCGTCACGTACTTCTTGCCGGTCCGGACGCTGCCGAGCGCGAGCTGCGTCGTGTTCGTCGCGTCCCAGACCGTGGTCACGTCGGGGTTGCCGTTGGTGATGCGCACGGTCACGGTCGTCGGCGCCCCGGTCCAGCCGGCCAGCAGCGACGCCGGGTTCATCGCCTCGGAGAACGTGTACGTGATCTGGTCGCCCGTGTCGGGCTTGGCCGCGGTGCCCCCGCCGTTGGTCGTCTGGATGTTCGCGCCGGTCGGGGCGATGTTGTCGACGATGCGGTTGGCGAGCGTGGACGAGGTCGTCGTGTTGCCGGCGACATCGGTCGCGATCGCGCGGAAGTCGTAGCCGCCGTCGGCGAGCGTCGTCGTGTTGAGCGCGCACGCGAACGCGCTCGTCGTGTCGGTGCAGATCGTCGTCCAGGCCGTCGTGCCGGCCGGGGCGCGCTGGATCGTCACGGACGCGACGCCCGAGCCGGCGTCGGCAACTGCCGCGCTGAGCGTGATCGTGCCGCGCACGTAGGCGCCCGGATCGTTGACGGACACCGTCGGGCCGGTGTTGTCGATGCGCCGGCTCGTCACGGGCGGCGAGCTCGAGCTGTTCCCGGCGACATCGGTGGCGAGCGCGCGCAGGTCGTACAGGCCGTCCGGCACCGTCGTCGTGTCGAACGAGCAGGAGTAGGGGGTGGTGGTGTCCGTGCACACGCTCGCCCAGGTCGTGGTGCCCGTGGGCGTGTACTGCAGCTGCACCGAGGCGACGCCGGAGTTGCTGTCGGTCGCGGTGCCGGAAAGCGTGATCGTGCCGCGCAGCGGCGAGCCCGGGTTGGCGATCGTGACCCCGGTCGGCGGCAGCGAATCGGAGGTCGCTGCGTTGCTCTCGGGGCTGCTGGTGAGGCTCTCGAGCGACACGCCGCCGGCGCCCGTGACGACCGAGCGGATGACGTAGCGGTAGGTCGTGCCGTTGACCGCGGTCGTGTCGGCGAAGCTCGTCGCGCTGACCGGGCTGCCGCCGTTGAGCGGCGCCGAGAAGTCGTACGTCCCGGTCGAGAGGCGGCGGTAGACGTTGTAGCCGACGGCGCCGGCGACACTCGGCCAGGCGACGCTGATCGCGCCGGCCACGATCGGTGTCGCGGCGGCGCTCGCCGGCGGCGCGAGCCGCGCGATTGCGGTTGCGCTGAGCTCATTGCTGTTCGCGCTCTCGGCGCCGGCGCTGACGGCGCGCACGACGTAGGCGTAGGTCGTGCCGCCCGTGAGACCGGAGCCGGGGTCCGTGTAGGTCGTGCCGGTGATCGGCGTGGCGCCGTTGAGCGGCGCGGTGTAGTCGTAGCTCCCGCTCGCAATCCGGCGGTACACGTTGTAGCCCGTCGCCCCAGCGACCGCTGCCCAGGCGGTGCTGATCGCGCCGGTCGACTGCCCGGAAGCCGGGTTCTGCGCAGTTACCGCCGTGAGATTCGGTCCGGCCGGCGCAACCGTCACCATGGTGCTCTTCAGGCTTTCGGCGCCGGTCCACGAGCCGAGCACCGGCTGGACCGTGTACTGCCAGCTGCCGGCTGGGACGCCGGCTTCGTCGCACGACAACGTGGCGTTGCCGCCGGTGATCGTCGTCGCGCAGCCCGTGCCGGGTGACACGCCCGCGCCACCGGCGGCCGGGTAACGGCGGACGAGGTAGCCGCCGTTCGAGTAGCCGCCGAGCGGCAGCCCGCGGAAGATCGTCTGCGTCCAGCTGACCGTCACCGCGCTGCCGTTCACCAGCCCGCCGGGCTGGTTGCCGGGATCGAGCGTGTCGGACGCGCCGAAGGCCGCGCCTGTGCCGCCGGCGGTCCAGTAGGCCATGGCGGACGGCGCGGCCACGAGTGACAGCGTCATGAGGAGCGCAACGAGCGTGCGCTTCATCGCGCCTTCACGTGGGGCGGATTCAGCCGCGAGTCCGCCCAGAAGTGCAGGTGCAGCTTCGCGCCCTTGCAGCCGTCCTGGTCGATGTTCGGCAGGTTGACCATCGAGATCGAGGGGAGCACCGGCACACCGAGCTCGCGCAGCCGCCAGCGGCGGCCACCGGGCCATCGCAGACGCGCGGGCCATGCGTCCGAATATGGGCTGCGCGCGGGCAACCGGATCGGATACGTCGCGCGCGGTAGCTGGGCAACGACGAAGTCTCTGCTCGCCGAGCAGCCGGCGGCGGTGTGCGCCGCGTCGACCGCGACCGCCAGCTTGAGGTTGCCGATCCACAGCACGTGCTGGATGTGGTTGGCGAGCGTGACGTCGACGGGCTGGGTCATGCCCGGCATGAACGGAGCCGTCACGCGCCCGGCGATGTCGAACCGCGCGTGTGGCCGGTCCTTGCCGAGGTGGTGGCGGTGATGGTGGCGGATCGAGGCCTGCACGACCGAGCCGACCGCGAGGAACGCGATCGCGACCAGGAGCGCGGGCTTTGTGAGCAGAGGCCTCATAAGCGTGCGCCGGGGCGACCCATGGGCCGCCCCGGCGAATGCGTCGTTGTTTGCGATGCGCTCCGGGTTAGGAGGCGGTGTAGGACAGATTGACCGTGGCGCCCTTGCAACCGTTCTGGTTGGAGCCAGTGTCGTTGAACTGGATGGTCGCGCCCGTCCAGTTCCCCTTCGCGCTGCCGGCGGGGACCTCGGCGTTCACCGTCATCGGCGACCCCGAGATCGTGTAGTCCGCGGAACTGCATGAGCCGGTGGCTCCGACGGCCTGGGTGACCGAAGAGATGCCGACGGCGACCTGGCTGACCAGCACCGACGCGCCGGTGGGGTTGTCGAAGTTGCCCGACAGCGTCTGCGGCGAGTCGCCGGGGAACATCGGGGTCAGCGTGCCGGTCTGGTTGACCGTCAGCGAGCCAGCGCCGAGCTTGGTGCTGGCAGTACCGGTGCCGGTACCGCCGGCGGTCCAGTACGCGATGGCAGCACCAGCAACGGCAAAGACAGCGATGACGCCGAGCACGACCATGGCGCGGCGCTTCGTGAACTTCAGCATGCAGCTTCCTCCAAGGGGAACGAAGTGGGACACGTCGCCACGATGTCCGTGGCCGGACACGTGTCGGCCATTCGTCCACGCCGACTTTTCGGAGCGTCACGGAGTGCGCAGGTTTGACGCGCCGAATCGCGCGCGAAACTGCGCTAAACCTGCTCACAAGCAGGCAACTTTGCCTGCTGTGCGGCTGCGACCAGGGCAGCATGCGCGATCGCCACGCGACCGTTGATCTCGCGCATCGCCGTGCTGCGCGGGTCGGTGCTGAGCGCCTTCTGCTGCTGCTGGAGCGTCTCGTTCAGGCGCGTGACGATAACGCTGTTGGGCGCCTTGAGATCGTCCGGCGGGTCGAGCGCCTTGAACTTGCGCAGCGCGTCCGTGTTGATCGCGATGGTCGAGCGGGCGACGGCCTTGAGCTCGTCGAGATTCGATGCCGGCGGGAGCCGCTCGCGCTGAGCCTTGATCGAGCTGCAGATCGCGTCCGCCTTCGCGCGGTAGTCCTTGGCGGACATGCCGCCGCCACCGCCGCAGCCGGCGAATGCAGCCGCGCTCGCGCATGCGATCAGCGCCGCGCGCCTCATGCGTCCGGTCCCGCGTCGAGATGCAGCCGGTAGTAGAGGTCGCGCCCGCCGTAGCGATCGTTGATGAAGCCGACGCCCTCGTACAGCGCGCGCGCCGCGGTGTTGTCCTCGTTCGTGTCGAGCTCCATGCGCCGGCAGCCGCGTTCGCGGGCGCGCGCGATAGCCGCCTCGACGAGCGCGCGGCCGAGCCCCTGCCCGCGGGCCTCATCAGTCACGTACAGGTCCTCGAGCAGGCAGTCGAACCCGGCGCGCCAGATGCCCCAGCGGTAGCGCAGCTGGATGACCCCGCCGGGCGGCGCGTCCTCGTGTGGCGCGCCGATCATGAACTCGGAGTCGCGGTCGTCGAGCAGGCGCTCGACACCGGCGAGGAAGGCGTTGTCCGACGGCCAGTCGAGTCCCAGGTGGTTGCGGAAGCCCACCATCAGACGTGCGACGGTATCGGCGTCGCTGGGTTCTGCAAGCCAGACGTGCGGCGTCACGGGCCGCGGAACTTACCCAAGCTCACGTGTGAGGCGCTCCGCCTCGGCCCGGAAGTGCTCGACGTTGCGCAGCTTCACGTGCTCGTAGCCGCGGATGATGTCCGGCAGGCCTGCGATCTCCGCGACCGTCGCGTGCGTCGACGGATCCAGGTGCACGAGCGCGTGATCGACGAGCTGCTCGTACTCGCCGATGAGCCTGCGCTCGACGCGCCGGACCTCCGCGTAGCGGAACGGATCGACCGGCTTGCCGCGCAGGCTCTTGAGCGAGCGCAGCATCCGGAAGCCCGGGCGCATCAGCCACGCCGGGATCCGCAGCTTGTGCTTGAGCCCCATGGCGCGCAGCAGCGGCGGGTGCAGGAGGAAGTGAACCTTGCCGTCGGGCGCCGGCCCGAGCAGGTGCAGGCGCGCGACCTCGTACTCGTCCTTGTAGGCCATGAGCTTGTAGAGGTTGCGCGCGTACAGCTCGGCGATCGCCGTTTCACCGGGGGCGCCGCGCTCGGCCTCGGTCCGCGCGACCTCCGCAACCCGGTCCGCGTAGCGGCGGGCGTAGCGCTCGCTCTGGTAATCGATGAGGTCCGGCACGCGGATCTCGAGGACCCGGCGCAGCTCGCCCTGCGCGCCGGTGGCGTCGATGATCGCCGCGGCGCGCTCGCTCACCGCGGGCGGCTCGGGCGCGCTGTGCAGCAGCTCCTCCGCCAGCTCGGGACGCGCAATGACGGCGCGGCCCCAGCGGAACGCCGCGAGGTTCTTCTCCACGGCCGCGCCGTTGAGCCGGATGGCCTCCTCGAGTGCCTCGGCGCTGATCGGCAGGCAGCCGTGCTGGTACGCCGCGCCGATGAGCAGCGTGTTCGTCGGCATGTGATCGCCGAACAGCGCCTCGCTCAGCGACTGCGCGTCGATCGCGGCGAGCTCGTCGCCGCGCGTCGACCTGCGGATCGCGTCGAGGTTGCGCTCGAGCGCCGGGAAGCGCACGCCGGTGTCGGTCACCATCGAGGCGGTTGGCACCTTCGTGGTGGACACGACCGCGACGGTTCGCTCAGGGTCGGCCGTCATCAGGTTCTTCGGGTTCGCCGCGCCGAGCAGGTCGAAGCCGAGCATCACGTCGATCGATCCAGCCGAGGCCTTGTTCGAACCCTCGATCCGGTCGCGCGCGATCCGCATGTCGGAGATCACCGGGCCGCCCTTCTGCGAGAGCCCTGTCTGATCGAGGCCCGACGTGAACTTGCCGTCGAGCATCGCGGCCATGCCGATGATCTGCGACACCGTCACGACGCCCGTCCCGCCGACGCCCGGCATGCGCATCTGGAAGTCGTCGCGCGGCACCCGCAGCACGGGCTCGGGCAGGTCACTGGGCGGCTCAGCCGCCGTGCGGCGCGGCTTGGCGCTCTTCGCCGGAATCACCTCGAGGAAGGACGGACAGTCGCCCTTCACACACGAGTAGTCCTTGTTGCACGACGCCTGGTGGATCTCGGTCTTGCGGCCGAACTCGGTGTCGACGGGCAGAACTGACAGGCAGTTGGACTTGACGCCGCAGTCACCGCAGCCCTCGCACACGCGCTCGTCGATGTAGATGCGCTTCGCCGGCTCGGGCGCCTTGCCGCGCTTGCGCGCGCGCCGCAGCTCGGCCGCGCACGGCTGGTCGTGGATCAGAACCGTGACGCCCTGCACCTTGGCGAGGTTCGCCTGCACCTCGGCGAGGTCGTCGCGGTGGTGGACCTTTGCGATCGGGCTGAGCGTCTCGCGGCGCCACTTCTTCGGCTCGCCGGTGGTGATCGCGACCGCCTTGACGCCCTCGAGCTCCAGCCAGCGCGTCAGCTCCGGGATCTTCAGCTGGCCGAGGATGTCCTGACCGCCGGTCATCGCGACCGTGTCGTTGTAGAGCAGCTTGTAGGTCACGTTCGCGCCCGCGGAAACCGCGAAGCGGATCGCAAGCGAGGCCGAGTGGTGGAACGTGCCGTCGCCGACGTTCTGCACGAAGTGCTCTGCCTCCGTGAACGGCTGCATCCCGACGAACTGCGCGCCCTCGCCGCCCATCTGCGTGATCCCCGTGACGGTGCCCTTGCCCTCCGGCGAGAGCAGCACCATCGTGTGGCAGCCGATGCCGACGCCGAGCAGCGTGTCGTCCGGATTGGCCGTCGACGTGTTGTGCGGACAGCCCGAGCAGAAGAACGGGGTGCGCGCGATCGGCAGCGGCGCGCGGCGCACCGAGCTCTGGCGCGCGCGGATCTGCTCGACGCGCGTCTGCAGCGCCTCGCCGCTGACGCGGTGCTCGAGCCGCGACGCGACCGCCAGCGCGATCTGGTCGGCGTCGAGGTCGCTCACGGGCGTGAGCAGCTCGGCACCGTGCTCGTCGAACTTGCCGACGACCCGCGGCGGGTTCGCGACACCGTAGAGCGCGTCCTTCACCGCCGTCTCGAGGAACGGGAGCTTCTCCTCGACGACCACGACCTCCTCGAGGCCGCGCGCGAAGTCGCGGAAGCCCTGCGGGTCGTGCGGATAGAGCATCCCGATCTTCATGAGCCGCACGCCCGCGCGCTCGAGCTCGCGATGGTCGAGGCCCAGGTCGCGCAGCGCCTGCAGCAGCTCGTAGTAGACCTTGCCCGCCGCGACGATCCCGATCCATGCGTCGCGCGTCGGCAGGCTGATCGGGTTGAGCTGGTTGAGCTGCGCGTACTGGCGCGCGATCTCCAGCCGCACGCCGAACAGCGTGCGCTCGAGCTCCAGCGATGCCGGCGCGA
>Ga0308176_10002994_pt1 | contig 10707 bp, 10 predicted proteins | sample PhyCR2_3_FD_203890 | JGI IMG/M metagenome (GOLD analysis project Ga0308176, IMG submission 203890) | Soil microbial communities from UC Gill Tract Community Farm, Albany, California, United States - DLSLS.C.R2 | ecosystem: Environmental > Terrestrial > Soil > Agricultural land | place: USA... | reverse complement strand
CGTCGTCCGCGCCGCCCGGCGTGAGGGCGCGCCGCTGCGTCCCGACCTGCCGGGGATCCGGCGCGCCGCGCACGCCGGCGTCGCGCTGGTCGTCCGCACGCTCACCCTGCGGGCCTCGCTGCTGGTGATGACGTACGGCGCCGCGGCGCTCGGTGCCACCGAGGTGGCGACCCATCAGCTCGCCTCGACCGTCTGGACGTTCCTGGCCTTCGCGCTGGACGCGATCGCCATCGCCGCCCAGGCCATCACCGGGCGGTTCCTCGGCGCCGGCGACCTCTCCGCGACCCGGACGATCACCACCCGGATGATCCGCTGGGGCCTGCTCAGCGGCGTGGTCACCGGGCTCGCGCTCGCCGCCGCGGCACCCGTGCTCGGGCGGCTGTTCACCGACGACCCGGCCGTGCGGGACCTGCTGTGGCGGGTGCTGCTGACCGCGGCGGTCTTCCAGCCCGTCGCGGGGGTGGTGTTCGTGCTCGACGGGGTGCTGATCGGCGCCGGGGACGGTCGCTACCTGGCGTGGGGCGGGGTGGTGGTGCTGGTGGTGTTCGTGCCGCTGGCCTGGCTCGCCGTACGACTGACCGACGGCTGGTCCGGCCCTGCGCCGCTGGTGCTGCTCTGGGTCGCGTTCGGCGTCGGCTTCATGGGCAGCCGCGCCGTGGTGCTCGTGCACCGTGCTCGTGGATCACGGTGGATGGTCACCGGGCACGCACGGTAGCCGTCGCCGCTACGGCGCGCGCCCGCCGCCCTCGGGCTCCTCGAACTTCGCCCAGATCGCGGACGACCGGCGCCAGCGCATGAACTTCCAGTGCTTGACGTACTTGCGGTAGGCCCACGCGGACCTGATCCGCAACGTCACCTCGTCGGCGTGCAGGCTCTTGTCGACGAAGTTGTTGGAGCCGGTCCACACCACCCGGTCCCGCCGGTTGTTCCCGATCCTGCCCGACACGGCGAACATCTTCATGTGGGAGTACTTCACCGCGTGCAGGCCGAGCCGACCGGGGAACAGCACCCGGCGGACCTCCATCCGGTGCCCGGTGCCACGGGTCAGCGTCCAGTACGTCGGGTGCGACATGAAGCTGTAGAGGATGCGGACGTAGCAGCCGCGGTCGTACAGGTGCCGCACCTCGTGGGCGAGCCAGTTCCCGCGTCCGCTGAACCAGGCGTGCATGGCGATGTAGAGCACGGTGTGCCCATGGATGCCCGCGCCCCCGCGCGCCCCCGTGCACCGGATGCTGCGCAGCGCCTGCATGGTCTTGTCGGTCCGGCGTGTGGACCTGCGGAAGGGGTAGAACACCGCGTCGTAGCGGCCGTCTCGGAACTCCCAGGGCCCCTTCGCCATGTGGTCGGGGACCATGCGGTGGAACATGCTCAGGAACTGGGAGTACAGCCGCTTGTCGTTGTTGACGGTGTAGAGGTCGTTCCACTGCACGCCGACGGCGTTGCGAGTCATGTTCGACGACCCGGTGATCACGGTGTCGTGCGCGCGCCCGGCGTGGCTGAACAGGTAGATCTTCGAGTGCAGCACGGACGTGCCCAGGCAGCCGTTGGAGCAGCGGTGCGCGAAGCTGCGCTGCGGGTGGCGGGAGTGTCGCTTGCGCAGGCCGAGCGATCGCACGATCCGGCCCCACGAGTGCGAGGTGACGACGGTCAGGTGGGAGTTCATCAGCACCTGGACGCTCACGCAGCGGCGGTTCGCGGCCTGGATGGCGTGCGCGAACTTGCCGTCCGCGATGGAGTACACCGCGATCCGGATCGTCGAGGGGTAGTACTTCGGGTTGCCGGGGCAGCCGACCCGTCGGTGCGTCTTCGGGTCGATCGGACGCGCGTAGCCCGGTGAGCTCTTGATCGACTTGATGACGTGCCGGAGCAGCGCCCGCTGCTTCTTCTTGCCCGCGTAGGGGTTGTTGAACTTCGGACCGGGCGGCGGCGTGTAGTGGAGAGGTGCGTAGCGCACCCACGTCGTGGGGTCGTGGATGTCGATCGCCCGCCACCGGGCGAGCCGCTCGGCCCGACGGGTCGCGACGGCCCTGGCCTGGGCGGCGGCACGCTTCTTCGCGGCCGCACGGGCCTTCGCCCTGGCCTCGACCCGCGCGTCGTGCACCGCGTGCGGGCGCGCGATCGCCCTCGCCCCGGCTCGCGCGGCTTGCCTAGCCCGGGTGCGGGCCAGGGCCACGGCCTTTGCGCGGGTCGGGCCGGCGGCGCGGGCGCGGGCGGTGGCGTGGGCCTCCGCCCGGGCAGTCGCCCGCGCCGTCGCCTTGGCTATGGCGGACCTGGTCACCCGTGCGTGGCCGAGCGGATGGCCCTTGCCCGGCACACGGTAGCGCCGCTCGACCGTGACCGTGGCGGCCTGCCGCGCGCGCTGGGCGACGGTGACTCGGACGATGACGTGCACCGTCTCGGTCGCCGTCGCGTGCACGGTCCGGTGGTGCGGGTGGTGCCGCTTCGGCTTGTCCGCAGAGGCCGGCGCGGTCGAGACCACGACAAGGCAGCCGCTGATCGTGAGCACCAGCGCGGTGACCACACCGACGAGCCGTCGACGCGGCGCACCGTCCATCAACCACCACTCCGTGACTGCGACCCGGCCGTGTCACCCCTCGGTCGGCGCTGTGTGCGAGGAACCTGGCAAAGCGCCAGCAGCCTATGCGGCCGCGACCCCGATCGCGGGGACCTCGCCGGCTTCGACGTGTCGCAGCCGGAGATCGCCGCTCAGGCCACGGACCTCAGGTCACGGGGCGCGGCCGCCTCCGCTCGGCTCGCTGTAGTTGGCGTAGATGGCCGACGACTTGTGGGAGCTGATGAACTTGAAGTGGTTCACGTAGGAGCCGTACGCGGTCTTCGACGCGATCCGCATCATCACCTCGTCGAAGTGGGTCCCGTCGTCGGTGAAGTTGTTCGAGCCGGTCCAGACGACCCGGGCGCCGGGATCGCCGGCGACGTTGCCGGAGACCGAGATGTTCTTGAAGTGGCTGTACAGGTACGCCGTGTGCCCGTTGTGGGAGAACAGGGTCCGGCGCACGCTCATCCGGCTGCCAGTACCGGTGATCAACTTCTTGTACACCGCGTAGCTCATGAAGCTGTAGAGGACGCGGACGTAGCAGCCTTGGTTGTACAGGCTCCGGACCTGGTTGGCGAACGTCATGCCGCGGGTGCCGAACCAGGCGTGCATGTTGATGTAGACCACGCTACGTCCGCCGATCCCGGCGCCACTTGCGCCCGTACAGCGCACCGAGCGCAGCGCTGACAGCTCCGGGTCGGTCCCCTTGGGAGCCGGGAAGAAAGTGGTCTGGTAGATCCCGGTGGTCTGCGGTCCGACGCTGCGGTGGAAGGCGGCGTCCCTTGCCATCGAGACGAAGTGGTTCTGGTACACCGAGTAGAGGCCCGGTGCGTCGCGCACCCCGTACAAGTCGTTCCACTGGACTCCAGCGGCATTCGACGTCATGTTCGAGGAGCCGACCAGCACAGTGTTCTGGACGGTGTCCAGGTTGTACGGCCGTATCGAGGAGTGGAACAAGAACATCTTGGCATGCAGCACGCCCGACCCGTCGCAGCCGAAGCTGCACCGGTGCGCGAAGCTGGCCTGGGCCCGACCGTTGCGGACCCTCAGGGTGCCCAGACCGTTCTCGAGCGCACGCCATGCCGGGTCGTTGAGGCGATTCAAGTGGTTGTTCATCAGAACCTGGACACTGACGCACCGCCTGCGGGCGGCGACCAACGCACTGGCGACGGCGGTGTCGGTCAGGGAGTACAGGGAGATGCGAATCCTGCCTGGGATGAGGCCGGGGTCCCCTGGGCAAAGGCCCGGATAGGCCTCCTTGTAGCCGGGGATGCTGCTGATCATGCGAGTCACGCGATCCAGGTTCGCCCTGCGTTGCGCCGTCGTGCCCCACGGCAGGTTGAACGACGCACCGGTTCTGGGCGCGTAGTGGTGCGGGGCATAAGGCGTGAACTGGTGCCACCGGTACTGCGCTGCGTTCCCGCGCTGAGCGGATGCGACACCGTTGACGCCTGGCGGAAGGTATGCGTAGACCGTGAAGGCGTACCCCTGACGGCTGGCTCCGAGGTCCTTGAACTTGATGCTGCCGCTTGTCGACGAGGCGCCACTCGAGGTGACCGGGCACGGCCGCCAGGTGCCCCCCCGGTGAGGTCCCTGGATCCGGCAGGTGAACTCCGCTCCGGGCAGGCCGACCGAGTAGGTGAACCGCGGGGCCTGCCAGGTCGTCACGCTCTCGAGCCCGTCGTGGGTCAGCTCCGGCTGCGGCACGACGTCCGGGGCGGCGGCGGTCGGGGCAGGAGCGGACGCCTTCAGGGCGGCCTTCGGCTGTACGCTCGCCGGCGTGGAGGCCGTCGCCCCTGCGGAGGCGGAGGCGCCAGCGCCGGAGGAGGTCGACGTCGGGTCACCGCTCGGCGACGATGAGGCGGACCCCTCCGCCGACTGGACGGGCGAGGAAGTCGAGACCGGCGTCGGCTCGGAGCTGCTCGGGGTCGTGGAGGGAGTCGGTGTTGCGGAGGGTGTTGCGGAGGGAGTCGCGGCCGTCGTGGCCGACGCCGCGAGAGGACCGAGCGAGGCCGCACTGAGCACCAGCCCCAGCATGACCAGCAGCCGAACCACGTGACGCAACCGAAACCCCCATGCTCCGAGCCGCTTCTCGCGTGCGCGACTCCCCGGAAAGTAAAAAGCAGCTAAGGAAAGCACACCTCTCACTCCCGCCGCAGGGGAATCCCCCGAACGGGCCAGGTGCTCGCGCGCCGACCGCGCGGTGTCGCGCCGCGGCTACCGGATCAGCCGGCGACGACGTTGAGGTCGACCGTCGCGTCGACCTCGTCGTGCACCTTCACCGTCACCCGGTGCGAGCCGAGGGACTTGATCGGGTTGCCGACGATGATCTTCCGCTTGTCGACCTGGGCCCCGGCCTGGCTGATGGCCTCGGCGATGTCGCCGACGGTCACCGCGCCGAACAGCCGGCCGCCGTCGCCCGCGCGCACACGCAGGTCGACCGGGCCGCTCTCGAGGCTGGCCTTGACCTGCTGGGCGTGGTCGAGGTCGCGGACCTCGCGGCTGGCTCGCGCCGCCTTGATCGACTCGACGGTGCGCTCGCCGCCCTTGGTCCAGCGGATCGCGAAACCGCGCGGGACCAGGAAGTTGCGTCCGTATCCGTCGCGGACCTCGACGATGTCGCCGGGGGCCCCGAGGCCACCGACCTCCTGGGTCAGGATCAGCTTCATGGAATCGGTCCTCCTCAGCGAGCCGTCGAGGTGTACGGCAGCAGCGCCACCTCTCGGGCGTTCTTGACCGCGATGGCGACGTCGCGCTGGTGCTGCACGCAGTTGCCGGTCACCCGTCGGGCGCGGATCTTGCCCCGGTCGGAGATGAACTTGCGCAGCAGCGTGGTGTCCTTGTAGTCGACGTAGGACACCTTGTCCTTACAGAACTGGCAGACCTTCTTCTTCGGCTTGCGAAGAACGGGCTTGGCCATTGTGGTGCTCCCTTTTCGTGAAGCCCGGCGGGTGCCGGAATGGTCGGTGTGGATTCGGTGAGGGAGTGGTCGGGTCCGACCACGCGTGGTGCGGCTAGAAGGGTGGCTCTTCGGAGCTGCCGCCCGAGCCGGAGCCGGCCCAGGGGTCGGACTGCGCGCCCTGGCCGCCGCCCTGGCTCCAGCCGCCCTGGCTGCCCGACTGGCCGGACTGACCCGACTGGCCGCCCTGGTTGGTGGCCCACGGGTCGTCCCCGCCGCCCCCGCTGCCGGAGCCGAAGCCCTGGCCGCCGGAGCGGGTGGTCTTGGTGACCTTGGCGGTGGCGTACTTCATGCTCGGGCCGACCTCGTCGACGTCGATCTCGAAGACCGTCCGCTTCTCGCCCTCGCGGGTCTCGTAGGAGCGGGCCTTGAGTCGACCGGTGACGATCACCCGCATCCCGCGGGTCAGCGACTCCGCCGCGTTCTCGGCGGCCTGGCGCCATACCGAGCAGTTCAGGAACAGCGCCTCGCCGTCCCGCCACTCGTTGGACTGCCGGTCGAAGGTCCGCGGCGTCGAGGCCACCGTGAAGTTGGCGACAGCGGCGCCCGAGGGGGTGAAGCGGAGCTCGGGGTCGGCGGTCAGGTTGCCGACCACGGTGATCGAGGTGTCACCTGCCATGGGAGCCTCCAGTCGTCTGGTTGGGTGAGCCGGGTGTCAGTGCGCGTCGGGGCGGACGACCTTGGTCCGCAGCACCGACTCGTTGAGTGACAGCTGACGGTCGAGCTCGCTCACCGTGGCCGGCTCCGCGTTGAGCGTGACCACGGCGTAGATGCCTTCGGCACGCTTGTCGATCTCGTAGGCGAGCCGGCGTCGACCCCAGATGTCGACGTTCTCGACGGTGCCACCATCGACTCGGACCACGTTGAGGTACGTGTCGAGCGAGGGCGCCACCGTGCGCTCTTCGAGGTCGGGGTCGAGGATGACCATCACTTCATAGGCACGCAAAGCGTCTCCACCTCCTTCGGACTCGGCGGCCACGACGGTCGTGGCAGGAGGGCTTGCGTCCGTCGGGCTCCATCTGCGGGCCCGGCGTGTCAACGGCTCGACTCCTTCGTGGGGAAGGGTCGAGCCGGTCGACTGCTCGACGATACCAGCGGCCACCGACCTGCGGAAATCGTCGTCCACAGCCGTAGGCTGGCCGACATGGCACTGAGGATCGGAGCGCACGTCGACCAGCGCGACCCGGTGGCCGAGGCGGTGGCGCGCGACGCCGACCTCGCGCAGTTCTTCCTCGGCGACCCGCAGGGCTACACGGGCCCGGAGGTCCGGTACGACGGGGGCGGGGACGCCCTGCGCACGGCCGCCGAGGAGGCGGGGGTGGACCTCTACGTCCATGCGCCGTACATCGTCAACGTCGCCACCACGAACAACCGGATCCGGATCCCGAGCCGCAAGCTGCTCCAGCAGCACGTCGATGCGGCGGCCGCGATCGGGGCCAAGGCGCTGATCGTGCACGGCGGCCACGTCAACAAGTCCGACGACCCCGCGAAGGGCTACGACAACTGGCGCAAGGCCGTCGAGGCGACCGACCTCAAGCTCCCGGTGCTGATCGAGAACACCGCCGGCGGCGAGAACGCGATGGCCCGGCACCTGGAGCGGATCGCCCGGGTCTGGGACGCCATCTCGGTGGCCGAGGGCTTCGACATGGTCGGCTTCTGCCTGGACACCTGCCACGCGCACGCCGGCGGCAACGACCTGTTCACCGTCGTGGAGGACGTCGTGAAGATCACCGGGAGGATCGACCTGGTGCACTGCAACGACAGTCGCGACGTCTTCGACTCCGGCGCCGACCGGCACGCGAACTTCGGGCAGGGCCGGATCGATCCCGAGGAGCTGGCCGCGGTGGTCCGGGACGCCGGCGCCCCGGTGGTCTGCGAGACCCCGGGCGGTCCCGAGGAGCACCGGGCGGACTTCGCCTTCCTGCGCGACCGCTTGTGAGAATTTACCAAGGTATGCAGGAAGTTTCATGCCTCCCATGGCATGCAGCCCATGGGAAGCATGAGAAAGCCTGCATCCCCTGGTAAACCGTCCCGGTTAGGCTCGGGGATCGTGACCGACCCGATCCTGGCCGTGCGGACCATCACCGTGCAGCAGCACCTCGACCACCTGTGCGCGGTGACTGCCTCCGGCGGCTCGGCCAGCTTCCTGCAGACCCCCGCCTGGGGCGAGGTGAAGGCGGAGTGGCGGCGGGAGTCGGTGGGCTGGTTCCGCGGCACCGAGCTGGTGGGCGCCGGCCTGGTGCTCTACCGGCAGCTGCCGAAGGTGCGTCGCTACCTCGCCTACCTGCCCGAGGGGCCGGTCATCGACTGGGCGGCCGACGACCTCCGCGCGTGGCTGGCCCCGCTGGTGCGCCACCTGCGCAGGGCCGGTGCGTTCGGCGTCCGGATGGGCCCTCCGGTGGTGACCCGCCGCTGGGACGCCGCCACGGTCAAGCAGGGCATGGCCGACGACGCCGTACGACGTCTGGGTGACCTGCCGCCCACCGAGCGGTCGCAGGACGGCGCCAGGGTCGTCTCGCAGCTGCGCGAGCTCGGCTGGCGCCCGCAGGCGGTCGAGGGCGGGTTCTCGGCGGGCCAGCCGCAGTACAACTTCTGGCTGCCGCTCCGCCGGCCCGACGGTGAGCCGCGCACGGAGGACGAAGTGCTCGCGGGGATGAACCAGCAGTGGCGGCGCAACATCAAGAAGGCCGCCAAGGCGGGCGTCGAGGTGGCCGTCGGCAGCGCGGACGCGGACCTCAAGGCGTTCCACGACCTGTACGTGCACACCGCCGAGCGGGACCACTTCACGCCGCGGCCGCTGTCCTACTTCGAGACCATGCTCCGCGCGCTGCGAGCCGAGAAGCCGGACCGTGTCCGGCTCTACCTGGCCCGGCACGAGGGTGAGCTGGTGGCCGCCACGGTGGCGGTCCGCGTCGGCGCGCACGTGTGGTACTCCTACGGCGCCTCCTCCACCGAGAAGCGCGAGGTCCGCGGGTCCAACGCCGTGCAGTGGGCGATGATCCGCGATGCGCTGCAGACCGGCGCCGACGTCTACGACCTGCGCGGGATCACCGACACGCTGGAGCCGGACGACCCGCACGTCGGCCTGATCGGATTCAAGGTCGGGACCGGCGGGGAGGCAGTGGAGTACGCCGGCGAGTGGGACCTCCCGGTGAACCGAGCCGTCTACAAGGCCTTCTCGCTGTACATGGCCCGGAGGTGAGCACGTGCCTTTGAGCCTGTACGTCGACCGGCACCGGTGGCGCGCGCAGCAGGCCGCCGTGCAAGCCGCCCACCCAGGGATCGTGCCGGTGCTGAAGGGCAACGGGTACGGCTTCGGACTCGGCCGGCTCGCCGAGGAGGCCGCCCGGCTGGGCGTCGACACGGTGGCGGTCGGCACCTACGCGGAGGTCGCGCCCGTCGCCGAGCGCTTCGCCGGCTCGGTGCTGGTGCTCTCGCCGTGGCGGCCGTTCGAGGAGCGGGCCACCTTCAGCGACCACGTCGTGCACACCGTCGGCCGGCTGGCCGACCTCGAGGAGCTCGCGCGGCGAGGCGACCGGCCCCGGGTCGTGCTCGAGCGGATGACCTCGATGCGCCGGCACGGGTTCTCGGCGCGGGAGCTGCGCGAGGCGGCGGCGAAGGCCGCTCCCGGCGGGGGCGTCCGCGCCGAGGGGGTCGCCATGCACCTGCCGATGTCCCGCGGATCCCACCTGGCGGAGGTGGAGCGGCTGATGACCGACGTCGTCGCAGGCGGCCTGGAGGCGCACCGGGTCTACGTCTCCCACCTGACCGACACCGAGCTCGGCACGCTCGCGCACGACTACCCCGACTACGAGCTGCGCCCGCGGATCGGGACGGCGCTCTGGCTCGGCGACCGAAGCGCGCTCCGGGTCTGCGCGACGGTGCTCGACGCGCACCCGGTCGAGCGCGGGGACGTGTACGGCTACCGCGGGCGCACCGCCCCCGCGGCCGGCACCATCCTGGTGGTGGCCGGAGGCACGGCGCACGGCATCGGCCTCGAGGCGCCGACCGGCGGTGCCAGCATCCGGGACCGCGCGGCGCGGATCGCCAAGGGCGGCCTGGACGCAGCGGGGTTCGTCCGCTCGCCGTACACGATCGACGGCAAGCTGCGGCTGTTCGCCGAGCCGCCGCACATGCAGGCCTCGATGCTGTTCCTGCCGCACGGGGCGCGGGTGCCCGACGTGGGCGACGAGGTTGAGGTCCGGGTGCGCTACACCGCGACGACGTTCGACGAGACGGTGGTCTCCTGACTCACCCGCCGGCCCCCGCACCGGCTCGCCAACGCGCCTTGTCCTCCTCGGTGATCTCGACGACGCCCCCGCCGGGCTGGGTGATCCGGATGTGGTTGCCGAACGGGTCGCGCAGCGCGCAGTCGATGCCGTACGGCTGCTCGGTCGGCTCCTCGGTGAACTCCACGCCCTTGGCGGAGAGCTCCTCGAACGTCTTGCGGCAGTCGTCCGTGGTGAGGATGCAGGCCACCCCGAGCGCTCCCTTGGTCAGCAGGTCGCGCACCTGACGACCGACGTCCTCGCTGAGCGCCGGCGGACCGGGCACCTCGAGGAGCAGGTGCCGCTCGGGGTCGCTGGGCAACGCGATGGTCAGCCAGCGCATGAACCCCATGTCGACGTCGTTGGAGACCTCGAAGCCGAGCTTGCCGACGTAGAACTGGAGGGCCTCGTCCTGGTCGAGGACGGAGACCGCGGTGATGGTGATGGCGTTGAACATGCCAGCACGCTAGACGGCGGCGGCTGCGGTCGCTTCTCCGAAACTGCTCGATGGCGCGGTCGCGGCGACGGACGTCGCCGGTCGCGTCCAGGAGCGCACGAAGCAGCCCGGGGCGGCCATCGGCGGGCTGGAGGCGCGGTACGTCGACGGGGACAGCCCCACCACCGCCTTGAAGGTGCGGCTGAAGGTCCCCGGGCTGGTGAACCCCACCGCGAGCCCCACCTCGGTGACGGTCCGCGGTGAGTCGCGCAGCAGCGCCATCGCCCGCTCCACCCGCCGGCGCTGGAGGTAGCGGTGCGGCGGCTCGCCGAACGTGGCCCGGAACTCCCGGATGAAGTGGGCCGGGGACATCAGCGCGACTTGGGCGAGAGCGGGGACGTCCAGCGGCTCGGCGAAGCGCAGGTCGATGGCGTCCCGGGAACGGAGCAGGCGCCGGTTGGCGTCCTCGGTCGGGCTCGGCCTCACCCGC
>Ga0308176_10002993_pt1 | contig 10707 bp, 3 predicted proteins | sample PhyCR2_3_FD_203890 | JGI IMG/M metagenome (GOLD analysis project Ga0308176, IMG submission 203890) | Soil microbial communities from UC Gill Tract Community Farm, Albany, California, United States - DLSLS.C.R2 | ecosystem: Environmental > Terrestrial > Soil > Agricultural land | place: USA... | reverse complement strand
TGAGCGCTCTTGAGGACGGCGGCACCATGCTCTGGCGGCGGGAGCCCCTGGTGGCGAACCGCGAGGCCGAGCTCCGCTTCGAGGTCCGGGGCGCGGACGGCCGGCCCGCGCCGCTGGAGCCGTATATGGGGATGCTGAGCCACGCCGTGATCAGTAAGGACGACGGCCGGGTCTTCGTCCACCTCCACCCGATGGGCACCGTCAGCATGGCGGCCCAGCAGGCCTTCGCGAAGCTGGAGATGGCCGAGGAAGGGAAGGCCGTTCCGGCGATGAGCATGATGCCCGGCATGCAGGGCGGCGGTACGATCTCTTTCCCCTACGAGTTCCCCAAGCCCGGCCGCTACCGCCTCTGGGTGCAGGTGAAGACCGGCGGCAAGGTCCAGACGGGGGTGTTCGACGCGGAGGTGGAAAACAATGGTGCGGTTGCTCCGTAGTTCTCGTTCGTCAGATTGCTCGGCCCGCCCCGCCCGGGCATCAATGCCGGGCTACGCCGGAAACGAAAAGCCGGCTGAAGCCGGCTCCGAAGTCAGAGCCGCCTTCAAGAGCCGGGTTCACCCGGCTTTTCGGTCGAAGCGTAGCCCGGGCATTCATGCCCGGGCGGGCTGGGCCGGCAATCTGACAAAGCAGAGGTAATCTACCCATGCTCAAGAATCTCGTCATTCTGTCCCTTCCGCTCCTGCTCGCCACCCTCCCCGCCCTGGCCCAGCCGCCGGCCGCCGCGCTGGCCAAGGACATGAAGGCGGAGGAGAAGAAGCCGATGCCGCCGCCCGAAGAGAAATCTTCGGTCACGAAGCACTCGCTGACGCTGGACGGCCGGGCGTACCCCTACACCGCCACCGCCGGCACCCTGCTGCTGCGGGACGACGAGGGGACCGTCAAGGCCTCCGTCTTCTACATCGCCTACACGCTCGACGGGGTGAAGGATCCCGCCACCCGCCCCGTCACCTTCAGCTTCAACGGCGGGCCGGGCGCGGCGTCGCTCTGGGTGCACCTGGGAGCCTTCGGCCCCCGGCGGGTGGCGCGGACCGACGAGGGGTTCGGCCTGCCGCCTCCGGGCAAGCTGGTCGACAACGAGGACTCGATCCTCGACGCCACCGACCTCGTGTTCATCGATCCGGTGAGCACGGGCTACAGCCGGCCGGCCCCGGGGCAGGACCCGAAGCAGTTCCACGGCGTGAAGCAGGACATCGACTGGGTCGCCGAATTCATCCGCCTCTGGGTCACCCGCAACCAGCGCTGGGCCTCGCCGAAATTCGTGGCGGGCGAGAGCTACGGCACCACCCGCGCGGCGGGGCTCGCCTATCAGCTCGCGGAGCGCTACGGCATGATGCTCAACGGCATCGTGCTCGTCTCCACCGTGCTCAACTGGCAGGACCAGGACTTTCATCCGGGCAACGAGCGGCCGTGCTTCATCCACCTGCCGACCTACGCGGCGGCGGCCTGGTATCACAAGAAGCTCCCGCCCGAGCTCTCCGGCGACCTGTTCAAAACCCTTTCGGAAGTGGAGGCGTTCGCGCTCGACGAATACGGCCCGGCCCTCCTCCAGGGGGACCGCCTGTCCGACGCCAAACGCAAGGAGCTGGCGGCGAAGATCGCCCGCTACGCCGGGCTCTCCCCGACCTACGTCGAGCGCTCCAACCTCTGCGTGCAGATCGATCGTTTCACCAAGGAGCTGCTGCGCGATCAGGGGAAGACCCTCGGCCGGCTCGACACCCGTTTCACCGGCAACGACATCGATTCGGTGGGCGAGGTCTACGAGTTCGACCCGGCAAGCGCCTCGACGGACGGCCCCTTCACGGCGGCGATCAACGACTACATCCGGCGCGATCTGAAATATGAGACCGACCTCGTCTACGAGCGCCTGACCGACAAGGTCTGGCCCTGGGACTGGACCTTCCACAATCAATACGTGAATGTGGCGGAATACCTGCGCCAGGCCATGACCCGCAATCCCCACCTCCAGGTGCTGATGGCGGCGGGCGTCTACGACCTGGCGACGCCGTTCTTCGACACCTTCTTCACCCGCGACCACCTGGGCCTCCCCCAGGAGCTGCGGGGGAACGTCCAGATCGAGCTCTATCAGGCGGGCCACATGATGTATATCCGCAAGGCGGACCACGAGAAGCTGAAGAAGGATGTGACGGCGTTTATTCGGAAGGCGGCGGGGTAGGGGGCGGGGTATTCGCCGATGCTCCTGCGCAAGGTCGAAGAACGCCCTTCACAATGGCTCTCGCTCCGAGGCCCGTCTCGGCTGACCCGAGTAGCAGCCATCTTTACGATTGCCGCACAGGAAGTTTCGCATGAAGCGAAGCAGCCGACATTACATGAAACCCGCAGATCTCAACATGTCAAGATATTCGGTAGGGGCGGAAGTTACAATGTCATTGAGAGGTTCAAGCATTTCAACTTGCGGGGTACATAGAGAGAGGAGGAAGTGACCAATTCGGATCGGGGTATTTTCTCGATCAGAATCATCGAGTAAATTACACCATGTGTTGCTCTCGAGAGAATATCCAGTCATCAAAGCAGTATATGCCGCATGAGCTAGCAAAATTGCCCCTTCCAGGCCGTGTAGTTTGCCATGATTGGCTGAGTACGCGCGAGCACGTGCTTCCCATGATAACGCAACAGCAATAACTTCGAAAGGATTGCTCTGCAGCCACTGTTTTATCTTTCGTTCTTCCACAATGCCGTGCAGGTGTGCGAAAGAACGGCAGCAAGAAAAAAGGTGGTTAACACCTCCTCCTATCCAATAGTCAAGCAGATATAGAGGGTAGAAGAGGAGGCCCCCCGCAGCAGCTTCAGGGAGCAATTTGCCGTATCCAAGATGGATGTTGCTCATTCTTGTGGCCGTTAATTGATCGGGGAGCAAGCCTCCTTTAAGCGAAGTAAATATATTTCCAAGATTCAATTTTGAGGGATCCTCTGTTAGCATTATCTCTTGGCTGAACGCCTCAAATGAGGCATAATCGTGAATGCCGTGAAATCCTAAGCTAAGGCTGTTGAGCTCTCTTGCATAGCGAGGATCAAATTGCATCATTTCGCTTAAAGATTTGGCAAAATAGCGCACAAATTCGGACACGAAACTCTCTAGGAAGTAGCGGTCAAAATCTCGTCCGAAACTATTTCCCTGATAAAACTCATTGATGAATCTGCTGCCGAAGAAATCTTGGTAGTTCTGAGTCAAAGTGTCCAAGAAATGCAGGCTTAGGATATCGGCTACCCTTGCGAGCACCTGGTCTCTTTCGAGAACATGAGGCAATGGGTAGGCACTCCTCTCAAGAGATTCCCGTATGCCTGCGGAAAGTATTTGTCCGAAATCTCTATCTTCCCTAGCCATTTCTGAGAGATACGTCAAAGCCAAGTCATCATTAAGCAGTTTTGCCCGTTCAACCGCAGAGGATCTGGGGCGAGTATTTAATGTTTTACATAAAGAAGATGTTTGGACTCCGCACAGAGGGGTCTGAAGTATGTGGGATAGGCTCTTGCCTACCAAAACTCCGCGATTAAAGAGGAAGCTTACATCACTGTTTCCGTGCCTTTTGGCAAATTCTCTCCTAGATAACAGCTCCTCAGTAATTTTTATCCATAGAAGGGTAAGTACGGATTCAAGCACGACGGAGGGTGGCGACTCAGGGGAATTTGCATTGCTGGTCGCCCACTTGAGGGAGAGTCGGTATAGATGATGAGAGTCAAGGGCGTGTAGGGCCGCAAGCCAGCTGTTAAAATCCATGGATTCTGCGAGCGCAGGTCCAAGTTCCGATTTCCTGCAGAAGACGGCGAGGTCTGATCTAATGAGCGAAATATCTGGCCTTGAAGCTATTTGTGGGACCGCGTCTATGGGAAATTTGAACAACTTAGTAGCGATGTGAACGCAGGCGATTGCCTTCGCCGAAGACATGCTTGAGATAAAATTAATTAGTATCTCTCGAAGAGAAGCTTTCGCCCTTTCGCCGAAGATGGAGACATCTTCAATAACAAAAAACCATTGATTAGAAAAATTGGGAGTTTCTAGCCAAAATTCGAGGGCTTTCTGCAGGATAGCCCTCTGATCAGCGGCGGCGAAATCGAGATTGTCACGAAGGGCTCGAACAAGAGTCATGTACCCTTGGGCGGAATTAGTTGATTCCAGGATTGTAAGCAAATTTCTAATTATCCGGTCAAATACCTCTTCGCCGCCGCCACCTTGTGTTCTAAGGATGATGTAGAATCTTAGGAGCAAAACTTCTTCCCATGCAGGCTCCCCAAGATGCATCTCGAAGAAGTCCGTATCTGTTCCGGAAGTTCCGCAGGTGAACACCCAAGCCGCCAGATATTCTTGGAAAGAAAGATGGAGAAAAGAGAGTTGCCCGCCACCTCGATCTATCAGCAATCCTGTTTGGTCGCTAATATAATCTAAAAATTCCCCCATCTCGTCGCGAGCTGAGCCTAAGGCTAACTCTGGCCGAGTTCTACGGGATCGCTGTAGATGTCTTTGGGCTAGACACTCTAATGCGTCTCTGCGGGACACCAGTCCGCGTGCTTCCTCGCCACCCGCCTCTTGGTTGAGTTGTTGTATGTGTAGCGCTAAATGGGCAAGGTAATCCTTTTGGGTGTGGATGTGGAGGCTCAACCTTTCGAAGGGGTGCCCTGAAGTTGATCCCTCTTCACGTTTCGCTTCCTGCCAGGTTTTGAGAAGCATCTCGACGCACTTCTCGTAAAGTTCTCCTCGATCTTGAGGTAGCCTGCGCAGACCTTGGTGGATGAAAGCCATTAAGGTGAGTAGCAGCGGATTTCCCGACAGTCGACGAACGCTAGGCGTTCGGTGGACCGCGCCTCGTAAAGATGCGGCGCGCTCTAGTCGCTCTCTGTCATTGTGGGGGCATTGCAACTCGTACCACCGATCGATAAATCTATTTATTTGTTGATCATCAAGGCGAGTCAGCCGAGCATGAAAAAAGTGCTCGGACGGTAGTCGTACGTCACGAGTGTAGCCGTAGATGCGGCAAGTTACCCAGCAAGGGCAGTCAGAGTACTCAACCCTCAGGGAGAGGATAGTTCCTGAGATTCTTTGTCGCGCACTTTCGTTGCCTACCTCGTCAAGACCATCGCAAAGTATGATTGCCTCTCCCATCCGTAGGGCTGACTCAAAGAATGCCCAATGAGCCTGTGGCAAGTTAAGGTCGCTTCTGGCGCGGCCTGTAATATAATCAATTATGGATAGATTTGGCAGTTTCTGGCGCACTCTGGTAAAGTCACGCAGAGATATAAACAGAGGTATCATGCTTTGCGGAGCTGTATAGTTTTCTATGTTCGCTCCTCCAGTATGAAGGAGGGCAATAAAAGATAATAGGGTAGATTTTCCCGTGCCTGGATCTCCAAGTAGAATTGGAGAGCTGCCTGCTCGTAGGAGTTCGCTAATTTCTTGAGGTTGTGCATTATTTTGTTCTGGCAGTACTCTGAGAGGTACGAAGATGTCGCGGAGTCTAATTTCGGCTCGGGTATCTCGCTCGCGCAGGGTTTCCGGAGGTAGACCGAGGGTGCGGAGATTCTGAAACACGAGGGAAACTTTTTGGCGGTATTGTTGGGAAAATTCACGAAAATCAAACCCCTCGAATTTATCTAGGTATGTTTTAGCCTCTTCTGGATAGTAGCGCGCAAATAGTGCCGGGCTGAGGCGAAGCAAGCTCTCTATGCGTTGCTGTCCCCAGGAGTGAGTGGTAAGGCGCGGGTGAGTCGGAAGCTCTTTAAGCCATTGCCGCTCGCTCGGCTTCAGGTCTAGTGGGGTAACCAGTATCCAATGCCGTAGGTCCTTGTTAGCTGCGGTACGTTCAAGAGAGTTCTTGATCTGTGCAGATTTGTCGCCTTTATGAATATCTCCCCAAAGCCATTTATATTGGAAGGCGACCATTCCCTCATGGCCGGGTAAGTTGGTTCTCACCAAACCGTCGATTCCGTCATCACCGCTAGGCGAGCTTAGAGGTTCGTAAGAAAAGCGTTCCTTGTCTGCATAGCGATACATGAGCTGATGCATGAGTCGTTCAAATTCATGACCACCTGCGGCGCCGCGGTCGATCTTCTCAATCAATGGAGGTAAGTTCATGGTGCTCTGTTCTGAAAGGTAATGGTCTATCTGTAGCCTAGCTCGAATGAGGAAACAAGCAAGGCGCTTACGTGCAAGGCAGTTCTGAGTCGAGCCTTATATGAGGGTCGCTGCTGGAGAGAAAACTATTGCCGGGAAGTGGTGGCTGCCGCTTGGATACCCCCGTGCCCGCTTCGTCCAGCAACGCTCGATGATTTATAGAGAGCATGCCAGAAACCCCGCCCACGTCGCCCTTGGTACGCCGCTCCGAGCGTCCGGCAGGCTATCGGAGCTTATGGACACGTCGAGAACGCCCCCGAATCCTGGATCGGCCGGAAGGGGGTCCCCTGCGGGTTGTCGTAGGTCTTGACCGCTCCGGTCTGGGTGTCGGTCACCGTCAGGTGGACCTTCACGTTGGTCAGGCCGCCGGCGTAGACCCAGTAGCGCTGGTTCAGACCGCAGGCGTTCAGCACCTTGATCACCACCTCGACGTTGGTGTTGGCGAAGAACCAGAAATAGCCGGTGTCCGGGGTGAGGAAGACGGCGTGGCCGGCGCCGCTGGTGCCGTTGGCCGTCCACTGCGCCTCCACCTGGAAGCGGCCGCCGTTGAGGCAGAGGCGGGGGTCCCCAGGCACGCAGGCGCCGGGCGGAGTCGAGGAGGGCTGCCAGCCGAGCTGGATCACCTCGAAGTCGCTCGCCTTGAGGCTGGCGAAGGCGGGGTTGAGGACATCGTTGTTCCAGCGCGTGTCGTACGCCCCCGTGATGTACAGGTTGGTGCCGTTGTCGGCTACGATCAGGCCGTAGGTCTTCATCGCCTGGAAGATCTTGCGCACCTCGGGCGGATACCCCGAGATGTCCTTGGTGGCCTTGAGGCGCAGGCGGGCCCCCATGGGCAGGGCGCCGTTCGTGCCGCCGGCGTCATGCGAGGCAGGGAAGACGTGGCCGTTGCTCTCGTCCACGGTGAAGCGGAAGGCGTGGCGGATGGGGTCCGAGCCGAAGACCTCGTCGTAGCGCACGAGGCCGGGCAGGATGGCGAGGCCGGCCGCGTCGGCGCTGGTCCACCCCTCGGGGCGGCGGAGGTTCGAGCTGAGCGGGAAGACCGCGCCGGACCCCGCCTCCCAGCGCGAGCGGGCCGCGTTCCAGTGCGCGTGGTAGAGCTCGAAGAGAGAGCGGTGATCGCGGTCGACGATCAGCATGTGGCGGTCGCCGCCGGGATCGGCGCTGCCGGGCTCTCCCCCCTCCATCCACTTCGCCTGGCTCTTGGCCTCGTCCGGGATCGGATAGCCGGCGGGCCGCCCGGGGGCCCCGGCATCGCTCTCGTCGCCGTACTCCACGAAGGTGACCGGCACCAGCGGCTGAGTACCGGGCACGGAGATGTAGACCATCCCGTAGATCTCGGGCGGCGTGTCCGCGTCCCCGCCGAAATCGGGATGAAGCCCGACGGTATCGCCGATGAAGTGGATGTAGCCCGCGCTGTGGGGATCAACCGGCGCCGAGCTGACGTCCGCGTTCCACCAGTTGTCCGCCGGGAAGAGCGGCAGGGGGGCAGGGAGGGATCCGCCGGGCTGGGCGGCGGCAAGGGTGGCGGAGAGGAGCGCGAGCGCCAGGAGGAGGGGCGCGCAACGGGCGGTCTTATTCATTGTTGAGGATGATTATACATCGTCGGAACGGCGGGTCCGTGGCTTCGTTGTCCCGCCCGCAGGGCGGAATTTACGGAGCCTGGGGTGTCAACCCCAGGACTTCGAATCGCCAAAAACATGCCGGCCCTGCGGGGCTTGTGGATCATGGGGCCTCCCCACCTGGGGTTGACACCCCAGGCTGGATAAATTCCGCCCTGCGGGCGGCAGAGAGGCCCCTCCATGCTACGATCGCCCCCGCTGAAATACCCACTCCGGCCACCCTTTCCGGGCCGGGATCAAACTGGAGGGAGACTCGCATGGCGCGGAAGATTCAACCGTTCCTCTGGCTTTTGCTTCTGGTGATCGCTACCGCCGTCGCGGGCCTGGCGGCGGAGACGACCGGCTCGATCTCGGGGTTGGTCCGGGGCGCGGACGGCGCGGGGCTCGCGGGGGTCCCGGTGACGGTCAAGGGCGAGCTCCTGCCCGCCGGCCGCACGGTGGTGACGGACAAGGACGGCGCCTTCAACTTTCTCCGCCTGCTGCCGGGCACCTATCAGTTGACCGCCGAAGCCCAGGGGCTGGGGAACGTCCAGCGGGAGGCCGTGGTGGCGCTCGACAAGGACACCCAGGTCGAGCTCTCGCTCCGGCCCCAGGTGGAAGGGGAGATCACGGTCACCGAGGCGCTGCCGCTGATCGACGTCAAGTCCACCGAGGCGCAGGTCAACTTCACCAGCCGGCAGATCGAGGATCTGCCGGTGCCGCGCAACTACAAGGGGCTCTTCGCGCTCGCTCCCGGCGTGCCCGACAACGGGCGGCAGTCCCCCAACGCCGGCGGCTCGCGGATGGACAACCTGTATCTGGTCGACGGCATCAACGTCACCAACCCCGACTTCGGGGACATCTTCCCGACCGACCTCACGGAGCTCGACGTCAAGGAGGTCAGCATCGTGCGGGGGGGCATCACCGCCGAGTTCGGCCGCGCGGGGGGGATGGTGGTCAACGCCATTACCAAGTCGGGGACCAACGAGCTCCGCGGCGAGGCGCGGGGGGAGTACCAGCCGTCGAGCTTCGTGGCCGCGAACAAGAATTCGTCCGTGCAGAACACCGAGGACAAGAATTTCCTGGGCCTGGCGCTCGGCGGCCCCATCCTGCGCGACCGGCTCTGGTTCTATGGCTCGGCCAGCCGCCCTTCGGACACGCTCACCGACCGGCGCAACAACCTGGGCGCGATCCCCGACCAGAAGATCACCACCAAGGAATACTTCGGCAAGCTGACGGCCAACCCGAGCTCCAACCACTTCATCAACGCCTCGTTGCGCTCGCGGGACACCTCGTTCGACGGCGTCAACATCACCTCGACCTCGGCGCCGAGCGTGGGGACCAACGACGCCAAGAAGTACCTGCTGGGCACCGTCTCATGGACGTGGAACCTGACCGCCGACAGCTTCGTGGAGGCCAAGTACAACCACGACAAGGAGGAGAACTCGACCAGCCCCTTCACCGCTCTCGGCTACCGGCCGGCCTTCAACGCGGCGCGGCCGGACCTGGTGGGGCAGTTCACCACCACGCCGGACTTCCTCGTCGGCGGCGCCACGGGGGTGGGGCAGACGGTGGGCGGCGCGGTGCTGGCGATCAACAATCAGGACTACACCCGCGACGAGGGGCGGGCGACCTTCCAGACCTTCAAGACCTGGGGAAACACGCGCCACGACCTGCGGGCGGGTTTCACCTATGAGGACAGCTCCGAGCGCCTGGAGCGGCGCGCCAACGGCTGGGGGACGGTCACCTGGAACGCCACCACCCGGCAGTTCACGGCGAGCTACACCTCCCAGCAGCCGCCGCACACCGGCCGCGGCACCTCCTACGGCGCCTTCCTCCAGGACCAGATCGCATTCGGCGAGCGGTTGACGCTCACCCTCGGCGTGCTCGACAACGAGGACGAATACTTCGGCGAGCGGCTGGGCGCCACCCCGGGCACCAAGACGAAGGCCAAGATCCTCACCTTCGACTGGGGTCAGCAGATCCAGCCGCGCTTGGGGGTCGCCTTCGTCCCGAGCCCCGAGCGCGGGGACAAGGTCTACTTCAACTTCGGGCGCTATTACAACACCGAGAACAAGTCGCTGGGCCGGGCCGCCTCGCCCACCCGCATCTTCACCAGCCGGGCGACCTTCGACGCGGCGGGAAACCTGATCTCCGACGTGCCGGCGGCCAACACGCAGAGCAAGACGATCGATCCCGGGCTCGATCCGCAATACACGGACGAGTACCTCCTCGGCTATGCGCGGCCGTTCGGCGCCACCAGGTCGGCCGAGGTCTGGGGGATGTACCGCGACGTCGGCAACATCTATGAGGACATCAGCGCCGACGGCCTCGGCAACGGCCCCTTCCACGTCGCGCAGCTCCCCAACGCCTACCGCCGCTACAAGGCCGCCACGCTGGAGATTAACCGCCGGCCGGCCAACGACCGCTTCTACCATCTGTCGGTCAACGCCAGCTACACCTGGAGCCGGCTGTCCGGCAACTGGGACATCGATTTCGGCGGCGACTCGCCGTTCTACAACTCGTCGTTTATCGGGGACGGCCCGGGCGTGCTGATCACCGACAACCGGAACGGCATCCTGCGCGGCGACCGCACGCACGTGGCCAAGCTGTTCGCCTCCATCCGGCCGGCCGACGCCTGGACGATCGGCACCTACACCTTCTACCAGAGCGGCGGCGCCTGGGAGGCCCGGGGTCTCCCCGATCCGAACGTGTCGAGCAGCTCCTACGTGCGCTACCTGGAGCCGGCCGGCTCGCGGCGGATGCCCGGCTGGTTCGACGTCGACCTGCTCACCTCTTATGAATTCCGGTTCTCCGACATCGGGCTGGAGCTCGAGGCGCGGGTGACCAACGTCTTCGATCAGCAGGTGCCGCTCGCCGTGGACGACCGCCTGGTGCTCGGCCGGCCGGTCCCCTACCTGCCGAACAACCCGAACTTCGGCAAGGGGACGGTCTTCACCCCGCCGCGCACTCTGGTGCTGTCGGCGA
>Ga0308176_10002992_pt1 | contig 10708 bp, 9 predicted proteins | sample PhyCR2_3_FD_203890 | JGI IMG/M metagenome (GOLD analysis project Ga0308176, IMG submission 203890) | Soil microbial communities from UC Gill Tract Community Farm, Albany, California, United States - DLSLS.C.R2 | ecosystem: Environmental > Terrestrial > Soil > Agricultural land | place: USA... | reverse complement strand
CGGTCCGGGGCGTCCCCTCGCATGGCGACCCCGACCGGACTCGAACCCGCGGCCTCCGCCGTGACAGGGCGGCGCGCTAACCAACTGCGCTACGGGGCCTGGCTGTGCTGCCCGCGAACCGCGGGCGGGGGAAAGGCTAACCCATACCCGCCGCCGTCTCCGAATCGAGGCCGCACCCCCAACGGGATTCGAACCCGTGCTACCGCCGTGAAAGGGCGGGGTCCTAGGCCGCTAGACGATGGGGGCCGGGTCCCTCGGACCCCGGGGGAGCGGGCCGTCGGGCGCGACTGCCGTCGCGGACCGGGCCAGCATAGGGCTCCCGGTCGGGCCCGGGCACCATGGGAGCGTGGTGGAGATGTCGCGGGAGCGGTTCGAGGCGCTCGTCGCGGCCGCGCTCGACGAGGTGCCCCAGGAGCTGGCCGACCTGGTCCGCAACTGCGTCGTGCTGGTCGAGGACGACCCGCCGGCCGACGACCCCGCCCTGCTGGGCGTGTACGTCGGGACGCCCCTGACCCAGCGCGACCACGGCTACACGATGGCGCTGCCGGACACGATCACGGTCTTCCGCCGGCCCACGCTGGCGATCTGCGACAGCGAGGAGGAGGTCGTCGACGAGGTCAGGGTCACGGTCGTGCACGAGATCGCGCACCACTTCGGCATCGACGACGACCGCCTCGACGAGCTCGGCTACGGCTAGGCCCGGGCGGCCTCGACGTCGTACCCGTCGGGCCAGGGGCGGGGCTCCTCGCCGCGACCCTGCCGCTCGAACTCCCCGTGGTACCAGCCTCGCAGCTCCTGCTGCTGGGCGTCCGGCTCCACCGACAGCAGGCCCTGGGAGCGGCAGAACGCGTCCGCCTCCTCCAGCAGGTCGCCCAGCCTCCCCATGGTCGCCGGCATCGAGTCCGGGACCCGGCAGTCGAGGTCGACCCGGTCGGTCCCGGACGCCAGCGCCGCGTCGAGCCGCTCCAGGCCGCGGGAGTGCCGGTGCTCCTGCGCCGAGCGCAGGGTCAGCTCCGCCAGCTCGGAGGCCAGCGGGTAGTCCACGCCGTGGTTGAGCGCGAGCAGCCGCAGCTCGCGCCGCAGCTCCTCGTACCAGATCTGGTACCGGGCGAAGACCCGCACCGGCAGGCCGACGAGCCGGACCCGCACGGGATGCTCGGCGCCGTCCTCCGGCGCGGCCATCGCGTCGAGCCGCTCGGAGAGGTCGAAGATCTCCCCCGGGGCGGCGCCCGGGTCGGCGGCCGGGTCGTCGGCCGGCTCCACGGCGGGCTCGAACCAGACGACCTTGCCGTCGTCGGCGATGTCGGCGCCCCAGCTGCCGGAGTACATCGCGACGATGCCCAGACCCCGTCCGACCGTGGCCAGCAGCCGGGCCTCGTCTCCGAGGTCGCGGGCCGCCGGCGGCACCGTCGAGGCGTCGTGCACCTCGACCCGCGGGTGCGCCGCGGTTCCGCCGAGCCGCACCAGCAGCGGCGGCTCACCGTGCAGGATCGCGTTGGTGACCAGCTCGGACAGCCCCAGCTTGGCCGAGTCGGCCAGGTCGCCCCGCCCCATCGCGGTGAGCTCCTCGACCACCCAGGCGCGCGCCACCGCGACCGAGCGCGGCTCGGGCTCCAGCGGGAGCACGCGACTGTCCCTCACCGGTCGAGGTGCCTGGCCCAGGCGAAGCAGAACAGGCCGTAGCAGGCGAGGCCCAGCGCGATCACCACGAGCACGACGGCGCCGAAGGGCTGCTGGAGCAGCTGGTGCAGCGCCTGGTCGAGGCCGCCCGACTTCTGCGGGTCGTGCGTCAGCGCGGCCCACAGGAACAGCAGCCCCACGATCCCCAGCGCCACGCCCTTGCTGACGTACCCGACCTTGCCGACCCGCACCGCGGCCCGGCCCTCCCGCCCGGTCTGGCCCTCGCTCTCGAGCTTCGAGCGGAACTTCTCCGTCCAGCCCCGGTAGGCGAGGAGGCCGGCCACGGCGACGACGCCGAGCCCCACCGCGCCCACCAGCCACGGGCCCGCCGGTGCCGACATCAGCTTCGCGGTCCAGCCCTGGGTGCCGCCGGAGGAGCCCCCCGAGCCCTGCGCGGTGCTCCAGGACGACACCGCGAAGCTGCCGTAGAGCACGGCCTTGGCGCCCGAGGTGACCCGCTTGACGACCCGGGTGCGGCCCTCCTCGTCACGGTGCCCCTGCGCCGCCTCGAGCAGCTGCCAGAGCACCAGGGCGACGAAGCCGACCGCGACGACGTACAGGGAGACCAGGCCGAGACCGCTGCGGGCGAGCTGCTGGAAGGCCCCGGAGCTGGAGGCCGACCCGCCGCCGTCGCCGAACGCCAGGCGCAGCGCGAGCCAGGCGATCATCAGGTGCATGAAGCCGTAGCAGACCAGGCCCAGCCGCACGCCGCGGTCGACCCAGTCGCTGCGCTCGGCCCGGCGCCCGGCCTGCCGGGCGCTGATGTTGAGGTCCATGTGCTCCCTGCCGGTGTCGTCCCTGTGCGAGATGTACCCCCGGGTCACCGTGCGTAACCGGACCGGCTCCGGTAGAACGGGGCCGTGACCGCATCCCCGCTCGTGCTCGGCCCCCTCGTCCGGTACGTCGACGCCACCAGCGCCTCGGTGTGGGTGGAGACGACCGAGCGCGCGCGGGTGACCGTCCGCGCCGCCGAGCGCGAGTGGCACGCCGGCACCTTCGCCGCCCACGGCCACCACTACGCGCTCGTCGAGGTCGACGGGCTGCAGCCGGGATCGGTGACGCCGTACGCCGTCGAGGTCGACGGCACCCGCGTCTGGCCGCCGCAGGAGGGCCCCGGCGCCGAGCTGCCGCCGAGCGTGCTGGCGACGCTGAAGCCGGACAAGCCGCTGCGGATGGCCTTCGGCTCCTGCCGCACCAGCGTGGCCCACAACGAGGCCGGGAACTCCTCCCACGGCGTCGACGCGCTGCGGGCGCTGGCCCGGCGGATGTCCATGGACCCGTCGGCGCGCTGGCCCGACCTGGTGCTGTTCCTCGGCGACCAGGTGTACGCGGACGAGACCACCGAGGAGATGCAGGACTTCATCCGTGCCCGGCGCGACGTCTCCGAGCCGCCGGGCACCGAGCTCAAGGACTACGAGGAGTACGCCCACCTCTACCGGCTGGCCTGGGAGGACCCGCTGAACCGGTGGCTGCTGTCCACGCTGCCCAGCGCGATGATCTTCGACGACCACGACGTCCGCGACGACTGGAACACCTCCTACGCGTGGCGGCAGGACGTCGAGCGCACCGGCTGGTGGCATGAGCGGATCGTCTCCGGACTGGCGTCGTACTGGGTCTACCAGCACCTCGGCAACCTCTCGCCGGAGCAGCGCGCCGAGGAGCCGCTCTGGCAGCGTGTGGTCCGCGCCGGCGGGCCCGACGCGGGTGAGGTCGACCTGACCGCGGACCTGGACGCGCTCGCGGACCGGGTGGACCGGGAGCCGGAGAGCTACTCCTGGAGCTACGCCCGCGACTTCGGCGACGTGCGGCTGGTCGTCGTCGACTCCCGCGCCGCGCGGGTGCTCGGCCCGGACCGGCGGCACCTGCTCGACGAGAGCGAGACGACGTGGCTCGACGGGCAGCTGCGCGGGGACGTGCGGCACCTCCTGATCGGGACGTCGCTCCCGTTCCTGCTCCCGCGGGGGCTGCACCACCTCGAGGCCTGGGGCGAGGCCGTCGCCGGCGGCGCGTGGGGGCGCCGGCTCGCCGGGCCGGGGGAGAGGCTGCGCCGGATCGTGGACCTGGAGCACTGGGCGGCGTTCCAGGAGGCCTTCCAGGAGGTGGCCCGGATGGTCCTGGAGGTGGCGGACGGGCGCCGTGGGACGCCGCCGAGCACCGTCACGTTCCTGTCCGGCGACGTGCACCACTCCTACCTGTCCGAGGTGCGCCGCGAGCACCGGTCCGGCGGCAGCCGCATCGTCCAGGCGGTCTGCTCGCCGATCCGCAACCCGCTGCCGATGCACATGCGGTTCGCGACCGCCGCGCTCGCCTACGCCGTCGCGGGTCCGCTCGGTGCGCTGGTGTCGCGCTCGGCGAAGGTGCCGCCCGCGCCGTTCCGGTGGGGCAAGATCGCCGGGCCCTGGTTCGACAACAGCATCGCGGTCCTCGAGGACACCCCCGACGGGCTGTCGGTGCGCTGGCACCGTGGCGTCGTGGAGAGCGAGGACCACACCCACCCGCGGCTGGAGACGATCGCCGAGGTCGTGATCAGCTCGCGGTGACCCCGAGGGCGAGGTTCTCCACGACCTCCATCAGCGCGGGGTGGATCCAGTACTGGCCGCGGGCGAGCTCGTGCGCGGTCTGCCCGAACGACATCGCCTGCACGAGGGGCTGCACCAGGTTCGACGCCTGTGGCCCGAGCACGTGGGCGCCCAGGATCCGGCCGTCGGCGGGGTCCGCCACCAGCTTCGCGAAGCCGGTGGTGTCCTCCATCGCCCACCCGTAGGCCGTGTCGCGGTAGTACTGGTGCGCGACCACGTGCGGCACCCCCTGCTCGACCGCCTGCTGCTCGGTGAGGCCGACGGAGCCGACCTGCGGCTCGGAGAACACCGCGCTCGGGACCGCGTCGCGGCGGCTGGAGACCATCGCCGCCGGCTCGTCGAGGTGCAGCAGGTTGTGCTGGACCACCCGGGCCTCGTGGTTGGCGACGTGCTTGAGCTGGTGCGGGCTGGACACGTCGCCGAGCGCCCAGATCCCCTCCGCCGTGGTGCGCTGCCGGTCGTCGACGACCACCAGCCCGCGCTCGTCCACCTCGACGCCGGTGCGGTCGAGGTCCAGGCCGTCCGCGTTGGAGCGGCGCCCGGTGGCGACGAGCAGCGCGTCCGCCTCGACCGTGCTCCCGTCGGAGACCCGGGCGCGGACCCCTCCGTCGTACGCCTCGACGCGGGTGAGCGAGGCGTTCAGCCGAAGGTCCCAGCGCGTTCGCGCCTGCTCGGTGAACCGACGGGCGATGTCGTGGTCCTGGGAGCGCAGCATCAGCCCGGACCGGTTGACGACGCTCACGTGGGTGCCGAACGCCGAGAAGACGTGGGCGAGCTCGGCGGCGACGTACCCGCCGCCCAGCACCAGCAGCCGCCGCGGCAGCTGCTCGAGCCGCATCACGGTGTCGCTGGTGTGGTACCCCGCCTCGGCCAGCCCCGGGACGTCGGGCACGACGGGCCGCGAGCCCGCCGCGATGACGACCTGGTCGGCGGTGATGGTCTCGCCGGTCCCCGTCTCGAGGGTGCGTACGTCGACGAAGCGGCCGTGCCCCTCGAACAGCGTCACGTTCCCCTGGCCGATCCGCCAGGTCCGGCCGCCGGAGGAGATCGGGTCGATCCGGCCGAAGACCCGGTCCCGCACCGCCGGCCAGTCCACCCCGGACACGCTGCTCCGGACGCCGAGCCGGGGCCCGTGCGCGGCCGAGCGGGCCACGTCGGCGGGGTAGACGAACATCTTGGTCGGGATGCAGCCCACGTTGAGGCAGGTGCCGCCGAAGGTGCCCTGCTCCAGGATCGCGACGCGGAGGTCCGCGAAGCGCTCGTCGACGATCGAGTTGCCCGACCCGGTGCCGATCACCGCGAGGTCGAAGTGCCGGGAACCGGGTCCGTGGGTGCTGCCGCGCATCCCCCCATCCTGCCGCAGCCTGTCCGGGTCGGGTGTGACGCGAGCCATGCCGCCGGGCCGAAGCCGGGGGCCGCGTGGCGCGTTGTGGAGGTGAGGGTCGAATATGGGTAGGGACACCGTGGGGCGTCGCCCGTCACGACCCGGACGCCCAGCTGTTCACCATCCTGAGAGCCAGGGAGAGGCAACCATGTCAGAGGCCACGCACGTGCAGGACGCGACCGCGGCCGGTCGCCGGCGTCACCGGGTGGTGGTCGTCGGCTCGGGCTTCGGGGGTCTCTTCAGCACCAAGGCGCTGCGCCACGCGGACGTCGACGTCACGATGGTGGCGCAGACCAGCCACCACCTGTTCCAGCCGCTGCTCTACCAGGTCGCCACCGGGATCCTGTCCGAGGGCGAGATCGCCCCGCCGACCCGCGAGGTGCTCTCCGACCAGCGGAACGCCCAGGTGATCCTGGGCGAGGTCGTCGACATCGACCTCGAGGCGCGGACGGTGACCTCCCAGGTGCTGAACCGGACCACCGTGACGCCGTACGACTCGCTGATCGTGGCCGCGGGCGCCGGCCAGTCCTACTTCGGCAACGACCAGTTCGCCGAGTTCGCGCCGGGCATGAAGAGCATCGACGACGCGCTGGAGCTGCGCGGCCGGATCTTCGGCGCCTTCGAGCTCGCGGAGATCTCCGATGACGAGGAGGAGATCAACCGGCTGCTCACCTTCGTGGTCGTCGGCGCGGGCCCGACCGGCGTCGAGATGGCGGGGCAGATCGCCGAGCTGGCGCACCGCACGCTGCCCAAGGACTTCCGGCGGATCAACACCCGGCAGGCGCGGGTGATCCTGGTCGACGCCGCCCCGCAGGTGCTGCCGCCCTTCGGGGAGAAGCTCGGGGTCAAGACCAAGGCCGCGCTGGAGAAGCTGGGCGTCTCGGTGCAGCTCGGCGCGATGGTCGTCGACGTCGACGAGTGGGGCATCGAGGTCCAGGACAAGGACGGCACCCGCCGTCGGATCGAGGCCACGACCAAGGTGTGGGCGGCCGGGGTCCAGGCGAGCTCCCTCGGGCGGCTGCTGGGCGAGCAGACGGGTGCCCCGGTGGACCGCGCGGGCCGGGTCAGCGTCAACCCCGACCTCACCCTGCCGGGCCACCCGGAGGTCTTCGTCATCGGCGACATGATGAGCCTGGACCACCTGCCGGGGGTCGCGCAGGTGGCGATCCAGGGGGGCAAGTACGCCGCCAAGACGATCGCGGCACGGGTCGGCGGGAAGGGCCCGCAGCAGCCGTTCAAGTACTTCGACAAGGGCAGCATGGCCACGATCTCGCGCTTCCGCGCGGTGGCACTGGTCGGCAACCTCAAGCTCACCGGCTTCCCGGCCTGGGTGCTGTGGCTCGTCGTGCACCTGCTGTACCTGACCGGCTTCAAGAACCGGATCGGCGCGCTGGGCCACTGGTCGGTGAGCTTCCTGGGCCGGGGCCGCTCGCAGCGCACCACCACGATGCAGCAGATCTTCGGCCGGGCGGCGCTGAGCCGGCTCAAGCGCGGCGCGTCGGACCTGGTCAGCAGCCCCGGCGACTACGAGGCGACCCGAGAGCTGCTCGCCGCCTCCCAGCGCGCGGAGCTCGAGGCCCGGGCCGCGGAGGAGGCCCGGCTCACCGACACCGGCCAGCGCGGCCACCACGAGGAGGCGCACGCCTCGGCCGGGTGACCCCGACCGGGCGCGTGCCTGCTCAGTCCTCGCCGTCCTCGTCGATGACGTGGACGGCGGCCTCCTCGGCGCTCGCGCCGGCGCCGTCGATCCCGACGTCCTCGCCGACCAGGTCCTTCTCCTCGTCCGGGCCCAGGCCCTGGTCCTCGTCGACCAGCCGGCCGGCCCGCTCGCGCCCGACCTCGCCTCCCACGTCCTCGGTCTGCTCCGCGGCCGCGTCGTAGGGGTCCGGCTCCGGCTCCTCCTGGGTCAGGCGCATGTCGAGGGTCTCCCCGAGCTCCTCCTCGAGCGGCGTGTTGCCGTAGCCCTCGGCCACCGACCACTTCTCCGGCGGCGAGTAGCCCTCGTCGAGGGGCTCGGCGAGCCCCCGGTCGTCGACCAGGCTGTCGCCCGTGCCCTGCGGCTGGTCCTCGTCGTCGACGCTGTAGCCGTGGTAGGCCTCGTTCGGCTCGCCGCTGTCCCCGGTGTCCCCGCTGTACGTCTCGGTCATGGGCCCTGCGTACCCGCCCGGCGGGAGAACCAACCCGCACCCGCGCCGTGTGAGGGAGCCCATGGCGGGTCAGCCCAGGTCGAGCTCGGCCACCACCGAGTCCACCACGGCGACGAGGTCGCCACCGGTGCGCTCGGCGACCGTCCGCTGCCGCTGGTACGACGCCCCGGTGCGCGAGATCTCGTCGACCGAGCGGAGCTCGTCCTCGCACTCCAGGCGGCGGGCCACCGGCTCGAGCCGGGTCAGCAGGTCCGCCAGGTCGTCGGTGACCAGCCGCTCGTGCGCCTCGGCGTCGAGGATGATCTCGGCCTCGAGGCCGTAGCGGGCGGCGCGCCACTTGTTCTCCTGCACGTGCCAGGGCGGCATGGTCGGGAGCCGCTCCCCGGCGGAGAGCCGGTCCTGGAGGTCCACCACGAGGCAGTGGGTGAGGGCGGTGAGCGCGGCGAGCTCGCGCAGGTTCGAGACCCCGTCGCAGACCCGCACCTCCACGGTGCCGAGCGCCGGCGAGGGCCGGACGTCCCACCGGATGTCGGAGAGGTACTCGATCACGCCGGTCTTGAGGTTCGCCGCGACGAACTCCTCGTACTCCGCCCAGGTGTCGAACTGGAACGGCAGTCCCGCGGTCGGCAGCTGCTGGAACATCATCGCCCGGTTGCTCGCGTAGCCGGTGTCGGTGCCGGCCCACATGGGCGACGAGGCCGAGAGTGCCTGCAGGTGCGGGAAGTGGTTCAGCAGGGAGGAGACGATCGGGATCACGTGGTCGCACCGGGTGACCCCGACGTGGACGTGGACGCCCCAGATCAGCATCTGCCGGCCCCACCACTGGGTGCGCTCGATCAGCTCCTCGTACCGGTGTCCGGGGGTGAGCTGCTGGGTGGACCACTGCGCGAAGGGGTGGGTCCCCGCCGAGTACAGGTCCACGCCCAGCTCCCCGGCGACCGGCCGGACCAGCCGCAGCGTGCCGGCGAGGTCGGCGACGGCCTCCGCGGTGGTCCGGCACACGCCCGTGACCACCTCGACCGTGTTGCGCAGCAGCTCCTGGTGCAGCGCCGGCTGGTCGCCGAGCGACTCGCGGACCCGCTCGAAGAGCCGGCTCGCGGTGTTCGACAGGTCCCGGGTGGTCCGGTCGACCAGCGCGAACTCCCACTCGACCCCGAGGGTCGGCCCGGCGGACGCCGCGAAGTCGATGGGCACGCTCCATCGAAACACACCGCGACCGGCGCCTGCGAGGATGAGGCCCGTGGATGCCGCGAACGACCCGGTCGACCTCTCGTCCGGGGCCGACCTCGTGGTCCACGGCGACAACTCCGACGTCCTGCCGCTGCTGCCCGACGGCGCCTTCCAGCTGGTCTACATCGACCCGCCCTTCAACACGGGCGGCCGACGGGATCGACGTACGCTGCGGACCCGGCGGGACCCGGACGGTGACCGGACCGGCTTCGGCGGCGCGCGCTACGCCACCGTGGAGACCGCCCGGCGGTCCTACCCCGACAGCATCGCGGACTACGCCGGGTTCCTCGGGCCGCGGCTGGAGCAGGCGCGCCGGCTCCTGACCCGCTCGGGCACCCTCTACGTCCACCTGGACTGGCGCGAGGCGCACTACTGCAAGGTCCTGCTCGACGAGGTGTTCGGCCGCGACTGCTTCCTCAACGAGGTGATCTGGGCCTACGACTTCGGCGGCCGGGCCCGGGACCGGTGGCCGGCCAAGCACGACACGATCCTGGTCTACGTCCGCGAGCGGGGGGCGCACCTGTTCGACCAGGACCAGATCGCCCGGGTCCCCTACCTGGCCCCGGGCCTGGTCGGGGCGGAGAAGGCCGCCCGCGGCAAGCTGCCCACCGACGTGTGGTGGCACACGATCGTGCCCACGGCGGGCCGGGAGAAGACCGGCTACCCGACCCAGAAGCCCGAGGGCGTGCTGCGCCGCGTGCTCGAGCCGTCGTCGCGCCCCGGTGACTGGGTCCTGGACTTCTTCGCGGGCAGCGGCACGACGGGCGCGGTGGCCGCCGCGATGGGACGCCGCTACGTCCTGGTCGACGAGAACCCCCAGGCGATCGAGGTGATGCGGACCCGGCTCGGGGACCGGGCCAGGTTCCTGGAGGTCGGCGACGCCGGTCTCGTCGGGCCCGACTGAGCCGGCCGCCGCGCGGATCCCGGGAAACCTCGCGGCGGTGGTCGCCGGTCCTTTACGCTGCGGGAGTGAGCAAGGGACAGTCCCGGGGTCCCGCCTCCGCGGCTCCGGTCACGGGCGTCCCCGACCGGACCGACGGACCCGGCCGCGCCCCCGGCACCGACGCGCTCGCCCGGGTCCTGGAGCACGTGGACGCCGCGCTCCCCGGGATCGTCGCGGACTTCTACGCCCGGCTCGGGCGCGACCACCAGGTGCGCGCGGTCCTCGCGAGACTCACCCCTGCCGGACTCGAGGCGGTCCAGCGGCTGCAGGTGCGGCGGCTCCGCGAGCTGCTCGCCGGGGAGGACCCGGCCGTCCGCCGAGAGCGGAGCCGCCGGACCGGCCGCGAGCTCGCGACGTCCGGGGTCGACCTCGACCTGTACGCCGGTGCCGTCATCGACCACGGCCGCGGCGTGCTGCACGCCCTGGAGACGCTGCGGGGCGACGGTGGCGAGCCGGGGCCCGAGCTCGCGACGGCCCGGGCCGCGGTCACCGAGCTGTTCGCCGAGGAGCTGCGCTGGGCGCTGCTCGGGTTCCGCGACGTCGACGCGGCCACGAACCGGGTGCTGCTGCGCGCCGTGCAGGCGGTCACCTCCGCGAGCACCGTCGCCGACCTCGCCCGCGGCCTGGTGGACGCGATGGCCACCCTGGACGGGATGGCCGTGGCGCTGTTCATCCGCCCCGACGCGGCCGGCGCCTTCGAGCACGAGGTCGGCAGCGGCCCCGGCTACGACCGGTACCTCGCGTT
>Ga0308176_10002991_pt1 | contig 10710 bp, 7 predicted proteins | sample PhyCR2_3_FD_203890 | JGI IMG/M metagenome (GOLD analysis project Ga0308176, IMG submission 203890) | Soil microbial communities from UC Gill Tract Community Farm, Albany, California, United States - DLSLS.C.R2 | ecosystem: Environmental > Terrestrial > Soil > Agricultural land | place: USA... | reverse complement strand
TTGCGCTGGATCGTCGTACCGGGGGGCAACACGCCGAGGGCGATCGTGGGCGGTGCACCGATGATCGCGACCTTGTGTGCCGCCTTGATCCCCAGCTTTTGCGGAAGCGGTGTGCCCGAGTAGCCCGTGCTCGCCATGGAAATGATCGTGCCACCACAGGCGTCTACGTTGGGAGGCCAACGGATGCTTCCCATGGAACCGCTGACGTTCGAGAACGCACTCACGATTGACTTTGCGGGGACCTGTGATCTGGCAATCTGGTGCAAGTTGCTCCACGACAAGGGCTGGTCAGGGCCGCGGATCGCGCGCGCGATCGCCAAGAGCGAAGGCTACGTCAACAACCTGATCCGCGTGGTCGAGCGCGCCTCGCCGTCGCTCATGCTGCGGTGGCGCGCCGAGCAGAGCGGCAGCCTCGACCACGTGTGCGCCACCGACTGGCTCGTCGCGGTGTGCCTCCTGCCGCACGAGCGGCAAGACGAGGAGCTCGGCCGCCGGATCGCGACGCGCCCGACCCTGCGCAGCTAGCCCGCCACGGCGGCAACAATGACGCCTCATCCGTCCGCGCTCAGCGTTTCGGGGAGATGATCCGCGAGAGCGCGGCGCGGAGGCGGCGGTGCTGGGCGGGCGTCAGCGGGGGAGCCCGGGTGACGGCCAGGTTCTCCGCGAGGTGCGCCGTGCTCGTCATGCCGACCAGCGCGACGGCGATGCCCGGGGTGGATCGGGTGAACTGAAGCGCCCGCTGGGCATCGGTGTCCATGCCCGGCAGCATCGGCACGATCTCCTCGGGCAGGTCTTGCGCGAGGCGGCCTTGCAGCAAGGAGGCGCTGGCGATGACGGTGATGCCGAGCTCGCGGGCGAGCTCGAGCACGCTGCGGCCGCCGGCCCCACGGTGGGTCAGCGCCTCTTGCATCCCGAAGTTGCAGGGGAGCTGCACGAAGCGAAAGTGGTGGTGGTCGCCGGCGAGCTGGTGCGCGACGGTCGCCAGCTCCGGCAGCGAGAGCGAGCCATCGCGATAGCCGCTCCAGGTCGAGGTCCCGTAGTACCGGATGGCGCCATCGGATACGGCGCGCTCCAGGCGCTCGAACGCGGCGCGCATCCGATCCATGAACGCACGCCGCGCCATGACCTTCAGCTGCACTTCGGGGTTGTGGAGGTAATACACATCGAGGGTCTCGAGGCCCAGGTTGCGGCAGCTTCGGTCGATCTGATCGGCGAGGAAGGCGGGGGCGATGGCATGGTCACCATCCACGACGTCGTCGGGCGCGAGCGTGCCGGGGGTGATCGCCTCGGGGACCAGGTAGCCGCCCTTCGTGCAGACCAGGACCTCGTCACGCCGGCCGTCGCTGTCTTCGATGAAGCGGCGCAGCCCGGCGCCGGCGGCACGCTCGGACCGCTGGCCCCGGTAGTTGAGCGACGTGTCGATCACGTTGATGCCGGCCCGCAGCGCCGCATGGATCGTCTCGGTGTAGGCGGCGTCGGTCTGGTCGTCGGCCGCGCCGCGGTAGGTGCCGATCCCGATCCGCGAGATCAGCGTGCCTTGCTCCAGGGTGTAGCGCATCGCCGCGATGCCCCGGTCGGGATCCGCGACCCGGCGCTCGATCGCCTCGCATGTGGCGTGCCCCGGCAGCGTCGGCCCCACGGTCGCCGGACCAGGGCCGTGATCCGATCCGGCGGCATCCCGGCGATGTGATCGGGCCCGGTGTTCCAGATCGGCGATCTGGCGCTGCAGCTGCCACAGCTCGGCATCGGAGACCGCGACGCCGCGGTGGAGCTTGTTCAAGATCGCTTGTAGGCCGGGATGGCGAGCTCCCTCGGACATGGCGTTCGACATAGGTCCTGACCCCGGGCGCTCAGGCACCCGGACGTGAGAGGTTTACATCCCCGGCGAGCAATGCCATCAGGGCCGCGCTGGAGTGCTCGATCTGCTGCTTCACCATCTCGTCGGGCTTCCTGGGATCATGGGCCCAGCCGTAGCCGGAGGGCGACGCGTCCAGGAGGGCGCGCGAGATCACGGCGCGGACCTTCAGGAAGTGGTCTGCCAGATCGTCCTCCGGGAACTCGGCCAGGACGCCCTCGAGTCGATCGCGTGCGGCCGTGGCGTCCACCGCGGTGAGCACCCGGCGTGCGGTGCGGACTTCTTCCCGGGCCAGCGCCGCCAGCGATCGCGAGCGCTCCGGGCTGGGCGCGCGGCTTCGCTGCAGGGTGTCCACCTCCCGCGCCTCTCGCCGGTAGCGGTCGAGCAGCAGGTGGACGCAGGCGCCGGGAGGCGGCGGCGACGGATCGAGCGCGTCCAGGACGGAGCCGAACCAGTCGACGAACCGCCGGCCCGCCAGGCCGAGTTCGTCCCAGCAGGCGGCGCGGAGCTGCTCGGCCAGGTAATGCGCGCGCGCCAGCGCGTCGCGCCGGCCGGTCATCTTGTCGAGCGGGCCATAGACGCCGGAGAGCTCGGGGGCCCGTTGCTCGGCCAGGGTGCACAGCAGCGCGAGGTGGACATAGACGTGGAAGGCCGCCAGGACGCGATCGGTGTCCCAGTAGTTCGACCTGCTCGGGCTGGGTAGGTTCCACGGCGAACAGACCTGGACTCCGGGCCGCTCGCCGTAGGTCGGCACCAGCAAGGAGTGGCCGTGGCGGAAGTCGTATATTTGCTGATGCAGGGCCTCGTGAAACATGTGTTCGGCCAGCCACCAGGGGCTGGACAGTCGACCACGGCTCAAGAAGAAGGTGCCGCTCAACCTGAACTGGGAGCTCGACGCCCTGGTCGCCCATTCGCCGGCGGGCGCGAACACCGCGATCACGTGCGCGTGGGTGAGCGCGCTGCGGGCGCACCGCGGCAAGAGCTCGCCCAGGAGCCGCACGCCACGCGACAGCATGGCCAGCTCGTCGGCGTCCGGGGTGCACAGCTGGGTCTCACCATAGTTATCGTGGAGCAGGGTCAGGAACGAACGAACGAACACGTCGTCGCGCGCGGGCGCGGCGCGATCTTCGCTCCAGATCCAACCGTGGTAGGGCTCCGGGCCGAGGCGATGGGTAAGGCCAGATCCGAGCGGCCCACACCGGACGGCGAGCTCGCCGGCCGCGGCCCGCAGGATCTCCTCGCACTGCTCGAGAGGTAGGCCATACGGCGCCCCGGTCTCGATCTGCCTCATCGCGTGCTGGACGGCGCAGCGCACCACCGTGTCGCCCAGGGTTCGATACTGCGCGTACGGGCCCACCTGCTCGAGCTCGCCGAGCAGCCGCCCGGCGGCGGGCAAGCGATGCGAGATCTTGTGGAGTCGGCGCTTGTAGCAAATATGCAGCTGTTGATGTATGTAATCCGAGTTACCGAACGGGTGCCGCGCGAGGACCGCGTCGAGTGAATCGATGGCTGATGCATTCTGCATGATTGCCTCCGTAGATCCTCTGTAGCGGCTCCGCGCGGCGAACGAGCGCGCGAGCGCGCGACTCCGCGCAGCAGGCCACGACACGACGAGCCGGGCCACGACAAGCGCTACGCGTCGTGATCGGCAACCGCTACGCGTCGTGATGATGATGGTGGTGGGAGCCTTGAGCCGCGAGCTCGAGCAGGTCGATGTCCTGCTGGAGTTGCCGCAGCTCGTCATCCGTGATCGCCGCCCGCTTGCGGAGCTTGTCCACGATCGGCTGGACACGCCGCTTGACGTCGATCACGTCTCCGATCTCCGAGCTCGCTGGGATGTCTGGCGCGTCTCGCATGGCAGTTCTCCAATCGGCAACAACGGCAATAGCCATCGGGGACCGATGGCGGTGGGCCCAACGGGGCGCTCGCGCTCGCGGTCGTGAACGACGTCGGTTTGCAGCTGACATCGCGCGAGGCGGATTCGTCCCGGCGACAGGCTGGTCGCGCGGAACCGCCCGGTGGTACCGCGAGCGCGAGGCCGGTGTTACGTCTGACCCGTTACATCCACGGCCTCGGCCAGCTTGGAGTCGTGGTCGTGGTGGTGCGAACTTGCCGTCGCGCTCTCGAGCGTATCGATGTGTTGCTGGAGTGCCTTCAAGTCCTCGTCCGTCACCGTCGCCTTCCTCTTGAGCTTGTCCACGACGGTTTGTGCCTTTTGTTTGGTATCGTCGGCCATGGTCATTCTCCTTTTGGTATTTGTTGACAACAACGCGGCGTGCTCGCGTGACGCTTGCGGCCAAGCGACGACGCGGGCGGCAGCGCCCGAGGGAAGATCGTCCCTGACGACGACCTAGGGGCCGGGCCGTTTGCCCGGGGTTCTGCGGCAAGGATCCAGGAGGTGGTCCCCGATGGCCCGGTGCTCAGGCGATCCGAAAACCTCTCAGGGAAATTACCGGACATCAAATTTTTATTGCGCTATTCGCGCGGTTAGCTTTCTTGAATGATGCTCGATATTCCATTTTGTAGCGCTCCTGCACCGAGGGCGCAAGGCGCTGTTTTGAGCGTTGGCTCGAAATGACGGACGATGGATCTCATGGAGCGTACGAGGTGAGTGGGGGGATTTCGGGGGCCGGCGAGCCGCCATCCGGCGTCGATCGCGCGCCACGAGTCGCGATCTGCCGCGAACCCGGCGGCACCAGTGGACATGTGCAATGTCGCGATGTACGTGTGTGCGGTGTTCACGAGAATCGTGATATTCGTCATCGCCGGAATGGTGGGGTTCGTGTGCGGCTGTCGCTCGGCGGCACCATCGACTCCGAGCTCCGCGCCGGCGGTGGAGGAGCTGAGGTTCGATATCGGGGCGGTCGACCGGCACGCGGATCCGTGTGTCGACTTCTATGACTACGCGTGCGGTGGGTGGCGGCGCACGCACCCGATCCCGCCGGACCGGACGCGGTGGTCCCGCTATGCGGAGCTGCAGGCGCAGAACCTCGCGCGCGAACGTGCGCTGGTCGAGGCCGCCGCGCGGGCGGGAGCCTCGCCGGCGGCCCGGCGGGTCGGAATCTACTACGCCGCGTGCCTCGACACCGCCGGGATCGAGGCGCGTGGCCTCGGGCCGATCCGCGAGCTCCTCGCGGAGATCGGGCACGTCGACCACGCCGCGGAGCTGTCGCGGGTGATCGCCGATCTGCATCGCCGGGTGGCGTCGGTGGTGTTCTCGCTCTCGATCGACCAGGATCCGCGCGACGCCCACCGCCGGGTGGCGATGATCGACGTCGGCGAGCTCGGCCTCGACGAGCCGGAGGACTACACGCGTGGCGGCGCCGACGCGGAGGCGATCCGCGACGCGTACCGCGCGCACGTCGAGCGCGTGCTCGGCCTCGTCGGCGACCCCGCGCCGGGGGACGGCGCCCGGCAGGTCATCGCGCTCGAGACGGTGCTCGCGCGGTCGCTCCCCCCCGCCGCCGATCGCCGCGAGGCGATCGCGCGCAGCGCGCCGCTGACCCTCGCGGAGCTCGGCGCGCACGCGGGGGCGCTCGACTGGCGGCGTTATGTCGAGGCGCTCGGGGCCCCGGGGCTCGAGCACGCCAACGTCGCGTTCGTCGGGTACCTCGACGCGGTCGGCCAGGTGCTCGCGGAGCCAGACCTGGCCGGCCTGCGCGCGTACCTGCGCTACCAGGTGGCGCGCGCGTTCGCGGCCGTGCTGCCGCACGCGGTCGACGACGAGCTGTTCGGGTTCCAGGGGCGCACCCTGCGCGGCGCCCGGGAGCCGTCCCCGCGCTGGCAGCGCTGCCTCGCGCTCGTCGATCGCGACCTCGGCGACGACGTCGGCCGGCTGTTCGTCGCGAAGTACTTCCCCGAGGCGAGCCGCGCGCGCGCCCGCCGCATGGTCGACCAGATCGTCGGGGCGTTCCGGGCCGAGCTCGCCGCGACGCCCTGGCTCGGCGCCGCCGCGCGCGCGGCCGCGATCAAGAAGCTCGACAACATGCGGTTCACGATCGGCTACAGCGACCGGTGGAAGACCTACGACGCGCTCGCGCTGCGCCCGGACGATCCGGTCGGCAACGCCGCGCGCGCGACGGAGCTCGTGATCGCGCGCGAGCTCGCCAAGCTCGGGCAGCCGCCGGATCGCGACGAGTTCTTCTCGCTGCCCCAGCAGCTCGACGGGTTCGGCACGAAGTCGCTGGTGAGCGTCGGGTTCACCGCCGGCCTGCTCCAGCCCCCGGTGTTCGACGATCGGGTCGACGACGCGATCAACTTCGGCGGGTTCGGCGGCGTGATCGGCCACGAGATCACCCACCACTTCGACGACGAGGGCCGCGCGTTCGACGCCGACGGCAACGTCCGCCCGTGGTGGTCCCCCGAGGAGATCGCCGCCTACGACGCCCGCGCCCGCTGCTTCGTCGACGAGTACGCGCGGTTCCGCATCGACGACGGCACGCCGGTCGACGGCCGGCTCACGCTCGGCGAGAACATCGCCGATAATGGGGGGCTGCGCCTGGCGTGGGAGGCCGCCGGGCCGCCGGCCACCGGCCCGCTCGTCGACGGCTTCACGCCGGCGCAGCGGTTCTTCCTCGCGTGGGGCCAGATCCGGTGCGAGCGCTCGACCCCCGAGGCCGCGCGGCGCCAGGTCCACGGCGATCAGCACGCGCCCGGGCGGTTCCGGGTCGACGGCGTGGTCGCGAACATGCCCGAGTTCGCGGCTGCGTTTGCCTGCCCGGTGGGCGCGCCGATGGCCCCGGCGACCCGCTGCCGGATCTGGTAGCCAGCCGGCCGGTCAGCCGGGCTTGTCGGCGAGCTCGGGCTCGGTCCACGACAGGTGACGCCCGAGGACGCGGGCGCGGTGGAGGAGCGGCTCGGAGAGCAGGTGGCGCTCGGCGTCGGCGAACTTCAACGCTCGCGAGAAATGACCCACCCCTGCTCGTGAGAAGAGACCCGGCCTGCGATGTCGGATCGCGGAACGAGTTGCGAACGTAGCTGCCGGTCGTGAAGCTCCCTGGCGATGAACGCCCGAAGGAGGTGGGCCTTGGCATCGTCCCATGCGTTGCGAAGCCCTCGGAGCCGGATCTGCGTGCGCAGGTCCTTGGCGGGAACGATGGCGGTGATGAGGTGGTCGAAGCTGCCCGAGAGCATGAACCGCTTCGCGTCGCGGACGAGCCAGTGGTCCTGGGTCACCTTCGATGACGCGATGTGCTCGTCGGGGACGATGTCAACAACGAGGACGACGCCGCGCGAGCCTTGCGCGTAGCGGAGCGCAACGGCGGGACAGTTGGTGAAGTCAGTCCCCGAGTGGCGAGTAGGAGCGACGCGCTCGGGGCGGTAGGGGTTCTTGAGCCGCGATAGAGGCGCATGCCCTGGAGGCTATCGCGTCATTGCCATCAACGAGTGTGACTCGCGAGGAATCGCCCGGGGATCGACTTCCCCATGAAATAGCGTGCTTCGCGCGAAGCACTCAGCCGTCACCATCGCGCAGCGAAGGACCGTCGATCTTGACGGTGTGGCACTGATGGCGAAGCCGGCTGAGCAGCGCGCCGACGAGCGCCTTGTTGCCGAGGAAGTTAGCCCACTCGGACAGGGACTTCGGCCGGCCCCGGAAGCGCGAGATCAGATCAGTCGAACCGGTCGCGCTTCGCAGGTGACGGCTCGACAGCGAATCGGAGCGTCCGGGCGCCGCGGCGAAGCTTCCGCCGGTTGATACGCTCACAGGCCTTGCGGAGTGCCTCGTTGATGAGCGGATCGCGAGGATTCTCGTAGAAGACGACAAGTTCGTGTTCGTGATCGATTTCCTTACGGCCGTGTATGCTGAGGACTCGCTGGACGAAAGTCTGCGGAGTCATTGGCATCGAGGGTAGGTATTCACGCAATGCAAAGGAGATGAGTTGCGCTGCGGTGAGTTTGGCTGTAGTAAGAATGGTATCCTGGGTGACGTCGAGTTGACGGATCGTGCGTTGTGGCTCAAGCCGTTTCCTGCGTGCGGTGATATCTTCGACACGCCCTTCGATCGTGGTGCGCTGTGCAACGCTTTTATCGAGCATTGCCTGTGCTTTGTTCGCAGCCTTCGTACAAGCCTCGGCCTGAGCGAGTGCTCGTTGGTGGTCAAGCGCGATGCGCGTGAAGGCCTTGCCACTGATCTTCCCTGCGGCAATGGCTTCGTCAAAGCGCCGCCGCCGCGTCGCAAGTGCCGCCGCGGCACGCTGTGCCTCTCGGGCGCGCTCGCTGGCCTCCTTCGCCAGCGCAGCCGAGTTATTGGCGAGTTCGGTCAGTGCGTCTGCGTCTCGCTTCGTGCGGCTCTCCAGCCGTTCCAACTCCGAGATCACCGCGAGGTTGGCGACGATTCGCCCGCAGTTGCCACGGTGCTCATTCAAGCCGAGGACCACGGCGTCCTTGAACGCGTTCTCTTGCACCGGCCAGCGTTTGAAGTACAGATCCGCAAGCTCGTGGCCCTCCATGCCGAGTGCGATCCCCGTCGTGAGTAATACCGTGTCCGCGTCGCGATGGGCCCGGCGCACCAGGAGTGCCCCAACCTCCAGCGAACGCCCGCTGGCCTTGTGGACCAGCGTGGCCTGCGCGACCCGCAGTTCGTCGTGCTCGCGGTATGGACGATAGTACGAACCTCGCGTGTACGTGAGCTCAAGCTCCGGAACTCGTGACGGTTTGAGCGGTGTGATGAGCACTCGCTTGGCCTTCGCGAATGATGCGAGCAAATCGAACGTGCAGCCTTCGGCGTCGATCACCACCGCGCGCCGTACGTCGGTCTCGAATATGGTCTCTGCCCGATCGACCAAATCCACCAGCCTCGGCGCCAGCGGTGCGGAGCCGCTCTGCACCGACAGCACCATCGGCGTCCCTGCGCCCGTGTGCGCGTACGTCGTGGTGATACACGGCATCACGCGATTGATATGCGAGACCTTCCCACTCTGTGTGAACAGAGAGGTCCAGACTTCCTTGGCGTGGTTGTCAATGTACAGCGCGGCCATCGCACCCGGCTCTTGCCAGTGTTCCTGCGCGACTTCATGCCAGAGGCGGCCAACTGCCTCGAACATTGGCTGGGCCGCACCCGAGATCGCCAGCGCCGACACAAACTTCGCAAGTGTGCTTGGCATGTACGCGAATCCGGTGAGCGACTCCAGGCCCGCCACATCCGGCGCTCGCAGCGCATCCCACCCCTTGCTCTCGACGACCATCCAGCAGAACACCAACATCCTGAGCTTGGCGTCGATCGTCTCCGGCCGCTCGTCAACAAACCTCGGCCACGACGGTACACGCCCCTCGGCCTTTTCCTCCGCCGTGCGCAAATAGGATGCGACCTCCTCGCCGCGCTTGCGGCGGCGAGCTCGGTTGTACCGACCAGTAAACTTCCCATGGGCGTCGCGCAGCTCCACATCCTTGATCGGTGTCTGCCCCTTTGATGCTTCAACTGCTTCCGCCCCGAGTTTGACGACCACGTCGGTCAGTGCTGCGATTCCGCCGGTCTCGATCTCTGCGGCGGCGAGTAGTTCGCCTCCGGCGAGCGGCAGCTCGATCACCTCCGTGGCGTCGCGCGCGGCCTTCTTCCGCGCGTACTTGCGCCGCTCATCAACGCGCGAGAACTCCCGCTTGATCGTCGAAGCCGACGGCAGCGGCGAGATCCGTTGCTTGCGCAGAACTTCCAATACCTCACTCACCGTCACCCGCGGGTTCACTTCTCGTGCCGCTTGCACCGCCTGCGCGCATGCGCGAGACACCTTGGGTTCTCGGGGTGTCCGCGCATCGATCAACGCCTCGAACCCCTGTTCGCTATACGCCGGGATACGCCGCAGCGCCCAACTCCGCCGGTTCAAGGGCAGCACCTTTGCAATCGCCGCGTTCAACGACATCCCGGAAGCGACCTTGTCAAGGATCGCCCGCACTAACACCTCGTCGCGCTGTGCCTGCTCGACGCGCTGTTGCCACGAATCGGCAGAGATGCGTGATTTGACTCGAACGAGTTCCGCAGCCACCGGCTCGTACACATGTTCTACTGATCACATCAAGCTTCGACTGTCAACCAGGATTCTGTTCGGATCGTATCGGTCGAGCTTTGACTGCGCATCAGCATCTTTGCTCATTTGTATTGATTGAGCTTCGATTGCGCATCAGCATCTTTGCTCATTTGTATCGGTCGAGATTAGGTACCGGCTGTCGAGCCCACGCCGGACGACGTCTCGCTGCACCCGACGACGATGTACGGCGTCACCAAGGTCTCGAGCTTCGACTATCAAACAGCATCTTTGCTCATCTGTATCGATTGAGCTTCGACTACCAAACAGCATATTTGCTCATTTGGAGGCAGCCGAGCTGCGACGATCAATCAGCATTTTGCTCGGATCGTGTCATCATCGCCGTTCTTGCGTTGAAGACAGCGGCGATTCCCATCGGCCGAAGTCCCTGTCCGATCGGTCGAGTTATGCCGTTCTCCTTCGGAATGTTCACGCGGCGGATCGGCTGATGGCGGTACTCCCCCGCCTTCATCCGGGCTCGTAACGCTTGTACGTTCGCTGCGAGCTGCCCGCCGTACTGCTCGACCGTGACGCCATCGACCCCCACCGCCGTATCGCGGCGAAGGCGTCGGTACGCACGCTCGAGGGCCGACTCATTGTGAGATGAACCAGCGCAAGGATTCGCTGATCCGGATGTCGTTTCGCTCTCTCTGCTACCTTCACGAGTCCCGGTGACTTGGTCCACGACGTCGTTGCGCGCCCATGATTCCCTCCTGAAGTTCGTTCCAACGCGGGGCTGATCCTCTTTGCTCGGCAGGGTCCGGCGTCACCCGTTCCCCTGCGTCATTGCTCCTATGGGGCCCCTCCGACTCCCGCGACGCATGCCGGCCCAGACTT
>Ga0308176_10002990_pt1 | contig 10711 bp, 10 predicted proteins | sample PhyCR2_3_FD_203890 | JGI IMG/M metagenome (GOLD analysis project Ga0308176, IMG submission 203890) | Soil microbial communities from UC Gill Tract Community Farm, Albany, California, United States - DLSLS.C.R2 | ecosystem: Environmental > Terrestrial > Soil > Agricultural land | place: USA... | reverse complement strand
CGGCCTGGAGTTCGAGCGCCTTCTCGACCACCGAGTCGATCACCTCGGTGTAGCCGCGCGTCGATATCTCGCCCAGGCCGAGCCCGCGGGCGCTGAAGCGGATGCGCTCGCCGTACAGCAGCGGGCCGTCCACCGGCACCGCGCCGGCGGCCGGGGGAACGATCAGGCCCAGGTGAGCTTGTCTCATCTCAATTGCTCCACTGCGCTTGGCGCGACCCACGACCCATGAAACCGGCGCAGCCCGATGCCAGGGATACCGCGGAACCGGCTTTGCCGGGCCGCTGGTATCGCCCCCTTGAGGGGGGCGCCGTAGGCGCTATCGGGGGTGGGCTTCATTTCAGCTTCCTTCCGCCACGATGCGCTGGTCGGTGATGATCCGTTTCCAGCGTGCGGTCTCGTCGGCCAGGTCCTTGCGCAGTTGCGCCGGCGGGGCGTAGGCGCGCAGGGTGCCTTGCGCCGCCGCCGCGGTGGCCGCCTCGGGGGAGTCGAGCACCGTCTTCACGGCCGCGGCCAGCTTGTCGACGATCTCGTCCGGCGTGCCCGCAGGCGCCAGCAGGAAGAGCCGCGGCGCCACGTCGAAGCCCGGCAGCGCGTCGGCCAGCGGCGCCACGCCGTCGGCGCCGTCGAGCTTGGCCTGGTTCATGAGGGCCACCGCGCGCAGCTTGCCGGCCTTGGCCTGCGCCAAGCCGGCCGTGGCGCTGACGACGCCGATCGGCACCTGCCCGCCGACCACGTCGGGCACGATCTGCGCGGCGCCGCGGTAGGGCACATGCACCACGAAGCTGCCGGTGCTCTGCTTGAGCATCTCGAAGCCCAGGTGCTGCACCGTGCCGACGCCCGAGGTGGCGAAGGAATAGCGGCCGGGATGGGTCTTGAGCTCGCTCACCAGTTCGGCCGGCGTGCGGGCCGGGAAGTCGTTGCCGGTGACGATGATCAGCGGCGAGATGAAGGCGCCGGCCACCGGCTTGAAGCTGGTCAGGGGGTCGATCGCGATCTTCGGCTGCAGCAGCTTGGTGATCAGCATCGCGCTGTCGCCCATCATCAGCGTGTAGCCGTCCGGTGCCGCCTTGGCGACCAGGTCGGCGGCGATCATGCCGGTGGCGCCGGCGCGGTTCTCCACCACCACCTGCTGGCCCAGCACCGCCGGCAGCCGGGCGCTGAGGATACGCGCCGCGGCGTCGACGCCGCCGCCGGCCGAATAGCCCACCACCAGCCGGATCGGCCGGTCGGGGTACTTCTGGGCCCAGGCGGCGCCCGCCATGCCGAGGGCCAGTGCCAAGGTCGCCAGGCGCAGGGCCCGCCGGCGCGGGGGGTGATTCTCTTGCTGTCTCTGCTTCATCGTGTCTCCGATATCGTTGTCGGTTCTTCATGCACCGGCCAAGTTTTGCAGGCGTCAAGTCCGCGCGGCCCAATGAACCGGCTTCGCCGGGCCGCTGGGGTTGCCCCCGGCAGGGGGTGGGCGGGCTACACGCAGTGAGCCCAACCTGGGGGCGAGCTTCATTTCAGGCTTTGCCCTTGCCGTGCGAGGTCGGCAGTTTCGCCAGCTCTCTCACACGGTCCGCATTGGGCGCGAAGCCCAGCCCCGGCGTCTCGGGCAGCGTGAGCCAGCCCTGGTCGGGCACCGGCAGGCCGTCGAAGATCTTCTTCAGCATCTCGACCGCGACATAGTGGTATTCGACCATGCCGCCGTTGGCGACGCCCGCATGCAGGTGCATGTTGTGGAAGGGCCAGGCGCCGCCATTGTCGATCGGCACGTTGAAGGCCTGGGCCATGCCGGCGATCTTCAGGCACTGCGAGTAGCCGCCCGAGATCGTCACGTTGGGCTGCAACACGTCGGCCGCCTGGTTCACCAGCAGGTCGCGGAAGCGGAAGGCCAGGCCCTCGTTCTGCCCGCAGGCGAGCGGGATCGTGGTGCGGCTGCGCAGCTGTGCCATCTGCCGCACGTCGTTCTGCGTCAGCGGTTCCTCGAAGAAGCTGATGCCGTAGGGCTCGATGCGGCGCGCCAGCTGGGTCGCATGGAACAGGTCGAGGCCGCAGTTGGCATCGACATAGAGCTTGACCTCCGGCCCCACCGCCTCGCGCACCGCGGCGACGCGGCGCACGTCCTCGTCGATCACCTGGTCGATCGGCCGCGGCTCGTCGCGGCGCGCCAGCGCATGGCCGCCGACCGTCATCTTGAGCCGCTGGAAGCCCTGCGACACCCAGAGCTTGGCGGCCGCGGCGAGCTGGTCGCGCTCGAAGAAGCCGAAGCCGAAGGTGGCATAGACCGGGACCCGCGAACGCGCGCCGCCCAGCAGGCGCCACAGCGGCTGGCCCAGCGCCTTGGCTTTCAGGTCCCACAGCGCGATGTCGAGGGCGGCGATGGCGTGGCTCGCGTAGCCGGTCTGGCCGCGCGGCGAGAGCAGCCAGTAGAGCTTTTCCCAAAGGCGCTCGGTGGCCATCGGGTCTTCGCCGATCAGCGCCGGGCCGGCCACCTCGCGCACCGCGGCGGCGATGATCTCTTCTTCGGTGATGGCGGTCATGCCGTGGCCCACCAGGCCGGTGTCGGTCTCGATCTCGGTCAGGCAGAGCGACAGCGAGGTCTGCTTGTCGAGGCCCAGCACGTCGATGGTGACCGGGATGTTCAGCGGCGTGGCGCTGACGCGGATGATCTTCAAGAATGTCTCCCTTGCTTCCTTGCTTGCGCGATTCTTGACGCGCGGCGGCGGGAGAACAATTCGTTTGTGGCGGGCACGAGGCTTCGCGAGACGCGAAGGCTCAGGCGGCTAGGTCCAGCGCTGGACGGCCTCGGCGGTGTCGCTCGGCCTGGTGTTGAAGCAGATGCGAGCGTCGGGGGCAGCCCGATGCACCACGTTGATCAGCTGCTCGAAGAGAAGGAAGTAGGCCGGGAGAGTCCGGATGCCGGCACCGATGACCACGCAATCGAAGGGCCTTTCGGACAGCTTCCGGGCCACCACGTCGGCCGCCGTCTGCCCGAGGTCGGTCAGGCACAGCTCGGCCTCGTACCCCAGGGCGGCAAGCTTCGCCCGGTCCGCTTCGAGCCCTTCCCGGACCTTGCCGGCGTTCATGTCGGGCATCGCGCTGAAGTCGACCAGCGTCGGCTCCAGGCCGATCACCAGCACTTGCGTCTTCGTCATGGCTCTCTCCTTCGAAACGATGAGGGGCCGGTCAGACCGGATCGGAAATGCGCAGATGCTCCAGCACCGAACGCGCCGCCGCCGTCAGGTCCTGCTCGCGCCGCACGCACAGCAGGTGGCGGCGCATCGCCCAGGGGGCGTCCAGCCGCAGGCAGCGCAGCCGCAGGATCTGCAGCTGCGGCAGGATGGCGGCGAAGGGCAGCACGCCGATGCCGATGCCTTGCTCGACCATCCGGCAGACCATGTCGAAGCTGCCGACCTGCATGCGCACCTTGAGCGGCAGCTGGGCCTCGAGCGCCGCCCCGAGCAGCACCCGATGCAGCGCCGTGCCTTCGCGCACCACGATATGGTCGTGCCGCAGCACCTCCTCGACACCGACCCGCTTGCGGCGGGCCAGCGGGTGGTCGCGCGCCACCACGACGGCCAGTTCGTCGCTTCGGTAGGCCAGGCATTCGAGCCCGTCGGCCGGCGTGTGGCCCTCGATCACGCCGATGTCGGCCAGCCCGCCGACCACGGCCTTGACCACCTCGGTGCTGGCGCGTTCCTGCAGGTCGATCTTGAGCACCGGATGCAGCCGCAGGAAGGAGCCGATCTGGGCCGGCAGGAACTGGGCGATGGCCGAGGCATTGGCCGTGATGCTGACCACGCCCGCCACGCCGTTCTGGAAGTCGTCGAGCTCGGCGCCGAGCCGGTCCATGGCCGACAGCACGGCGCGCGCGTGAAGCAGCAGGCCGTGGCCGGCCGAGGTGAGCGTGACGCCGCGCGCATGGCGCACCAGCAGCGGCAGCCGGGCCCGCGCCTCGAGGTCGGAGATCCGCTTGCTGGCCGCGGCCAGCGCGATGTGGCAGCGCTTGGCGCCTTCGCTGATGCTGCCGTGGTCGGCCACGGCCACGAACAGGCGCAGCGATTTGAGGTCGGCCGACATCGGATCAGGCCGAAGGGGACGGCTGGGCCAGGTAGTCGAAGAGTTCGCGCGCCGACGCCGGCAGCTGCTCGCGGCTGCGGGCGATGATCTTGAGCTCGCGCTCGGCCCAGGTATCGGCGAGCGGCACGGTCGTGATGCGCAGCGCGCGCGACAGGCGCCGCGCCGACGAGGCCGGCAGCACGCCGACTCCGACGCCGGCCTCGATCATCAGGCAGATGGCCTCGAAGCTGCCGACCTGGATCCGCGGCGCGTAGCCGCGGCCGGCGAGCTCGGCCTTGCGCAGCAGGAAGCGGTGGATGGCGCTGCCATGGTGCAGGCCCACATGCTGCTCCTCGAGCGTGTCGACGAAGGCCATTGCGCTCGCGCCGGCGAAGCGGTGCGCGGCCGGCACCACCAGCACCAGCTGGTTGCGGCCGAAGGGGCGGGCGTCGAAGTCGCCGGTGTGGGCGTCGCCCGCGAGGATGCCGATGTCGGCGCCGCCGTCGGCCACCGAGCGCACGATCTCCTCGCTGAGGTATTCGCGCAGGTCGACCTGCACCGCCGGGTGCCGGGTCAGGAAGCCGGCCAGCTTTTCGGGCAGGTATTCGGTGATCGAGGTGGTGTTGGCGAACACCCGCACATGGCCCTTGATGCCCTTGCCGAAGTCCTGCATGTCGATGCGCAGGTGCTCCATCTGCTGCATCACGCGCTTGGCATGGTAGAGCAGGGCCTCGCCCGCGGCCGTGAGGCTCACGCCCTGGGCGGTGCGATGCAGCAGCTTGCCGCCGATGGCTTCCTCCATCTGCTTGATGCGGGTCGAGGCGGCGGCCAGCGAGATGCAGGCGCGGTCGGCGCCGCGGGTCAGGCTGCGGGCCTCGGCGACGAAGGCGAAGAGCTTGAGGTCGAACAGGTCGAAATGCAGGTTCACGGGCGGATTGTCCCGCAAGACTGTTGCTCGCCCCCAGGTTGCCCCGCACTTCGTGTCGGGGCGCCCACCCCCTGCCGGGGGCAACACCGGCGGCCCGGCGAAGCCGGTTCCGCGGTGTTCCACCCACAGGCCTGGCTGCGCCGGCCGGGGAGTGCAGTCGTTGACAGTTCCACGTGCGCCAGATCCGGGAGGCTCGCTCTACACCGGGTCCCAGCTGAAGACGTCGGCCGAGCGGTCGAGCGGAAAGAAGCTGGCGCGCATCGCCGGCATCGCATGCTCGGCGATGCTCTGCGGCGTCCAGCCTTCGGAGCGGTGCACCGAGCGCACCGGCCGGGGCTGGCTGATCAGCGAGATCTCGTTGTTGCGCACCGAGAAGATCTGGCCGTTGACCTCGTGCGCGGCGTCGCTTGCCAGGTAGACCGCCAGCGGGGCGATCTTCGACGGCGTCATCTGCTGGATCTTGGCCACGCGCGCCTTCTGCTCCTCGGTGTCGGTCGGGATGGCGCCGATCATGCGGCTCCAGGCGAAGGGCGCGATGCAGTTGGAGCGCACGTTGAACTTCTGCATGTCGAGCGCGATCGACTTCGACAGCGCCGCGATGCCGAGCTTGGCGGCCGCATAGTTCGCCTGGCCGAAGTTGCCGATCAGGCCCGAGGTCGAGGTCATGTGCACCATCGCGCCCGCGTTCTGCTCCTTGAAGAAGGTCGCGGCTGCGCGGCTCACGAAATAGGTGCCGTACAGGTGGACCTTGATCACCGAATCCCATTCGTCGACCGACATCTTGTGGAAGAAGCGGTCGCGCAGGATGCCGGCGTTGTTGACCACGGCGTCGATGCGGCCGAAGTTGTCGACCGCGCATTGCACCATGCGGGCCGCGGCGGCGGCATCGGCCACGCTGTCGGTGTTGGGCACCGCCTCGCCGCCGAGCGCATGGATCTCGTCGACCACCTGCTGAGCCGGGCCGGCGCTGTGGCCGGCGCCGTCGACCGCGGCCCCGATGTCGTTGACCACCACCCGGGCGCCGTGCCGCGCCATGGCCAGCGCGATGTCGCGGCCGATGCCGCCCCCCGCGCCCGTGACCAGAACCACCTTGCCTTCGACCATCGGAACTCTCCAGAAACCTTGCCTGCGGAATCGCCTGCGCAGGATGCCACGGGCGGCGCCGCCCGTGCTTCGTCATTCCGAAAGAGGGGCTTCGGTCAGGACCGCGCGCGCAGCACCAGCGTCTGGACGGCGGTGCCGATCGGACCCTGCGCGTCGTAGAGCCGCGACAGCGTGATCCCGGCGCCGCTGGCGTCGACCTGGGTGTCCGACGCCAGGCCGATCCATTCGCCCGCCGGCGGGCGGTGCAGATGCAGGTTCAGGTCGGCATTGGAGAACAGGAAGCGGTCGGGCGGCAGCACCCAGCTCAGGCCGTTGCCGAAGTCGGCCGCGGCGGCGGCGCGCATCGCGGGTGTGTTGGGCACCCCTTGCACGATCGGCACCGCCAGCCGGAACCAGGCCGCGCCCGGGCCGGGCCGGGAGACGTCGCCCTGGGCCGCCAGGGCGTCGACCGCGGTGGCGTAGAACGAGATGCCCTCGGGCAGGCCCGGGATGCGCAGCGGCTCGCGGCAGTCCTGCGGCGCCGGGAGCAGGCGCGCCGGCGACGCCAGGGGCAGCCCGTCGGGCAGGGCCAGCGCCTGGCCGCGCAGCATCAGCGCATGGCCGCGCGCCACCAGCGTGTCGCCGGCCAGCAGGTCGATCGTCAAGCGCGTGGTCGAGCGCGCCGCCTGCATGCTGAAGCGGGTGGTCAGCGGCGCGACCGGCACCGGCTTGACCAGCTCGACGGTCAGGCGCGCCAGCTGCCAGCCGGGTTCGGCGATGGCGCTTTCGGCCACGTGCGCCAGCAGGGCGCTCGGAGCGCCGCCGTGCTGGGCGCGCGGGTCCCAGGGGCCGCGCGAGAGCGCGCTGGGCAGCCAGGCATCGCCCTCGCGCGTGAACACGGCGACAGGGCGTTCGGATTCGATCGAGGGATGGGTCATGGCCGTATTCTTGCCGCAGTGTGGGGGCTCAAGGTCCCAGCGGCACGCTGGCTTCCTTCAGCACCCGCAGCACGAAGCTCGACTTGCTGTGCCGGATGCCCGGGATCTTGTAGAGCTTCTCGCGCAGCAGGCGCTCGTAGTCGCGGGTGTCGCGCACCGCGATGCGGATGTAGTAGTCGTAGTCGCCCGAGACCAGGTAGGCCTCCTGGACCTCGGGAATGGTCGCCAGCACGCGGCCGAATTCGTAGAGCGTCTCGTCGGTATGGCTCTCGAGCGTGAGCTGGACGATCACGAAGTCGTGGTAGCCGAGCTTGGCAGGGTCGAGGTCGACCGTGTAGCGCTTGATCACGCCCTGCGATTCGAGCTTCTTGATCCGGGTCCAGCAGCTGGTGGCCGAGAGCCCGACCGCGGCGCCGATCTCCTGCAGGGTCTGGCGCGAGTCTTCGCGCAGCGCCCGGAGGATGGCGCGATCGATCTTGTCCGATGAATCTTCTGTAGATTCGTCTTTAAGGCGATTGGTTTTCATGAGATCACCGATAACCGGCAAAAAATAGAAGCCTATTCTGCGCCAGAGCCGGAAGAATCGTGGCATGCAACCCTCCCTCGCCCTTTCTCCTGCACCCGTGGCGCCGCGCCTGCGCAACGGCGCCGTCGCGCTGCTCGACACGCTGATCGCCTGCGGCGTCGACACGCTGTTCGGCTATCCCGGCGGCGCCGCCCTGCCGCTCTACGACGCCCTGCACGGCGAGCCGCGGCTGCGTCATGTGCTGGTGCGGCACGAACAGGCGGCGGTCCATGCCGCCGAGGGCTATGCCCGCAGCACCGGCCGGGTCGGCGTGGTGCTGGTCACCTCCGGGCCCGGCGTCGGCAACACCATCACCGGCCTGCTCGACGCCATCAGCGATTCGATCCCGCTGCTGTGCATCAGCGGCCAGGTCGCCAGTTCGGTGATCGGCACCCAGGCCTTCCAGGAGAGCGATGCGCTCGGGATGTCGCGGCCGGTCACCAAGTGGAACCACCAGCCGCGCTGCGCGGACGACATTCCGTCGGTGATCCGCCGGGCGCTGGAGATCGCGGCCTCGGGCCGGCCCGGGCCGGTGCTGGTCGACGTGCCGAAGGACGTGCAGCTGGCCTTGCTGCAGCGGCCGTCGGCCGGCGCCACCTGGCCCGCGCGCCGCACGGAGGTCGCGGAGCTGCCGCCCGGCGCTGCGCTGCAGCGCGCGGCCGAGCTGCTGGCGAGCGCGCGCAGGCCGGTGCTGTATGGCGGCGGCGGGCTCGTCAACGCGGGCCCCTCGGCCTGCCAGGCCTTCACCCGCCTGGTCCGGCGGCTCGGCGCGCCCTGCACCCTCACCTTGATGGGCCTCGGCGCGTTTCCGGGGGCCGATCCGCGCTTTCTGGGCATGCTCGGCATGCACGGCACGCTGGAGGCCAACCTCGCGATGCACGGCGCCGATCTGGTGCTGTGCGTCGGCGCGCGCTTCGACGACCGCGTGACCGGCAAGCTCGACGAGTTCTGTCCGCAGGCGCGCAAGATCCACATCGACATCGACCCGAGCAGCATCGACCGGGTGGTCAAGGTCGACGTGCCGCTGCGGGGCGACTGCGGCGCCGTGCTCGATGCGCTGAGCGTGCAGCCGGTGCTCGACGGCCTGGCGCCCGGGCGGCTCGCGCCCTGGTGGCGGCGCATCGAAGGCTGGCGGGCCGAGCGCTGCCTGGACTTCGCGCCGCGGGCCGACGCGATCCTGCCGCAGCAGCTCATGGCCGGCCTGCAGCGGCAGCTGGCCGGCCGCGACGCGATCGTCTCCACCGATGTCGGCCAGCACCAGATGTGGGCCGCGCAGTACCTGCGCTTCGAGCGGCCCGGCCGCTGGCTCACCTCGGGCGGCGCCGGCACCATGGGCTATGGCCTGCCGGCCGCGATCGGGGCCCAGGTCGCGCATCCGCAGGCCCTGGTGGTGTGCGTGAGCGGCGACGCCTCGGTGCTGATGAACATCCAGGAGCTGTCGACCGCCGTGCAGCACCGCACGCCGGTCAAGCTGGTGCTGTCGAACAACGGCTACATGGGCATGGTGCGGCAGTGGCAGGAACTGAACCACGGCAACCGGCTCAGCCACAGCTGGAACGAGGCCTTGCCCGACTTCGTGGCGCTGGCCAGGGCCTTCGGCTGGGGTGCGCGGCGTGTCACGGCCCCCGGCGAGCTGGAGGCCGCCCTGGCGGAATGCCTCGCCAGCGCGGGCCCGTTCTTTCTCGACGTTCAGGTGGCGGCCGAGGAGAACTGCTTTCCGATGATGCCGGCCGGCTGCGGCCACCATCGGGTGATGCTCGGGAAAGACCGCTGGTACGAGGACTGCCTCAGGGCAGCCAGTTCATGAACAGGCGCCTGAACAAGCGCCGCCTCGCACGGTACGGCGGCGGCGCCGCCTGGCTGGCCGGCGGCGGGGCCGGCGCGGCCGGCTCGGCCGGTGCGGCCGGTGGGGGAATCGCCGCGCCGGCCGCGAGTTGCGCCAGCGATTCGAACAGCAGCCTGCCGGGTTCCAGGCGAATGCCGCACTGGCGCTGGAACTCGAGCGCCACCCGGCCGGCCTGGAGGGAGTCGCCGCCGAGGTCGAAGAAGTTGTCGGAGCGCGCGATCTCGAAGGGCTGCAGGCCCAGCACCCCGCCCCACACGCCCGCAAGCGCCACTTCGGCCGGTGTGGCGGGCTCGTCGCCGCGACTGGCGGTCGAACGATCCTCCGCCTTCGGCGCCGGCAGCGCCTGGCGGTCGATCTTGCCGTTCGGCAGCAAGGGGAGTGCCGCCAGCGCCACGTAGTGCTGGGGCAGCATGTAGCCGGGCAGCCAGGGCCGCAGGTGATCCTTGAGCGCGAGCGGGTCCAGCGCGCCGTCGCGCGGGACGACGTAGGCCACCAGGCGGATGTCGCCCGGCCGGTCTTCGCGCGCCGTCACGAGGCACTGGGCGACCGCGGGATGCGCCAGCAGGCGGGCCTCGATCTCGCCCGGCTCGATGCGATGGCCGCGCACCTTGACCTGGAAGTCGAGCCTGCCCTGGTGTTCGACGAGCCCGTCGTGCCGCCATCGCCCACGGTCGCCGGTCCGGTACAGGCGGGCTTGCGGGTCCGGATCGAAGGGATCGGCGATGAAGCGCTCGGCGCTGAGCTCGGGCCGATTCCAGTAGCCCAGGGCGACGCCGTCGCCGCCGATGAAGATCTCGCCGGAAACGCCTGGCGGACAGGGCCTGTGCTGGGCGTCGAGCACGTGAATGCGGGTGTTGGCGATCGGCCGGCCGATCGAGATCGCCTGCGCTTCCGGCTGCACCTTCCAGCAGCTGGACCAGACCGTCGTCTCGGTGGGGCCGTACATGTTCCAGAGCTCGCCGCTTCGCTGCAGGAGCTCGCGCGCCAGGCTCGGGTTCAGGCTCTCGCCGCCGACCAGGGCCTTGAAGGTCGGCGAGCCGCGCCAGCCGGCATCGATCAGCAGGCGCCAGCTCGCCGGGGTGGCCTGCATCACCGACGCCCGGGAGCGCTCGATCAGCTGTCCGAGGGCCACGCCGTCGGTGGCCTGCTCGCGGGTGGCCAGCACGACGGTGGCGCCGATCGCCAGCGGCAGCAGCAGCTCCAGCACCGCGATGTCGAAACTCAGGGTGGTGACGGCCAGCACGGCGTCCTCGGCCGTCAGCCCGGGTTCGCGCTGCATCGACAGCAGGAAGTTCACCACCGCCCGGTGC
>Ga0308176_10002989_pt1 | contig 10711 bp, 9 predicted proteins | sample PhyCR2_3_FD_203890 | JGI IMG/M metagenome (GOLD analysis project Ga0308176, IMG submission 203890) | Soil microbial communities from UC Gill Tract Community Farm, Albany, California, United States - DLSLS.C.R2 | ecosystem: Environmental > Terrestrial > Soil > Agricultural land | place: USA... | reverse complement strand
AAGTTAGCGATGCCGAGCGCATAGGGAGCCAGACCGCCATACCCAAAAAGCGCCCATTGCTATGCCGTCTAGCCAATACAAAGCCGTGCCGCGGAGAGCGTATTGCGGCAAGCTCCGATTGCGTAAGAACATGTAGACGCCGTAAGCAGCATTTGCTACAAAACCGCCGCTGGTTGAGGGCGCCTTCACCACGTTAGACGCCCACAAGTCAGAAGCTCCGAAATGACTCGCTTGGTTAATCAGCGAAGTCCCAAGCTGAATCCAAACTTCAGAGCAGAAGACAGCACGCCGAGAAAATGCAGACCAGAAGGCCGGTTGTGAATGATTTCTGTGCAGCATCGGGTGGTCCTACAGCCTGCTTTTCACGAAGCGAACCGGCCATGGCGATTAGCCCGATCCCCACAAACATCAACAACGTCCCCAGGATGTACAGAAGTCCTCGCCGGGAAGCAAGTTGCTCGGTATGAAACACGATAAACGGCACGAGCGACCCCACAGACGCGCTCAGGCCCAGAATAATGCCGAGGCCTAAGCTGACGCCGAGCAATTTCAGCCCGATACCCGTGAGCGTCGCGCCAATGCCCCAACCCAAGCCAAAACCCAATATGACCAGGAGGGTGCTGCCGGGCGTCGAAGCGTAAACATCTGTTAGAGAGGGGATGGTTACGGCAGCGAGCAGCCATGAAAAGAGAACTGGCCCGGTGAATGCAAATACGAGCCAAATATTCTCATGATTCCAGCGCCTCGTATATCTCTTCGGCAAAGCAAATGTTCTTTTGCGGAACACCGCCGAACAGAATCAGGAACAGCCCAGCCAGGAGGCTATTTCCCATCATCCTGCTTCGTGCGATTCACCATAAGCGCTGAGCCTTTTCTTGCGCGGAAGTCAACAGATCCTGCTCCGATCGGTCCGTGTTAAGAGCATTGAGGACCATTTCGTCGATAACGGCCGAGAGTTGTGCCCATTGCGGCAAGCGCGGTAGCTCTCGAGCACCTTGATGGATTCCCTCAAGCCGACAGTAGAACGGGATGTTCGCGTTGACTTCTGGGTCGTGCCAGGTGGATTTGCGGCATCCAATTGCGCCTTCGATGGTGAGCAACTTATCCATCGCTGCACTGGCGCAATGCCGCAGGAACTCCCAAGCGACGTCCTTGTGCCCTGAGCCTGCGCCGATGCCCAGAATCCAGTAAGCGTTCAACGAAGTATGCGGGCCGCCCTGACGCGGTATTCGAGCTATCCCCACCTTTCCTCTAACCTGCGACTCAGCAAGCGTCTCGCTCATAGCGGCAAAACCAAACCAATTCACCATCATGGCGATCTCGCCTGCCGCGAAGGCAAGGCCGGACTTCACAGAATCGAAATCGCGGCATCCGGGATGGACCGCCCATGTGTCATTAACAATGGAACGGTAGAAGTGAAGCGCCTCGGCCGCCACAGGAGTACAAAGAGTCACGCGCCCGTCACTGTCGAACAGGTCTCCGCCCCTGCTCCAAAGCTGAACACAAAAATCGTAGACCGTGTTGTGACCGTCCGGATAGGCCGCGAATGCGGTGCCGTACAGCTTCTTTTCGGGCTGGTTTAGACGCTTTGCGATAGCGTAGAAGTCTTCCCATGTGCTGGGCAGATCTGCTGCGCCGTTGAACAGGTCCGTGCGATAAATGAGGCACTCTGGACCGTCATGATATGGAAGCCCGAGTATCTGGTTTTCTAGGTTTTGAATGCGGAGAAGGGAATCGGGCCATGCGTCTGGATAACCGTCGAGCGGATTTGTCCGCAGAAAGGACGAGAGGTCCACGAGTGACCGCGCCTTTGACGCTTCCGCTATCCAATCCGTACTGACGAAGGCGACATCCCATTCGCCTCCCGCCAAGCCCTCGCGTTGAAAAAGAGTCTCGTGCAGCGGATGCAAGTCAAAGGGTACGGCTTCGAGTTGCAGGTTCGCTTTCGAAGGCGCCGTGAACAGTTTCCACTGCTTCTGAATGGCCGACTCGAAGGGCCCGAAGCTACGGACCGCGATGCGAAAAGCGCTCTCTTGGGATGCCATGCTTGGCTAAGCGGATAACCCAGATCGGAAGTGCTCGGTTATCTCCTCGTTATGTTGTCCGATCCGAGGAGCGGGTTTAGAGGATTTGTAGATTTCACCGTCGATTCGGATGGGACAGCGTGTCGTTCTCATAACCGAACCTCCCGGAAATGCAACTTCCTGGATCATATCGAGCGCTTGAAACGCTTCGGAGTCCATTAATTTGGGCCACGTCAAAACATCCGAACACCAGTAATCTGCCGACTGCAAGATATCGAGCCAGCGTTTGGTCGTCTGTGTCCGGACGTGATCCATGATGATTCGTTTGATTTCGTCACGCTCCGAGAACCATGACTTCGGATCGGAGTAGTTCTCTAGTTCCGGACAGCCGAGCAGTTCGCCAAGACGAGTGACGGAGCCCATGGCGAGAGCGAGATAGCCGTCTGCGGTCGCATAGATTCCATAGGGGGCGCCCAAGAAGGCGTGAGCATTGTTGATCGCACTTCGCCGAGGCAACTGGCCGCCGTCATTGAGATGCGTGGTCAGCACTTCAAACTGCGCGTCAAGAATCGATTCGAGCAGGCTCACTTCTACGAAGCCGCCCTGTCCCGTGACTCCTCTCCGAACTAGGCAGGCCAGAATGCCTTGAACCAGATGGGCGCCTGCAAAAAGATCCGCAACAGCAAGTCCGAACGGCATGGGAGGCTGGTCGGCGTTCCCGTTTAGCCAGGCCAGACCGCTTAATGACTGAACTAGTAAGTCTTGACCTGGCTTATCGGCCCATGGACCTTTCGTACCATAGCCGGTTACTTCCGCATACACGATTCGATTGTTTATCGCACGCACTGTGCCGTAGTCCAGGCCCAGTTTCTTCATAACCCCAGGCCGAAAGTTTTGGATTATGACGTCCGCGCGCCGGATTAAACCTATCACGCGCTCGTGATCCTTAGAGTTCTTCAAATCAGCGGCAAAGCTTTCTTTGTTTCGGTTGATGGAATGGAAGAGCGTGCTGTCGCCCTCGAGATCGATATGAGAGATATAGAGTCGGCGACAAAGATCGCCTATGCCAGGCCGCTCGATTTTCACAACGCGCGCGCCGAGGTCCGCCAGGCGCAAAGCGGCAGAAGGGCCAGCAAGAAACTGGCTGAAATCCAATACAAAGAGTCCTTCGAGAGGTTTCATTGTTTTCCTACCCTTCGAACGTGAGCCAGTAGGATGTTCATTCGCGTGAGTGTTTCCTCCACCTCTCCGCCATTCCAAAGATACTGATGCACCACCGCGCCGGCTTCTTCCTGAAATCGAAGATATCCGTTCCAGCGAGGCCGGAGCCAAGCCTCATCAAGAGTGGGAAGCGTGTCCCGGAAAAAATTATTCGATTCATCGTTGACTCGGGGATCAAGCCAGGCGCTGCGATGGCCAGGTTGACCGCCGGAATCGAAATACAAACCGCTCTGGCAACTCCCTTCCGCAACGAACATTGAGTAATCGACAGCCGCATCGATCTCCTTGCAACAGGATGAAATGGCGAGTCCGGCTCCGCCCAAGGTAGATCGACATCGGTATTGTTCCGAAATACTCACCAGGCCGCCAAATCGCAGTGGAGAGCGGGCGTAGCGCGGCCGACCGTAATTCGAGTAGCCGTACGCAAAGGGACAATAGGCAGCGCGAGCAGATGAGGTCAACAACTCCCATACGGCAATCGGATTTCGCTTGCTCGTCCCCTGTACGGCGAGCTGCATCAGTTCGCGCAGCATTCCCAGCGCGCAGACTCCGATTTTTTCCGAGATTACGACCGTTTCGTTTAGGAACGGATCTTCTCCGAGGCCCGTACAAATCATGAAAAAGTGACACAGGCTGTCGATCGCGATGCCGGAAACGGCCACAAGGCCCCGCGAAGCAAGTTCCAGGAGCTCGGACCACGTTTGCGGCGGTTGCGCGCCGGCTTTCTCCAGTAGGTCGGGCCGATAGCCCGAGATAGGTGTGGCGGCGTCAGTAGCAAGAGCCCAGTGGTGTCCTCCGAACGTATAACTCTCGTGTGATTTGCCGACTGAGTTTGCGGCTTGATCTGCGAGAAACTTCGCCGGTAAGTGACGATCGAGAGGCAGTAGTACATCGTGCGTTGCAGCATATCCGGAGAAAGGATGGTCGATGACAAGAAGATCGTATTTATCAACCAGCTCTTCTAACGGGTAATCGGCGAAGTGCTGCAGAGAGCGCTTATCCCAATGAATGGCGATATTCGGATTCAGCTCAGAAAAGCGTTGCGCAGTAGCGATCATAGGAAGATAACCGCGCGTGTGATTCCAGGTTATGCCACGCAGTTCAATCATGGCGAACGGGCGTTCCTCCTGAATCGTTCGATTCGTATGCGGCTTCGACTAGCTCCATGGTGTGATACGCGTTTTCTATCGAAGTCGGGAGCTTCTCGAGTGATGTTTCGAGATAGCACATCAAACTTCCCATCGTGCCTATGAAGCCATCCGGGAACCAGGAGCCTTCTATCTTCAAGCTCTGCCATTCGGGAGGTGAGCCCTCGTTTAGAGTGCAGTATTCAAACTCGTCAGGTACGCCAAGCGGGTAATCCATCAGAAGACCAAGCCGCGTTTTAATTGCTCCTTTCGTGCCTTCCCATTTCACATACGATTCCTGGTGGCGAAAACCAAAATTGTGTCCGTGGTTCGTGGTGATGTTGGAACGAAGCATGTCTCCGTAATCGAGTATGATATTGGACCTTGTCGAAGCTAATTTAGGGACACTCGGATGTTTAACTGTTCGTGCCCAAACAGCGCGTGGCTCGCCGAGAAACGAACGCATGAGATCGAGGTAATGGATGGAATGGTTCAGGATTTCCATTCGGGGTAGTCCTTCGAGAAAGGTCCAGAGATGCCAAGGAGTAAATACCGTGATCCGAACTTCCATATCGTGGAGATCTCCGATGAGGCCGTTCTCGATCAGCTCACGGACTTTTAGGATGGCGGGTGCGAAACGGAGTTGAAAGTTAACTGCCGCTGTCAGGCGCTTCTCCCGGCAAATGCTTCGGATGGCACGAGCTTGTTCAATCGAGACTCCCATCGGCTTTTGAATTAAGACTGCTGAGCCGTCGGGGAGCTTATGCAGGATCTCTTCAAACGCGCCGGGGGGCGTGGCTAAATCGAAAACGGTTCCGTGAGGCGCCGCATTGATGGCCTGATCGACGTCATTGTAGACAGCCGTAATAGCAAAGCTATGTGCGAGAGCGCGGGCACGCTCGGCGTTTACATCGCAGATCGTTTGTACCCTGAACCCAGCCTTCCGGTATGCAGGCAAATGGGCGTCTTTGACAATTCCCCCCGCGCCAATGACCGTGATGGGTCTCGGATACCTGGGCAGATATTTGCTTATCACTTTGAGATCAGCCCGATTTTAGCCTGATCGCGAAGGGCGCGTTGAGTCTTTGGCCAGCATCGGACTGAAGCCGTGAATTATAGGTCGTCGTGAGGTGAGTCGCGGATAAACCTGATACTTGCCCCATCAGGGACATCCGTAGAGCGCTTTGCTGCGGTTTATAGACCATTCGCGGCCCTCTAGCTTAGGCTAGTACTACTGTGTCATAAACAGAACAAATTCGTACAGAATTGTTTTGTGGGCAAACACTCCACGCCAGGCCCACAGGAGAAGCGCTTAGCGGCATATATGGATGGCCTGGCGCAAGCTGCGGGGCACGCCGATCGGGCCATGCCATTGACGATGTATTGTGCGGGATTGCTGCTGCCGGGAGAACGCAAAAGCGTGGAGCCGATGGCGGCACGTCTGGCGCCAGACAACGTGCGGCGGATGCATCAATCCTTGCACCACGTGGTGGCTGACGCGCCCTGGAGTGATGAGGCGGTGCTGGCCGAAGTGCGCAGTTACGCCTTAACGGCCATGCGGCAGAAAGGGCCAGTGCAGGCGTGGATCGTGGATGACACTGGCTTTCCGAAGAAAGGGATGCATTCGGTCGGGGTAGCGCGGCAATATTGTGGGCAGGTGGGCAAGCAGGAGAATTGCCGGGTAGCGGTGAGCCTTTCGGTGAGCACGCATCAGGCGAGTCTGCCGATTGCCTGGCGTTTGTATTTGCCGCACGAGTGGGCGGACGACCGGGCGCGCAGAAAGCAGGCCGGGGTTCCCGAGGAAATCCAGTTTGAAACGAAGCCAGCCATTGCTCTCCAGCAAATCCGCAGGGCAGTAGAACAGGGCGTGCCACAAGCGCCGGTGTTGGCGGACGCCGGCTATGGGACAGACACACAGTTCCGGGAAGCGATGGCCGAACTGGGGTTGCGCTATGCCGTCGGAATCATGTCGTCGGTGAGCGTTTGGAAGCCCGGCGAAGCGCCACTGTCGAAAGCGGAGTGGAAAGGCATGGGACGCCCCACCAAACTGTTACGACGAGACAGCAGCCATAGGCCGATGGCCGTCAAATAACTGGCGCACAGTCTGCCGGCTTCGGCCTGGAAGACGGTGACCTGGCGGCAAGGAACAAAACAGAGTCTCCGTTCGCGCTTCGCTGTATTTTGGCCCTACGGGGTCGAGCACAGAAGGTTCTGGCGGCACTCCGCCGTGTGCTGCGCGGCATCCGGACACGCCCAGGAGTTGTTCGGTCTTGATCATCAGGCCTCAGCGACTAATAACGAGAGCCTCCGTCCAAGCCGGAACTTGCCACGATCCGAAGCTGAGATCCGCCGTAATTACCTGAAGCCCCGGACCAGTCGTTCGAAAACGCGCTTCTACGTGGCCATCTTCCCTCGCCGGGATAGTAACGCTGTTCTCTCCTCCCACAAGCTGCCAGCCCACAGGAAAATTCCAATTCACCCGGTAAGTCATCTCGTTCGGTGCGTGGTTTGTAATCCTCAACGACAGCGCAAGGACTTCTTCTTGCTTCACCCTCTGCGCATACGGATAAACTCTTGCCCACGACTCATCAATCATATAGTTGATGTCCGGCCATGGCGACAGTGCGCTCAACACGATTGACCTCTTCTCGAGTTCTATACTCATACGCGCTAACTGCGCCTGTGAGTAGCGGAACATCGGCGCGACGTGCTGATTCAAAATCCACGTATTTCGAGGCAGACTTGCGATCTTACGCAGGCAATACTCGTACCCCGCGTCTTTACGCAGAAAATCGCGATTCTGCATGCAGTAGTCATCCATGCCTGAAGGCGTGAAAGAATCTCCTGCAAACAAGTACGTCTGGCCATCCTCGCGGCGTGCTAGCAATCCACCGTGATACAAAGTCTGACCGGGAAAGCGCCAGAACGTGAACTGCCATTCGTGCCATCGCAGACTTTCTCCGTCTCGGACTGCGTGTTGTGTCGAGATAGGTCGTGTCGTGAGACATGGGAGCCGGAACGCACCGGGATTTTTCATGACTTCCGACATCGTGTCAGTAAAGTACACTGGGGAATCAAACGCTCGCACTACATCATTGACAAAGTCCGTATGATCGTCATGATAATGCGTGATCCAGATTCCATCAACACTACGGATTTTGCTTGCATGTTTCAGCCGTTGGAGCTCAGGCAAGATTCTGTTGTATCCCGCGTCCACCAGAAACGCCGCTCCACTTTGGGATAGAATGAGTCGGGAATTTCCAATGGGCAGGATATCCGGCGGCAGCTTCGATAGCTCTGCCATCGGCATGATGTTCATCGGCCGCTCTACCGCACGGGATCGAATGCGGTGATTCTCATCGCCCCAATACCACCGCAGTGCATCTGTCTCGAAATGGCTTTGCAAGAAGCTTTGCAGCCGAGCAATCAATCGCGAGATGGCTCGCTGCGGATCACTAATCGCCGGTCCGTGAGCGGGCAGAAGGAGATCGGGCTTCAATGCGGCAACCTTGCGCAGGCTGGCAATTAGTTCGCCGGCCCTGGCGGCATATCCGTGATAACCCCGCGCCTTGACTTCAGGCACTTCATCTTGTAGCGAGTACAGATCGAGGATCTTGCCGTCGCCGTAGATCAGGTCGCCAGTACAGATGATTCGCTTGCTACTCGAGTCGATGACGTAAGACACTGCGCCCGGGGTATACCCGGGAGTGTTGATCACTCGGATCGTTGCATTCTCGAGAGAAAGTTCGGTATTTTCAACCACAGTCTGAACACGCGACAGCGGTAACACCGGAATTTTTGTGCTTTTCTGCGTATAGTCGTGAAATCGGCCACCCTCGAGCGCCGACCAGAATCGCTCAGGTTCTATGAACAAGTCCTGTTCCGCGGCCGGCACGACCACAACGGCCTCTTTCGGTACCGTTCCTACAGCATTGCGACGGGCGTGGGTGAGCAGTAATCGTTGAATCGCCGGTGAAAACATAGGAGCAGAATAGACGGCGGTGTGCGAGCCGATGATCACACTGTTTACGGGGCCGAGCTCGAACCGCACCTGAGAGGGTACGCTGGGGATCCTTAGTAGCAGCACCCCAGCAGCTAGCCGGACGAGGAAGAGCATTTTCGGATGCTACTACAGAGTGGCCTGGAAAGCACGGACGGCAAGGCACGACGCAGAAAACGGCTGCGTGCTGCGGCCGTTCCAGGTACAGCGCGGTGACATCGGCAGCTTTCTTCTCGAACACCGGATCGTTAGTCGCCAGGTAACGCTCGAGCCGCTACGCGTATGGGCCGAAAACGCAAACGCCTCTTTATGTGCCTTCAGGTAACGTCGACGTAACCTGTTACTCGTCCTCCAGGTAAGGCACTCATTCTGTGTAGGCCGATGTTTACGGGATCGACAATTCGAGCATCACGTCAGAACCAACGATCCTCGTTTTGAAACAGCCCGCAGAGAAGCCTGCATATACTCACGTCTCCAAGATTCAGGAACCACAACTGTTGCTTCCCGGGGTTGGGCAACGTCGACTGGACCTGTGTACGCAGGCGTGGCAACGGTATCGTCGTAATACTTCCGCTCACGCCCGTGGAGCAGGGTGAACGCGCAGTCCGACCGCATACGGCGACATCGCGGGCTCTCCACTCGTGATGCGTAGATCTTGCCCTTCCTGCTTCCAAGCCGAAGGTTTACTTTGTCCGAGAATGTGGACTTTGGTGCCCTCGAGAGCCGTGATTCCTGGAATGGTGAACGACTTCATGCTGTGAGGCTGGAGAAGGAAGGCGTACAGAGTTCCAGATCTTTCTGTGAAACGAGCATCTGGTTTGCCGCTGCCGCCTTCCGCACGAATCCAAGGTCGAGTGCCGAAGATGCCTTCACCATTAACGTCGAGCCACGCTCCCAATTTGTTCAACCGATCCATTTGGATCTGCGATATTGTGCCGTCCGCTTTTGGACCGATGTTCAGCAGCAAGTTGCCGTTCTTGCTCACGACATCGATCAGCAAAGCAATCAGCTTGTCGGCCGCAATCACCACATCCGCGCCTTCGTTCTGGTTGTAACCGAATGAGAAACCAAGTCCTCGGCACGCCTCCCATTTCTTCTTCGTAATCTCGTCGTACTTGGCGTATTCCGGTGTTGTGAAGTCGCTGAACTCCACGCCGAAACGGTTGTCGATCACGCCATCCGGGACGGCATTGTAATAATCGGCGAAAAGTTCCGGAATTTTGCCTGCTTTCGGATAGCTGATATCGTTCCACAGCACTGCCGGCTCATAGCGGCGGATAAGCTCGCGATAGTGCGCATCCGCGTAGCGCGCATATTCCTCGCTTTGTGGAACGCGTGCCATCAAGCTTTGACGATCTACGATCGGCTCAGAAGTGAAGGTCCAATCGAGACCTCCCGAATAGTACAAGCCCATCTTTAGTCCGGCCGCCCGAACCGCCTTCGTTAGCTCTCCAACCAAGTCACGGTCGGATGCATATCGCTTCCCTGCGGTCTTTGGGTTCGGCGTCTCCGACGGCCAAAGCGTGAACCCATCGTGGTGCTTGGTCGTAAGTACTGCGTATCGTGCATGGGTTTTCTTGAAAAGCTCTGCCCAAGACGCTGGATCCCACTTGGCGTGGGCTTGCCTGAACATGGGCATGAACTGGTAATAATCAAACTCGGGTCCGTAGGTTTTGACATGGTGCTCGTACGTCGGGCTGCCCTTGATTCGCAGTGTATTCAGGTACCACTCGGCATACGGGTTGTCACGGAACCACTTTTTCCAATCCACCTTCCCGAGTTCGCCTGTAGTCGGAGCCCATGCCGGAACAGAATACAAACCCCAATGGATAAAGATACCCAGCTTCGCGTCCTGATACCAAGCTGGTGGCTGATGCCGGTTGAGTGAGTTCCATGTTGGCTCATACCGGGTTCCCGACTGTGCAGCTTTTCCAAAGCGCGCTTCCCAGCTAAGCGAAGATCCAACTAACAGTCTCTGAAATGTGCGTCGATTCATCTACTATTGAGAGTCGCATAATATAGCGGATCAGAGGCATAGGGAGCATTGCTTCCAGCACGCGACGAGCAAGGGGACGCGGCGGCGCATGCGTTTGAGTTTCTGGCGGGCCATTTCACCGAGGCTCCATAGGTCCTTCGCGCAGACATTGGGTAGTTCGTGGTGCTTGAGGTGTGCCCAGATGTATTCGACCGGATTCAGCTCTGGTGCGTAGGCCGGCAGCCGCAGCGTATGAACTCTTCCTTCCAAGCTGGCCAGGAAATCCTTGACCATCCGGCTGCGGTGCGCCGCCAAGCCGTCCCAGACAATGAGCAACTTGCCAGGTATGACACGCAGCAACTTC
>Ga0308176_10002986_pt1 | contig 10712 bp, 9 predicted proteins | sample PhyCR2_3_FD_203890 | JGI IMG/M metagenome (GOLD analysis project Ga0308176, IMG submission 203890) | Soil microbial communities from UC Gill Tract Community Farm, Albany, California, United States - DLSLS.C.R2 | ecosystem: Environmental > Terrestrial > Soil > Agricultural land | place: USA... | reverse complement strand
TCGTATTCGGCATTCGCGCTGGCAGCTCGGCCGAGAAGCAGAAGGGCATCACCGATCTGTACGTGCCACGAAATCTCCTTGGGCTGAAGCAAAAGCGCTTTGCGAGCCACCTCGACCGCTTCGGCATATCGTCGCGCGAAGATGAGCATGAATGCCCTGCTGCCGTACCCACCAGCACGGAGTGGATCGAGCGCAATTGAACGTTCAACGAGCCGGATGCCCCCTTCAATATTTTGCAGAAATCCCACGGCGTCCGCTGCTGTCCCCAAAACGAGCGGATCCTCCGGAGCGAGGGACACGGCGCGCTTGCCGGTCTGCAAAGCGTTGGGGAAGTCGAGCGCGACCAGTTCCACCGCCAACAGGGGAACATAGGCGCGACCCCAGGTCGGTGCGAGTTCTATTCCCTTGCGCGCGGCGGCATAGGCCTGCGCGCGATGCTCAGATGCCTCCGCAGAAGCGACTGCGTCATTTGCCCAAATACGATGTATTGTCGACTTCACTCCATAGGCGCCGGAGTAGCGTGGATCGCGGACGATGGCTGCCTCCGCCAGTGCGAGAGCTCGGCGAAATTCGTCGAAACTCGTTGCCCATGCGTATGTCTGCACCGCCTGAAGGACGAGGTCTTGAGCCACGGGATCGGCCGTGCTGCCGAGCGTGAGAGCTTCGCGCACCGCAGCACCCAGCGTAATGCTGAGCGCCTGCACCACATTCTCGGCGATGTCCGTCTGGATCTTGATCGCATCGCCGTGTCCCCGGTCGTAGGTCTGTCTCCAACGTTCGGAACCATCTGAGCCATCGAGTAGCTGGGCGCTGATCCGCACCATGTCCGGCGAGCGGCGGACGCTGCCCGTCAGGATGTTGGCGACGCTTAGCTTGGCCGCGGCCGCCCTGGTGTCCATGTCCTTGACGGCGTCGGACGAGGCCCGGCCGATCACTTCCAGCCCGATGCGCGAAAGTGCGCCGCGGAGCTCCTCGGCAATACCTTCGCCGAAATAGGCCTGGTCGGCGCCACCGGATAGGTTGGCGAATGGCAAGACGGCGATACGTTTTGCGTTCGCAACACCAGGTTTCCGGAGAAACCAGCCGCTCGCACCGACAATCGCTGCAGTTCCAACGGCCGCGCCGCCGATTACCGCGGTGCGACGCGACAATCGGCCCTTGTCCACGCTCGTCGCGTGGCGCGCGTAGCTTTCGCCGTTGATGCATTTGCGGACGGCGTCAGCCAACGTCAAAAAGCGCGGGTCGGAGCGGTCGCCACGCCAACCCCTGAGCGAGACGGCCTGAACCTCGCCGAACCCTAGGGGCGGATCGACGGCGTCGAGACAGATCGGCAAATAGACGCCGCGTCGCTGCGCGCGGCTCGCCTCGTCCCGCACGAAATCACCCTCGCGGCCGACGGAGCGTTTTGTCCATGTCACGACGACGCATTTCGCGGCGTTGAGATGTTCCTCGATGTCTTCGCGCCAGTGCGTGCCGCCGCCGACGTGCGCATCCCACCATACCGAAAAACCTTCGGCCTCAAGCGCACTTACGAGCGGCTTCACACGGGGGCGATCTTCCGCCTTGTAGGAGACGAAAACATCGGTTGCCGAGGTTTGCATTCCGTCCCCAAGCTCATGTCGGATGGTCGACATTTACGCTAAGCTTGCTGGGTAACAAAGCTTGCCCGTTAAAGGCGGTTCATGCCTGAGGTAATGGCAGGAGTGAGTCGAAAGCAGACATTCGCGTGACAAATGTCAATTGGTGCGGCCCAACCGCACCAGCGTCTCATCCAGCCTTAGTGAACTTTCACCCCTGCCCGAGCTCGCCCAGCAGCTCCCTGAACCACGGCACCGTGACGTCGAACTTCTTGCCACCCGCGATCCGCTCGAACTCGATCGCGCGCAGCTCGTCGCCGCGGCCCTCGTCCTGCCCGACGACGCCCGATTCCCCGCGCAGCGCGGCATCGACCGCACAGGCCGTGCACGCCTCGATAAGCTTCAGGTCCGCCTCGTTCGCAGGGGCCGAGCGTGCGAAATAGCCGCTTTTTTGGACCAGCACCTTTTCCGCGCCGAGCTCGGCGGCGAACTGCCTGGCGAACCATTCGCCCGGATTGATCTTGTCGAGCTGGACGTGGCCGAACGGGTCGCGCGGGACCTTCTCCCCCGCCGCCTCCATCGCGGCGACGATCTCCTTCACCCCCGCGCCTTCGGAAATGAAAAGGTTCACGCCGCCCTGCTCGTCCATGATCTTCCTCAGACGCGTCGCCTCTTGAGCAATGTCGAACGGCCGCTCGGGCACATAGACGCCATGCACGTCCCAGCGCGCCGCCGAATTTTCGAGCCACTCCGCGAAGCCCGCGTCCTTGACCCACTGATGGTGCGCCCGCGCCGTCGCCGCGGTCAGCCATCCGCAATTGCGCCCCATCACCTCGTGGACGATCAGCACCCGCGGATTGGACGAGGATTCGGCGATGATGTTGCGGGCGTAAAGCGCGCCCTGCTCCGCCGCGCTCCACGCGCCCAAGGTCTGCTTGATCGGGATCACGTCATTGTCGATCGTCTTGGGCAGGCCGACGACGGTCAGCGTGTAGCCGTGGCTGCTCAAATAGGCGGCGAGGTCGGAGGCCGTCCCGTTGGTGTCGTCGCCGCCGATGGTATGCAGCACGCCGACCCCGTCGCGCCGCAGCTGCTCCGCGGCGACCTGAAGCGGGTCCTCGCCCGGCTCGACCAGCCCGCGCTTCACGCAATCCTCGACATTGGTCAGGCGCACCCGGCTGTTGCCGATCGGGCTGCCACCGAAAGCGTGCAGCCGGCTCGCGGTCGCGCGCACCTTGTCGGTCACCTCGACCGACTTGCCCGTGAGCAGCCCCGCATAGCCGTTCAGATAAGCAATGATGTGGATGTCCGGCGCGACCGCGGTGTAACGCTCGATCAGCCCGCCGACGGCGGCCGACAGGCACGGTGCAAGCCCGCCCGCGGTGAGCATCGCGACTTTGGTGACGGTCATGGCCGCCACTCATGCCTTTTCGGAAGCGGAACGGCCAGTCCGGTCGCGTCCTCAACTTGCATTCGCGCGCCCAATCGCGTGAAGCGTCCGGCCATGGCCTCCCTACCCTCGTCGCGCCACGCGCGGCTCGCCGACTATAGCGCCGACTACCGGATGCTGATCCTCGCCGCGATGGCGACCGTCGCCGGAACTGGCGGAGCCTTCGCCGCCTGGGCGCTCCTGAAGCTGATCGCGATTGCAACCAACATCTTCTGGTACGGCAGCTTCTCGTTCGCGAACGCGACAATTGCCGACCGCGGGTGGCTGCTGGTGCTGCTGATCCCGGTCATCGGCGGCCTGATCGTCGGGCTGATGGCCCGCTTCGGCTCGGACAAGATCCGCGGCCACGGCATCCCCGAGGCGATCGAGACCATCCTGTTCGGCGAAAGCCGGCTGTCGCTGAAGGTCGCGCTGTTAAAGCCCTTGTCCTCGGCCGTGTCGATCGGCAGCGGCGGCCCGTTCGGCGCGGAAGGCCCAATCATCATGACCGGCGGCGCGATCGGCTCGCTCTTCGCCCAGTTGTTCGATTTGAGCGCCGCGGAGCGGAAGACCTTGCTCGTCGCTGGCGCTTGCGCCGGGATGACCGGCATATTCGGCACGCCGTTCGCGGCGATCATGCTCGCGGTCGAGCTGCTGCTGTTCGAATGGAAACCGCGAAGCTTTGTCCCGGTGGTGACCGCCGTCCTGGTCGCGCTGGCCTGGCGACCGCTGCTGGTCGGATCGGGTCCTCTGTTCCCCTTCGCCGCGCCGACGCCCGCCGGGGTCGAACCGGTCGCCATCTCGGCCGCGCTCGGTCTCGCGACGGGGCTGCTCGCCGCCGCCTTGTCGTTTCTGCTCTACCGGATCGAGGACGGCTTCCACGCGCTGCCGATCCACTGGATGTGGTGGCCGGCGATCGGCGCGATCGTGGTTGGCGTCGGCGGTCTGTTCGACCTTCGCGTCCTCGGCGCGGGCTATGGGAGCATCCAGGACGTGCTGAACGGCAGCCTCGCCGTCAGGGCCGTTGTCCTCCTCCTGGTCGTCAAGGCGATCGTGTGGCTGGTCGCCCTCGGCTCGGGAACTTCGGGCGGCATCCTCGCGCCGCTGCTGATCCTCGGCGGCTGCGCGGGCTTCCTGATCGGCCAAGTGCTTCCCGGCGACCCCGGATTCTGGGCGATGATCGGCATGGCGGGCATCATGAGCGGCGTGATGCGGGCGCCGATGACCGGAGCCCTGTTCGCCGCCGAGCTTACCAACCACTTGTCCGCCCTGCCGGAAACGATCGCCGCGGGCGCCGCCGCCTACGCCGTCAGCGTCCTCATCATGAAGCGCTCGATCCTCACCGAGAAGATCGCGCGGCGCGGCCGGCACATCCTTCGTGAATATACCGTCGACGCGCTGGAGTTCCTTCAGGCCGGCCAGCTGATGACCCGCGATCCGCAGACGCTTCCAGGCGAGATGGCGGTGGACGATGCGGTGCGCTTCTTCTCCGCCGAAGCGCAGCACCGTTCCTATCCTGTCGTCGACCAGCGGGGCGCACTGCTGGGGCTCGTTTCGCGCACCGACGCCCTGCAATGGAAGGTGACGGAGCAACGCGAGGGCAAGCTCGCGGATGCGCTGTCCGACGCGTCAACCAAGTTCGGCTATCCCGAGACGCCGTGCGGCGAGGTCGCGGACATGATGATCGACTCGGGCGTGGGCCGAATCCCGATCATCAACCACCACGACCGGCGCGTCATCGGCATCATCTCGCGGCAGGACCTGCTCAAGGTCCGGTCACGGCAGAAAAGCGGCGAGCAGCGCTAGCGGCAACCGTTGCGTGAGCGGAGCCGACTTCCGCTCAGCCTGGAACGCTACACGCCCCAAACCTTAGTCGTTGCCGAGATGCTCGAGGCCGCGCTGCCCGCCCTTGGCCGACGGATTGGCGGCGATCGTCTTGGGCTTCTCCTTCTTCGGCTTGCGCGCTTCCTTGTTCTTTCGCATCTGACCCTTGGCCATCGCCCATCTCCTTCAAGCTGATTTCGCTGTTCTACAGTAACTTGCGCGACCTTTGCGACTCTTCGAGCTGGTCAGCGCCCCAGCATTTGCGCAAGCGTCCTGCGCAGCCGTGCCTTGGACTCATCGCTCAAGGTCCCGCGGATGCCGCGCTTGCCCTCAGGCACGTGGGCGTTGGGATTGCCGTCGGCGTGGAACACGAAATGGTCGAACATCGCCTGCCAGGCCGCGCGCTGCTCCTGCGGCAGGCTCTCGAACGACAATAAAGCGTGGATGAAAACGTCCATCGGCGCGAGACCGGGCTGCGGCGCTGGTGCTTCATCCCACCAGTAATTGACGAGGATGCTGAGCGGGTCGAGCGACCGGACGTGGTGCCACCACATGTGGGGCAGGTAGATCGCATCGCCAGGATCGAGCTCGGCGGTCATGGCGTGGCCCATCGCTTGCGCGGCGCGCGGAAAGCGTTCGAGGTCGGGCGCGTCGGGATCGACCAGGCTTGCCGGCGTGCCTGCCGGGGTGAACTCGAAGGGCCCAATGTAAAGGTTCGCGACCTCGTCCGGCGGGAAGAGCGTGAACCGCCGCCGCCCCGCGACGACGACAGCAAGATTGCTGAACATGTCATGGTGGGTCGCCGTCACGACGCGATTGCCGATCCAGATGCGGTGCTGGACCAGCCGCGGTGCAAGCCCGTCGATCAGCGCCAGCCGGTTCTTGTCGGCGAAGCCCGGAAGGCACTCGGCGACCGGAACCGCCTGCGCGGCGACCGTCTCGCCACTCGCGCTTTGGAGCCGGTCGAGCACCTCGCTGACCGTGGCGGGCTGCTTGGCGAACGTCAGCCCGTCCATCTCGCCGGTGTAGAACAGCCGCCCTTCATGCTCCGCTGCGGCAAGGCTCATGTCGGTGCTGGCGCCGCTGTCGAAACGCTTGAGGTAGGCTGCTTTGTCGTTCGCGCCGACGATCGGCCAGCCGGCGGCAAGGCCGCGCAGCACCACCGGCCGCTTCAGGCTGACGAGTTCGGCGGCGGTCAGACGCCCGGCATCGCCGGCAAAGTCTTCGATGGCCTGGATCGCCCCCTCCCTTTGCTCGGCCGCTTACATAGCGGCGGCGGCCCGACGAAGCGAATGACCGATCGCCCGCCTGTCGAACGCTCTTGACGGTGCGTGGAAATTGCCATCGAACATTCAGGAAATTGGGCCTAAGGTATTGGTTCGTTTTGAGAAGGATGAGTCCTGTGCTGCGTCGCGGTCCGCTTCTCGCTTTGGCATTGGTCCTCGGTGCGGGTCCGGCCGCGGCTGCCGACGAGGAGCCGCCCGTGATTGGCAGGTACCGCGCGGCGCCGGTCACCAAGCCCAACGTTGCGCCGCTGCCACCGGCCGAATTCGATAACTCGCTCGCCGTCGGCGGCAACGACATCAAGGCGCGTGAGGTCGACACTCGCCTGAACGTCGATGTTCACGTCAACGGCCGCGGGCCGTACCGCTTCGTGGTCGACAGCGGCGCCGACACCTCGGTCGTCGGCCAGCGCATCGCCCGCGACCTCGAGCTTCCGCTCGGCACCCCGGTGATTCTCAACGGCGTCACGGCGCGCAACGTCGTCGACAGCGTGAAGATCGCCGAGCTCAAGATCGGGACGAGCCGAATTCCCAATCTCGAACTTCCGGCGCTGCGCGAGAGCGATGTCGGAAGCGATGGCCTGATTGGGATCGACGCCTTGAATCAGCAGCGGCTGATGCTCGACTTCGAGGCCCACAAGGTGCGGGTCGAGGATGCCCGAACCCCGGTCCACATTAACCCGGGCGATATCGTCGTCACCGCGAAGAGGGTCCAGGGCCAGCTGATCCTGACCCACGTCAAGGCCGGCAGCGTCTCGCTCGACGCCGTCATCGACACCGGCTCGGAAGTCACGATCGGCAACAGCGCGCTGCGCGAGAAGCTCATCGGCCGTCACAATGTGAAGTTCTGGAATGCGGAAGTGACCGGCGTGACCGGAGTCACCATCCCGATCCAGATGACGACCATTGCCCGGCTTCAGCTTGGACCGGTGACGCTCGAGGATGTGCCGATCGCCTTTGCCGACGTACCGCCGTTCGAGATGTTCGGCCTTTCGGACCAGCCGGCGCTGCTACTCGGCACCGACCTGCTCGAGAAGTTCCGCCGGGTGTCGCTCGACTTTCGCGCCCGCAAGGTCCGCTTCCAGCTGCGCCAGTGCAAGGAGCAGGGGGTGATCATCCACACCGGCTCGGACACGATCAACATCACGCGACTCTATTCGACCAACGGCAGCGCGGAAGTCTGTCAGAGATAATATCCTTTCAGCGTCGCTAACGGCGGTTCCACAACCATTTGTTCACCACTCGGGCGCCAAAATGGAGCCAGGGTAAGGACAAGAGCATGGCTCAAGCACAGAAGCGACAGCAGCAGCCGGACCGCCGCCGCGTCGAGCGCATTGCGCTTCGACTGACGGCGACGATGCGCGACGGCACCCGCAGCCGGGTCAAGGTGCGGGTGATCGACATGAGCGCACGCGGCTGCCGCATCGAGTGCACGACCCAGGTCGACGACGACAGCTGGATCTGGCTCAGCATCGCCGGCCTGGAGACGCAGTTTTGCCGCGTCGTCTGGCATTGCCAAGAGTTCGTGGGCCTCGAGTTTGAAAAGCCGCTGTCGGATGCGGTGTTCGAGCGGCTGCTCGCGGATCAGCAGGCGCTGCCCGAGGCCGCGATCAAGGATTTGCGCAGCATCGCCAGCCGCACGCACTGGCTTGCGCGCAAGGCCGAAGATTCGGACATCGCGATCCTCGCCGAGCTTAGCCGCCGTTGCGCCGTTGACGCCGTGGTCGAGGGCCTGAAGCGCGGCGAAAGCGCCAAGTCGTCCCGCAAGGACGGCTGAACTCTCAAAATTTGCTGAGTTGAGAGAGAGGCCGCTGCTCAGGCGGCCTTTTTCTCTCCATTGAGCACGCCGGCGATCCCGCCCGCTGCCTCGATCTCCTGCGCCAGGCCGCCGCGCGGCAACTCCTGGTCGAACGCCCAGGCGAGCACCGCCTCGAGCTGCTTGATCGTGGCGTCGTCGCACATTCCGGCGAACGCCAGTTTGACTACCGGCTTCATCGGCGAGCGCAGCTGGATCTTGAGGCCCTGCGCCTCGACCAGCCGGAGATAGTCCTCGGGCGCCTCTTCGGCGTCGAGCGCGAAGTCGTAGGCTGCGCTGAGCCCCTCGTAGAGCGCGCTATTGGCGCGCAGCTTGGCTTGGCGCGCCTCGTCGGCCATCGCCCTCACCTGGGTAAGTTTGTCCTGCAACGGTCCCTCCGTTTCGCCACTGGGTTGTTCCGCCCGCTCGGCCGCCGGTTCGACGACGACTGGCTCTTCGATCTCGGCCTCGGGCTCCGGTTCGGGTTTGCGTTCGGGTTCGATCGGCGCCTCAATGACGGGTTCGTCGATTTCGGGCTCATCGGCCGCCGGTTCGTCTTCGGCTGGCTCGAGATCAATCGCCGCGTCTTCGACCGCTTCGTCTTCGACTGGTTCGAGATCGATCGCCGCTTCTTCGACCGGTTCGTCCGCCTCGGCAGCCGGCTCCGGCAGCACTGGCTCGACCTTGACCGACTGGGCGTGGAAGCCGGTTAGACCGGCAAGGCTGTCGAAGAGCTTGGAGAAGCCCGGCGCCGCCTTGGCCGGAGCCTTTTCCGGCTTGGCCGCGACGGGTTCGGGTTGCTCGACCTCTTGCTCGGGCTCCTCGATCACCGCCTCGACAGGTTCTTCGATAATTTCTTCGGTCGGGTCCTCGACGATCTCTTCGACGGGCTCTTCGACTGGTTCCTCGACGGGTTCCTCGACCTCTGCGACCGCTTCTTCCGGTTGCTCGGCCGCTTCTGGATCCGGATCGGCCTTCGCGGGCTTCGCCGCGGGCTTGGCCGCCTTGGTCGAATCGCCCTCGAGGCTGACCAGCGCATAGACATAGTCGACCCAGGCTCCGCCCGCGCTCAGCGGAAGCAGCGTGACCCAGCAACGGGTCGAGCCCGAATCATCCGAAAACTCGTCCTCGAACGCGAGGAAGTCGCGCGAGATGGCGACGATCGGCAGCTTCTTCGCGATGCAGGCCAGGATCGACGGGCTCGCTGCGTCCATGATTCGCTCGGGCCAGTCATGCCCGCCGCGGAGCGCCTCGCCGAGATGGCGGATTTCCGCGTCATGCCCCCCGCTGATCAGCTCCAGCAGCGCGCTGTTCGGCCCGGCGTCCGAGAGTTCCAGCGGATCGAGGTCGTGCAGCGGCGGGAATTCCTTGTCGCCGCGAATCGACAGCCAGTAGTTGAGCACGCTGGCATGCTTGCGGCGTTCGGCCGCCTTGATCGTCTTGAATGCGCCAAGCAGCGCCTCCGCCGACGCTTGCTCGCCTGACTGCATCCCCGAAGAGGGCGCCCCCATTTGTACGACTCCGCTTGCTTAGTCGCTGCTGCTTGTGCGCGCCGGGTGCTTAGAAAGGGTTAAGACGGCGCTTGCCGAATTGCGAAAACCGCCGCTGGTTGCCCAGGCGGCGGCTTCCGTCCTTCCTGCCGGTTGTCTCCGACTAGGCGAGCTCTCGCTCGTCCTGGTCCGTCATCGCATCGGGCAGGCCCGCATCGGGATCGACCGGCTCGGCGATGCCCGCGGCGACGTCGCGCTCGCGCTTGTCGAAGAAGGCGGCGCGCCGCAGGCGTGCTTTCAGCGATACCGACGGGTTGTTGGCGCTGGGTCCGCGATACGCGCGCTCGACCCAGGATTCGCCGGGCAGGCGATCGTCGTCCGAGCCGCGCTCTGCCTGGTGCTCCGACGCGCGGTTGCCCCAGGCGAAGGCCGACGGGGGGACGATCGGCGGCTGCTCGTCGTGGATCCGGTCATGACTCGGCTCGGCCATCGCGGGCGCTGGAGCGACCTGTTCGTCCTCGACCGTCTCCGGCGCATCGCTCCATTCGCCGTGCCACGAGTCCTCGCGTCGCCGGCGCATGATCGAATAGGCGATCCCGCCTAGCGCAATCAGTAGGAGTGCTGCGCCACCAATCTCGAGCATTGCATTCGTGGAATCCGACGGCGTCGCGGCCGGTTGCTTTGCCGGTTTCGCGGTCATGTCGACCACTGGTGTAACCGCCGACTGGGAGTTTGCAGTCTGCGCAGGCGCAGGCGGGGCTGCTAGCGCTTCAGCCGCCGGAGGTGCCGCCTCGCGCGTCACCGTGGTTCGGGTCGTCGTCCTGGTCGTCGACGCCGGTTTTGCCGGGGCCGCATGGGCAGTTCGAACGGTGCGCGTCTTCGTCGTCCTGGTCGTCGTTGCGGGGGCCGTCGCCGAACTGTCGGTCGTCGAGGAGGTCGTGGTGGTCGTCGTCGTATCAGAAGTGGTTGGAGTTGCTTCCGTCACTGGAGGGGTCGTCGGCTGCGTCGTCGTTGTCGACGTCGAGGACGGCACCTCCTGGGCCAACAAAGGGGTTGAGGAAAGCGCCAGGGCCGCGGCAATCGCGGGGAGGGCGCAGGTTCGAGCATAACGTGTGGTTGTGGTCATAATCGGAGACAACCGAAGGCTTTGCCCTCAGTGGCACGATTATCGCCCGGCGGAGCCTCGAGCCAGATGAACGGCCCGCCTGGACGAAGAAGGACGCCTGGATGCCCGGGCGCCCTTCGGCCACTCACGCTTGTTCTCGCGTTTACTTGGTCTTGTTTTCGGTCGTGCCCGACGCTGAGTTCTTGATC
>Ga0308176_10002985_pt1 | contig 10712 bp, 10 predicted proteins | sample PhyCR2_3_FD_203890 | JGI IMG/M metagenome (GOLD analysis project Ga0308176, IMG submission 203890) | Soil microbial communities from UC Gill Tract Community Farm, Albany, California, United States - DLSLS.C.R2 | ecosystem: Environmental > Terrestrial > Soil > Agricultural land | place: USA... | reverse complement strand
CTTCTCCCCCTCCGGGGAGCGGGCGACGTTCTACGCCTGCGAATTGGCGCGCGTGCTGCCCCTCCGGCTCCACCTGCTGCACGTGGTCCCCCGCAAGGGCTCCTGGGTGGAGACCGGCTCGTTCCTGGCCGGCACCCAGATCCTGGAAGACAGATCCGTCACCGAGGCCCGCCGGCAACTGGCGGCCGCGGTGCCCCAGGAGCTCGAGAACCGGGTGACCGTGCACGTGGAGATCGGGGATCCGGCCGAGAAGATCGCCGAGACGGCGGTCCGCCTCGGCGTCTCCTGCGTCATCATGGGGGCCCACGCCCGGACCCTCCTGCGCCGCTTCCTCACCCGCGACACCTCCCTGGCGCTGCTGCACAAGATGGAGTGCCCGGTGTGGTTCGTGCCGGAGACGGTGGCGGCGTAAAAGAAAAGGGACTCCAGGGACACGAAAACCCTTTTCTTGATTCTTTGTCTCTGGAGTCCCTGGAGTCCCTGCTGTCCCTTTTGGGCCGCCTCAGCCGCTACAATCCCGCCCGATGTCCTCCGCCCCCCTCCCCACCGTCATCCTCGGCGCCGGGGCCGCTGGGCTCATGGCGGCGATCTTCGCGGCGGGGCCCCCGGGAAATCGCCAGCGGGTCCTGCTCCTCGAACGCACCCGCGACGGCGGCCGGAAGATCCTGGTGAGCGGCGGCGGGCGGTGCAACGTCCTCCCCTCGGAGGTCGATCCCTCGCGCTTCGTCACTGATTCCTCCCCCAACACGCTGCGCAAGATCCTCAGCTCCTGGCCGCTGCCCGAGCAGCGCCGGTTCTTCGAGGAGGAGGCGGGAATCCCGCTCGCCCTGGAGCCTGAGACCGGCAAGCTGTTCCCCGTCTCCAACAGCTCCCGCGAGGTGCGCGACAAGCTGATGGCCCTCGCCCAGCGGCGCGGCACCGAGATCCGCTTCGAGGCCCTGGCCCAGGATCTCGCGCCTCCCCGGGACGGCCGGCCCTGGACCGTAATTCTTTCGAATGGCGAAGCCATCCCCGCCGCCGCCGTGATCGTGGCCACCGGCGGCCTCTCCCTGCCGGGCACGGGGAGCGACGGCACCGGCTTCGAGATCGTCCGCCGGCTGGGGCACACTGTCCATCCCACCTATCCCGCCCTGACGCCGCTGACGCTCGATCCCCCGCGCTATGCGCCCCTCGCCGGGATCTCGCGCGCGGTGACCCTCAGCGCACCGGGTCCCAAGCGCACCTTCACCGCGCACGGCGGCTTCCTGTTCACCCATCGCGGCTACAGCGGCCCGGCGGTGCTCGATCTGTCTCATTTGGCGGTGCGCTCGCGGCTGGCCGGCGGGCCTTTGCAACCTTTTTTCGTGCAATGGACGGAGATGGATTCCGAAGCCTGGGACCGCCTTCTGCGCGAGGCCACAGGGACCGTGATCAGTCTCCTGCGGCGGCACCTGCCGGACCGTCTCGCCGAGGCGCTGCTCGCGGACGCCGGCTTGGACGGCGCCCGCGGCCTCGCCCAGCTCCGCCGCGAGGAGCGCCGCCGGCTGGTGGAGGCGCTCGCCCATCACCCCCTGCCGTGGACGGGCGACGAGGGGTACCGCAAGGCCGAGGTCACCGGCGGCGGCGTGGCGCTCTCGGAAATCGATCCCCGCACCCTGGAGAGCCGTCTCCATCCCGGCCTCTTCCTCTGCGGCGAGATCCTCGACGCCTTCGGCCCCATCGGCGGCTACAACTTCCTCTGGGCCTGGGCGACCGGCCGGGCGGCGGGGCTGGGAGCGGTCGGCAGGAACGCGAGCTGACCCACGTCCCGTTTTCCTGTAGTCTTCCCCTCACAACACCGCTCTTCCGGAGGATAGGAAATGCAGGACCCCCTGAGCTCCCTGCCGCTGGTCCACGGCATCGACGTCTCCAAGTCCCAGGGCATGGTGAGCTGGCCCGCCGTGAAAGGCGCCGGCTACGCCTTCGCCTATATCAAGGCCACGGACGGCGAAACGTACGTCGATCCCACGTTCCCTCAGAACTGGACGGGCGCGGCCGCCGCGGGCCTCCTGCGCGGGGCCTATCACTTTTTCCGCGCCGAGGACTCCCCGCAGGCCCAGGCCGAATTCTTCTGGCAGACCGTGGGCGGGAACGGCGATCTGCCGCTGGTGATCGACGTCGAGGAGAGCATGAGTCAGACCACGGCCACCCTGATCTCGAACCTTACACAGCTTCTCGAGCTGCTCCAGCAGCTCTCCGGAAAAAGGCCGATGATCTATACCGATCCCGGATTCTGGAACGGATTGGGAGCCGACAACTTCGGCGACTATCCCCTCTGGGTCGCCGACTATCCGTCCGCCGGGGTCTACACCCCCACGCTCCCCGCGGGCTGGACGGGTTGGGATTTCTGGCAGTACTACGGCGGCCCGCCCTCGGGCGCCACCGACTACGTGCAGGTCCCTGGGATCACGACGCCGGTGGACCTCGACGTCTTCAACGGCTCGGCGGACGCGCTGGCGCAGTGGGTGAGGACGGGGACCTGAGCCGGGGTGGCTCGTCCTGAAGGGAAACACCGGGTATGCGAGCACCTGATTGTCGCTTTGTCCCGCTTCTGATTTTGCTCGCACCTTTACTTTCGTATGGCTTGTGCGACTGGTGAAGGGCAGATGCCTGGAGCACCGCAGTCGCTCAGGGGAACAAAACGAGAGGAGGTGAAAGCGAATGAGAAGGCTCATGATCAGGGAAGTTGAGACGGTGAAGACGACCGCGGCCGCTTATTGCTGTGGTTGTCCTGGTTTTCCCCCTTGTCTCGACCCGGATGACCCCACCTCTTGCCCGGTCATCTCCTAGCAGTCGATTTGTGTGCCGCCGTCGCTCCATGCGGCGGCACGCCGTTCTTTGCGTCCGCTCAGGAGACCTCTTGCGAGAGAAGGGTTATGACATCGATTCCATCGTTCGCAGAAGATAGCCGTGTCGAGATCGTTCCCTTCAGCCGTCAGGACGAGGGCGAGCAGGTGGTCGTCGGGCGGACCGACGTCGGCACCTTCCTTGCCCTGCCGCGGGAAGCCGTCGAGGTCCTGGACGATCTGGCCGCGGGGTGCACCGTAGGAGAAGCCCGTGACCTCTACCACCAGCGCCACGGCGAGATCCCGGACCTGGAAGATTTCCTCGGGCTGATGCAGGAAAAGGGTTTTGTGGCCGTGGCTGGGAACCTTGTCGCTGTCGCCCCAACCGCTGCCGCTTCTCGCAAGTACCACTTCGAGAACCTGCCCGAATGGCTCCCCCGCCTCTTCTTCGGCAGACCCGCTCTCTGCGTTTATGGGCTGTTGATCGCCCTCGGCACCGGGATCGTCCTGCGGCGGCCGGACCTCGTTCCCGGGCGCGGTGCGCTCTATTTCCAGCGCTTCCACACCCTGAAGATCCTGGCGGTGGTCGGTCTGAGCTGCGTCACCCTGTTCCTCCATGAGATGTCCCACCTGCTGGCGGCCCGCGCCGTCGGGGTCAAGTCACGCCTGGGGATCGGGCACCGTCTGTGGATCCTGGTCGCCGAGACCGACTTGACCGACCTCTGGTCGGTGCCGAGGAACAAGCGGTACCTGCCGATCCTGGCCGGTCCGCTCACCGATCTGGTGACTGCGTCGCTCCTCCTGTGCACCCTCGATGCCGCGGACCGCGGATGGATCCACCTTCCGCCGCTCGCCCGCGAGATGACCCGGGCGGTGTTCTTCTCCTACGTGCTCCAGCTCTCCTGGCAGCTCTTCTTCTTCGTCCGTACGGACCTCTACTTCGCCGTCGCGACCTTCTTCAACTGCAAGAACCTGCTGGGAGACACCGAGCAGTTCCTGAAGAACCAACTGGCGCGGGCGCTCCCGTCGGTGCGGCCGGTGGACCAGAGCCACATCCCCGCGGCGGAGCGCCGGGTGATCCGGGCCTACTCGGCGGTCTGGCTGTTGGGGCGGGGGGTCGCCTTCTTCCTGCTGTTCACGGTGACTCTCCCCTTGACGGTCGCCTACCTCGAGAAAATCGGCGGCACCCTGCGTCACGGCTTCGGCGAGGACGGCCTCGCCTATCTCGACGCCCTGATGATGACAGTCCTCTCCATGACTCTCTTCGGAGTGGGGATGGGACTCTGGATAAGGAGCTTGATCCGGCAATGGAAACCGCGAGCCTTGGCGTAGACCCGTCATCTCAGACGCCCCTCTGGACATCCCTCTGGATCAAGGACCCCCGGGGGGCCGGGGCGGTCCGCGTCCTCGAAGCCACGGCGGGGGCGAGCCGCAGGCGCCGGCTGGAGGAGGCCGCGGTGGCGGCACGGCAGGAGGGCGCCCGCGTCTTCCTGCTCGACGTCAGCTTCGCGGACGGCGGTCCGTGGGCGGGGCTGCGCGACCTCTTCGGCGAGCTCCTACCCGAGATCCGGGCGATCCGTCCCGACCTCCTGGCCCTGCATGGGGCGGAGTTGTGCTATGTCCTGCCTGCCCTCAAGAGCGCGCTCGACCGCCCGCAGACCCTGACCGACCTCGCGCCGCCGGAGGAGAAGGTGCGCAACTATCCGGCAGACCGGGCTTATCGGGTAGTGCACGGCCTGGTCGGCCTGCTCGCCGAGCTCAAGGGGAGCCTTGAAGCCGAGCGGAGCTGGTTGATCATCGGTGACGATTTCGACGACGTCAGCCACATCGGCCGGCGTTTCTTCCAAGAGCTCCTGCGCCGCAAGGGAAAAGCGATGCGGACGAGCCTCCTGCTGGCTGTGGCCCCCGGGACGGCGGTTGAAACGTCTTGGTTCCCCAACGGGCTGGAGAAGACCCTCCTCGACCTTCCAGGCGACGAGGAGGAGGTGGACCGCGGGACCCTGCGTGCCCGCGCCCTCGAGCTCGAGGCCCTGGTGGACCAGGATGTCGACTTAACCGAAGCCCACATCGCTGAGATCCTCCGCTGTTTTCGCCTCGCTGGCGAGCCACAGAAGGTCTTCCGGTGGCAGTGCCGGGCTCTGGAGGTCTATAACTCGCTCGGTTTCTATGAAGACGCTCTGGAATATGGGCGCGAAGCCTGGCGGCTCTGCGGCGAGTACCGTGTCGAGCGCCAGGACTTGCGGTGGGCCCTCTTCGTGAAGCTCTTCATGTCGACCGTGGGGTTGCAACGCGGCGTCGAGGCCGAGCGGCTTGTCGAGAGCAGCGGCATCCTGGAAGAGCCCATGTCCTTGGCGCGACGGGCGCAGCTCCTCTACCTGGTCTCGATGCTCTACACCCGCTATCTGCCGGAGCGTGACTTGGTGAAGGGGGAGGAATATCTCGAGCGGGCCCTTGCCGATCTCGAGCAGGCCCGCCCCGAAATGCCGGAAGAGGAGTATCACTTTTATCGGGTGTTCAATCGCAACGGCCTTGCCCTCGTGCGCCATCTCCAGGGGCGCTACCAGGAGGCGATCGACCTCTGCCGGGAGGGGTTCGAGCGGCTCGAGCGTCACCTCCAAGGAGAGACGCACAAGCTCCATCGCTCCGTGCTCCTCTATAACATCGCCCAAGTCTACGGGGTCATCGGCTCGCTGGCGGACTCGGTCGCCTACTATTCGGCCGCCATCGAGATGGACCCGGCCTATTCTGAGTATTACAACGACCGCGGCTCTCTGTATCTCAAAATGGGCTGGCTGGCCGAGGCGAAGGCCGACTACCTGCGGGCCATCGATCTGAGCCCCCCGTACCCGGAGGTCTGGACGAATCTGGGGCAATGCCACCGGCTGACGGAGGAGTGGGGTGAGGCGTTGCGCGCCTACTCCGTTGCGATCGATCTACAGCCGCAGAGCCCGGTCGCCCTGTTCGGTCGCGGACAGGTGCTGGAGGCCCTCGGCCGCGAGGCGGAGGCGCTGACGGACTACGACCGGGCCCTCGAGGTGCGGCCGGATCGCTGGGACACCCTGGGCTGCCGCGCGGTGCTCCTCTACCAGAAGGGCGAGTTGGAGCGCTCGCTCACCGACCTCGACCGCGCGGTCGAGCTCGCGCCCGACAAGATCGAGTTGCGTTTCAACCGATCCGTGGTGTTGGCCGATCTCGACCGGGCCGGCGATGCGCTCGCGGACCTGGACACCTGCTTGCGATTGGCCACGACGGCGGAGGAGCGCGCCGACTTCGAGAGCCGCGTCACCGAGTTACGGACCCGGGTGGCGTAGGCGACCGCCGGGGGTCCGAATCCAACGAACGACGCCGACGCATACGAACAAGTGTCAGCCGGACCAGATGACGGCCAATACTGTGTCGGCCGCGTTCAGGGAAGTACCTCCCGAGTCGAGTCACCGCGGGGACGGAGCGCCAGGCGTCCCGGAGCGGACCGGAATCGGTATGGCCTCAGCCGCGCTGGACCTGCCCACCAGAGCCGTGTAGAGCGCCCTATAGCACCAGTGCTTCAGATAGCCGAGAGGCGAAAATTTGTTACCCGGCTGCCAATTTTGGTCAGTCAGATCGTCCGTCCTAAAGCTCATGAATCGCCTCCTTCCCCGGGCGCGCGCCGTTCTCGCCTCCGTCCTTCTTTACTTCTGGGGTTGACGAACGAGAGGGGTTGCAAGGTGGGGGCCAAGCTGGAGCGGGCGGGCATACGCTGTTCCGCCGTGGCGCTGTGGCCGCTTGACAGACATACGGCAAAGCCGTAGAGTCTTTCTTGTGTACACCGTCGTCGAAACGCCTCTCTTCCAGCGGCTCGCCGACACCTACTGGACTGAGGAGGAGCGTAGCTCGTTCGTATCTTTCATCGCAGCCCACCCGGAGGCCGGGGACGTGGTCCCGGGCTCTGGTGGCGTACGCAAGGTGCGCTGGAGCGTGGCTGGACGTGGCAAGCGAGGCGGTGTGCGCGTCATCTACTTCAACCGGCTCTCTGCTGGCGAAGTCTGGCTCCTCGTTCTGTACGCAAAGTCCGAGGCCGAGAATATTCCCGCTCACGTCCTGCGCCAGATCAAGGAGGAAATTGAGCATGGCTAAGGGTATCCAGAAACTTCAGCTTGCCAAGTCCGGCGAAGAGCTCGGGGAGCAGCTCTTGCAATCGGTTCGCGAAATGAAGGCCGGATTGCGCGGCCGCGTGCATACGCCCGAAGTGTCCAGCCTCGTCGAGGCCCGCCTGATCTCGGGACTTTCGCAAACGTCGTTCGCCGCGCTGCTGGGAGTGTCCGTTCGCACGCTGCAGGACTGGGAGCAAGGAAGGCGGGAGCCGTCGGGAGCAGCGAAAACACTCATCAAGGTCGCCAGACTTCATCCTGAGATCCTGCAGGAGCTGGCCTCGTAGACACGCTGAATGTCCTTGGGAGCCGGCGAGGACGCCGGCGGTCCCAGGGAAGGACCGGAGCGGGTAGGAGTCGCCCATGGTAAGATCCCCCGCCCGCTCCAGGGAAGGCCGCGGGCCCGGCCCGTGTTATCCCAATGGACCTCCCGGCCCGGCCCCTTCAGATACTCGCCCGGCCGAGCGCGGAGCGCACAATCCATGGACACGACGAACGATCCGGTTTCCCAGCGGCGAACCTTCGCCATCATCTCGCACCCCGACGCGGGCAAGACCACGCTCACGGAGAAGCTGCTGCTGTTCGGTGGCGCTATCCAGATGGCCGGCGCCGTCAAGGCGCGCGGCGAGGCCCGGCGCGCCCGCTCCGACTGGATGAAGGTCGAGCAGGAGCGCGGCATCTCCGTGACCTCCTCGGTGATGACCTTCGAGTACGGCGGCTGCACCTTCAACCTGCTCGACACCCCCGGCCACGAGGACTTCAGCGAGGACACCTACCGCACCCTCACCGCCGTCGACTCGGCCGTGATGGTGATCGACGCCGCCAAGGGGATCGAGGCGCAGACCCGCAAGCTGTTCGAGGTCTGCCGGCTGCGCAACGTCCCCATCGTCACCTTCATCAACAAGCTCGACCGCGAGGGGCGCGATCCCTTCGATCTGATGAGCGAGATCGAGCAGGACCTCCAGCTCCACGTCACCCCCGCCGCCTGGCCGATCGGCATGGGGCAGGATTTCCTCGGCGCCTACGATCTCCGCCACGAGCGCCTGGTGCTGATGGACCGCTCGCGCCGTGACGTGGTCCGCGAGGGGGAGGTGGTCGAGGGGCTGGACGATCCCAAGCTCGTCAGGCTGCTTCCGGGCTATGCCGTGGAGCGGCTGCGGGAGGGGGTCGAGATGGCGCGCGGCCTCTGCCCGCCGCTCGACCTCGACTCCTACCGCGAGGGGCATCTGACGCCGGTCTTCTTCGGCAGCGCGGTCAATAATTTCGGCGTCCGCGAGCTGCTCCAGGGGCTGGTGGAGCTGGCGCCGCCGCCGCGCCCGGCGGCCACCGAGACGCGGCTCGTCGATCCGCACGAGGAGAAGGTCACCGGCTTCGTGTTCAAGATCCAGGCGAACATGGACCCCAAGCACCGGGACCGCATCGCCTTCGTGCGCCTGGTCTCCGGCCGCTTCGAGCGCGGCATGAAGCTGCTCCACGTGCGCTCGGGCAAGACGATGTCGATCCACAATCCCGTGCTCTTCCTGGCCCGCGACCGCGAGCTGGCGGAGGAGGCCTGGGCGGGGGACATCCTGGGCATCCCGAACCACGGCAACCTGCGGATCGGCGACGCGCTGACCGAGGGGGAGGAGCTGCGTTTCACCGGCATCCCGAGCTTCGCGCCCGAGCTGCTGAAGAAGGTCCGCGCCGAGGACCCGATGCGCTCCAAGCACCTGGGGCGCGCCCTGCTCCAGCTCGCCGAGGAGGGGGCCGCGCAGGTCTTCCGCCCCACCTTCGGCAACGAGTGGATCGTCGGCGTGGCCGGCGCCCTGCAGTTCGACGTGCTGGCGGACCGCATCCGCACGGAGTACAACATCCCGGTCCATTTCGAGGGGACGACCCTGTTCACCGCGCGCTGGATCGACACCGAGGACCACCAGCTCCTCAAGCGCTTCACCAACGCCAACCACGCCGCCATGGCCGAGGACCACAACGGCTCCCCCGTCTTCCTGGCAAGAAACGCCTGGCACCTGAAGACGACCGGCGAGGAGTGGCCGAACCTGAAGTTTCTGAAGACGAAGGAGCAGGTGCAGTAGGGGCGGCCCGGCCGGCCGGCGCCCTCCCAAAACCCCTCATCACCCCGGCCCTCTTCTCCCATCGCCCTCCCACCAACCGGGAGAAGAGGGAGGGGGATCGCTCTGCAAGAGCGGGCTTTGCTCAGCCTGGGGTTTCAACCCCAGGCGGCAGTAGGGCCTATAACCGCTTCCGGAAGTGCTCCCGCCACCCCTCCGCCAGCGCCTCGACCCGCACCGCCCGCCGCAGCAGCTCCGGATCGCTCTGCCCCTTCCGCTCCAGATACAGGCGGATGACGTCCACCACCGTGACGCGGTTCTCGTCCTCGTGAACGCGCTCCATGGCGTCGCCGGCGCCGATCTCCCCCTCCCGGACGATCCCGAAGTAGATCCCCGGACGCTCGCTGGCCAGGAAGCGCTCGACGATGTCGTCGCGGTCGAATTTCAGGGCCAGCTTGAAGCAGGGGGTGCGCGGCTGGGTGACGACGAGCTCCGCGGTGCCGATCCGGAAGCGGTCGCCGACGTGGACCTGGTCCTCCCACCACCCCTCGGTGGTGAGGTTCTCGCCGAAGGCCCCCCAGGGGAGGGTCTCCAGCTCCAGCTCGCGCCGCCAGTACGGATAGTGCTCGGAAGGGTAGGCATAGACCGCCTTCTCCGGCCCGCCGTGGACCGAGAGGTCCGCCTGGCCGTCGCCCGCCAGGTTGTCCCGGCGCAGGCGCACCCGCCCCTCGGCCGGCTCCTTGAAGATGCCCGTCATGATCCGCCGGCCCTTCCAGCTCACCGGCCGGGGAAGCCCTACGTTCAGGGAGATGACTTTCATGGGAGGGGGATGGTATCGCACTCCTCCCGCCCGGGCATGAATGCCCGGGCGGGGCCAAGCCTACCTCGCCCCCTGCCCCACCAGCATCTCCACCACCTTCTCCTGCTTCCCCATCTGCGCATGCCGCAGCAGCGGGATCCCATGCGGCCCCTTGAGGTCGATCACCTTGGGATCGTCCGCCAGGAAGGCGCGGACGATCTCGATCTTCCCCGTGGCGGCGGCGCAGAAGACGTCCATGCGGGCCCCCCGCGAGAGCAGGAATTCCGCGATCGGCACGTTCCCCATGTGCGAGGCGCCGCCGAGGGCGGTCTCCCAGTCGCCGCCGCCCCAGTCCCAGGCGGCGTTGATCAGGGTGGGATGCTGAGTGAGCAGCTCGCGGACGCGGTTGAGATCGTGGTGGCCGGCGATCACGAATTCGCGCACCAGATCGGGATCGAGGCGGGGCCCGCGATCGGGGATCGACGTCTGGGCCGAGGGTTGGGTGGGGGCTTGAGCTCCGGCGGCGTTCGCGGCAAGGGCTCCGGCGGTCATGAGCAATCCTCCTTGGATCAGGTCTCTCCGGGAAAAGGGCATCGGTCTTCCTCCTTCTGGCCCATCCTAGAAAGCCCTCTCATCTCCCGCATCTGGCGCGAGGAGTAGCCGCCGCCTATGTCTTTCGGCCGATGCGCGCTCAGCCGGCGGGGCGTAAGATCAGCCCATGACCTCGTCGCACCGCCCGCAGCGCTGGGGAGGGCTCGCCGTCTGGCTCGGCGTGGGCGTGCCGATCTGGCTGCAGCGCGATCAGGTGAAGCCCGGCGCCTTCGCCGTCTGGCTCGCGGCGTGGCTCCTCTTCGCCGCCGCCTTCTGGATCACCTCGGCCGGCCGGGAGCGGAGCCGGCGGCTCGATCTCTCCCTGCTCACCCTCCAAGCCGCG
>Ga0308176_10002983_pt1 | contig 10717 bp, 6 predicted proteins | sample PhyCR2_3_FD_203890 | JGI IMG/M metagenome (GOLD analysis project Ga0308176, IMG submission 203890) | Soil microbial communities from UC Gill Tract Community Farm, Albany, California, United States - DLSLS.C.R2 | ecosystem: Environmental > Terrestrial > Soil > Agricultural land | place: USA... | reverse complement strand
GAGCGCCCGGACCAGACGGGTTTCCATCCAGGGGTGGCGGTCAGGCAAGATGGGGTGTATCTGCCCACTGCCAGATTTCAAGCTGCCGGACGGTTTCTCTTGGCTGAGTTCATTTACACCATGCGCAAGGCGCGCAAAGCGCACGGCGACAAGGTGATCCTCGACGACGTCACCCTGAGCTTCCTGCCGGGAGCGAAGATCGGTGTCGTCGGCCCGAACGGTGCCGGTAAGTCGACCGTGCTGAAGATCATGGCCGGTCTCGAGCAGCCGTCCAACGGTGACGCGTACCTGTCGCCGGGTTACAGCGTGGGCATCCTGCTCCAGGAGCCGCCGCTCAACGAGGAGAAGACCGTCCTGGAGAACGTCGAGGACGGTGTCGCCGAGATCAAGGGCAAGCTCGACCGGTTCAACGAGATCGCCGAGCTGATGGCGACCGACTACTCCGACGCGCTGCTCGACGAGATGGGCAAGCTGCAGGAGGAGCTGGACCACGCCAACGCGTGGGACCTCGAGTCCCAGCTGGAGCAGGCCATGGACGCGCTGGGCTGCCCGCCCGGCGACTGGCCCGTCACCAATCTCTCCGGTGGTGAGAAGCGCCGCGTCGCGCTCTGCAAGCTGCTGCTGGAGCAGCCCGACCTGCTGCTCCTCGACGAGCCCACCAACCACCTCGACGCCGAGTCCGTGAACTGGCTGGAGCAGCACCTGGCCAAGTACCCGGGCACCGTCGTGGCCGTCACCCACGACCGGTACTTCCTCGACAACGTCGCCGGCTGGATCTGCGAGGTCGACCGCGGCCGCCTGCACGGCTACGAGGGCAACTACTCGAAGTACCTGGAGACCAAGGCCACCCGTCTGAAGGTCGAGGGCCAGAAGGACGCCAAGCGGCAGAAGCGGCTCAAGGAAGAGCTGGAGTGGGTGCGGTCTAACGCCAAGGGGCGCCAGGCCAAGTCCAAGGCCCGTCTCGCTCGGTACGAGGAGATGGCCGCCGAGGCCGACAAGATGCGGAAGCTGGACTTCGAGGAGATCCAGATCCCGCCGGGCCCGCGTCTGGGCAGCGTCGTGGTCGAGGTCGACAAGCTCAACAAGGCCTTCGGTGAGAAGGTCCTCGTCGACGGCCTCAGCTTCACGCTGCCGCGCAACGGCATCGTGGGCGTCATCGGCCCGAACGGCGCCGGCAAGACCACGCTGTTCAAGATGATCCAGGGCCTGGAGACTCCGGACTCCGGTGACATCAAGGTCGGCGAGACCGTCAAGATCTCCTACGTCGACCAGAGCCGCGCGAACCTCGACCCCAAGAAGACGCTGTGGGAGGTCGTGTCCGACGGGCTCGACTACATCAACGTCGGACAGGTCGAGATGCCGTCCCGCGCGTATGTCTCCGCCTTCGGGTTCAAGGGGCCGGACCAGCAGAAGCCGGCCGGTGTCCTCTCCGGTGGTGAGCGCAACCGCCTCAACCTGGCCCTGACCCTGAAGCAGGGCGGCAACCTGCTGCTCCTCGACGAGCCCACCAACGACCTCGACGTCGAGACCCTCAGCAGCCTGGAGAACGCGCTGCTGGAGTTCCCCGGCTGCGCCGTGGTCGTCTCCCACGACCGGTGGTTCCTGGACCGTGTCGCCACGCACATCCTCGCCTACGAGGGCGAGTCGAAGTGGTTCTGGTTCGAGGGCAACTTCGAGTCGTACGAGAAGAACAAGATCGAGCGGCTGGGCGCCGACGCCGCGCGTCCGCACCGTGCCACCTACAAGAAGCTGACCCGGGGCTGATCGGTCTTGCGCCACATCTACCGCTGCCCGCTGCGCTGGGCGGACATGGACGCGTACGGCCACGTCAACAACGTGGTGTTCCTCCGCTATCTGGAGGAGGCCCGTATCGACTTCCTGTTCCGCCCGGACAAGGAGTTCAAGCAGGGGTCCGTGGTGGCGCGCCACGAGATCGACTACAAGCGGCAGCTCGTCCACCGGCACCACCCGGTGGACATCGAACTGTGGGTCACCGAGATCCGGGCCGCGTCCTTCACCATCACCTACGAGGTGAAGGACGGGGATCTCGTCTACGTACGGGCCTCCACCGTCATCGTGCCGTTCGACTTCGAGGCACAGCGGCCGCGCCGGATCACCCAGGAGGAGCGGGAGTTCCTCCAGGAGTACACGGACGCCGCCGCGGACGCGGAGACCCCGGGGGAGGCCGTCGCCGCATGACGGTCCTGCACCTCGCCGACGAGACGGAGGCGGCCGACCTCGCCGCCTTCCTCTCCCGGTTGCTCCACTACGACCGTGGAGCCGCGGTGCGCCTGCAGGCGGCCGGTACGGCGCTCGCCGTGTTCGGCCGGCCGCCGTCCTTCGAGGTGCTGACGATCCGCGCGGTGCGGCTCGCCAAGCCGTACGAGAACGGGCTCGACGTCACGCTCGACGTCACCGTCTCGGCCGGTGAGTTCCTGGAGTCCGTGGACGAACGGGCGGCCACGGCCGCCGTACCGGCCGCGGTCACCGGACCGCCGTGGGCCGGTGTGCTGCCGCCGCGCGGCGGCTGGCGGCCCGAGCCGGGGCTGCCCGTGCCGGACGCGCTGCGCACGACGGTCGCCGAGGCCGTCGCCGAGTTCCGGTCCCGTACGGAGGAGTTGACGCCGGAGCGGCGTACCCGTGCGGAGCTGGACCGGATAGGGCGGGACATCTGGTCCCGGGAGGTCGGGAACACCCCGCTTCCGGTGCGGGCCGTGCACGCGGCCCAGTCCCTCGGCTTCCTGCGGCCGGGGACCGGTGCGGCCGACACCGGGCTGTTCTCCTCGGGGGCGTGGCTGAGGCTGCGGACGCCCTACGGGTCCGTCGCGGTGCGGCGGTCGGGGCTCGGCGCGCTGGGTGTCAGCGTGCGCTGAGGGGTGCTGCGCAGGTTCGGGCGGCCTTTCGGGCGCCCTCTCCGCTCTCCGCTCCCGCATGCCCCCCCTCGCGTGCCTGGGTGCCTGGTGCGCGGCTCGGGCGGCTTTGGTCTCGTCCCGTTCTGGTCGCCGGTCGCTTCTTCGCGCGGTCACCTCTCGTCGCTGTCGTCCGGCCACACCCCGATGTGGTCCGGTTCCAGTTCCAGGGCCACGCGGTCGCGCATGTTCAGGGCCCGCGTGTACTCGGCGGGCAGCTGGAGGCGGCCCGCGCGGTCGAGCATGGCGTACTCGCGGGCGACCACCGTCTCGTGGCCGGTCGTGGCGTCCACCTCGCTGCGGCGCAGCACCTCGGTGGAGGTACGGCCGTCCCTGATGGCGACCGTGCGGCGGACCTCGCCGGCCACCGCCTGGTCGTGGGTGACGATGACGATGGTGGTGCCGAGGGTCTCGTTCGCCGTGCGGAAGGCGTCGAAGATCTGCGCGCCGGTGTGGGAGTCGAGTTCGCCGGTGGGTTCGTCGGCGAGCAGGACCGCGGGGGCGTTCGCGAGGGCCACGGCGATCGCCGCGCGCTGTTGCTGACCGCCGGACATCTCGTGCGGGTGGCGGTCGCGGCAGTCGGCCACCTGGAGCAGGTCCAGTAGTTCCAGGGCGCGTTCGGCGCGGGCGCGGCGGCGCATGCGGGTGCCGGAGAGCTGGAGCGGGAGGGCGACGTTCTGGGCCGCGGTGAGGTAGGGGAGGAGGTTGCGGGAGGTCTGCTGCCAGACGAAGCCGACGACCTCGCGGCGGTAGGCGAGGCGGTCCTTCGCGGTCATGGTGAGCAGGTTGCGGCCGGCGACGTGGGCTCCGCCGGCGGTGGGGGTGTCCAGGCCGGCGAGGATGTTCATGAGGGTGGACTTGCCGCTGCCGGAAGCGCCCACCAGGGCCATCAACTCGCCTTCGCGGACCAGGAGGTCGAGGCCCTGGAGGGCCTGTACCTCGATGCCGTCCGCGGAGAAGATGCGGACGAGGCGGTCGCAGGTGATGAGGGCGTCGTGGCCGTAGGCGGGGCTCTTGCGGGACTCTGTGACGCGGGTGGTGAGGTCGGTCAGGGTGGTGGCAGTGGCGGGGTCGGTGGTCCCGGCGGTGTTGGCTGTGGGGTCGGCTGTCATGGGGTCTCCTGCTCCGGTGCCCTGTGCTGCCGCTGGGCGGGTGTGTTTCGCATGCCGGTGCTTGCGGGGTGCACGGTGTCGGTGCCGGCCGAGCGTGTTTCGCTTGCCCGCGCCGGCAGGGTGCCTCCCCCACTCCCGGCTTCGCTCGAGCGACGGGACCCCCACCGCCCGCCCGTGCCGCCCTGGGGGTCCCCCCAGGCCCTTGAGGCACTGGGGGAGGCACGGATGCCCGCGGCTACGCGGGCTCGGCCGTCCGCGGTCGCGCGGTGCGCGGTCATTGGGGGTCTCCTGCTCGTAGTTCTCGGACCGAGCTCCGGCGGGTCGTCCACCAGGCCTGGGTGGTGGCGACTCCGACTGCCAGGGTCACGACCGTGATGGCCGGGAGGGTCAGGGACCAGGGGTCCGGGCGGAGGACGGCCTCGCCCACCGGGGTCTGGGACGAGGCGAGGGCGATCGTCGTCAGGTCGATGCCGGGGGAGAGGAGGTGGACGGCGGCCCAGCCGGTCAGGGTGCCGCCGGCCGCGGCGGGGAGGGCCTGCGGGAGGGACTCCAGGACGAGGAGACGGCGGCCCTGGGCCCGGGTGAGCCCCATGGTGCGCAGCCGGGCGAGGAGCGCGGCGCGTTCCGGAGCCGCCCGCAGCAGCGCGAGGAGCAGGGCGAGGACGGCGAAGCCGGCGCCCGCCGCCACCGCCGCCGTGTAGACGTGCCCGGCGCCGGTCTGCAGGGGCGAGTCGGCGTACCGGGCGCGCTCCTCGGTGAGGAGCCGGGCCGTGACCGAGGCGGGGGCCGTGCGGCGCAGCGCGGCTGCGTCCGGATGGGCGCCGGTGAGCAGCAATGCCGTCGGCCGGGCGGCGGACGACGGGAGCCCGGCGCGGTCCACCACCAGGAAGTCGCCGGCGGGCGCTGCCGGGGTGCGGTCGCGGACGGCGGTGATCCGGACGGTGACCGTGCTGCCGTCCGCGAGCCGCACCGAGAAGGGCCGGGTGCCGTAGTTCCGTGCCACCGCCGGGGACGCGACAGCCGGGAGAGGGTGTGAGTCCTGCCCCTTCAACTGCTTCGCCGTGATGGCACCGAGGCCCGTCCGGGTCGTCAACTCGGCGTACGCGGGCGGGTCCACGCCCACCAGCGGCACGGTGTCCACGCCGTCCGTCGGCGTCGCCTCGTAGGTGATGGCCGCCGCGGTCACCCCGCGCACCCCGGGCAGGGCGCGTACCCGGGCGGCCAGGCCGGCCGGCAGCGCGGTGGCCGAGTCCAGGCGGGCGTCGGCCCCGACGGTGAGCAGGGCCGCATGGTCCCGGGCCTCTGCCACGCCCGCCAGGACCGAGCCGCCGAAGGCCGCCGTGGTCAGGGCGGTCAGCAGGGCCAGCAGGGGCAGTACCGCCGAGGCCCTGGTGCGGCCCGCGCGGGCCAGGGACAGCGGGGCCACCGCGCCCCGCAGCCGGCCGGCCGGCCGGGCCAGACGGCGCAGCAGCAGCGGGTAGAGGCGGAGCAGCAGCATGGCCGCGATGACGCCGGTCAGTACCGGTGCCAGGGACACCAGTTGACCTGCCGAGGCGCCTCTGCCGCGCAGGGTGGCCACCGCCCCGGCCGCCAGCGCCAGCAGGGTCAGTTCGGCGACCGTGCGGCGGCGGGAGGGGCGCACCGAGGCCATGTCCTCCCGGGGGCCCGTCAGCCGCACCGAGCGGTGGGCGAGCACGGCGTGCAGCGGGAGGGCGGCGCAGGCGGTGAGGGTGACGGCGAGGGCGGCGGCGAGGGCGTGACCGGCGCGGGCGCCGGGGAGGAGGACGAGGGCGGCCGTGAGGCCCACCGCTCCGGCGGGTACGGCGACCACGGCGGTCTCGGCCAGCAGCCGGCCGGTGAGGCCGGGCAGGGAGACGCCTCGGGCGCGCAGCAGGGCGAGTTCGGCGCGGCGCCGGTCGGCGGCCAGGCCGCCCGCCATGAGCAGGACGACGGCGGCGACCGTGGCGGTACCGGCCGTGGCCACCCCGACCAGCGGGGAGATGCCCGAGCGCAGCCGCCCGAAGGTGATGACCACGTCGTCCAGACCGGTACCCACGTCCAGGTCCGGATCGGTGAGGGAACGGGCCCGCCGCAGGCCCGGTCCGGACTCCAGCGACGCGACGTCGGACCGCAGTCGGCCGAGACCATGGGCGTGTCGGCCGCCGGTGCCCGGAGCGAAGTGCCAGTAGCGGAAGGGGTCCCTGCCGGTGCCCAGCACGGTGAGGGTCGCCTCCGGGGGGAGCAGGAGCGCGCCGTGCCAGTAGGTCTGCGGCGGGCCGGGCTGGGGCACCCGTTCCAGCGCGGGCGTGCGCAGCAGCGGCACCGTCGACCAGTACGCGCCGGCCGGGTCGCGCGGGGCGACGATTCCGGTGATCCGGACGGAGAGGGTGCCATTGGGCCTGGGCACGTGGATGACCGAACCCGGCTTGATGTGAAGGGTCTTGGCGGTGGCGCTGGAGACGGCGGCCTCCGCCTCGTCCACGTCCGGCCGGCCCGTGGTACGTGGCAGCCGGCCCTCGCTGACGCGTGCGTGTCCGGCCAGGCCGCTCTGCGCGACCAGCGTGACCTTGGCGGGCAGGCCGGTCGGGCGGGGGAGCCACGGCTCGAGCACCGAGCTGCCGTCGTCGGTGGTGACGCCGTACGCCGACTGGGCGCGGTCGACGGGCACCGAACCGTCCACCACGGGCAGCAGTTTCCCGAACTGCCGTTTGAGGACCTCGAAGCTGAACGAGGCGTCCGGGTCCTCGCCGGACGTACCGTACCCCGGCATCGGCGCGGTCGCCCGTACGGAGGTGCGCTCGGGACCCGCCTGGTCGAGGGCGTGCCGCAGGCCCGCGTCCTCGTACCGGTCCACCGCGCGCGGCAGCGCGCCCGCCAGGCAGGCGGTCAGCGCGACCAGCAGCGCGAGCGCCGCCGCGGCACCGGGAGCGGCCCGCAGCCGGGTCCGTACCCAGGGCGCGACCACGGCCGGTACGGAACGCACGTCACTCACCCCCCTGTTCACGCAGTGCCCGGGCCGGATCGGCCCGGCGCAGGGCCGTCACCACCGCCACCGCCAGCGGCGCGGCGGCGACGCCCGCCAGCAGCAACGCCACCTGTCCGGGAGGCAGCCGCACCAGAAGCCCGGGTACGGGCCGGGTGGCCTCGCCGGTCAGCACGATCAACGGCAGCACTCCACGGGCCAGTACGGTGCCCAGGACGGCGCCCACCACGAGGGCCAGGCCCACCAGTACGGCGAGTTCGGCGGCGACCGTCCGGGCCAGCCGGCGGCGCGGGGCGCCGAGGGCGCGCAGTACCGCGAAGTCCGCCTCGCGTGCCCGCAGCGAACCGGCGGCGCCCACCGCGAAGCCGACCGCGGCGAGCGCCGCCGCCACCACGGCGGCCGCGGTGAACGCGGCCGTGGGTCCGGCGCCGAAGGGGTCGTCGCGCAGCTCGGCGGCGATCTCGTCGCGGACCACCACCTGTTCCGGGTCGACGTCCGGCAGCGCCCGCACCGCGGCGGCCACCGGGGCCGCGTCACCGGGCGCGGTCCGCAGCCACCATTCGTTCGGCGTGGCGCTCTCCCCGTACCGCGCCTGCAGCGCCCGGTTCGCGGCGCGCAGGTCGACCAGTACCGCGCCGCCGTCGTGGTCGGCGGCGGCGGCCGGGGTTCCGGTGGTGGGCAGCGCCCGTACCGACCGGACGATCCGCACCGGCAGGCTCTGGCCGCCGACGGTGACGTCCAGGCTCTGGCCGGTGCGGGCGCCCGCCGAGGTCAGGAACCGGTCGGTCGCGACGGCCCGCACCTCGGGCGGCGCGGGCCGCGCCACCTGGAGCCGCACGGACACCGTGGCGACCGTCAAGATGTCGGCGTTCGGCAGGTAGCCGGTGCCGTAGGAGAAGGCCAGGGGGCGGGTGGAGACGATCCGGGGCCGGGTGGGGCTGGTGCGCGGGGACGGGACGGCTGCGCCGCCGGTCTCCACGGCCGTGGACCAGGTCGTTGGCAGGGTGAGCGGGTGCCGGGTTCCGTCGGTGCCCTCGGCGGCCAGGTCCCGGACCGTGAGCCGGTGCCGCTCGGCGCGCTCGGCGGGCTGGGTCATGTCGAGCCGGAGCCCGGTGACCAGCGCCGGGCCGGCGGCGGAGCCGAGGTCGAGGACGAGGGGGTGCGGGCGGCCGTCGGCGGGCAGCAGCCCGGCCGGCATCGCGTACGGCACCCCGGCCCCGTCCTCCAGCCGGACCGTGACCATGGCGGTCGTCCCCGGTCCGGTGGAGCTGCGCAGGCTCGCCGTCAGCCGCAGCCGGGCGGTGTGGGCCGGCACCCGGGCCCCCACCGGGGAGCCCTTCGGCGTCAGCCCGGCCAGCAGCGACTTAACGGGTTCGTCCGCCAGGTCCGGGCGCATCAGCAGCGCGTTCGCCGCGTGCGCGGCGTCCAGGGCCAGCACGGTCGCCGTACGGTCACCGGACAGGCCCTGCTCGCCGCGTACTACGGGCACCGCCGCGCGGACGTGCGGCAGGGCCGCGTAGGCCTCCGTACGGCCGAGCCCGCCCTGCCCGGCGTCCAGCACCCGCACCGGCGCCCCGGCGCGGAAGTCGGCCTGGTCGTCCTGCGAGCGGCTCCAGGAGGCACCCTGACCGATGGCCAGCATGCCGAGCGCGACGGCGAGCACCAGCAGCAGCACCGGCCCCGCCGCCCGCGCGGTGCGACGGCTGAACTGCCAGCCGGCCAGCGCCGCCGGCAGCCCCCGCCCGGCCGCCGCCCACCGTTCCGCCAGCCGCGCCACCGGCGGCAGCAGCCGCAGCGTCAGCACCGTCCCGGCGAGCAGCGCCAGCGCGGGCGCGGCGACCAGCAGCGGATCAACTCCGAGCGCCCCGGACCGGTCGGTGGCGACACCCCCGGAGCCCTGCTGCCCCAACTGGCAGTAGGCGACCCCGGCCACGGCGAGCAGGCCCAGGTCGGCGCCCGCGCGGAGCGGGGTGGGGACGAGGCCGCCGCCCGCGCGGCGGGGCCGGGCACCGGGCGGGCCCGCGGAACGGCGTCCGCGGAAGCGGGGGACGCGCGGACCGCGCGGCCGGCCGGACTCCGTGCCCCGCCGCCCGCGCCGACCGGACGGTTCCGCGCCGGCGCCCGTCAGCGCCGGGAGCGTCACCGTCAGCGCGCAGCCCAGGGCCACCGCCACCGCCACCAGCCACACCCCGGGGCTCCCGGCGGGCGGGAGGTCGAGACGCAGGTCGAGACGGGCCAGCGGACCGTGGGCGGTGAGCAGGGTGGTGAGCGGTCCGGCGAGGAACGGCGCGCAGAGGGCGGCGGGGAGGGCGACCAGCAGGGACTCGGCCCCGGCGAGGGCCGCGATCCGGGGGCGGGACGCGCCGCGCGCCCTGAGCAGCCGCGTCTCCGCGGCCCGTTCGGCGCCCAGCAGCCGGGCCACCAGCAGCAGCGCGTACCCGCCGAGCAGCACCAGTTGGAGCGCGACGATCAGCAGGGTGGAGCGGGCGACGAGCAGCGAGCGGTCGATGCGGTCCAGCGCGTCCGGCAGCGAGGTCGTCACCGCCGTCGCACCGTGCAGGGCGGCGTCCTTGCGCAGTTCCCCGTTTCCCGCCCGTACGGCTGCGCGCAGTTCCCCCGTGCGCCCGGTCGTCATCGTGTCGAAGTCGGCCGACGCCAGCCAGGCCGTCCCACCGGTGCTCACCCGCCCGTCGGCGAGGACCGAGGGATCGGCGAGCAGCGGACCGTACGTGGTGAAGCCGGACCTCTTCACCCCGCGGCCGAGCAGGTCGTCCAGCCGCCAGTACGGCGTGCTCGTGGCGGCGGGCCGGTACAGCCCGGTGACGCGCACCCGGACCTGGCGGTCGCCGAGCCGGTCGGCCAGGGTGAGGCGGTCGCCCGGTTCGAGCCCGAGCGGCCGGGCGGCGGCCTGCGGGACGGCCACCTCGATCTCGCCGGTCTTCCGGCCCGGGAGCCGCCCGGCGGTGGGCCGCACCTGGGTGTGGTCCAGGGCCGCGAAGTAGGTCAGGTCCGGGTCGCCCGAGCGCCGCGCGGGCGGCCGCGGGGACCGGGGGAGCGCGTACGGGCCGGAGCGGCGCAGCGTCCGCACGGTCACCGGCAGCCCGTCGAAGGCCTTCCGGGCGCCCTCGCGTACGGCGGTGTCGGCTGCGGCGTGCTGCCCGGCGGCGACGTCGGCCTTGACGATCAGCGCGGTGGCGGCCGCGTCGCGCGGGTCGTTCAGCACATGGCGCAGCGCCGCGTCCCCGATCGCGCCCGAGTACGCCGTGAGCGTGGCCAGCACGGCGGTGGTCAGCAGCACCGTGAGCAGCGCGGAGCCGAGCAGCAGGCGGTGTGCCCGCGCGCGTGAGACGACGAACCCCGTCACCCGACCCCCGTGTCATCCGGACTTCCGCAAGCGCTGTCTGGATCTCGGGTGATGCTCGCAGAGGGGACCGGTCGCGGGTAACCGGTTGCCGACCGGTCTATACCGGATCGTGACCGGAATCCGGCGCCGAACGACCGGAATCCGGGATTCAGAAGGTCAGTCGGGGGTGTTGATCATCGACTGCGCCGCGTACGTCAGGTAGTTCCACAGCGTCCGCTCGTGTTCCTCGGCCAGGCCCAGCTCGTCGACGGCGACCCGCATGTGCTTCAGCCAGGCGTCGTGCGCGGCGCGGTTCACGGTGAACGGCACGTGCCGCATGCGCAGCCGAGGGTGGCCGCGGCTCTCGCTG
>Ga0308176_10002982_pt1 | contig 10721 bp, 11 predicted proteins | sample PhyCR2_3_FD_203890 | JGI IMG/M metagenome (GOLD analysis project Ga0308176, IMG submission 203890) | Soil microbial communities from UC Gill Tract Community Farm, Albany, California, United States - DLSLS.C.R2 | ecosystem: Environmental > Terrestrial > Soil > Agricultural land | place: USA... | reverse complement strand
GCGCACCCGGCCGCCGCCAAGCGCGGTCGCACGGTGCCGGAGTCCGTGATCGCCGAGCTGGCTGCGGCCGGTCTGGACGGCATCGAGGTCGACCACATGGACCACGACGCCGACGCGCGGGCCCGGCTGCGCGGCCTCGCCGGGGATCTGGGGCTGCTGGTCACGGGGTCCTCGGACTACCACGGCAGCCGCAAGACCGTCTCGCTGGGCGCGTACACGACCGACCCCGAGGTCTACGGCGAGATCACCCGGCGGGCCACCGGGGCGTTCCCGGTGCCGGGGACCGGCGGAGCCTGAGGCGGCCGGCCCGCCTCACCCGATCGTCCCCGTATCTCTCTCCCAGCAAGGCCTGTAGCACCACCATGTTCGACCTCGCCGTCTTCGGCTCTCTGTTCCTGACCCTTTTTGTCATCATGGATCCCCCCGGGATCACCCCGATCTTCCTCGCCCTGACCGCCGGCCGTCCGGCCAAGGTGCAGAAGCGCATGGCCTTCCAGGCCGTGTGCGTGGCAGGCGGGGTCATCGCCACCTTCGGCGTCCTGGGCCACCAGATCCTCGACTACCTGCACGTCTCCGTCCCCGCGCTGATGATCGCGGGCGGTCTGCTGCTTCTGCTGATCGCGCTGGACCTGCTCACCGGCAAGACCGACGAGCCGAAGCAGACCAAGGATGTGAACGTCGCCCTCGTGCCGCTGGGCATGCCGCTGCTGGCGGGGCCCGGTGCCATCGTGTCCGTGATCCTCGCCGTGCAGAAGGCCGGCAATGTGGCCACGCAGGTCTCGGTGTGGGCCGCGATCGTCGCGATCCATGTCGTGCTGTGGCTGGTGATGCGTTACTCGCTGCTGATCATCCGGGTGATCAAGGACGGCGGCGTGGTCCTGGTGACACGGCTCGCGGGCATGATGCTCTCCGCGATCGCCGTGCAGCAGATCATCAACGGGGTCACTCAGGTGATCCGGGGGAGCTGAGAAGCGGGCCTCGGCTCCCCCGGAAAGCTTGAGTGAGCGCCGGGTGTTACGAGGCCCGGCTCTCGGCCGGGCGGATCCAGAGGCGCTGTCCTATGGCTGCGGCCTGCTGAACGATCCGGTTGACGGAGGCGGCGTCCACGACAGTGCTGTCCACGGTGGTGCCGTCGACCTCGTCGAGTCGCATGATTTCGAAGCGCATGGCTTCTCCCTTCGTCTGGTCATCCTCCTGCGGAGAACTACTGGTGTGACGTGCTGTCGTAGGTATCCAACGAGCTGCGTGTTACAAACATTCCCTACGCTAAATAAATTTTTCGAACGGCTAAATACTGACCGGTAAGCGGCATCCGTGGGACTGACCGAGAGCGGTTGTGTTCGCAGCGTGATCGCCAGGACAATGAAGGCGATGAACGACGACCTGGCGGCCCTCGCCGCCCGCATCGACCACACCAACGAGCTGCTGCAGCGCATGCTCGCCGAGGTGGCGAAGACGCCCTCGACCCACGCGATCTTCGTCGACGCGGGGTACCTCTACGCGGCCGCGGGCCGGCTCGTCGCCGGGACTGAGGACCGGCGCGCATTCGACCTCGACGCCGAGGGCCTGATCGACGCACTCATCGACAAGGCCCGCACGATCTTCGCCGACAGCCGGCTGCTGCGCGTCTACTGGTACGACGGCGCCCGCCGCCGCATCCACACCGCCGAGCAGCAGACCATCGCCGAGCTGCCCGACGTCAAGGTCCGCCTCGGCAACCTCAACGCCAACAACCAGCAGAAGGGCGTCGATTCCCTCATCCGCAGCGACCTGGAGTCACTGGCCCGGCACCGCGCCATCAGCGACGCGGCCCTGCTGGGTGGCGACGAGGACCTGGTGTCGGCGGTGGAGGCGGCCCAGGGCTACGGCGCCCGCGTCCACCTCTGGGGCATCGAGGCGGCCGAGGGCCGCAACCAGGCCGAGCCGCTGCTCTGGGAGGTCGACAGCCAGCGCACCCTCGACCTGGAGTTCTTCAAGCCCTACGTCTCCCGGCGCACGGCCGCCGCCTACGAGCCCGCCGCCGGGACCCGGCCCACCCGCGAGGACGTCCGCTTCGTCGGCGCCCGGATCGCGGCCAAGTGGCTCTCCGCGCGGGGCCGCGAGGCACTGGTCGAGCTGCTGCCCGGCCACCCCTACCTCCCCGGCTCCGTCGACCAGGACCTGCTGATCGAGGCCGAGGGCATGCTCCAGTACTCCCTACGCGGCCAGGCCGACCTCCGCCGCGCCCTCAGAGACGGCTTCTGGGAGCACCTGCGGACGCAGTACTAGTACCGGCCGGGGCGCTTGGCCCGTCAGTCGGTGGGCGCGGGGTGGGCGTCCCAGAAGTCGGCGAGGGCACGGGCCGTGGCGAGGGGCCGGTCGGTGTTGGGGGAGTGCTCGGCGCCCTCGACGACCGTCCGCCGGGCCCCCAGTCGCGCCGCCATGTCGTCGAGCAGCGCCAGCGGCCAGGTGTCGTCCAGTGCGCCCGACAGCACGTGGAACGGCAGCGGCACGGCGGCGAGTCCGGCGACGCGGTCCGGCTCGGAGCACAACTGGCGGCCAGTGGCCAGGAGTTGGGCGGGCCTGTTGCCCATCCAGCGGCGCCGCAGGTCGTCCCGGTTGTCGAGGCCGCCGTCCAGCCCGCCGGTGGCGGTCTCCTCGGGCGCCTCCATCGCCTGGATCGCGTCCCACACCTCGGCCATCGTCATCACCGCGAGCGCGTCCCGCAGCAGCTTCACGCGCTGCTGCTGGGAGACCGAGATCTGCGCCGGGCCCGAGGCCATCAGGGTGAGCGACGCGAAGGGGGAGTGGTCGAGCAGTACGGCCGCGCGCGAGACCTGCCCGCCCAGCGAGTGTCCCAGCAGATGCACCCGCGCCGTCCCGACGGCCGCCACCTGCGCGAGCACGTCCCTGGCCAACTCCTCCTGAGCGTAGGCGGATTCGTCGTGCTCGGGCCCGTCCGACTCGAACTGCCCACGCCCGTCCACGGCCACGGTCCGGTACCCGCGCTCGGCCAGCGGCACGTGCAGCGGGTTGAAGTCCTCCTTGCTGCCCGTGAATCCCGGCAGCAGCAGCGCGACCCCTTTGGGCTCGACCCCGTCGGCGACGGGCGCGTCGACCACGGCGAACTCGCCGCGCGCGGTCCGCAGGGAGTACGCACGGGCACCGGCGGGCGGAACGAAGGTGGCAGGCCTGCTCATGGGGAGAGGCTATCGGGCGTGGCCGTGCGGCGGGTGACGGGCCGTGCACCGGGCGGAGACGGGGAGGGAACGCCGATGGCCCGGCCCACCGAGGTGGGCCGGGCCATCAGGTTGATGCCGTCGTGCTGTCCGGCTGATACGCCGATGCGCCGATCAGGCTTCGGGAGCCTCCACGGACGCCGTCGCCTTCCGGGTACGGCGCGCCTTCGGAGCCGCCTCGGCGGCAGGCGCCGTCGCCTTGCGGGTGGTCCGGCGGCGCGGCTTGGCCCCCGGCTCCTCGGTGGCCTGCGCCGGAATCTCCGGGACGACCGCCTCGGCGACGGCCTTACGGGTCCGTCGTGCCTTGGGCGCGGCCACCTCGGCCCCGTCCACGGCGGCCTCGGCGGCGGCAGCGGTCTTCCGGGTCCGGCGCGGCTTGGCCTCGGCCTCGGGCGCCTCGACGGTCTCCGGTGCGGCGACCGCCTTCTTGCGGGTGCGGCGGGGCTTGGCCTCGGTGGCTTCCGCGGTGTCCACGGCGGCCTCGGCGGCGGCTGCGGTCTTGCGGGTGCGGCGCGGCTTGGCCTCGGCCTCGGGCGCCTCGACGGTCTCCGGTGCCTCGACGGTCTCCGGTGCGGCGACCGCCTTCTTGCGGGTGCGGCGGGGCTTGGCCTCGGTGGCTTCCGCGGTGTCCACGGCGGCCTCGGCGGCGGCAGCGGTCTTGCGGGTGCGGCGCGGCTTGGCCTCAACCTCCGCCTCCGTCGCCTCCGGGGCGGCGGCGGTCTTGCGGGTGCGGCGCGGCTTGGTCTCCGTGGCTTCCGCGGTGTCGACCGCGGCCTCGGCGGCCGGTTCGGCCGTCTTGCGGGTCCGGCGGCGCGGCTTCGGCTCGACGGCCTCGACCACGGCCTCGGGCGCTGCCGCCACGGGCACGGACTCGGCCACGGGTGCCTCGGTCACCGGCGCCTCGGCCACGGCGGTCTCGGCCGGCTGGGCCTCGGGGGCCTGGGCCGCCTTCCGCGTGCGGCGGCGGCGCGGCTTCTCCGGAGCGTCCAGCGTGGCCGGGCCCTCCGCCGTGTCCACCGTCTCCACGGCGGCCGTCTCGACGGTCACCGGCGCGGCAGCGGCCGTCACCGGCTCAGCCGCGGCCCCGCCGCGCGTACGGCGACGGCGGCGCGGGGTACGGGTCCGCGTGGGCTCCTCGGCGGTGCCGGACTCGGTGGCCGGCGCCGGGGCGGGGGAGGCGTCCATCCCGGCCTCGCCGCGCGTGCGGCGGCGACGGCGCGAGGTGCCGGCCGGGCGCTCACGCTCGGCCGCCGGGGCGGCACCGGACTCGGCGCGGCCACCATGGCCGCCCCGGCCACGGCCGCGTGCTCCGCGGCCACCGGTCTCGCCCAGGTCCTCCACTTCCTCCGCGTCGAGCCCGGCGCGGGTCCGCTCCGAGCGCGGCAGTATGCCCTTGGTGCCCTCGGGGATGCCGAGGTCGGAGAACAGGTGCGGGGACGTGGAGTACGTCTCCACCGGGTCGGCGAAGTTCAGCTCCAGCGCCTTGTTGATCAGCTGCCAGCGCGGGATGTCGTCCCAGTCGACGAACGTGATCGCCGTACCCTTGGCGCCCGCGCGGCCGGTGCGGCCGACGCGGTGCAGGTACGTCTTCTCGTCCTCGGGGGACTGGTAGTTGATGACGTGGGTCACGCCCTCGACGTCGATGCCGCGCGCGGCGACGTCGGTGCAGACGAGGACATCGACCTTGCCGTTGCGGAAGGCCCGCAGGGCCTGCTCGCGGGCGCCCTGGCCCAGGTCGCCGTGGACCGCGCCGGAGGCGAAGCCGCGCCGCTCGAGCTGCTCGGCGATGTCGGCGGCGGTGCGCTTGGTGCGGCAGAAGATCATCGCGAGCCCGCGGCCGTCGGCCTGCAGGATGCGGGCGATCATCTCCGGCTTGTCCATCGAGTGACCGCGGTAGACGAACTGCTTGATGTTCGCGACCGTCGCGCCCTCGTCGTCCGGCGCGGTGGCGCGGATGTGCGTGGGCCGCGACATGTAGCGGCGCGCGAGGCCGATGACCGCGCCCGGCATGGTCGCCGAGAACAGCATGGTCTGGCGGCTCACCGGGAGCATGGCGATGATCTTCTCGACGTCGGGCAGGAAGCCCAGGTCGAGCATCTCGTCGGCCTCGTCGAGGACCAGGGACTTGATGTGCTTCAGGTTCAGCTTCTTCTGGCCCGCGAGGTCGAGCAGCCGGCCCGGGGTGCCGACGACCACGTCGACGCCCTTCTTGAGGGTCTCGACCTGGGGCTCGTAGGCCCGGCCGCCGTAGATCGCGGTGACGCGCACGTTGCGCACCTTGCCCGCGGTCAGCAGGTCGTTGGTGACCTGCTGGCACAGCTCGCGCGTGGGGACGACGACGAGCGCCTGCGGGGCGTCGGTCAGGGCCTCGGGGGCGGCGCGGCCGGCCTCCACGTCGGCGGGGACCGTCACGCGCTCGAGGAGCGGGAGGCCGAAGCCCAGCGTCTTGCCGGTGCCGGTCTTGGCCTGGCCGATGACATCCGTGCCGGAAAGGGCGACGGGGAGCGTCATCTCCTGGATGGGGAAGGGGGTGACGATGCCGACGGCCTCCAGGGCCTCGGCCGTCTCGGGAAGGATTCCGAGGTCTCGAAACGTCGTAGTCAGGGTGCTGCCTCTTCTGTGTGGCGCGGCGCGAGGCGAGCGCGGGGGTCTTTGACGGACCGTGCCGGGGACGTCGGCTGCCATACGGGCGAACCACTCGGGTCAGCCGTAAAGCACGGGACCTCTGCCGACGCTCTAGCGCTCGTACCGCTGAGGGTGTCCCTCCGGTCGACGTACGTATGTGCCGTACGGCCGGGGAGGGCTGTCGGGTCGGAGCCGATCGGGCCACCGACCGGGCATCCTCATGCGTGCGGCCTGTCGGGACGCGTCGAACACCGTCGACGCACTCAGCCAGGCGCATTACCACCATACCCCGGATTCACGCACATGCGATGGCCGATTTGCTCACGTAGTCGTGGTCACACTGGTTGGCCAGGGGCTTCCGAGGCAGGGTGAGCGGACTATTGTGCGCCTCATGACTAGCTCTGACAAGCCTGAGAACGCGCCCGCCGCCGCTGCCGGACCCACCGGTGTCGCTGCCCAGGACTGGACCCGGGCCTCCGCCGACCCGCAGTACCGCGCCGCGGTCGTGGACCTGCTCGGAGCGCTCGCGTACGGCGAGCTCGCGGCGTTCGAGCGGCTCGCGGAGGACGCCAAGCTGGCGCCGACGCTCGCGGACAAGGCGGAGCTGGCCAAGATGGCCTCGGCCGAGTTCCACCACTTCGAGCGGCTGCGCGACCGGCTGACCGAGGTCGGTGAGGAGCCGACCGCGGCGATGGAGCCGTTCGTCGCGGCCCTGGACGGCTTCCACAGGCAGACGGCGCCCTCGGACTGGCTGGAGGGCCTGGTCAAGGCGTACGTCGGCGACTCGATCGCCAGCGACTTCTACCGGGAGGTCGCGGCCCGCCTGGACGCCGACACACGTGAGCTGGTCCTGGCCGTTCTCGACGACACCGGGCACGCCGGCTTCGCGGTGGAGAAGGTGCGCGCGGCGATCGACGCGGACCCGCGCGTGGGCGGGCGGCTGGCGCTGTGGGCGCGGCGGCTGATGGGCGAGGCGCTGTCGCAGTCGCAGCGCGTGGTCGCCGACCGGGACGCGCTGTCCACGATGCTCGTGGGCGGTGTGGCCGACGGGTTCGACCTCGCCGAGGTGGGCCGGATGTTCTCCCGCATCACCGAGGCGCACACCAAGCGGATGGCCGCGCTGGGCCTCGCGGCCTGAGGCCGAGGCCCCGGCGTCCGGGGGGCGATACGCGCCCCCTTGACGGCTTCGCTCGCTACGCCGGGATCGATCGTCGGCGCAGCCGGCGGCCGGCCGGGCGGAGCAGCAGGGACAGGGAGGCCGCCGAGACGACCGCGGCGCCCAGCAGGCTCAGCAGTGCGGTGCCGGGGCCGAGTGCGCTGTGGGTGACGAAGTCACCGAAGAGGGCACCGGCGACGCCCGTCGCGAAGACCAGGGCAGGGGTGGGCAGGCGGTGTGCCAGCCGCTGTGTCGCCGCCCAGGCGAGGAGCAGACCGACCAATGCGGATCCGAGTGCTTCCAGGATCATGTCGGGGTCCCTCCCACGGCCGGCCGGTGCTTCACGGTCGTAGCCCGTCCTACCCGTGACCTGCGGAGTGCAATCCTCCCCTGTGGACGACTTGTGCCGCGTCTGTGCGCGTGCGCCGACGGACACCACGCAGGCACGGGCACCTCGGCAGCACGGGCGCGGAGGACGGAAGGGGCCCGGCGGCACAGTGCCGCCGGGCCCCTTCCGTTGAAGCGGGACCTACAGAGTGCCGAAGCCGACCTTGCGGACGGTCGGCTCGCCGATCTCCACGTACGCCAGACGGTCCGCCGGCACCAGGATCTTGCGACCCTTCTCATCCTCGAGGCTGAGCAGCGGCGTCTTTCCGGCCAGGGCCTCAGCCACCACGCGCTCGACCTCGGCGACGCTCTGACCGCTCTCCAGAACGATCTCGCGGGGCGCGTGCTGCACGCCGATCTTGACCTCCACGGCTATGTCCCTCCGACGGTCAGTGCTGTGCGCGATCTTCCGCGCCGTACCAGCACACATTAGCCCGGTGAGGGGACGTACACGTTGCGGGCCGGAACGCCATCAGCGAACACCGCGGGGGAACAAATGACCGTCAGTGGTGGTCGATGCCGTGCAGTGGGAAGCCCGCGATGCCCCGCCAGGCCAGCGAGGTCAGCAGCTGCACCGCCTGGTCGCGCGGCACGCTGCGGTCGCTGTGCAGCCAGGAGCGTGCCACCACCTGGGCGAGACCGCCGAGGCCGGAGGCGAGCAGCATCGACTCCGCGCGCGAGAGACCGGTGTCCTCGGCGATGACGTCGCAGATGGCCTCGGCGCATTCGTTGGTGACCTTGTCGACGCGCTCGCGCACCGCGGGCTCGTTCGTCAGGTCGGACTCGAAGACCAGACGGAAGGCGCCGCCGTCGTCCTCCACGTAGGCGAAGTAGGCGTCCATGGTGGCGCGGACGCGCTGCTTGTTGTCGGTCGTCGAGGCGAGCGCGTTGCGCACCGAGTGGATCAGCGCCTCGCAGTGCTGGTCCAGCAGCGCGAGGTAGAGGTCCAGCTTGCCAGGGAAGTGCTGGTAGAGCACCGGCTTGCTGACCCCGGCCCGTTCGGCGATGTCGTCCATCGCCGCGGCGTGATAACCCTGTGCGACGAAGACCTCCTGGGCGGCGCCCAGAAGCTGGTTCCGTCGGGCTCGGCGTGGCAGCCGTGTGCCACGCGGGCGTGCTGCCTCAGTCTGCTCGATGGCTGTCACGCCGCCTCCCAAAGTCGTCCACATGCGGTGTAGGCCGCGCGGCCATCGTACTTTTCGGTAACCGTGCTGTGCGCGGTGCGAGCGCAGAATTTCACGTACCGGACGGCGATGAAAGCGGTTGACGCCCCCCTGGCGCGGCCGAACGGGTTCCGCGTGGTGGCCGCGAGGTCAGCGGTAGTCGTCCTCGTCGAGGGAGACGACGCGCCTCTGTTCGAGGAGATCGGCCTCGTTGCCGCGGGCCGGGTCCACGTCCGTCAGGGGCTCGTCGCGCTCCGGGGTGACGTCCGTGTGCTGCTCGGTGGTGTCCGCCTCGGGGGCCTCGACGTCGATCTCCGGGGCGCTGTCGTTCTCCCGGTCCTCGATCGCGTCGGGCTCGATGGGGTCCTCGATGGAGTCGTGGGTCATGGTGGGCTCCCTTCCTACGAACGTCCCTGGAACCAGCAGGGGCCACATTCGGGTGCCCTCTGTATGAGCCTAGGAGACACCCGGTCCCGGTGCCATGCCATGGACGCCCGCCGGCCTTGTGGTTGCGCGGTTCGCGGGGGGCGCGGCCCCGTCCGTCCGCGCCGCGTTCCCGGTCCTGTGTCCGTCACGGACCGACGCAATCTGTGACGGCGAACACATGAGCCGCTACGTGATCGTCTCGTAACATTGCCGCATGTCTTCGACCGAGTCCCCGTCCGTACCGGCCGCAAGTGTCCTTCCCAGGGTCGCGCCCGTCCGGGTCGGCGAGGGCGAGCGGCTGAGGACGGTGGGGCTGCCGGGGGTCACCCTGTCGCTGCGTTCGCGGCCTCCCGCGCGCGAGGGGCTGCCGCCCGCGTTCTACGTCCACGGGCTCGGCGGTTCCTCGCAGAACTGGTCGTCGCTGATGGCGGAACTGGACGGCGTCGTCGACGGCGAGGCGGTGGACCTGCCCGGCTTCGGCGACTCCCCGCCGCCGGACGACGGTGACTACTCCATCACCGGGCACGCGCGCGCGGTCATCCGCTGTCTCGACGCCGCCGATCGCGGCCCGGTGCACCTCTTCGGAAACTCCCTCGGCGGCGCGGTCGCCACGCGCGTGGCCGCCGTTCGGCCGGATCTCGTCCGGACGCTCACCCTGGTGTCGCCCGCCCTGCCCGAGCTGCGGATCCAGCGGACCGCTGTGCCGACGGGGCTGCTGGGTGTCCCCGGCATCGCCGCGCTGTTCACCCGGCTCACCCGGGAGTGGACGGCCGAACAGCGGGTGCGCGGGGTCATGGCGCTCTGCTACGGCGACCCGGGACGCGTGTCGGCCGAGGCGTTGGGGCACGCCGTGGAGGAGCTGGAGCGCCGGCAGCAACTGCCGTACTTCTGGGACGCGATGGCACGCTCCGCGCGCGGTATCGTCAACGCCTACACCTTGGGCGGACAGCACGGGCTGTGGCGCCAGGCCGAGCGCGTGCTCGCCCCGACCCTCCTGATCTACGGCGGTCGCGACCAGCTGGTCGGCTTCCGCATGGCCCGCAAGGCCGCCCGCTCCTTCCGCGACTCGCGTCTGCTGTCGCTGCCGGAGGCGGGGCACGTGGCGATGATGGAGTACCCGGAGGTGGTGGCGGGGGCGTTCCGGGAACTCCTCGCGCAGGCCGGGACGCCGGACGGCGATCCGGACACGGACACGGAGAGCTGAGGGCCGGTGGGACGCCACAGTCGCCGAGGGGCCGCCCCCAAGGGCGACTCCGCGGACATAAACGCACAGGGAGAGGCACGGGGCGCGGCCCCCGGGGCCGGACGCGAGACCGCCGGACGCGAGGTCCGGCTGCCCGGCCAGCGGCAGGCCCCGGCGGGCGGCCCGGGTACCCAGGGGACGGCGCCGCGCCCGGCGCCGGGGGTACCCGGCTTCCCGCCCGGCACGCCGGCTCGTGGGGTGCCGCGTTTTCCGGAGGGCACGCCGGCTCGTGGGGTGCCGGGTCTCGCGAGCGGCACGCCCGCTCGTGGCGTTCCGCGACTGCCCGACGGCACGCCCGCGCAGGGTGTGCCGCGGGCCGGTGGTGGTGCCTCCAAAGCCCGTGGCGGGCATCCCGAGCAGCGTGAGGCCGGGGGCGGCTGGGGTGAGTTCAAGGGGGCGGCCGGCGGCGGCGCCGGGATCGCTCCCAGTGGGCCCGGGGCGCCCGGGGGACCTGCGGCGCCCGCGGCTCCCGGTGCCAGGCAGGGCGCGGGCGGCCCGGGTAC
>Ga0308176_10002981_pt1 | contig 10725 bp, 7 predicted proteins | sample PhyCR2_3_FD_203890 | JGI IMG/M metagenome (GOLD analysis project Ga0308176, IMG submission 203890) | Soil microbial communities from UC Gill Tract Community Farm, Albany, California, United States - DLSLS.C.R2 | ecosystem: Environmental > Terrestrial > Soil > Agricultural land | place: USA... | reverse complement strand
AGGCGACCTCGAGGTCGAAGATGATGAAGAGGATCGAGACGAGGTAGAAGCGGACGTCGAACTTCATCCGCGCGTCGTCGAAGGCATTGAAGCCGCACTCGTAGCTGGAGAGCTTCTCGGGATCCGGCGCCTTGGGCGCCAATGCCCCGGCGAACAGGATGAAGACAACACCCAGCGCCGCCGCAATCCCCAGGAAGATCACGATGGGCAGGTACTGCAGCAGGAACGCGGTCATGAGGTCCTTTCGCAGACTCCTGGCAGGGAGTCGCGGCGCCCTTCTAGACCACCCATTCTAAGCTTTCAAACGGCGCCTTTTGCAGCGCGAAATGCGCACTGACGCCGGCTTGGCGGCCTGAGGCGAAACGCCCTGCCCGGCTGACCCGGACCACTCTGCCGTTGACACGATTCCGGCCGGGACCTATTGGACGCGCCTTCGCAAATCGGGCCCTAAGCCCGCACGCGGGTGTAGCTCAGTTGGTTAGAGCGCCGGCCTGTCACGCCGGAGGTCGCGGGTTCAAGTCCCGTCACTCGCGCCATTTGCCCCGTCGTGGCGGACCAGATCACCCCGAGCGGCCGTTCGCCTCCTGCTGCGAACCGTAGGCCAGCATGAAGCGCCGTTGTTCGCCGCGCGGGTCGTTCGCCACCCGGCACTCGTCGTTCAGGATCATCGTCGGCCGGGCCTTGCTGTCATAGGGCGTCCAGGCCGGAACGCCGGGGGCGGACGGGACACCGTTACGGGCGAAGTTCGCCCACAGCGCCGAGACCTTGTCGGCCAGGGCCTGCGCCTCGGGGGTCAGCGGCCCCACGATCCCGACGCCGTTCTTGAGGCTGTCGAAGACGAACGGGATCTCCTCGGCGTGCGGCACGAAGTAGTGGCCACCGTAGACCGGGGTCTCGCGTTCGAAGACGTACATGTAGGTTTTGCCGCCGCCCGCGTCGGCCCGGCGGCCGGCCAGGATGGTCGAATCCAGGAAGTAGCTGCGGTCGGTGGCCGCCATGTAGAGCAGTTCCTGGGGCGACTTCGACGGGAACATGGCCCGGTACTTGGCCGCGATCGACGCCCCCTGTCCGGCCTGCCAGCGGTCCAGCCGGCGCGGCAGGTCAGAATCGGTCATCGAATCGACGGTCGGGTCCACCCCGAGGAAGCCTGACTGCTCGGTGCGGCAGGTGCCGACCATCACCGGGACGTTGTGAGACATCCGAGGCGCAGCGGGGTCGAAGGGATGCGCCGGCAGGCTGGGCGTACCCGCCGCCGGCATGAACTGCTGGGCGCCGATGGCGCGGGCCTGGGCGCCTTGCAGGGTCTTGAGCGGCACGTCGTGCAGCCGTTCGACGTCCGACGGGGCTATGTCGAGCGCCTTCAGCAATCTGCGGGCCTTGGCGGTCGCCGTCTCCAGGCTGTCGACACGAAGTTGCGAGCCGCTCTGGATGACCGCGCGCTGGTAGAGGCCCTGCGCGGGCGTGGTCGACAGGATCATGGTGGTCTTGCGCCCGCCGCCGCTCTGACCGTGGACCATCACCCGCTTCGGGTCGCCGCCGAAGCGCTCGATGTTGGTCTGCACCCAGGCGAGCGCGGCGATGCAGTCCAAGGTGCCGATGTTGGAGCTGTCGGCGTACCTCGGGCTGAACGCGCCCAGATGGCAGTAGCCGAAGACGTTCAGGCGGTGGTTGATCGTGACCACCACAACATCCTGCTTTCGGGCGACGTTCGTCCCGTCGTACCAGAGCGACGAGCCGGACCCGGTAGAGAAGCCGCCGCCGTGGATCCAGAACATGACCGGCCGCTTCTTGTGATCCAGCGCCGGTGTCCAGACGTTGAGGACCAGGCAGTCCTCGCTCTGGGCCTCGGGGGCGCCCCCGTAGAGGCTGGGATAAGGACCGGCCGCGCGTTGGGCCGGCGCTCCGTTCCCCTGAGGCGTCGCGGGCCCGTACGCCAGGCAGTCGCGCACGCCGGCCCAGGGCTTCGGAGTTCGGGGCGGCATGAAGCGGTTGGCCCCGCCGGTGGTGTCGCCGTAGGGGATCGCCTTGAACACCTTGACCCCGCCGGCCTCGTAGCCGCGCACCTTGCCGGCCGAGGTCTCCACGACCGGCCCTGCCCCTTGGGCCCAAGTCGGCGCGGCCGCTCCCAACGCCAGGATCGCCAACGCCGAACGGCGGCTGAAATGCTCAGAGCGCATGTCGCCCTCCCCTTCATTGTGGGGAAGCCTAGGCGACGCCAGCGAGTCCGCCAACGGTTGTAGTCAGGCCTGCTCGCGGATCGTTCGCCGAGACGTTTTTGGCTGTTCGCCTACTCGTGCAGTTCGCCGGCGGCGGTCTGCAGGTAGTTCTGCTCGCCCAGGCTGGCCAGCAGGCTGAGCTGGGTCTCGAGGAAGTCGATGTGCTCCTCTGTGTCGCGCAGGATCTCCTCCAGGATCTCCCGGCTGACGTAGTCCTTGGCGGCTTCGCACTGGGCGACCCCGGCAATGAGGGTCGTGCGCCCGCCCATCTCCAGCTTCAGGTCGGCGCCCAGGCACTCCTGCACCGTCTCGCCGACGGCCAGCTTGTGCAGGTCCTGCAGGTTGGGCAGGCCGTCCAGGAACAGGATGCGGTGGATCAGCTTGTCGGCGTGTTTCATCTCGCCGATCGATTCGTCGTAGACCAGCCCGCCCAGGGCGCGGAAGCCCCAGTTCTGCAGCATGCGCGCGTGCAGGAAGTACTGGTTGACCGCGGTGAGCTCGTTGGTCAGCACCTCGTTCAGGCGCGCAACGATGGCGGGATCGCCCTTCATGCCAACCTCCTCGATTGAAGCGCCAGCCTCGGCCGAAGGGCTGCCGCTGGCAACGCCCTATTCGGCGGCGTAGCGGAGCGCGGTTTCGGCGTCCGCCTTGGCCCCGGAGATGATCTCGCGCATTTCGCAGACGCATTTGGCGCAGCGCGGCGCGCAGCCGTGGGCCTTGAACACCTCGACCGGACGACGCGCGCCCGCAGCCGCAGCGGCGCGGACCTCACGTTCGCGGATGCCATTGCAATTGCAGACGTACACGCGCCGACCTTCGCCCCTGATGTGCTGCAGGCTTATCCTGCAAATGCGAATGGTTTGCAACTAAGTGTTTTGCCGTAAGGCTTCAAGGGCCTCGAACGCGACAAATTGAGCCCCGCCGACCGCAAATAAGCGTTGCCGCGAACGCTCCGAAGGCGTCCGATCCTCCGTAACGAACGGCGGGGAGACGTTACGTGGCGACATTCAAACTGAACGGGCGGCAGGTCACGACCCATGGCCCGGACGATGCGCCCCTGCTCTGGGCGATCCGTGACGACATCGGGCTGAAAGGCACCAAGTTCGGGTGCGGCATCGGCCAGTGCGGCGCCTGCACGGTGCACGTGGACGGCCGGCCCGTCCGCTCGTGCCTGACGCCGACCGCCGCGGTCGCCGGCAAGTCGATCACTACGATCGAGGGGCTCGATCCCGCCGGCGTCCATCCGCTGCAGCAGGCCTGGGTCGAGGTGCAGGTGCCGCAGTGCGGCTACTGCCAGTCCGGCCAGATCATGCAGGCCGCCGCGCTCCTGAAGCAGAAGCCGAACCCGACCGATGCGGACATCGACGCGGCGATGAACGGCAACCTCTGCCGCTGCATGGCCTACGTGCGCATCCGCCAGGCGATCAAGCTGGCGGCCGCGAACGCCGCCAAGCGGGGCGCCAAGACGGAAGGAGCGAAGGCATGAACGGCCCCTTCGACGCCGGCCGCAGGGCCGCAGACGCGCTCTCACGCCGCGGCTTCCTGATCACCCTTTCCGCCGCCGGGGCCACCATGGGCTTCGCCAGCGCGGACGCCGCACAGGCCGCCGGCGCGCCGGCCGGCTTCGAACCGACCATCTGGTACTCGGTGGGCCGCGACGGCTCGGTGACCGTCAACATCATCCGCGCCGAGCTGGGCCAGCATGTCGGCACCGGCGTCGCCCGCATCCTGGCCGACGAGCTCGAGGCCGACTGGTCAAAGGTCCACATCAAGACCGTGGATTCCCACGCCAAGTGGGGGCTGATGGTCACCGGCGGCAGCTGGTCGATGTGGCAGAGCTTCCCGATCTACAGCCAGGCCGGCGCCGCTGGACGCACGGTGCTGGTCGAGGAAGGCGCGCGCCTGCTGGGTGTGAAGCCGGCCGACTGTGTCGCGAAGAATGGCGCCGTGCACGCGGGCAAGGCCTCGATCAGCTATGGCGACATCGTCGCCAAGGGCAATGTGGCGCGCAGCTTCACGGCCGAGCAGCTGGCGAACATGCCTGTGAAGAAGGCGGCCGACCGCAAGCTGATCGGCAAGCCGGCCAGGGCCCGCGACATCCCCGGCAAGGTGGACGGCAAGGGCGTATACGGCCTGGATGTCGTGATCCCCGGGATGGTCTACGGCCGGCCGAAGCTGCCGCCGACGCGCAACGACTCGAGCGTCGTGGCGATCGACGACTCCGCCGCCAAGGCCGTGCCCGGCTATCTCAAGAGCGTGAAGCTGGACGACCCGTCGGGCCAGGTCCCAGGCTGGGTGGTGGTGCTTGGCGAAAGCTTCGTGGCGGCCAACCGCGCCGCCGACCTGGTCAAGGTGACCTGGAAGACGGGCGACGCCACCAAGGTCTCCGAGGCCGACCTGCAGAAGCGCTCGGCCGAGCTGATCGCCGATCCCAAGGCCGGCGGCCTGGCCGTGGAGGATCCCGGCGTCGACGCCGCCTTCGCCGGCGCGGCGCGCACGATCGAAGCCACCTACACGACCTCGACCGCCCTGCACTTCCAGATGGAGCCGGTGAACTGCGTCGCCCTGGAGAAGGACGGGGTGTTCGAGATCCACACCGGCAATCAGTGGCAGTCTCTGGTGCTGCCGTGGCTCGCCAAGGCGCTGGGCACGACCGAGGACAAGGTCGTGATCAAGAACTACCTGCTGGGCGGCGGCTTCGGCCGGCGGCTGAACGGCGACTACTGCGTGGGCGCAGCGCTGGCCGCCAAGGCGGTGGGCAAGCCGGTGAAGCTGGTGCTGACCCGGCCCGATGACGTGCGGTTCGACTCGCCGCGCTCGCCGTCGGTGCAGAAGGTGCGGATGGGCTTCGGGCCCGGCGGCAAGGTGGTGGCCATGGAGCACGTGGCGGCGGCCGGCTGGCCGACGCTGGCCATGGCGCCCTTCTTCATGCCGAAGGGGGCCAACGGCGTCGCTTACGATCCGTTTTCCATCAACGGCGCCGACCATTGGTACAGCGTGGGGGCCCAGCGGGTCCGGGCGGTCAACAACGACCTGGCCAACGCCACCTTCCGGCCAGGCTGGCTGCGGTCCGTGGGCCCCGGCTGGGTCAACTGGGCGCTGGAGAGCTTCATGGACGAGGCGGCCCATGCCGCCGGTGAGGACGCCCTCGCCTTCCGCCTGAAGCTGCTGGACGGCGCCGGGCGCAACGCGGGGTCCGGGCCGACGGCCGTGGGCGGCGCGCATCGCCAGGCCGCCGTGCTGAAGCGGGTCGCCGAGAAGGCCGGCTGGGGCAAGCCGCTGCCGAAAGGCGTCGGGCTGGGCCTCGCCACCACCTTTGGCCAGGAGCGCGACATGCCGACCTGGATGGCCTGCGCCGCGCGCGTGAAGGTCGATCCGGCCACGGGCAAGGTGAAGGTCGAAAAGCTGGACCTGGTGGTCGACTGCGGGACGGTGGTGAACCCGGACGGGGCGCTCTCGCAGATGCAGGGCGCCTCGCTCTGGGGCCTCAGCCTGGCGCTGTTCGAGGGCACGGAGTTCAAGGACGGCCAGGTGAAGGACACCAACCTCGACACCTACAAGCCGCTGCGGATCGCCGACACGCCGGAGCTCGCCATCGAGTTCATGCCCTCGACCGAGCCGCCCGTGGGCCTGGGCGAGCCGGCGACGACGGTGGTGGCGCCGGCCATCGGCAACGCGATCTTCAACGCGACCGGCGGCCGCGTCCGTGATCTGCCGATCCGCCCGGCGGCGGTGCTGAAGGCGATGAAGGCTTAGTCGGGACCGGTAAGGCCGTCGATCAAAGGCTTGAGCGCCGCCTCGTGGCGGCGCCAGCGCTGGACCGAGGTCGCGTAGATCGGCCGGCGCACCTGGGTGGCGCTGGCGGTCGCCACGGCGCCCTCGCGCTCGAAGAACCGCAGGGCGGCTTGGTCCCACGGCAGTCCGGCGGCCTCGACGACGAGGCGGCGGATCTGCGGCTCGGGATCAGCCACCAGCGCTTCGTAGCTGATGTCGGAGACGCGGCCGGGCAGGACGCTGGCCCAATGCGCCATCATCGCGCGGTAGCGGCGATACTCCGCAGCGATGTCGGCCAGGCCGTAGAGCGTCTCGTTGCCGCTGGCGAAGAGCTGGCGGAAGGCAGCGTAGCCCGTGTCGATCGGGTCGCGGACGGCGTGCAGGATCACCGCGTCCGGGAACATCCGGACGATCGCGCCCACGTGCAGGTAGTTCTCCAGCGTCTTGTCGACGACCCGGGAGACGCCATCCCAGCCGGCGGCGCGGAGCGCGTCCAGATAGCGGGCGGCGAGCTTGCGGGGCGGCGCGCGGCCGACTTCGGCGGCGAGGTCGGAGACCGCCCCGGTCTCGCCCAGGCCCTGGACGCCGGGCAGGCTGGCCAGGATTTGCTCGATCAGCGTCGACCCCGACCGCGGGAACCCGACGACGAAGATCGGCGCTGCGCCGGCCCGCCAGCGGCCGGCGTCGGCGGAGAGCGCCGTGGCGGTGTCGCGCGCCCGGACCGCGTCGACCGCCGCGGCGTGGGCGCGGTGGGCGGCTTCGACGGTTGGGCCCAGGCTCGCGCGTTTGAGCCGGTTGCCCTCGGCGAATGCGACGAAGGCCTCGTCGTCGCGGCCGCGGGCGTCCAGGGCCTCGCCCAGGGCGAACCAGAGGCCGATGCGGGTCTCGGCGTCGGCGCCCGGCGCGCCGGCGGCGGCGCGCATTGCGATGAACTCCGCCTCGTCGATCGCCCCCGCGTCCAGCAGCGCGATGCGGGTCAGGGCCCGCCAGCGCGTCGCCGGCTGGGCGGCCAGCCGGCGATGGTGGTCCAGCGCCTCGTCGAAGCGGCCCAATGCGGCGAGCGCGGTCGCCAGGCCATGACGGCTCTCGGCGGCGTCGGGCTGAAGCTTCAGAGCCTGGCGATAGGCTTCAGCGGCGCGGTTCCAGCGTCGCAGCTGCTGACTGGCGGCGGCCAGATTGTGCCAGGCGGGGAACAGGCCCGGCTCGCGGGCGACCACGGATTCAAGCCGCTCTTGCGCGGAGAGCAGCTGGTTGCGCCGCAAGTCGATCACCGCCAGCGAATAGGCGGCGCGCACGTCGTCCGGCGCCTGGCGTTCGGCGCGGCGGTAGAGCGCGGCGGCTTCGTCCAGCCGACCGGCGACGAACGCCTCCGCCGCGGCGTCCAGCGTCGCGGCCAGGGTTCTCATCGATCAGAGCCGGTCGTGGACATGCGCCGATCTCTAAGGCTCAGCCCCACGGCCCGCCAGTGTGCGGAGGGCCGCGCCCCAACTCCGAGGCGCGACCCTGGCCGTCAGTGGAACCGGACGCGCAGTTCGACCCCGTAGACCCGCGGGTTCACCAGCGCATCGTTGAAGGTGATGACGCTCGAGCCCGGCACGACGGCGCCCGTCGGATCGAGCGTGGGCGCCTGGAGGAGCGTTGCCGAGCGAGAGTCGCGGTTGGTTTCGTCCAGCACGTTGTCGACGTACGCGATCACGTTCCAGTTCTTGTTCGCACTCGTGAAGACGAGCCGCAAATTGACCTGATTCAGAGCCGGAGCCAGGTTGTACGGCCGGTTGAACAGCGATCCGTAAGTCCGGTCCTTCCAGATGTAGCTGCCCGACAACGCAAGGGTCCCAGGGTCGAATTGCCACGTGTAGATGGCGTTCAACGAGACCTTGTTGGGCGGAGCTTCGGGGAGCTGATTGCCCTTCAGGTTCTGCGTTGCAGGCGTGAACGTGGCGGGCGTTCCCGGCGCGGCGGTGGCTGCGGGCAAGGTGATCTTAGCCGGGCTGCAGCCGGAGGTGTTGGCCCCGGGCGCGAGCGCCAGCGGGTCGATGGTGTCTTCGATGCAGGAGCCCGCATTGTTCACCTCGGCGGACAGATGCGAGTATTGCGCGTTGATCGAGAGCTGATCGATCGGCCGCCATGTGGCCTCCAGCTCGATGCCGTAAACGTGCACGGACTTCAGGTTGAACAGTTGTGTTGCGATCAGGCCCTGGGCGTTCTGCACGGCCAGCGGGATCTGGTCGTTCTTGTAGTTGTAGTAGAACGCCGCGGCGTTGACCTGCAGCCGCTGGTCCGCGAACGTCTTCTTGATACCGCCCTCGATGGCGTCGACCGTCTCCTTGTCGGTCTCAGGATTGGGCGCGAGCGTGAAGGTCGAGAAGCCGCCGGCCTTATAGCCCCTGGAGTACTTGGCGTAGACCAAGGTGTCGGAGTCCGGCGTCCAGTCGACGCCTGCATCGCCGGTCCAGGCGTTCCACTTGGCGTCGAGGTTGCGCTCCGCATTGCCCGTTGCGGCATTGATGCGGGCGAGACCTGCCCCCGGATAGGTGGTGGTGGTCGTCGCCCCGATCGCGATCGGCGTCACATCCACCGCCGGCGTGAGCGCGCCGAGGTTCGACGGCCGCAGCCCCCCCAGCACCGCGAACTCCTCGAAGCGCCAGAACTGGATGCCGTACTTGTGGTCGTCGCTGTAGCGCAGGCTCGCGTGGACCTTGAAGGCGTCGTTGAACTTGTAGTCCACGTGGCCGAAGAGGGCCCACGAGTTGTATGTCAGCTTGGTGTCCGAGGTTGAGATCGCGCTCGCGGGGTTCGCGGGCAGCGGCGCGAGCGACGTCGACACCGGATGGGCCAACTGGGTCTGGGCCGGATTGACCCCCGCCCACACCGGCTGGTCATAGCCTTCGTGATAGTAGTAGGCGCCCAGGATCCACTGCAGCGGGCCAGGGGTCTGCGAGACCAGGTTCAGCTCGTGGCTGTAGAAGTGGTCGTCCTCCTGGAAGAAGGTGGTGCTGGGAACCGGGAAGACGGTCAGCGGCTGCGTGCACCCGGCCGCGCTCTGTCCAGTGTTCGCCGCCAGGAACGCGCAGGTGGGGGATGGCGTGGACGGCCCCGCCAGCTGGAAGGCGTTGATGCCGCTGTCGGTGTAGCCCGGGATGAAGTTCAGGATGTAGTTGAAGGTCTGATAGCCGCCGTAATAGACGAGATCGACCGGCCCGAAGTGGTAAGTGAGGTTCGTGGCGAACTGGAAGTTCTGCTTCTGCTTGTTGGTCGCGTTGGTGTTCTCGATGAAGTCCCGAGGGTTCAGGTTTGCCGGGTTGTTGCCCGGGAACGCGTTGGCGAATATCGGACCACCGACCACGGAGCCGGGGACCACGGTCTGGCCCAGTGCGCCCGGGCCCGTGCAGCCGTTCGCCCCGCCAGGACTGGCCGCGACCCCGGGCAGCCCACAGAGCCCGAAGAAGGTGTTCGGCGCGAACCCGCCGTTGGCCTGGTAGTTGTCGGGGAAATTCCCCAAGCGCGAAACCTGGTGGTAGTCGAGCGAGAAGATCCCGGTCGAAGCCTTGGCCCAGGCGTCCAGCTTGCCGATGTTCGCATCGAGCTGGCCTTCAAAGTAAGTGCTTTCGCCCGCCGTCTGCTGCGGCAGGCTGCCGCCCGCATCCTTTCCTTCGCCCAGGTTGTGGAAGAAGCCGCCGTTTTCTTCGGTCACGTTGCCGCCGAGCCGGAAGCGCAGCCAGTCGGTGATGGGCCCGGAGACGACAGCCTCTCCCCAATGCCGATCGTTGTTGGCCACGCCGGCGCGGGCCTCGGCGTAGAACTCCTTCGTTGGCCGCTTGCTGGTGTAGTTGATGGTGCCGCCGTCAGCGTTGGCGCCGTGCAGCGAGTTCTGCGGGCCGCGATCGACCTCGATCGTGTCGATGAACAGGTCCGAATGCTGCAGCAGGATCGAAGCGTTCGCGCCGTAGTAGACGCCGTCGTAGTAGGTGGCGACGGCCGATGCGACGGCGAGGTTGTCGGTGTTGCGGCCGATGCCGCGCAAATAGGGGCGGTCCGCAGCCGCCTGGAAGTGAAGGCCCGGAGTGAAGTTGGTCAGGTCCTGCGTCGTCGAGATGCCCACCAGCGTCCGCTGTTCGGCGCTGAACGCGGTGATGGCCACCGGCACGTCCTGAAGGCGCTGCTCGCGCTTCTCTGCGGTGACAACCAACTCTTCGACGTTGGTCACGGCCGCGGCGGGGGCGGCAGCCGCCGCGGCGGCGTAGGCGTGAGTCGCGCCGAGGCTGAGGGCGATCGCAATAGCGGACGCGCCACCAAGGAACTGGTGCTTCATCGATTTCCTCCCGGTCGATCCGGCTCCGCTCTCGCATGGCGGGGCTCGGGATCAGTAGGCAGTATTGCCTAGAGACCGAGGGTATGCGCCCAAGCTTTCGCTTGGCAACCCAACATTTCCAAAGTGAGACACATGACGGCGCAAACGTGGCGCCCGCGCCTCAGCGAACCGCCCTCGCCCGCCGGCTCAGGCGACAGGCTCCGATTGCCGGCTCAGCACGAAATCGTCCGGGTTCGGCGCCAGCGTCGCGCGCCAGTAGTCGATCAAGCCGAACGGCCAGTTCTGGCTGACGCGGCCGAATTCGTTCTTGTACCAGCTGGTGACGTTGGACGAGCCCCAGGCCCAGCCGCGGTTCGCCTCGTCCACCCGCACGTTGAAGGCGTCGTGCACCTCGCGCTTCGGCTCCATCGCCTTGGCGCCCGT
>Ga0308176_10002980_pt1 | contig 10726 bp, 6 predicted proteins | sample PhyCR2_3_FD_203890 | JGI IMG/M metagenome (GOLD analysis project Ga0308176, IMG submission 203890) | Soil microbial communities from UC Gill Tract Community Farm, Albany, California, United States - DLSLS.C.R2 | ecosystem: Environmental > Terrestrial > Soil > Agricultural land | place: USA... | reverse complement strand
GCATAATGGACAGGTACCAACAATCGCGAATCCGGCTGGACACCGACCGGGCATTGTTGCTGTTCGCCAACGCCTACGCCGCGGTCGGTGCCATGGACTCGGCGCAACGGGCGTTCGAGGCGGCGATTGCTGAAACCGAACGTCAACGATCCAGTATACCCAGCGCGGACGATCGAGCGCGCTTCCTCGATCAGACCCGCCCCGTCATCGATAGCATCGTCAGCTTCCTCGTGGCGCGCGCCGACACGATCGGCGCCCTCGAGTTCCTGGAGCGCATGCGGAGTCAAGTGCTCCTGGAGCGTGTGCTAAAGCGATCGCCTAACGCCACTCGGTCAGCGGTGTCGATCGATTCGCTCCGGTCCAGACTGCCGCGGCGGGTCAACGTGGTGAGCTACGCGGTACTCGACCAGGACGTGATCATCTGGCTGATCCGCCGCGATGGTGTCTTCATGTACCGGAGCTCCGGTGCCGCGCGCCTCGAGCAGCTGGTGAATCGTTTGTCCAGGTTGGTCGCTACGCGATCGACGGCACCCGAGCTTCGAAGCCTCACCGCGGAGCTGCACCGCGTGTTGATCGCCCCCTTCGCCGCGAACGTCGAGCCGGAGTCTCGCCTGATCTTCGTGCCGGACAAGTGGCTGCATTTCGTGCCGTTCGCTGCGCTGTTCGACACGACGACGAAAAAGTTCGTCGTCGAGCGGTTCGAGACGGGGATCGCGCCGAGTCTCCAGTTATATGTGGAGTCGATGACGCGCTACGCGCAGTTGAAAGAACCGCGGACGCCAGCGGTGCTCGTAGTTGGCAACCCGGCGTTCGACGCGCAGGTGATGGCGCTGCCACGCCTTCCCGGGGCCGAGGCCGAAGCGCATCGAGTGGCGGAGCTTTACACGGGAGTGCACTTGCTCGTGGGCAGGCAGGCGACGAAACGGGCATTGCTACAGTACGCGGAGCGCTCGAACGTCGTCCACTTCGCCGGCCACGGCATCGTGAGACCCGACGCACCGCTGCTTTCACATCTCGTCCTAGCTCCGGACGAGCGTGGCGCCTCTGGAGTTATCACCGCGCAAGAGCTGTTCGACATTCGGCTGCCGAAAACCCGGCTGGCGATTCTTTCCGGATGCCATACGGCCGGCGGCCGTCTGTCGGATACGGAAGGCGCGTCGTCGCTGGCGCGCGCGCTATTCGCCGCCGGGGTTCCGTCGGTTGTGGCGAGTCTGTGGGCGGTGGATGACGAGTCCACCGCCGACTTCTTCGCGGCTTATCACCGCCGGCTCTCACGCGGTGATGATCCGACCGAGGCACTTCGCCGGACGCAGCTGGACTGGGTGGCGCAGGATAAAGGTGATTGGCAGGGCTTCTCGACCTGGGCGGCGTTTGCGCTATTCGGCGCGACGACGAAGGACGTCCTCGGTCGAGAGAGGATGGCAAATGGAGTCTCGCGCAGCAGCCTTCGATAACCCTGGATCGACCGAAGGAGGTTCGCCGTGCCAGTCCGCATCATTTTTCGCGGTCTCATGCTCTTTCAGATACCCGATTCCGGCCCTAACGAGAACAAGCTGGTCGCCTATCCGATCAACAAGCCGACCTTGCCAGGGGTATCAAAGCCGAACGAACACGCGCATTTCCATCAAACTGAAGTCCAGATTCTGACCGGAGCGGAAAAGGGAACCGATCTCCTCACCAAGGTTCTCAAGCCGCGAGCCACGCTCGACATCATCGTGCCGGGGCCGAAAGGCGTGTTGCCGAGGCGGAGCTTCGGCGACCACATACCGGACTTGGCGATGGTGATCGAGAACGCGACTCCTGCGATCCGTAGGGCGCCCAAAAGCGATCCGGACACCACACTCATTCAGAATGTCATAACCGTCGATGGCGGGATCGTTCGTGCGAAAAACCTGACGATGTGGGATCAGGGAGGATACCCACTAGACGGCGACCGCAAAGCGATCGGTGTGCAAGCGGACTCACTCGCGGTCCTGAGGTTCGTGGGCTCGACCGTGGGCGGTCATGTGGCCACCGACGTCGTGGTCGAAATCGAGGACGGTGAGAGCGTGGAGCTCAAGTGTGACCACGATGATCGCTTCCGCGGTACGAGGAAAGCATCCGCCAGTCCCAGCGACCCGCATATGCCTCCCGGAACCGTCGAGATTCTCGTGAGTAACTATGAGCCTCCCACAGAGAAGCCAATACCGTGGGGCCTCGACTTTCAATGGCTCTTCGAGGCAGCTGGCTACGCCGCCGCAAATCTGGAGTCTGGCGATTCAGGATTCGAGCAGTGGGTGGACGCGGCGAAGGCGTACGATGAACGGCTCTTCGCGGAGGACTGGAAGATGTTCTTCGATGGTCCCGACGGGCCGATGGGCCGACCATTTCCTTACATCCAGAACGCGGACGCGCTTTCACAGCTTACACGGCTTCAGCCGCTGAACCGCCCCTTTAGCATCCCTACGTGCAAGGCCGCGATACTCGCCGCCTCGGAGAAGGTGAGCTACACGGTAACCAAGGTGACCATCACCGAGACCAGGATAACCGCTCCGGATGGCACCGTCACTGAAATGAAGAAGATCGAATCGGCCTTACAGCAACCGACGGTGGCGAAATCGCCTGCGAAGAAGGCCGCCAAGAAGAGCGGCGCGAAGAAAGCGCCACCGAAGAAGAAAAAACGGAGTCGGTAGCGTGGGTACGACCGTAACACAAACGGCCGCCGGTCTCGCCGAGGCGTGGACTGTCTCGCGCGGTGCCGGTGCCGTCGTGGCCATCGTCGACGAGGATGCCAGCGCGTGTTACCACCCAGCGTTCACTGGGCGGGTGATCTCGACTGGCGTCGTGTTCGGCGATGGAGGGGCGCGTGATGCTCGCAGGCGCGCGCATAGCATCCTGGTTGCCGGTCTCGCGTTAGGCTCGGGGCCCCCGGTCACCGGGCTCGCGCCGGCGGCACATCTCTTACCAGTCGTCGTCCCGGCCCTCAGCACGGTCGTCGGAAGTCGCGAGGAGGCCGAGTCCCTCCGCTGGGCCGCTGATCAGGGCGCGGACGTCATCTGCTGCGCCTGGGCCCCTCCTCGGCCCACCCGCGAAAGCGGAAAGCTTCCGGCTCGCACGCGGGCTGCCCTGGACTATTGCCTAACGCGCGGCCGCAACGGCAAAGGCTGCGTCATCGTCTTCTCCGCCGGCAACGATGGCTCCGACCTCGGCCTCAACGGCTACGCCAGCCACCCCGGTATTACAGCGGTCGGTGCGTGTAACTGCCACGGCAGGCACCCGTCGTACAGCGGCTGGGGGGACGCGCTCTGGTGCGTCTTCCCCAGCAACGACCCGCAGGACCCGATCGGCGCGTCCATGACGTATCTGACCACCGCGCCGGTCAGGTCGCTGCTCGATGGCGAAGCGTACTACACCAACCGCTTCGGGTTCACCTCCGCCGCCACCGCCGCCGTCGCCGGCATCTGTGCCCTCATCGTGAGCGCGAACCCCAGCCTCACGTCCGCCGAGGTTAACGCGGTCCTCCGCGACTCCTGCGAGAAGATCGACGCCGAGAGCAAAACCTACGACGAGCGCGGCCACAGTCCCCTCTATGGCTACGGACGGCCCGATGTTGCGCGCGCCGTGGAGCTCGCGCGGAAGCGCTGAGGATTGACTCGTTAGGCGCGGCGTCAGCAGAGAAGCTCGGCGAGCCGCCTCATGTCGAGACGCCCATGGCCGATCCCGGTGTCGTGTCGGGGAATACCGTCCGGCCGGTAAGCGGACAGTCGCAGCAACTCGCGGACATCGCCCGGAGTCAGATGAGGCCTCCTTCGGCGCGCCAGCCATACCGCCGCGGTCACCATCGCGGCAGCGAAGGATGAACCGCTGAGGTACTTGTAGTCGAGTGGGCCGTCACCGATCACGGTGAGGATGCTTTCTCCAGGCGCCGAAACCCAGATGTGCTCCCCCTTGTTTGCGCCAGATGCCGGTCGATCCTCCATGTTCGTGGCGCCGACCGCGATCACGTTAGGGTTGGCTGCCGGATAGACAGGTCCGTCGTCCGGATCATTGCCGCTCCCCATCGCGGCGACTACCACAACGCCATTGCGGATGCATGTCTGGATGGCGTCGGCGAGATCGCACCGGTTCGCGAGTGAGATGCTCAAGCTCAGGTTGACGACCGGAAGCTTCATCCGGGCCGCCTCGAACAGCGCTGCTCGAACGGCCTCGAGGTCGAATCGTTCGTCGGCATCCCATGCGCTATACACGCGCACGCGCGCGGAGCAGCAACCGTCCATTCTGCCGTCGGCATCACCTTCGTAGTCGTCGCGCCGTGCGGCGATGATGGCCGCCACGGCCGCGGCGTGCGCTGCCCGAGAGGAATGTGACGACGCTGGCTTGAGCGTGACGCGGCCCGCCAGTTCCCGGTGGTTCAGGCCAATCCCGCCTCGGTCAATGACCGCGACTTCCCCTGGATCTGGCCCCGTATCGAGCACCTGCCAAACGTCGGGGAAGCCGCATCGATAGAGCGCCCACTGCCTGTACGGATCCGGTCCGCTCTGGATCCCTGAGCAAGCAGGCGCCGTCATCGGCTCGCGGCAGCTTTTTTGTGCCGTCCGACGTCTCTTGAACGCGTCGGCATCAAGTCGCGTCGATCAGATCAGGGGAGACCAAACTGTCCGGGCGTGCACCCTGTGTTCCCCGTCGTGCGCGCTCTCCTAGGCGCGAGTTTCGGATACGGGAACTTGTGCCCGCGCCCGCCAAACGCGTCCAGGAGACTACCGCCACCCTTGGCTTCAAATAAACGATACAACCATTTGAAGTCGACGTCGTCTTTTTGCAACCTGTTCTCGAACTCCTTCCATTCGAGCGGGTTGTCCTCGCAAAGATTGGCGATCTTGAGCTCGATGATGTCGCGGCCCGGGCTGGGCTTGAGCGTGAGCGGAGTACTTTGACCCGTGTCCCAATTGCGAATTTTGATAGTGAGGGAACCCCCCGGTATCGTTCGCGTCCATCTAATCGAGCCTGCCCAGTCCTCCGGGTCTTTGTCCCAGTCGGGCTTCTGAACAGGGGGCCCACCCACCTTGCCTGGTCCGCCGAGTGTTATCGCGGAGAGCTTGCCCGATTTCAACGTCGTCCGAACACTTAACTCCGGTCTTTCGTTAGGCGGGACCGTTGAAAGAAGATCCTTGAGCCCGATTCCATCCTTCTTGTACTGGGAGAGGTCAGGCAGAGGCAAAGGGTCTGGGTCAATCTGGACGATCGATCCCTGTGGCGCGTCCGGCTCGAAGGAGAGCTCTTCTCGGCTGAGTCGTCGCACGACCTGGTATCGAGCGCCATCGGCGGCGAGTCCGGGCGCCACTGTCTGACCAACATCAAGGTTCGCCAAGTCCATCAGCAGGTACGGAACATGGCGCGCGCCTATGTCTTCATCCTCATGCTGGGTGCCGACCCGGCCATCCGGCGTGGGCACGCAGGTTGGCATCAGAACGCTGACGCTCGTCTCCGGCTGGGCCCGGCGATCAGTCACGAACAGACAGAGGCCTGCAAACTCGACTGACAACGTAACGTCGGTCGCGCCCTGGTTAATCGACATCTGCTCTCCCGGTGAATCGTCGTAGCTCGACTAAGGACCCGTGTAGACGAACGCTCCCCACGCCTTCGGCGACCGCAGCTCGGGACGAGGCGACCGAAGCGCCTCTTGTTGCGCCAAACGAAGTGCCTCGGCTGCGGCCATACCATTTGAAAAATTCTTATGGAACGATACGAGCAACTCTGTCGTCACGTCGTCATCCACATCCCACAGCGTGCTCACCGTGGCAGGCGCGCCCGCGCGCAGGAAGCTGTACGCGAGTCCCGCGATTGCGCCCATACGACTGCGCCGCGGGTTGAGCGTACTGCAGGCCGACAACACAACGATCTGCAGATTAGACAGACGCATTTTTGCAATTTCCCCGGCATGGACCGTCCCCTCTTCCTCCGGGCGCTGACTGCCAAGAGCGAGGTAGGATAGCTCCGGTTGATCGCCGTTCGCCACGGCGTGACCCGCGAAGTGGAACACGCCGTACTTCGGAAGTAGCTCCAACACCCGATCGCGCGACGCGTCGGCGCCGGTGAGCAGTTGCGGCTGGCGATATAGCTGAGCGACCGCTTTCGCCTCGCGAGACGCGCCTGGAAGCGGTGGGAGCTCGGCCGCTATCGCGGTGTCCAGCTGAGGGTTTCCGATCACGAGCGCGCTCGAACGCGACTCCCGCGACGAAGCCTTCGATGCTGCGAGGAGAAAGGCGGCGCTGGGCAGCGTGCGCACCCGATAATCCTCGAGCAGATAGCGACCGGTCCCGCGATTCCAGAGCACCGCGAACGGGACGCGCGCGAGCTCTCGGTCCGGCACGACGACGATCTCCCCGCCAGCCGCAAGCTCGCTCGCGAAGGGAGCTACGAGCAGATCGAACAAACGCGCCCGCGCGGTGTTGGCGTCGACGCTGGAGTCACCCAATTCACGCGTGAATCTGTCAACGAGTTGGGCGACGGAATCGCGGCGCACGTTTACCGCATAAGACCGCGACCCGCGCGAAGACGTGATCCACATCGCGAGCGTGTCCGGCAGCAGCGCATACTCGACGAACACCGCGTCGGCCGGGAGCAGCTTGCGGACTCGCGTTAGGCTCGCGGGCGTTCGTCCGGTGCCGAGTCGTGCGTCCGGAGCCCACGCCGCGACGCGGCCACGCTCGAGATACGCGAACGCCGAGTCGGACCGCGCGTTAGCCAGCTCGATCCGAATCTTCGCGTCGAAGACGCGCTCGACCGTCTCGTACAGCAAGGCCCGCGTCTCCGGCGAAGCGAAGGAGGTGCTCTGCCGTTCAATGGCATCGATGGCTTCCTGAAGCCGGCCGCGGGCCGCGACGCCGTCGCCGGCTGCCTGCGCTGCCACCGCCTCCTGGTACAGCGCCTCCGCGAGATGCCCGTCGGTCTTCAGGCCGCGATAGATGCCCGCCACGTCGGCGAGAGTCCGCAGCGAAGCCTGCGGGTCGTCCGCGCGCTCGATTTCGCCGCGAACGAGCAGCACATCCGCAAGCGTGCGATCGTGTCCCGGGCCAGCGCCGATCTTGTCCACCCATCTCACCGCCTCATCGAGCTCTCCCCGTGCAGCGGTCAGGCGTCCGAGTGCAATCAGGTCGTTCGCCCGCGCCACACGGGCGAGCGCGATCGCTTGGGGGCGGTCGAGCGTGTGCGCCACGCCGAGGGCCTCGTCCATGATGGCCAAGGCGGCGTGGTTCAACCCGTCGGCCCGCGCGTACGCGGCAACGGTCGTTAGGTGGGAATTGAGGTAGGATGAACGGCGAAACGGGGAAAGCTGCCTGAGCCCGAGCAGCCCTTCGCTTTGTCCAGCCGGGATCTGGCCCGAGAACTGGAGCCCCTCTGCCAGCAGAAAGGAGACAGCGCCGACGTTCTCGGGCTCGCGCGCGTTCTCGAAGAAGGGTCTTGCTTCCCGGTAGCGATTGTTCGCGACATCGTACGCACCGCGTACGAGCTGGGACACGCCGAGTAGCCAGCGCGCTTTGCCGGCCACGGCTGGCTGATCCCGTCGGGCCGTACGTTGCACGTCGTGCAGCAGCCGATCTGCGAGGGCGTAGTTGCCACGAAAGATCTCCGCCGCCGCGCGGTACATCGCGGCCCACTCCGCCAGCGGCGACCCGGCATTCCGAAGCGGTGGCTCGGCGCGAGCGAGGGCTGCCACGGCGTCGTTATGCGCCCCGCGGAAGTGCTGTGCGAGGCCATCCGCGAACTCCACATGCGCGCGAGCGAGGGCGGCCAAGTGGCCGACGTCGCGTTGGCCTGCATCCAGTGCGCGCACGGCGGCCGGCACCGTCTGGTCCACATTCATGGCTCCGAGCACGTCGGCGATCGCGTGGGACTGCCGCAGTGCCTCTGCCGCCCCGACGCTATCACCACGCTGAACGGCAGTGCCCCACCGGTGAAACAACGCGAACGCGACGTCCCGCGCGCCCTCTGGCCATCGCTCGACCCGCGCGCGCAGCTCGCGACGCGACGAACTATCGCTTCGCGCCGCCAGTGAGTCGATCGCTCCGGCCCTCGCATCGGTGCCGAGGCGTGCGCGAACAAGTCGCAGTCGCGCGTCGCCTTCGGCTCTCCACGGTGCGCGCCGTTCGACGGCTATGTACCGGGTCCACGCTCGCTCCGCGTCCTTCAACAGATAGAGCCGCTCGAGGATGAGCGCCCGATTGAACAGCACAGCAGGGCGCGTACTATCGCATGCCATCGCTCGCTCAATCGCGTCGAGCGCCCTGAGCATGGGGAGAAGCTGCTGGTCCCTCTCGGCCAGGGCGACATAGCCGGCCGCCAGGTCGTTGAGGAACTCGGCATTGGTTGGCGCAAGGCGACTCGCGCGCTCGAGAGCCTCGACCGCTCGGTCGATACTTCGTGAGCTACCACTATCCTGTGATCGAAGCGCGACGAGCCCGGTCGCGTGGAGCGCGCGCGGTGTCGAGTCCGATTGGAGCCAGCGCCGTGCGCCGCGTACTTTGCCGTTTAGGTCGCCGAGACTCTTCACGCGTGCCGCGGGCGACTGACCGCACCGCTCGCGCGTAATCAACGCCGTGACGTCGCTCGTGTCGCACGCGTACCAGTTGGCGTCGCCCGCCAGGGCAGCGGCCATGAACCGGTCGCGAAGCAAGGCGCGCTCGAGCTCAGGGGCACCGGATGCATCGTCGCCGGCGCCTCGACACGCGACGACGAAAACGAGGCCAGCGCACAAGCCGGAGCCCAGCCTGACACGACCATTCATTACCAGCATCGCCGCTTTACCGCGGCGTGACGAGGACCCCTCGCCGTGCTCTCATCGGGCAACGTTAACGCCTCGTTCGCTCGGCACGAAAGAGTAATGCTGCTCAGTTGTTGAACGGAAAAAACGGTCGAAAATCACACACATCGACCCACAATACCAGTTGGAAGAAAACGCGAAACGTATCCGTCTAACCCCCTAGGACCCGGAGGATCGGGGCGAATCGGATGATCCGCCTTCGGTCGCTCTGGCAAAGGGCACTCGCGCCGCTCGATTGTGCGACGTCCAGTCGCGATCGACCGAGAGTCGGGTTCGGGTGCCGATGGACGGATGGACATGATCAGCGAACATTTCGCCATGACGGCCGAGGCGCTCCGCAACCGCTACCGGGTGGATCGGTTACTACAGACCGGCGTGGCCGCCTGCGTTTATCTGGCCGAAGATCGCACGTCAGGGCGCCGAGTCGCGCTGAAGGTGCTTCGCGATGAGATGGCGGCGACGGTGGATGCCGACCGCTTCCTCGCCGAGATCAACGTCGTGCGTCAACTTCGCCACCCGAACATCGTCCCCATGTACGACTCTGGGGACATCGACGGCATCCCGTACTACGTGATGCCGTTCGTGGAAGGCGAAAGCCTGCGCGCGCGGCTTACACGCCTCGGACGCATCCCGCTCGCCGACACGCTTCGGGTCGCCGAGGACGTCGCCCGCGCGCTGCACTTCGCGCATCGGCATCAGGTCGTGCATCGGGACATCAAGCCCGAGAATGTGATGCTCGACGGCGACCGCGCCCTCGTGCTCGACTTCGGCATCGCGCTCGCGATGGACCGGGTCGAAGCCCCACGGCGGACACTGCCAGGGCTCACGCTCGGCACGTTCCACTACATGAGCCCCGAGCAGGTCGAGGGCGAGGCCGAGATCGACGGACGCAGCGACATCTATAGTCTGGCGTGCACGCTGTACGAGATGCTGAGCGGGCGCCCGCCGTTTCTCGGAACGCCTAACGCCGTGATGCGACAGCAGATCTCCGCGCGGCCCCGGCCGCTCGCGTCGCTCTGCGCGGGGATGCCGCCCCGGCTCGACGCGGCGCTGCTGCGTGCGCTGGACAAGTCGCCCGACCAGCGCTACTCCACGGCGGGCGAGTTCATCGCCTCGCTCGTCAGCGGGTCGCACCGCGTCCGCGTCATCGGTCGCCGAGTGGCGGTCATCCCGTTCGTGCACGCGTGTGCGCAGCCGGTGGTCGACACCGGGAGCGACACGGTCGGGGAAGAAGTCGCCGTGGCGCTGCGCGATTTCGAGGGCATCGTGATCGCCCCGAACCTGTCCGGCGGTTGCGACGCGCCGAGTGGGCACCTCATCGATATTGCCCGACGCGCCGGCGCCGACGTGGTGCTCCTGGGCGACGTCCGTCGCGCCGATGACGATCGCGGAATTCTCATCACCGCCATGCTGTTCGACGGTCGGACCGGACGACGCATCTGGTCCGGCGCGTCGGCGGGCAAGCAGCCCGACACCCTCGCATCGACGATCGGGCCCGCCCGTGAGATCGCACGCGCCGTCGCGGGCGCGCTCGGGGCGAAACGACTGACCGATCGGGCTGCGTCCTCCGCGGCGATCACCACGTCGTTCACCGCACCGGCGGCCTCGAGAACCGGTACCGACGAGCGCCCGGTAGTTCGGTAGTTAGTTCGCCAGGCGGGATTGCGCGACGGCGCGTCGCAGGACATAGTTTGTCTACCCCCTAGCCTTTCTATGTGCCTGCGATGACGCCTGCCAACAAACGCGACCTGCTCCCCGGGACGCTGGACATGTTGATCCTCGGCACGCTCGCCGTGCAGTCGATGCACGGGTACGGCATCGCCCAGCACATCCAGCGGCTGTCCGGCGACGTGCTGCGCATCGAGGAAGGATCGCTCTATCCCGCGCTCCAACGGATGCGACAGAAAGGCTGGCTCACCGCGGAGT
>Ga0308176_10002979_pt1 | contig 10731 bp, 8 predicted proteins | sample PhyCR2_3_FD_203890 | JGI IMG/M metagenome (GOLD analysis project Ga0308176, IMG submission 203890) | Soil microbial communities from UC Gill Tract Community Farm, Albany, California, United States - DLSLS.C.R2 | ecosystem: Environmental > Terrestrial > Soil > Agricultural land | place: USA... | reverse complement strand
CTTGGCAACAAGCCCAGACCATTTCGCGTCGTTGCGCGCGGCGGCGGCCCGTTCCCAGCGATCGCGCTCCTCCGTCTCCGGCTTGAACCGGGATCCCCTGTCCGCCCCTGATATTAAGGCTCACACTCTCCGTTCCCACCACCGCCCGACGTTGTTCCGTGGCCGCACCATTATGGGCCAGGGTGCTTCCTCAGTGCGCAGCCGAATCCGCGGCGTTCGCCGAGTGACTCTCCGGGACTACCGCCACACGATCCAGCTTCCACAATTTCACGCCGCGACGCAGAACCGTCAGGTAGTGGCTGACCTGCTCGCCGCCTCCCGACAGTTGCACGCGAGCTGTTCCGACGTCCCACGCGGTGTTGCCGACTACTCGCAGTGTGTCCGAGGTGATGGTAATCTGCCCCCACTTGGGCGCGTTGCTGGCGATCTGTTTCCGGATGGCGTCCTTCCCAACCAGCACGGACCCGTCACCACTAATCACAACAGCGTCTGGCGTGTACATGCTCGTCACAGCTGTTGAGTCCTTCTTGTTGTAGGCCTCCATGTAGTCCTCTCGAAGCTCTCGAAGTTCATCGCGGGCCGTCCGCACCGGAGTCGTGGGCCGCTTGATTCCCTGCCCGGAAACCAGGGAAGGTGCCAGACATGCGAGAGCCACTGCGAAGGAAAGACAGAGTTGTAACCGTGGGGTTGTCATGGGACCCTCTGCGCTCTGGTGAAGGAGATGGTAGCTTTATCTCCATAAGGACCACGGCGGACGGCATTCGGGATGGACTGGAAGCGAGGACGGGACGATCAAGCTCCGGAAGGCACCGCCGCGCAGGCGGTGATGACCAGCTCAGCGCTTTCCGCTGCTGTCCGGGCTGATTCCGGGATTCGAAGAGCTACCACCACTGCCGCCGGTCGAGCCTGAGCCTCCGCTACTGGATCCGCCCCCATCGGGGGCAGGCGACCCGGAGCCGTTCCACGTTGGTCCCCCACCGCTGGCGCCCCCCTCTCCGCCTGCGCTCCCGCTACCGGCCGCTCCTGAACCGGTGCCGGAGGCGCTCGAAGGGCAACTGGCTCCGCTCGAGCAATCGGCGTGAGCGATTGCGTCGGCACTGCCGCCGTAGATGTGCTGCACGTGGGAGCGAAAGTTGATCAGGATTAAGGCGAGGGCGCTCACCACAAGCACCAGGAGGAGACCGAATTCGGCCACGCTCTGGCCTCTCCGATTGCGGAGCGTTTTGGCTGATCCCATGAGACCACCCTCTTACACCGAGCGGAGCAGACCAGGGCGTTTGTGCGTGGATGCTCACAAGCTGATAGGAGGTGCACTGGAACGCAACTGTCCAGGCCGGTCGGCAGTAGCCCCTTCTCGACGTTACACGCCGCCGACCATCTAAGGCGCACCCTCCGACCGGTCAGCCCCTCGGGCCAGGAGCGGCTGGATTGCGGCGAGTAATTGCTCGCCTGTAAAGGGCTCCGCCAGGACCGGAACATCGTCTGGCAGTCCCTCGGGTATCCCGTCACCGGCCTCACGATTTTTCACGTAGAGGATCGGCAAGTGGGGAAATTCGGCCCGCACCTGGCGGATGAGCTGGGGACCGTTCATGCCCGGCATGCGCGTATTGGTGATCAGCAAGTCAATGTTGCGCAGTCCCCCGACCAGTTCGAGCGCCGCGAGGCCGTCGTAGGCCGCAAACACGCAGTGGTCGGCTTGGCGGAGGGTGGAGATGAGCAACTCCAGGATGTCGGGCTTTTCGTCCGCGCAGACGATATACGCCCCCGTGTGGAGGCGAGAATTACGGGGCAATGTGAGCCTTTGGGCCCGGCGAGGACAGCCGGAAGCGGCGAGGGGCAGGAATGGCTACCCTGAAGGTATCACATCGCGGCTCGGCGCGTTAGCGCCGAGCGTACGGTTCTCAACGCACTCTCAACCTGGCCCCGCCCAGGGCCGCACCCGGGGCTGGCCAGGGCATAGTCGCACCCTCTAGAGCGTGGGCTCAACGGCCAAGACCCCCGGCGCCGTCGAGGGCGGCACGAACGCGCTGTGCAAGGACCAGCGCGGAGAACGGCTTCTGCAGGAGCGCCCCGGTGTGCTCGACGAGGTGGCGGCGCTCGATTTCCTCCTCGGCGTAGGAAGACATGTACAGCACGGGGACGTGCGGGGCGTCTGCTGCCATCCGCTCGCCGACCTCCCGCCCACCTGCTCCCGGCATCACCAGGTCGGTAAGCACCAGACGCACGCGGTCCGCGTTCTCCGCAAAGAGCCGCAGCCCCTCTGTCCCATTCCGAGCCTCGAGGACGGTGTAACCACACTCGCGAAGGACCCGGCCGATCCAATCGCGCACGCCTTCCTCGTCCTCCGCCACGATGATGGTTTCCCGGCCCTGCGGCATGGGCTCGGCAGGGCCGCTCGCGTTACCACCCGCGGTGCTTCTTGCCTCTTCCGGCAGCTCGATGATGAACCTGGTCCCGGTGCCGGGTTGACTGTCCACCCGGATGAAGCCGCCGTGCTGCGTCACCGCCCCGAACACGCTCGCCAGTCCCAGCCCCGTGCCCTCTCCCATGGGCTTGGTGGTGAAGAATGGCTCGAATGCCCGCTTCCGGACGTGTTCTTCCATGCCGGGCCCGCTGTCGCTGATCTCGAAGCGGACGTACCGGCCGGGCGGCTGATCGGGGAAGCCGCCGGTGGAATCCTCGTGGACCTCCACGGCAGATAGCGCGATCCCGAATCTGCCGCTGCCCCCCATGGCATAGCGTGAGTTCAATGCGAGGTTGACGAACACCTCGCCCAGTTGGGCGGGATCAGCGTTCACAGCCTGAATGTCGCCCTGGCGGAGGACGTTGAGGTCGATGTTCGAGCCGAGCAGCCGCTGGAGCAGACGTTTGAGCTGCAGCACCACCGTCCAAGGATCGACGATCTGTCGTTTGATCATCTGCTTCCGACTGAAGTTCAGCAGCTGTCGAGTGATGTATACGACGTGCTCGGCGGCCTGTTCCGCGCGATGAAGGTCCATGCGTTTTGAGTGGCCGGTCGGTATATCCCGCGTCACGAACGCCATATACCCCATGAGCACGGTCATGTGGTTGTTGATCTCATGAGCTACACCGCCTGCGAGCTGCCCGACCGCCTCCATACGGGCCAGGTCACGCAGACGTTCCTCGACGCGTAGTCGCTCCGTGACGTCCTGGAACGCGAGCAGCAGAATGGAATGGTCCGGCTGGGCGGAATCGAGCTTGCGGGCGTTCAACTGGTAAATATGTGGCTTACCCTCGATGGTCACTTGCACGTCGTGGTTCTCGAACGCGACACCGTGCTCCTGAAGCGTGTGGAGCACGGCGTGCAAACCCGGTGCGTCCCACCGCCCCTCAGAGAGGTCGAAGATCGAGCGCCGACGGGTATCCGATGGGCCCCCGCCGAAAGTACGATAAAACGCCGCGTTCGCGACCAGGACGCGGAGGCCAGCGTCCAAGAGGACGAGTGGCTCGCGAACCGTTGCAACGATCGCGGTGCTGTAATCGGGGAGGGCTGTCAGGCCTGCTTGGTGCTCGCGCGCTGCTTCGGCCTCCGCGGGTACTTCCGACTTGCTGAATCGGGATTCTGGCATGTCCTTCGCTCGCCCTGGTTGGCCTGATCGCCGGCTGGTTTGCTGGGGGAACGAGGCGGTCTATAGATGTTGGCGGCAGGGCACGGGGCCTGGCAGCCGGTCTGGCGGTGACGGCATAGGAAGGTAGCCGAGCCTGGCGGGCGTCGAAAGGTCGGCGAGCACCGTGCGAGCAAGCTCGGACGGGGGTCTTTGGTACCTCTCCGTAGCGATGCGCTGGTTGGGGGAGCCGGTTGAGAGTTCAGCCCCCCTGGGGTAGCTTGCCTTCATCTGCACCACATCTTGCCTCCCCCGGCACGTCCTGTCGGGTCCAAGGAACACAATGCTGCCCCGAGCGCCCGGTCCGATTGACGGCTGGCGCATCTTGGTGACCGATGACAATCCCAACAAACTCTACGCGCTTACGGAAATCCTGCGCAACGCTGGGCATTGCGTCTTTGCGGCGTATGACGGGGAGTCGGCGCTGGAGCTTGTCAGGCTGCTGCCGGACCTTCATCTCCTCATCGCCAACACCCGCCTTGGGGCGGTCGATGGGGCGGAACTGATGAGCCGGACTCGTGCGCTGAAACCGACCCTACCCATGCTGCATGTGTCGCATGCCCGGGAATCCGACGCTGGTCTCCCGGCGGGCGTGCCCACCTTGCACGAGCCATTCACGGCAAACGATCTGCTGGTGGCGATCGGATCGCTCATCAGATGAACGCCCGCCAGTGAGACGATCTGACGCGCGCTATCTCCGGCCAGGTCCACGGACGGGTGCTGGAAACCACTCCCTGACCCGGACGGCTGTACAAATATCGGTGCAAACTTCGGGTGATCGTCCTGCACATTTGCATGTCGTCGCGTATGCACCCTGCAGCACTAGTTCCCTCATTCCCCTCTGAAGCCGCCAGAATGTTCGGGATGCCCTAGCCACACGGCTTGGGGATCGACAAGCCAGAGCCGGCCGCGGCGGGCCCACTGGACGCCTCAGCATTCCCGCGAGCCTCTCGCCACTGCAGCGCGAGATCAACGCCGCCATTCTCAACAGGCGCCGGTGCGTCGGTCCCTCCCAACCTCGACGCTTCGCCGGCCGACCCCAGCGCGGATCGGGCGGAGGCGGCGGATGCCCGCCGCCGGCCCGGGGAGGCGCTCGAATCCCAGCCGTGAGGTCGTCGCGTGTTCGAGGATAGCGCCCTTAGAAGCCTCGCGCTCATAATGAGTTGTGGGGCTTTGCTCATCTAAATTGTCACGTGAGTGGCTTCAGTAACAGGCTCGGCAGCATCCCTCACCATCGCGGCTCGTTCGCGCGTTTCCACCACCCCACGACCGCGCCCCTCCGCATTGGCTGTACGGATGAGCGAACCGGAGTGCCGTCGGCGCCCATCGACGACGCGCCGAGCCGTCAGTCCGCGGATGGCACGATCATCGTCGGCACGGCAGCCGAGCTGGTTGCGGCGCTCTCACCGGTCAACGCTGGACAGCGCATCCTGGTGCGCGCGGGCAGCTATGCCGTCACCGCTCCGCTGACCGTGCCGGACGGCGCGACCCTGGAAGGTGAGGGCGTCATGCAGTTCGATGGCGCCGGGTTGCCGGTCGGCTTTGGGGCAGCCTCGCAGACCGTGCTCACGATGACCGCGAACGTTCCCGGCAGCATGCTGACCCTGGGGAACGGGGCCACCCTCCGCCGATTGAAGGTGGCCGACCTGGCAGACCGGGGCGGCAACGTGGTCTCGGTGCTCTCCCGCGCCCCGGGCGACCGGGTATCGGCGTCCATCGTGGAGTCCGAAATCATCAATCTCAGTGCCATGGGGGCTAACCCCGAGGGGCCCACGGGCAACGGGGTACTCGTGTTGACCCGGAACCCGAATCTCGGTGCCGATCCGGCGGCCCACGAGTCCGCCGCCATCACGGCCGGACTGGCCCGCTCGGTGATCCGGTCCCCGGCGGGCGGCGTAGGGGTGTTCGCCTTCAACTTCGCAGCCATGGGGAAGGTGTCGGTTTCGCTCGCCGGCAACGTGGTGGGCGGCGGCATCGTCGCCAATGGCGGCGTCAGCCGTCCCGATGCCGTGCACGACGCGCAGGTGACGATCGAGTCCCACGGCAATCTGTATCGCGACAACAGCCCCGACCCGTGCGCGACGCCGCACCTGGGCTGGAACCTGACCGGTGGGTCCGGTCCCCCGGCTCCGCTGCCGGTTCCCGAAACGTCGAACAATGCGCTGCGGGTGCACTCGGTGGACGACCGGGTGGAAGGCTTCGCGAGCGGCGTGGTCGCCACCGGAAGCCGGCGCTTCTTCCCGGCGCCGATCGCCGGTCCCAGCACCGGCAATCGGGTGGAGCTGGAGCTGCTCCGCGGCACGATCTCGACGCCATCGTGCGGCGGCGCCCCGTTCGTCCGCGACTTCGACCTGGCGGGCGCATTCTCCGGGGGGGATGATTTCTCTCCAGGGCAGGGCAACAGCGTGTCCGTGATCCTCCAGGGGATGACCGGCAGCGGCGCCCGATTCAATCGCTACGAAAGCGCCCTGGGACCGTCGGGACCGCTCGCGCCGGAGCTCGCGGGCGGCAATCGCCTCGAGTTCGCGGGCAGCCCGCGCGCATTCGCGGCGACCAACGCGCGGATCGATCCCGCGCCGGGAAGCGAGCACTTCTCCGGCGCTGCCCGCTGAGCGGCAGCGCGCCGCCGCCCGGGGATCGTCGTCACCGGGCGGTGGCGAAGCGCACCAGCAGCTGCTCGAACCGTGGGTCGCTCCTCAACGGGTCGTACCCGGGCCACACCCGGAGCAGCGGAACGCTCGCCTCGCGGCCGGCCGGCATCGAGAACAGCAGCTCGAGCAGCTCGAGCGCCGCGTCGGCGTCCCCGGCCTTGGCGAACACCTCGGCCGCGCTGCCCATGACCACCTGGGCGACATCGCTGCCTCGCGCGATCGGCGCCACAGCGAGGGCTCGCCGGGCTTCGCCTATCGCCTCGTTGGACCGCCCCAGCCCGGCGTCGGCGAAGCCGAGCGCGAGCCGGATGAAAGGATTGTCAGGATGCGCAGCAAGGCTGTCTCGCAGGAGCGCGCGCGCGGCCAGGTAGCTCGACCGGGCCCGGGCGCGATTTCCCTGGGCGTCGTAGAAGCGGGCGCGCATCAGGGAGCTCGGCTGATACCCGAATCCATCTGGGCTGAGCTCACTGTGCGGCCGGTCGAGCATGGCGAGCCCCTCGGCATATCGGCGCTGGGTCATGAAAACGGTATAGCGGGCGTAGGTGGCCATGCCGCCCGGGTCCCACCCTGGCGGGACCTTGTCCAGCAGGGCCGCGAGGGTGTCGGCGGTACCCTTCCAGCGAAGGTATGCCTGTCCCTTGATCACCTTGATGATGGGTGACGCCGGCGCGAGCGCGATCGCGCGATCGAACGCTAGCATGGCCTCCCCGCGACGGCGGAGCCAGCTGTAGGTCTGGGCCGTTTCGAAAGCGGCACCGGCGTTCCCCGGGTCGAGCTGCATGGCCCGTCGGAGCTGGACCAGCGCCTCGTCGAAGCGCCCGGCCCGGCCCAACGCGATGCCGAGCTCCAGCCGGAGCTCGGCGCTGGTGGGAGACGCCTCGACCGCCCGCCCGAATTCCGCTATGGCATTGGTCGGGTTCTTCCGAAGCACCCAGTAGGAGGCCAGTGCCTCGTGCCCCTCCGGCAACGCCGGGCTTAGCCGCAGCGCCGTCTCGGCTTCCACCCGGGCCTGCTCGCGGCGGCCATCGCTCGTGTCGTAGGTCGCGGCTGCGAGCGTGTGCATCAGGGCCAGTCGCGCGCGGGCAAGAGCGAAGCGGGGATCGAGGTCGCGCGCCCGGGAGTAGAGCGACATAGCCCGGCGGATGTTGTCGGCCGGCACCTCGTGCATAGGCTCCGGCGACCGACCGGCCAGCTCGACCGTCCGGGCCTCGAGGTAGGTCTCGTAGCTGCGACCGTCGACCGACTCGGGTCGGGACAGCGTGTCCTGCTGGTCAGAGGTGGGCCGAATGCCGAGCGTTGCGACGACATCGCGCACGATGGCCCGCTGGATCTCCGCCAGCTCGGCGAGCGGACGTTGGTACCGTCGGGCCCAGAGTCGGCCGCCTCTGTCGGCAGGCAGCAGCTGCGCGTCTACCCGCACGTCGTCACCCAGCCGCTGCACGCTGGCGCGGAGCAGATTTCCGACGTGCAGTTCGGCCCCGATCTGCGCCGGGGATTTGATCGTCCCCCCGTAGCTCGACATCGTCACGGAGCCGGGCGCGGTCACACCCCGCAGTCGCCCGAGCTCGGAGCCGATCCCGTCGCTCAGGCCGACCGCCAGGTGTTCCGCGGCGGCACTGTCTCCCTGTCGATCAAACGGGAGCACCCCGAGCGACACGGGAACCGGTGCGGCGGCGCCCCCCTGGCGCGCCACCCCCGCTCCCGCCGCGGCAACCAGCACCAGGGCCGCCGCAACGGCCGCGGCCCACCATCGCCGACTCTTGCCGATCATCGCCCGTCGCAGCCGTCGCAGGGGCCGCGAACGATGGTCCAGCCGCACGCCCGCGAGGGCCGTAGCCACCGCCTCCGCCGACTGCCAGCGTTTCGCCGGGTCCTTGTGCAGGCAGGTATCGATCAGGTCGTCGAGTTCGGCCGGCACCTGGGCACGCAGTGCGGAGGCCGGGGGCGACGGCTGGTGGAGGATCGCATGCGCGACACCGATCTCGTGCCCACCGCCGAACGGACGCCCGCCGGTCACCATCTCGTACAGCACGACGCCGAGAGCCCAGAGATCGGCCCGGGGGTCGACCTTGTGCCCCTGCACCTGTTCGGGCGCCATGTAGGCGACCGTGCCCAGCATGGCCCATGAGCCGGTCAGGGTCAGGTCGGCGGCCTTGGCAAGGCCGAAGTCCAGGATTTTGGCCGCGCCATCCGGCAGGAGCATGACGTTGCCCGGCTTGAGATCGCGATGGACGATGCCGGCGTGGTGCGCGGCCCCCAGTCCGCGGACCAACTGAACGGCCACATCCAGCGCCTGCGCGAGCGGAAGCGGGCCGTCTCGCGCGAGGCGGGCCTTGAGGGTCTCGCCCTCGTAGAGCGGCATCGTGTAGAAGAGATCGCCCTCGGCGGTTTCGCCGGTCTCGAGGACGGGGCAGAGATTCAGGTGGTCCAGCGCCGCGGCCGCTCGCGCCTCCTGGCGGAAGCGCTCTCTGGCGGCGTCATCGGCGTAGCGGGTAGCCAGCGGCACCTTGAGCGCGACCGTGCGCCCGAGCCGCATGTCCTCCGCGCGGTAGACCACGCCCATACCGCCGCGGCCGACCGGCTCGATGATCCGGAAGTGCGATACCGTGCGCCCAGCCAGCTTGAGGGGATCGGCGTCCGGAGCCTCGGCCCCCAGGACAGCGTCGACCTGATGGAGCGCCACGTGGACGAGGGAATCGGCCGCCAAGAGCCGCTCTACCGCGCTCTGCAGGGCAGGATCGGAGCGGCCAATCGCTTCGAGCCGCGTGTGGCGAGACCCGTCGTCGAGCGCGACCACCTCGTCGAACGCCGCCAACGCGTCGGCCCATCTCACGGGAGCTCACGACGCAACTCGAGCGCGAGCCACGCGCGGGCGGAGCGCAACTCGCGCTTCACGGTCGCCAGCGAGACGCCGAGCGCCTCCGCGATTTCCTCCAGCGTGAGCCCGCCGAAGTAGCGCTGCTCCAGAATCCGAGTGCGACGCTCGTCGATGGCCTCCAGTCGCCGGAGCGCGTCGTCCAGCTCCGCGACGGTCTCGTGGTGCTCGTCGCCGAGCCAGGGAGCGTCGTCGAGCGCCATCGGGGCCTCTCCCCCACCGCGCTTGGCGGCCTTGCGGGCGCGCGCACGGTCCACCAGCAGGTGCCGCATGACGCGGGACGCGAGGCCGAGAAAGTGCCCGCGATCGCGCACGTCAGCCCGCTGGGTGTCGACCAGCTTGAGATAGGCCTCGTGCACGAGCGCGGTGGTGTTGAGGGAGCCGTCGGCTTCGCCGCGAAGGCGCTGATGGGCGAGCTGGCGCATCCGGTCGTACACCAGCGGGAAGAGCTGGTCGAGCGCGCCGCTGTCGCCTTCCCCCCACCGATGGAGCAGGTCCGTGATGTCGGAGGTGAGCGCCACCAGGCCTCGTTGGGATGGGAATTGCCCGAGCCGGCAGGCAGGGGATGTTGGATTGTACGTCCGACCCGACCTCCGTCAAGCAGTGTCGCCCAGCATGTGGGACCGGCACGTGGCGGCGCGAGTCACCATCCTGGTGTCACCGTCCTGGCGCGCGACCGTTCAGCCTCAGGCCGAGCGCGACGGAGGTTGGTGGGCCAGCCTCGTAGAAACGACCGAAGGGCTCGTTCGGCTCGATCGTCCCGGCGTACCTGAGGCCGAAAAGGTTTTCCACGCTTCCGACCAGACTCGCCGGGCCAAAGTGCCAGCCCGCGTCCACATGCACCAGCGCTCGCCGAGGGAGGGCGCGAAAGGGGACGCGCTCCACCGGCCCGCCGGGCTGAGGCTGTAAGTACACGGTGCCTGCGACGGCGTTGCCGGTTTCGACGTAGACGATGCTCTGCCACTCCAGCTGTACTCCGATGTCAAGTGCCGCCCACGGATGGAAGCGGGCATCGGCGGTAGCCCGATGCCGGGGCACTCCCGGGAGGAGCTTGCCACTGAAATCCACGACTCGAGCCGTCCCGGTCGAATCGAGGACCGTCGAGCTGTAGTCGCGGAGCCTGAGATCCAGGAAGGTATACGTGGCGCCGACCTCGAGCCGGCTGGATGGATGGGCCGTCACGCCCAGCTCGACGCCGATGTTGCGCGATCGGCTGGCATTTTCTGCCACGCTCTCACCGTTGACGCTGATCGGTACGAACTCACCATGCACAGCGGCGTAAAAGACGCTCGCGTCGAGCAGTATGCGGCCGGCGAGCACGCGCCGCGCCCCCACCTCGTAGTTCCACAGCGTCTTCGGCCGGAGCGCGGTCCGAAGCGGAGCGCCCGGGCTGTCGGAGAGCTCGCCGATGATCGGGACCTCGGTTCCGCGGCCTACCGAGGCATAGAGCGACGTCACCGAGTCCACACTCGTGCGGAGCGCCAGCCTGGGCGAGACGTGATCGAAACTAGTCTCCTGCCGGGGGATGCCGTCGGCCACGTAGCTCTCGAACCGGTAGGTTACCCGGTCGTAGCGCGTA
>Ga0308176_10002978_pt1 | contig 10731 bp, 9 predicted proteins | sample PhyCR2_3_FD_203890 | JGI IMG/M metagenome (GOLD analysis project Ga0308176, IMG submission 203890) | Soil microbial communities from UC Gill Tract Community Farm, Albany, California, United States - DLSLS.C.R2 | ecosystem: Environmental > Terrestrial > Soil > Agricultural land | place: USA... | reverse complement strand
CAAAACCCGGCAACGCTGCCGTGCAGGTCATACTGATCCGCGCGCTCGATCTTCGCGGTGACGATCTCGCCGACCTTCAGCGGACGGCGGCTGGAGAGATACACCGCGCCGTCGATCTGCGGCGCGTCGGCCTTTGAACGACCTTTGGCGACGGTCGGCCCGACCTCGTCGACGATGACCTGCTGGCGGGTGCCGACCTTGCGCTTGAGGCGTCGCGCCGAGATTTTCTGCTGCCGCGCCATCAGCGCGTTCCAGCGCTCCTGCTTGATCTCGTCGGGCACTGCATTGCCGATCGCGTTCGACGAGGCGCCCGCTACCGGTTCGTACTTGAAACAGCCGAGGCGATCGATCTCGGCTTCCTCGAGCCAGTCGAGCAGATAGGCAAAATCGGAATCGGTCTCGCCGGGAAAGCCGACGATGAAGGTCGAGCGCAGCGTCAGATCGGGGCACTGCTCGCGCCACTTCTTGATGCGTCCGAGCGTCTTTTCCTGCGCGGCGGGACGCTTCATCGCTTTCAGGACATCAGGGCTTGCATGCTGAAACGGGATATCGAGATAGGGCAAAATCTTGCCCTCGGTCATCAGGCCGATGACTTCGTCGACATGCGGGTAGGGGTAGACATATTGCAGCCGGACCCATGCGCCGAGGTCGCCGAGTTCTTTGGCGAGGTCGAAGAATTTGGCGCGAACCTGGCGATCCTTCCACGGGCTGTCGGCATATTTGATATCGACGCCATAGGCCGAGGTGTCCTGCGAGATGACGAGCAGTTCCTTGACGCCGGCAGCCACCAGCTTTTCCGCCTCGCGCAGCACGTCATTGGCCGGGCGCGAGACGAGATCGCCGCGCAGCTTTGGAATGATGCAGAAACTGCAGCGGTTGTTGCAGCCTTCGGAAATCTTCAAATAGGCGTAGTGCCGCGGCGTCAGCTTGACGCCTTGCGGCGGCACCAGATCGAGGTGCGGATTGTGCATCGGCGGCAGCGCGCGGTGCACGGCCTCGAGCACGCTCTCATATTGCTGCGGGCCCGTGATCGACAACACGCCGGGATAGGCCGCCTCAATCTGCTCGGGCTCGGCGCCCATGCAGCCGGTGACGATAACCTTGCCGTTCTCGGCCATGGCGTCGCCGATCGCGCCGAGCGATTCCTGCTTGGCGCTGTCGAGGAAACCGCAGGTGTTGACGATGACGATATCGGCGCCGTCATGCTTGCGCGCGAGCTCATAGCCCTCGGCGCGCAACCGCGTGATGATGCGCTCGGAATCCACCAGCGCCTTCGGGCAGCCGAGGGATGTGAATGATATGCGCGGCGCTCGTTCCATGAATCTTGCGTCTGAATGGTGGAAATATGCGTTCCAAGGTCAAATAAAGCTGACCTTGAGCGCGGCGGCCTGTTCTGCCTGATTGATGCGCAGGAACTAGTCCCAATTGCTCACAATTACAAGGCTTTGCCGGGGCTCTCGACGTGCTATGGATGCCCTGCCGGGCCATGAGTTGAATGATGAGCGCTGAGTCGTCTCCGAAAATCGTCATTGTCGACGAAAGCCCGATCCGGGCCGCGATCCTGGAGGAGGGGTTGCGGGAGGCTGGCTTTACCGGCGTCGTGCATATCAGCGAGATGCAGAGCCTGCTGTCGCGGATTTACGCGATCGACCCTGATGTCATCCTGATCGACCTGGAAAATCCCAGCCGCGACGTGCTGGAACAGATGTTCCAGGTCAGCCGCGCGGTGCGGCGGCCGATCGCGATGTTCGTCGACCAGAGCGACGCGGCCTCGATCCAGGCCTCCGTCGACGCCGGCGTTTCCGCCTACATCGTCGACGGGCTGAAGAAGGAGCGGATCAAGCCGATCCTCGATCTCTGTATTTCGCGGTTCAACGCCTTCTCGAAGCTGCAGGATGAACTCGACCGCACCAAATCCGCGCTGGAGGAGCGCAAGGTGATCGACCGCGCCAAGGGAATTTTGATGAAGGTGAAGGGCCTCACCGAGGACGAGGCCTATGTGCTGATGCGCTCCACGGCGATGCGCGAGAAAAAGAAGATCGGCGAGATCGCGCAGTCGATCCTGACCGCGTCGGAGTTGCTGAAATGAGCACACCGCTGCATGTCGGCTTCATCCCGCTGGTCGATGCCGCCGCGCTGATCATCGCCGTCGACAAGGGGTTTACGGCGGCCGAAGGGCTCGACGTCACGCTGGCGCGCGAAGTGTCGTGGTCCAACGTTCGCGACAAGCTCAATATCGGCCTGTTCGACGCCGCGCATCTGTTGGCGCCGGTCGCGATTGCGTCGAGTCTCGGGCTCGGCCATGTCAAGGTGCCGATCGTGGCGCCGTTCAATCTCGGGCTCAACGGCAACGCGATCACGGTGTCGCCGGCGCTGCACGCGGCTGTTATGGCCGAGATCGAGGGCGACGCCACCGATCCGATGGCGACCGCGCTGGCGCTGGCGCGCGTCGTTGCCAACAGGCGCAAGAGCGGCGCGGAGCCGCTGACGTTCGGCATGACGTTCCCGTTCTCGACCCACAACTACCAGCTCCGGTTCTGGATGGCGGCGGGCGGGGTCGATCCCGACGAGGACGTGCGCCTAGTGGTGCTGCCGCCGCCCTACATGGTGGACAGCCTCGCCAACGGCCATGTCGATGCGTTCTGCGTCGGCGCGCCCTGGAATTCGGTCGCGGTCGATCTCGGCGTCGGCCACATCCTGCATTTTGTCTCCGACATTCTGGTGCGCGCGGCGGAAAAGGTTTTGGCCGTCCGGCAAAGCTGGTCGGAAAAGAACCCTGAAGTGCTGGCGGCCCTGGTCCGGGCGGCGTCGCATGCCGCCAAATATATCGAGGATCCCGGCAACCGCGCCGAAGCCGCGCAGATGCTGGCGCGGCCGGACCGGATCGGCGTCGACGCCGAAATTATCCGGCGGACGCTGGACGGCCGGCTGAAGGTTTCGCCCGGCGGCCAGCGGCGCGAGAGCGGCCGCTATCTCCTGGTCGGGCGCGAGGGCGCGGCGCGGCCCGATCCCGCCCAGGCCGCCTGGCTGTACGCCCAGATGGTGCGCTGGGGGCAGACGGCGCTGCAGCCGGACGCGCTGGAGACTGCCATGGGCGTGTTCCGGCCCGACCTCTACGACGCCGCCATGGGGCACCAGGGCAAGGCTCAGGGCGCCTCGGACGCCATCGGCGCCTTTGCCGGGCCGGCGTTCAATCCCGGCGATATCGCCGGCCATCTGGCGGCGTTTGAGATCGGCCGCTGGAAGCCGTGACGACCTGCCTATGAAGCAATATTAGGCGACCGCTGAGGGTGCTTATATTTTAGGCGGAATGCTGCATTGGCGGCAGTGAAGCTAGCTTCATAGTTTCGAAGCCTCTTTCAGAACCATCTGAAATGTATCGATAATCCACGAGATCGGTCGTGGCACGCAACTTGTATGTTGCAGTGCGGTCGGCTGCCGAAGATGTCTGCCGGCTAGATGGATTTCCGCAGCAACGAAGCTGTTTTCCGATTTCGTTGATGCCACCTCCGTGGCCGCAGGAGCTTCGTCGCGCACCATGATGATCGAAAAACTGACAGTCGATTTTACCGACGAGCAGAAGCGCTACCTGGAAGGCTTTACCACCGGCTTGCAGATCAGCCGGGTGGGGCGCGGCCTCGGCGGCGGCGCCGGCAAGGCCGGCTCTGAGCCGAGCGGGCCGGATGCGGCGCACATCAAGGCGCAGGACAAGGTCACGGCGTCAGGCAAGAAACTCGCCGACCAGGAAAAGTTCAAACGTGAGGAGCATCCGTTCGATGCCTATCCGCGGCTGAAGCAGCAGGCGCTCGACGATGCGCCGCCGAACCCTGCCGACAATTTCCGCTGGCGCTATTACGGCCTGTTCTATGTGGCGCCGGCGCAGGATTCCTACATGTGCCGGCTGCGCATTCCGAACGGCATCCTCAAGCATTGGCAGTTTTCAGGCCTTGCCGATCTCTCCGAAAAACTGTGCGGGCCGTTCTGCCACGTCACCACGCGGGCGAATTTGCAGGTTCGGGAAATTCCGCCGAAGCATGCCGTGGCGCTGATCGAGGGCATTCAGGATCTCGGCCTGTGCTCGCGCGGCACTGGCGCCGACAACATCCGCAACGTCACGGGCACGCCGACGGCCGGGATCGATCCGCAGGAATTGCTCGATACCCGCGACTATGCGCGGGAGTGGCACCATCACATCCTCAACGATCGCTCGCTGTACGGGCTGCCGCGCAAGTTCAATGTCGCGTTCGACGGCGCCGGCAAGATCGCGGTGTTGGAGGACACCAACGATATCGCGTTCTCCGCAATCGAGGTGAAGGACGGATTTGGCGCCGCGCCCGGCGTCTGGTTTCGTTTGGGACTCGGCGGCATCACCGGGCACCGGGATTTTGCCAAATACGGCGACGTCATCGTCCAGCCGGCGGACGCGACGAAAGTGTCTGACGCCATCGTCCGCGTGTTCATCGATCTCGGCGACCGCACCAACCGCAACAAGGCGCGGCTGAAATACGTGCTCGACGGCATGGGCCACGAAAAATTCCTCGCGCTGGTCGAGGAACGGCTCGGCAAGCCGTTTACCCGCGTGCCGCCGGAGGCGTTTTTGGCGCGGCCGGCGTTTGATCGCATGGCGCATATCGGGGTGCAGAAGCAGAAGCAGGAAGGATTGAACTGGATCGGCGTCTCGCTGCCGCTCGGAAAAGTTACCTGCGAGCAGATGCGCGGGCTGGCGAAGATCGCGCAGGACCTCGGCGACGGCGATGTCAGGCTGACGGTCTGGCAGAATTTGCTGATCCCGGGCGTGCGGGACGAGAACGTTTCGCTGGCGATCGCGGCGATCAAAAAGATCGGACTCGCAGTCGAGGCCTCGCAGATCCGCGCCGGGCTGATCGCCTGCACCGGCAATGCCGGCTGCCGGTTCGCGGCGTCGAACACCAAACTTCATGCGGCGGAGATCGGCGACTGGTGCGAGCCGCGCGTCAACATGGATACGCCGCTCAACATCCACGTCACCGGCTGCCATCATTCCTGCGCGCAGCATTACATCAGCGATATCGGGCTGATCGCGGCGAAGGTGGATGTCGGCGAGGATGCCGATCCGGTCGAGGGCTATCATCTCTTCACCGGCGGCGGCTTCGGGCCGGACGCCGATGTCGGGCAGGAGGTCTATCACGACCTCAAGGCGGAGGACGCGCCGCGGACCGTCGAGAAATTGCTGAAGGCCTATCTCAGCCATCGCACCTCGCCTGAAGAAACCTTCCTGACCTTTGCGCGCCGCCATGACGGCGAGACGCTGCGCAAGCTCGCCGACGCGGAGTTGTCCTCATGAACCAGATCACGCCGACATCGAAGATCGAGATCATCCCGTCCAGCGCGCCGTTCTCCGAAGCGCAGCGCTCATGGCTGAACGGATTCTTCGCCGGATTGCTGTCAGATGCCACGCCATTGTCGGCCGAGCAGGGCGCCGCCGTCATGCTGGACGCGACCGGTGACGGCGATGACGGCGAAGCGCCCTGGCACGACCAGACCATGCCGATGGCCGACCGCATGAAGCTCGCCGAAGGCCGCCCGCTGCGGCGGCGCATGATGGCGGCGATGGCGCAGCAGGATTGCGGCCAGTGCGGCTACGACTGCCACAACTATTCAGAAGCGCTTGCCGGCAAGGGCGAAGCGCGCCTCAACCTCTGCGTCCCCGGCGGCAAGGAAACCGCGCGGATGCTGAAGTCGCTGTATGAGGAGATCGACAAGGCGCCCACTGCGCCGTCGTCAACGCCTGCCGCGACGCCGGCTGCGCCCGCCGCTGTTTCCGAGCCTGGACGCTCGCGCGACAATCCGATTCCCGCGACCTTCCTGTCCCGCCGCCTGCTCAACAAACAAGGTTCGGAAAAGGAAACCTGGCACATCGAGTTCGACCTGTCCGGTTGCGGGCTCGACTATGTCGTCGGCGACTCCTTCGGCATCTTTGCGCGCAACGATGTCGGGCTGGTCGATCAGATCATCGCGCTGCTCGGCGCTTCCCACACGACTGATGTGAACGGCAAGACGCTGCGCGAGGTTTTGACCGACGACGTGTCGCTGTCACCGGCGCCGGACACGCTGTTCGAGCTGATCTCGTTCCTCACCGGCGGCGCGCGGCGCGAGAAGGCGAGGGCGCTGGCGCAGGGCGAGGATCCCGATGGCGATGCGGCGACGCTCGACGTGATGGCGGTGCTGCAAAAGTTCTCCGGCGTGCGGCCGCATCCCGAAGCCTTTGTCGAGGCGCTGGAGCCGCTGCAGCCGCGGCTCTATTCGATCTCGTCGTCGCACAACGCGACGCCGGGAAAATTGTCGCTGACGGTCGACTGCGTGCGCTACGTGATCAACAAGCGCCAGCGGCTGGGGCTGGCCTCGACCTTCCTCGCCGAACGCATTAATCCAGGCGATGAGCTGAGGGTCTATGTGCAGAAGGCCCACGGCTTCGCGCTGCCGGCCGATCCCAGGACCCCGATCATCATGATCGGGCCGGGCACCGGCGTCGCGCCGTTCCGCGCCTTCCTGCTCGACCGCCGCGCCACCGGCGCGCCGGGCAAGAACTGGCTGTTCTTCGGCCATCAGCGCAGCGATTGCGATTTCTTCTATGCCGACGAACTCAACGGCTTGAAGACATCAGGCCTGCTGACGCGGCTGTCGCTGGCGTGGTCGCGCGACGGCGACAAGAAGTTTTACGTGCAGGACCGCATGCGCGAGGTCGGCCGCGAACTGTGGACCTGGCTCGCCGAGGGCGCCAGTATCTACATCTGCGGCGACGCCAAGCGGATGGCCAGGGATGTCGAGCGCGCGCTGGTCGATATCGTCGCCCAGTTCGGCGCGCGATCGACCGACGAAGCGGTCAGCTTCGTGGCCGACCTGAAGAAAAAGGGCCGGTTCCAGCAGGACGTTTACTAGGGGCGCATGTCGGCCAGTTTTCTATTCCCGGTACGCAATCGGCGAGCTAGAATTTGCTCAAAGAACGACTACGGGGGAGAGAATGCAATTTCGACGACGGCTTCTTTGGCACGGAATGCTTTTGTTCCTGATTGGATTATTGACCGGACTCGCACAGCAGCACTTCACCAACATGCGGATGGCTCTGGCGGCTCATCTCGAGGGCGTGATGAACGGCACTTTCCTGATTGCTGTCGGCGCAATCTGGAGCGAGGTGCAACTGTCGTCACGCGCGAGTGCCGTGACGTTCTGGACATTGCTCGGCGGGACATACGGTAACTGGGTCGTGACGACGGCCGCCGCCATGCTCGGAACCGCGGCGCTCTCGCCGATCACGGGCGCGGGACACACGGCCGTGCCATGGCAGGAGGCATTGGTCACTGTTGGATTTGTCACGATCGGGCTGGCGATCATTGCGGCGGCAGTCCTGCTTTTGTGGGGGCTCCGAGGCAAGGCGGCGCATTGAATTGAGATGGCGTCGCTGGCAGCCAATCGTCTCAAATCGGGCCGAATAAAATTCTCAGCCGCGACAGGGAAAGAGAAATGTTCCTCTCGAAACCGTGCGCGCCGAAGCACCCGCATCACTATTTTGGAGTCCGCCTTGAATTCGGCCGCAAACGATATTCCATATGCAGCCCATGCCGCGTTGGAGATCGATCATGCGCGAACTATCGGCGGAAGCCCGCCTGCACCTTCATGCACGCACGTTGTCGCGCCGCTCCGGCGCCGGCTTCCACACCGCCGCGCTCTACGGCGCGTTCGCGCTCATTGCCGCCATCGTGTTCGGCACGCTCTCGGTTCATCCGTTCTAGCTCTGGTAGGATGGGTAGAGCGAAGCGAAACCCATCGTCGCACCGCGGATAAGATTGATGGGTTTCGCTTCGCTCTACCCATTCTACGAAATCAAATCTTCGTCTTGAACGGCGCGACCGTAATTCCTGCATCCCTCAACGCCTGCCTGACGCCTCGGCCGATCTCGACCGCGCCCGGCGTGTCGCCGTGAATGCACACGGTGTCGGTGCGCATCTTGATCTTCTTGCCGGTGACCGACACCACCGCCCCGTCCTGCACCATCCGCACCACGCGGTCGGCGATCTCCTTGGCGTCGTGCAGCACGGCGCCGGGCTTCTTGCGCGACACGAGCAGGCCGTCGTCGCCATAGGCGCGGTCGGCGAATACCTCGTGCACCATCGGCAGGTTCGCGGCTTCGCCGGCCTGCACCAGTTTTGAATTGGCGAGCACCACGAAGATGAGGTTAGGGTCGACCGCCTTGATGCCATTGGCGATGGCTCTTGCGGTCATGTCGTCCTCGCAGGCGACATTGGATATCGCGCCGTGCGCCTTCACATGCGTGACCTTGTAGCCGGCCGAGGCCGCAATCGCCTGCAATGCGCCGATCTGGTAGGCCATCAGGTTCTCGATTTCAGATGATTTCAGGCCTGGCATCGGCCGCCGCCCAAAGCCGTGCAGATCGCGGTAACCGGGATGCGCGCCGACGCCGACGCCGCGCGCTTTCGCCAGTTCCACCGTATGGCGCATGATGTCGGGATCGCCGGCATGAAAGCCGCAGGCGACATTCACCGATGTCGCCAGCTCGATCATCGCTGCATCGTTGCCCATCTCCCACGCGCCAAATCCTTCGCCGAGATCGCAATTGAGGTCGATGGTTGTCATGGTGTTGATCCCGCTTCTTGTGTGTCGGTATGAGGTTCGGCGTGCCAGGTTCCGGCATCGACGGCGCTGACGGCATGGCCGGCGACATTGGCATCGTGCAGCGCATCGATATTGAGATCAACGCTTTCGATGGATCGCAGTCGCTCAGGCAGGGTGCGCAGCAGCTCCGCGAATTTGCGCGCTTCCGCCTGCGCCTCCGCCATGCTGACGGCGCGAAAGCGAAAGGCGCGGCCGGCGGGGGTCTGCGCGAACCGTCCGAAATCGGCCGAGATCACGGTTGCGATCTTTGGATAACCGCCGCTGGTGCCGCGGTCCGGCATCAGTACGATCGGCTGGCCGTTGCCGGGCACCTGCAGGCTGCCGTTGACGGTCCCGTCGGACACGATGTTGTGGCCATGGAGATGTTTTATGACGGGGCCTTCGAGCCGGTACCCCATGCGGTCGCTGGTCGCCGATATCTTCCATTCGCTGTCGATGAACAGCTTTTTCGTATCATCGGCGAATTCGTCATCCTGCGGTCCCCACACGATACGGATCGGTGCATCTGACGCCGCCGGCAATTCGATCCGCCGTTCCGGCGCGCCGCTGGCCGCCTTCGTCTGCAACTCGTCGCCGGCCTGCAGCGGACGCGGGTAGGGGCTGCCGAGGCCGGCGCGGGCATTGACCGCGAGGCTGCCGAACATCGGCTCGCCCTGGATACCGCCTTCGATGGCGAGATAGCTGAACGAGCCGCCACGGGCGAAGCCGAGCGTCAGCGTCTCGCCCTCGGCCAGGGTGGCCGAGCTATCCGATACCACCGTGCGGGCGTCGATGTCGGCATTGCGCGATGCTCCCGCCAGCGCGACGCGCACCGCGCCGCCACGTGCGGTGAACTTTGCCCCGAACGGACCGATCTCGACCGCCGCCGCGAAAGTTTCGTTGCCAACCAGCGTATTCGCGGCCGCCAGTGCCAGCCGATCCATCGCGCCGCTCGGCACCAGGCCGTAGCGCTGCGAGCCCGGGCGTCCGCCGTCCTGGACCGAACTGGCCGGGCCGATCGAGGTGATGACGAGCTTGCTCATGAGGCGATCTGCTCGGCGATGAATTCGCCGGCCTCGGCGGCGCGATCCTGCTCCGCGAAGGTTTTGGCGTCGACCGCCGTAAAAGTGATGCTGTCGCCGGGCTCCAGCAGGAAGGTCGGATCGCGATGGAGCTGGTAGGTGCGAACGGCGGTTTGCCCGAGAAGGTGCCAGCCGCTCGGGCCAGCGAGGCACTGCACGCCGGTCTGGACGCCGCCGATCGAAACCGTGCCGGCCGGCGTCAGCAGACGCGGGTTCTGCCGCCGCGGCATGTGCAAAAAGTCCGCGAGACCGCTGAGATAGGACCAGCCGGGCGTGAAGCCGATCATGGCCACCCGGTAGTCGCCGGCGACATGCCGCGCCACGATCTTGTCAGGCGTGGTGTTGAGCGTCTTGGCGACGTCCTCGAGATCGATGCCGTGCTCGCCGCCATAGACCACCGGAATGCGCCAGCGCCGGGTTTTGGTCGTTGCCGGCACCGGCCGTTCCGCGAGCGCGAGGATCTGCCCGCCGAGCGCGTCGAAATCGACCTGCGTCGGATCGTAGTGCACCAGCAGCGAACGATAGGTCGGGACGGTCTCGGTGACGCCAGCGACCGGCTCGGCGGCCATGGCGCGGTCGAGCGCCAGCACCCGTCGGTTGGCGACATCGTCGATGTTGCGGCTGAATTCCACCGTAATGGCACTGTCGCCACTTGGCAAAAGGCGGGGCGGGGGAAGCGGCGCGGCCATGGCCTCTGAGCTGTCTCTTGCTGATATCATCCTGTAGCGTGTTTTGGCCTTGAGTGGAATTCGCTTCACGCGAAATCGGCCTGCAAGTTCAATAAATTAATCCGCATGCCGACGATAAGATGTTGTGATCGCGTCTCTTTTCCGCGAGCCCCTTGACGCGGCATCCGCGCTTCGCAAGATGCGCTACCTTTATTCCACCCCCTCCGGAGCCTGCATTCCAGATGTCCCTGTCCCCCGAAGCCATCGCAACCCTGTCCGGCGTCTCGACCGCCACCATCACCACCGTGCTGCTCAAGAAGGGCCTGCGAAAC
>Ga0308176_10002975_pt1 | contig 10737 bp, 11 predicted proteins | sample PhyCR2_3_FD_203890 | JGI IMG/M metagenome (GOLD analysis project Ga0308176, IMG submission 203890) | Soil microbial communities from UC Gill Tract Community Farm, Albany, California, United States - DLSLS.C.R2 | ecosystem: Environmental > Terrestrial > Soil > Agricultural land | place: USA... | reverse complement strand
AGAGCGGCGGCCAATGTCCCGTCGGCGGCGAGCGCGGGAATCTCGGCGCGAATCGCGTCCACCGCAGCCGCCGCTGAAGGAATACTGGCGATGCTTACCGGCGACTCGGCTCCGGCGACGAAACGGACCGCAAGCGCAACGCCATCGCAACTCCGAGGGCGTCTGAGAAGAATGGCTTCGAGCACGCGGGTTTCGATGAATGCGGCATCCGCTGCCTGGCTGCATACGGCATCGACGGCGGCAACGTTGTTTGGCTGCGAGACTTGCGTCTGACGGGCAAAAAGGCGAGCGGCGAGCGCGCTGACGGCGGACGCGTTTCTTACCGCGACACGCGATTCCGCATCAGGCCGGCCGTTGTCTCTTCGCGACAAGAGGGAATAGGTAGCCTCAATCCAGGGCTGGGTGAAGTGGAAATATTTCTCCCGATCAGGCGTGCGGCTGAAGGCGCCCCATGCCTCGACGAGCTTCGACTGGAGGGCCTGTTCCACGCTACCCTGGCGAACCGGAACCCAGATAATCTTGATTCCCCGGCGGCGTGCGGCTTCGCTGATAATGTCGACCGACAATCCCGAGACCCGGCCGTCGCTGCCGACGATGGTGTAAGGCGGGGCCTGATCCGCGCCGAAGCGCACGGTGGTTTCGGCATGGCGCCCGAGGCAACCGGAAAGCGGCAGAATGGCCAGGCAAGCAAGCGCCGCGCGAACCCCCGTACGGCCGGCGGTTTCGCGCCGGAGAATCGACATCAGAGAGTAAATCGGCCGGGAACTTTCTTATCTTTAGGGCTGTTCACTTTCGGGAGAGAGCTGTTCCCTTTCGGGATTCAGGAGCCGAGACGCGTATCGGTCGAGAGGGGGGCAAGTTGCCTCGGATATCGGACCCAGTACTCAAAGCCAACTGCGAGGATCATCCGACCGGCCAGAATTTCGGGCTGGTGGCGATTGGGCAACAGTTATCCCCGCCAGGTTCAACTGTATGCGCGCCCTCAGCGCGCCTTGTTTTCTCCTGAACGGTATTGCTCGTCAGTCACATGTTCCATCCAATCGACGACCTTGCCGTTGAGCTTTTCCTGGATGGCGATGTGCGTCATTCCGGTCGTCGGCGTTGCCCCGTGCCAGTGCTTTTCGCCCGGCGCGAACCAGACGACATCACCCGGGCGAATCTCCTCGACCGGGCCGCGTTCCCGCTGCGCCCAGCCACAGCCTGCGGTAACGATGAGCGTTTGCCCCAACGGATGTGTATGCCATGCGGTCCGGGCGCCCGGTTCGAAGGTCACGCTCGCGCCCTGAACAAGCGCGGGATCGGGCGCCTCGAACAGCGGATCAACGCGCGCGTTTCCAGTGAACCAATGGGACGGACCTTTGGCGGATGGTTGCGAGCCAACTCGTTTGATTTCCATATTTTGCTCTTATCGATGTCTACGTTCGAAGCAGCGTTTTGATCGCCCGCCGTTCATCCATCGCGCGATATCCTTCTGCGACCTGGCCGAGCGGCAGAGTCAAATCGAAAACTTTCCCGGGATTGATTTTCTCGTTCAGCACAAGATCGATCAGCTCAGGGAGGTACCGTCGGACCGGGGCCGGGCCGCCGTGCAGATGTACATGCGCAAAGAAAAGACCTGCTCCGTCGAGGTCAACTCCGTGCGGAACGCCAACGTAGCTCACGAACCCGCCCGGGCGCGCGGAACGGATGGCCTGCATCATGGATTCCTGCGTGCCGACGCACTCCAGTACGGAATCGGCCCCGATTCCCTTCGTCAGGTCCTTGATGCGCGCCACGCCTTCATCACCGCGTTCGGTTACGATGTCGGTGGCGCCAAACTCTCGCGCGAGTTTCTGCCGCGATTCGTGGCGGCTCATGGCGATGATCCGCTCAGCGCCCATCTGCCTGGCGGAAAGGACCCCGAGTAAACCGACTGCGCCGTCGCCCACAACAACGACCGTCGTGCCCGGTTTGACACTCGCTGCGTCCGCGGCAAACCAGCCGGTTCCCAGGACGTCGGACGTCGCGAGCAGGCCTGGTATCAGTTCTTTGGAAGGAAGATCGCGGGTCGCGACGAGGGTGCCATCAGCCAGCGGAACACGCAGTAGTGCGGCCTGTGGGGCGCTCATGAACTCGCGCTGCACGCACGAGGACTGATAGCCGTTCTGGCAGATGACGCAGGTATTGTCCGAGGTAGCAAACGAACCCACGACGAACTGGCCGGGTTTGATCTTCCTGACCTCTTTCCCGACCTCTTCCACGATGCCGCAATATTCGTGACCCATGGGAGTCGGCTTTGTGACATCAGTGATGCCGCGATACGGCCACAGGTCCGATCCGCAGATACAAGTGGCCGAGAGGCGGATTATTGCGTCCGTCTGTTGGACTATTTCGGGGTCCGGCCGATCCTCAGATCTAATATCGCGCGGCCCGTACAGCATGGTTCCTCGCATTTGTTATCTCCCTTTTACAGTTTGCTGCGTCATTGATTCCCGGCTGAGCGTACGGGGCGAGATCACACGACCGTCATTCCCGCCGTCCACGGTGAGGGCGTGGCGACTACGTAACTCGCGGCCTTGCTGTAGGCCGGGATGCGGCGCGCTTCTCCGTCCGTGGAGCCGCCTCAAATTGTGCCATAGCGTTTTTTAGCGACAGGCGCTTCCCGACGATTGCGGTGAAGGCGGTTTATTATGATCGAGGCGCGTATGAAGTGGCTGGTTCTTTCTTCCCACCGCGCACAACGCGCCGCCCAGGTGGCGGCCTGTGCGCTGCTTTTTGCGTTCGGGATGTCAGCGAATCCGGGGCTGAAGGTTCGGGATGTGACGGGTGTCGAGCGTGAGCCGCTGAAGGTGGCGGCGGGACATGTGGAGACGCTGATTTTCATCGATAACACGTGCCCGGTATCGAACTACTATTCGCATGAGATCCGGCGGATCTGCGAGGCTTATGCCGCGCGGGGCGTCGGGTGCACGCTGGTCTACGTAGATCCGACGCTTACGGACGAGAAGGCGAAACAGCATGCGGCGGAGTATGGGCATGGCGGATATCCAAAAATCGTCGATCGCGCGCATGCGCTGGTTGCGGCAACCGGAGCGAAGATTACTCCGGAGGCTGTGGTGGTGAAGCCGGGCGGCGCGATTGCTTACCGGGGCCGCATTGATAACTTCTACGCCGATTTCGGCAAGCCGCGCACCGCTGCGACCGAACACGATTTGCGGGATGCTCTGGATAGCGTGCTCGCGGGAAAACCCGTGCCGAATCCGGAAACGAAACCCGTGGGTTGCTACATCCCCGCATTGAAGTTCTACGGCCGGTGACGCATAGCCAATGAGCAGTCTGAAGCCGGGTGATCCGGCGCCAGATTTCGAACTGGAGGATCAGAATGGCGAGACCGTTCGGTTGAGCGGTTTTCGCGGGCAGAGCGCGGTGGTGCTCTACTTCTATCCGAAAGACGATACAAGCGGCTGCACGAAAGAGGCGTGCGCGTTTCGTGACCAGTTTGCAGCGTTCCTCGGACTAGAGGCGGAAGTGCTGGGAGTGAGCTCCGATTCCGAGGCTTCACACCGCGCATTCGCCGATAAATACAATTTGCCCTTCCGGCTGCTGAGCGATCCGGGAGGGCGGGTGCGGAAGCTTTACCGGGTGAAGGCGACGCTGGGGATCATTCCGGGACGGGAGACGTTTGTTATCGATCGCGAGGGCGCAATCCGCGCTACGTTCGCGTCGCAGTTGCAGCCGGAAGAGCATATCCGGCAGGCGCTCGCGGCACTGACTTAATCGCCGGGGAACTCCGGGCCCTCGGGTCTCAACAGCGACGCAACTCCGGGAGGCAGTTTTCGGGTCCTGCAATACAGACTCCGGAGGCCTGAAGGACGGATCAGGACCGCGCGAATGGAAGATTCTGACCCGAAGCGCGCTTCCACCCTGTTTCGATAGTCGAAGAAAGCGATAACCTCAAGTCTGCAACCGGTATGCTGAAGGCCCTGCCGGCGGAAAGTGTGCGTTGGGAGAGGCCACATCAGCACCGATTTGAGTGTGTAGAAGGGACTCGATCATGAGCACAAAGGCAGGCCTGCCGATCTTCGAGCCAGCCACACGGTTTCTGTGTCTGGCGCTGTTGATTGCAGCAAACGTTCACGCGCAAGCGCCTTCCATCAATCCCGGCGGCGTAGTGAATGCAGCGAGCTTTTCAGCCGGAGGTCCAGTGGCCCCCGGCTCCATCATCGCCATTTTTGGGAACAATCTCGCGAGCGGAACCGGAAACGCGACGACCACGCCGCTGCCCACGAATCTGGCCGGCACGTCGGTCCAGGTGAACGGGCTGCCCGCGCCGCTCTACTACGTCAGTCCGAACCAGATCAATGCTCAACTCCCATTCGAGACGCAGACGGGGACGGCTTCAGTCGTTGTCACCGCGGGCTCGTCCACGAGCGCGGCCGTCACAGTGAACGTGGCGCCGGCCGCGCCCGGAATTTTCCCGGAAGGCTCGGATCGCAGCGCCACCGTCAATACCAACGGGTACCTGAATGCCACCAACAATCCTGCCGCATCGGGAAGCCTCATCACGACTTATCTGACCGGGCAGGGGACACTGGACCACCCGGTGGCCACAGGAACTGCGGCGTCTTCGAGCCCTCTCTCACGAGCCACTGCCGCCGCGACCGCCACGATCGGCGGACAAAATGCCCCCATCGCATTTCTCGGATTGACGCCTACCACCGTGGGTTTGTCGCAGGCCAATATCCAGGTTCCGAATCTTCCTTACGGCGATTACCCGCTGACGATCGCCATCGGCGGGCAGAAGAGCAATTCGGTAATGCTTACAGTCTCCAGCACCGGAGTGTCATTCAAGCATGTCGTGGTGATTTTTCAGGAGAACCGCACGCCGGACAATCTCTTCTTCGGCCTGTGCGGCCCGCCTTATGGCTCCGCGCAGAGTTGCAGCGATACGGCAACGAGCGGTAAATACGATATTCAGACGCAGCACTGGAAGGACTCCACTTCCCCGACTGGAGTCACCGAACCTGGAACCGTGCCGCTGACCAACCATTACGATCTGAGTCATGCCCACAACGCGTTCGTCGTCCAGTGCGATCGGGACCCTGTCACAAAAGCGTGCCGCATGGACGGAGCCGCGAAGGTAGCTTGCGCCAATCAGTGCAACTCCGCGACTACAGCATTCAAGTATGTCGATAACTCGACCGGAGTGCTGAATCCTTACCTGGATATGGCTACACAGTACGGCTGGGGGAACCTGATGTTCCAGACCAATCAGGGACCCAGCTTTCCCGCGCACCAATACATCTTCAGTGGAACATCGGCGCCGAGCGCAGGCGATGATGCCGCCGGAGTGTTCGTGGCGGAGAACCCGGTGAACGGCCCTGGAGGATGCACCGCAGGGTCGGCTACCACGGTTGCCCTGATCGATGCTACCGGCGCAGAAAATCGGTCCGTGTATCCCTGCTTCGAGCATATGACCGTGCCTGACATATTGTCAGGCCAGATCTCCTGGCGATACTATGCGCCGAACAAGACCGGCCTTGACTCCATCTGGATAGCGCCGAACTCCATTCAGCACATCTGCCAGTCAACCGGACCGGGCGGCCAATGCGCAGGGCCAGCCTGGGCCAATAACGTGGACACCAATCCGGCTGACGTCCTGACCGATATCGGCAACTGCAAACTCCGGTCGATCACCTGGGTTATGCCCACGGGACAGAATTCGGATCACGCAAACGTGAGCGATGACGGAGGGCCTTCGTGGGTGGCATCAATCGTCAATGCAATCGGCAAGAGCACGTCCTGCGACAGCGGCGCCGGCTACTGGAACGACACGGCCATCTTTATTACGTGGGACGATTGGGGCGGCTGGTATGACCATGAGCCGCCTCCCTTTCTGCCGGGCGCGCAAGGCGCTTACCAGCTAGGCTTTCGCGTGCCGCTAGTGGTTGTCTCCGCATATACACAGAAGGGTTACATCAGCAACACGCGCTATGACTTCGGCAGCATTTTGAGGTTCATCGAGCATAATTTCTACATTCAGGAGGGCGCTTTGAATTTCGCCGACGCCAGGGCCAGCACCGACATGACCGAGTTCTTCAACCTGGCTCAATCGCCGCGGGCATTCCAAAGCATCGCTGCCCCGAAAAGCGCGGCATTTTTTCTCAACGACAAACGGCGGGCTGCAGATCCCGATGATGACCAGTGAGGCTGGACTTCTATTCGCGCTGCGCCAATGTAAGTGAGACGAGCGATGGTGGCCAGGTTTCCGGCGAAAAACCTGGCCGTGGCTCCGGGCGGTTTCAGTTCAGGATTCCGAGATAGCCGGCCTGCTCAGATCGCTTCCGGTTTCTGCAGAGCCGAGCGGTCGACAATACGACCGTCGCTCATGTAAACGATGCGGTGCCCGAACTCGGCCGCCTCGCTGCTGTGCGTGATCATCAGGATGGTCTGGCCGAGGCGGTCATTCAAATTCCGGAGAATACCCAGAACGGCGAGCGAATTTCTGGAATCGAGATTCCCGGTCGGCTCGTCGGCCAGCAGGATGGCGGGTCTGGTGGCGAGAGCGCGCGCGATGGCGACCCGCTGCTGCTCGCCTCCGGAAAGCTCCGAAGGCTTGTGATTCAGACGCCCGGCGATGCCGAGCAGATCGAGAATCTCGCGGAAATCCTGCTCGAACCCGCTCTGATTCCGGCCCGAGATGAAGAGCGCTGTGCGGATGTTGTCGGCGGCGGTCAGGTTGGGCAGCAGGTTGAATTTCTGAAAGACAAAGCTGACGCAATCCCGGCGGAGTCTGGTTCGGCCGGCGTCGCCGACCTTCGATACGTCACGCCCGGCGACGATCACCTGGCCGGCGGTAGACGGCGTGAGGCCGCCGATGACGTGGAACAGCGTGGACTTTCCGGAGCCGGAGGGCCCGACAATGGAGACGAACTCGCCCGGCCTGATTTCGAGATTGACCCCTCGCAGCGCCTCGACGGAGACCTTGCCGGTCTGGTAGGTCTTGCGCAAATCGCGGACGCTGATGATCGATTCGGCGCCGGATGAGTCGGATCCGAGCGATCTGGCGGTGGGGGACAGCGCTTCACTCATAAGCAAGAGCCTCGATCGGATCCTGGCGAACGGCCAGCCATCCCGGGTAGAGAGCGCCGAGCAGCGCCGCTCCCACTGCGATGGCGCCCGCAATGGGCCACCATGTGGGAACAATCGCCTGAGGCAGGGAAGCAGGCACGATCATTCTCATCACCGCCCGGCTGACGAAACTCAGGAGGATGCCGAACACGGTTCCACCGAGGCCAAGAACAAGCGCCTCCCAAAGAATGAGTCCCATGACGAAGGCTTTCGTGGCGCCCAGCGATTTTAAGATGCCAATCTCACGTGTTCGCTGGAGAACGGCCATGTACATGGAGAGTGAAACCACCGCGAAGCCGATCACGACGCCAATGCCGATGATGACGTGGATAAACGTGCTGAGCATCGGGATGTTGTTGACGGAGATCAGCGATTCCCATTCCCGAACCGTGTAGATTGTGTAGTTCGGAAGAATCTTTTTCAGTTCTGCGACCACAGTCCCGGAATTGCGCTGATCATCGAGCTTCAGATAGATCTGACTGACCTTCCCCGGGTTATTCGTGAGATCCTGCAATACGCCGATGGGAACGAACATGTGAGACAGCTTTCCTGGCTCGACGATTCCCGCCACCTTCCAGTTGTGGTTCCAGATATTGATGGTGGAGCCTGCTTTTGCGCCGCGCTGCTGAGCGTAGTAGGTATCGATGATGATATCGTTCGGCGCCTGAAAGGCGTGTCCTTCCACAAAAGTGAAGCCGCCGCTCATTTTGTCGAATGCGGCCAGATTGATTCCCGTGAGGGTGTCGAAGCCGCCGACCGGCTGAACCACGGTTCCCGTCGCCTGAGTCACGTGCGGTTGCCTTGAAAGCAGCGGTACGAGCTTATCCGGTAGCGGCGCGCCACTGAAAGAGGCCAGCGACGAGCCAGGCGGACGCACAATGATATCGGCCCCGACGCCTTCGGCACGTCTTCTCGAGTCGTCCAGAAAACCATTTGAAAGCCCGATGAGTGTGAGGATAAGGGTCACCGGCACCGCAATCAGCAGGATGCTGAGCAGCGTGCGGACGGGCCGGAAGCGAACATTCTCCCAAACGAGTTTCTGTATCAACGCGGGGCCTGCCGGTCTGTAGTTGGCGAGGGCGCCGCACCGATAACCTGCAATTGCGCGCCCTCTGGCTTGTTCAGGACGAATTTATCGTCGGTGAGCGGCGTGTTCATCTGCATTTGCGTGATATCCATGACGACCCCGTAACCGTCTTTCGGCCGGTTGATATCGATATGGGCGGGGAAGGTAACCCCGCTATACGCCTGCCATTTGGCGTAACGCGTATCGCTGATGATATCTCCGCCCCCGTCGTAAACGACCTGGCGGGTGATGCTGAGATCCAGACGATCGAACCAGACGCTTCGGCTGGCGCTGGGCCTGCCGTCCGGAGTCAGGCGGATGAACTGGAGGATGTAGAGCGCATTTTCCTCATCGGTCTGGTCTTCAAGGAACGAGTGCTCGTCGGGTTCGGGCGGGCGAATCAGCATGGACGAAAGAAAAGCGCTGGGACGAAGGTTTTCGAGCTTATTTTTTGAGGTGGCCGGGGCGGAATTCGAGCCTTCGACGAAGAGATTTTTCGACACGAGGAAAAATTTGAAATTCCGGCCGTTGGACACCATGTCGAAGGCGCGAGTGCCCACGACGGGAAGCTGCGCGATGATCCGGATGTCGGCCGGCTTGCGAAACAGAACGTAGGCGCGGACATCGTGGATTTCGGTGATCTGGCCTTTGTAGACGCTACCGACGGACGGCGTCATGGCGACGGTGGCCTGAAAGGACTGGATTGCGTTGTAAATGCGGCTGATTCGGGCCACAAGGTCGTCGCGGCTGGCGGTAACGAGGATCTGCGCCGGAGTAGCGATTTTACCGTTCCTTCGGATGGTCCGATGGGTGATGAGGCGGCACGAAACGGAGAGGAGGCCGAAGGAGAGGGCAAGCGTCGCCGGAACCAGCCGGCGCAAATTGCGCATCAACTCATTTTAGGATGCGGGCAGTTGCGCAACGACGGGATTGTGTTCGAGTTCGTCCGTATGGACGACCATAAGCCCTAGGGGCATAATGACTTGCCGCAGCATCCGCAGGCCGGCGGTGGCGGAAACGAGGCCGGTGTTATGATTGGGAAGTTCCTTCCTGAGTGGGCCTGTGGCGCAGTTGGGAGCGCGCTTCCATGGCATGGAAGAGGTCGAGAGTTCGAATCTCTCCAGGTCCACCAAATCCTGAAAATTTTGCCAGCGCTATAACCTCATTTTGCGAGCGCGTCTTCCCGGTTGTCCGTCTCGATCCGGCATCGATGAGCATTGCGCCGCGCCTGGCGAACCACCCAGTGATGAAGCATGATCCTCGCGCGGCTTTGTAAGGCTCCGGCAAAAGCATTTTTTGATGGCTATTGCGCGGTGTTGTGGGCTGGCCAGATCGGTATTTTGCGGGTGGCTCAAAGGTCAGTCACACGCGATTGACACCTTTTCTCACGCATAAAGACTTGCAGCACAAGTCTTATCGCCACAACAGCTTACATTCTTCTCCGGATCCCTCGGAAGCGCTGAAAACGGCCTTTTCGCCCAGGTTTTTGCGCGGGGCGAAGTTACAGTGAAGTCGCGACGGCGCAATACGCTGCCAATGGGCCGAACGCGCCCGACCTCAGTCTGAAACGCGCCCGCGTTTTCGGACCCGGCAGAGCGCCGTCAGCAATCGACAGGAGAAATAAAACAGGTGTACTCACCCAAGTCGAATCCCCAGCCTATTGGAGCTGTCAAGGTTCCGTCGCCCGGAACTCCAGTGCCGCTGAATACCGCTCTGGTCGCGGCAGGTCTGTGCGCCGCCACGGACGCGATCCCGGTCAACAAGGTCAGCCTCATATCGCTGCCGTCGAATACGGGCAACGTCTATATCGGAGTGGCGGGCATGAACAAGGCCACGCTTTCCGGTGTGCTTTACGTCTTTTCTTCCGCCAACACCGCGTGGCAGATTACCAACAATCAGGCTGACAACACGTATCGCCTCGAGCGGATGTATGTGGACGCCGATAACGCGAATGAGGGCATCTACGGTGCGGTCGATCAGATCTAACGTTGTCGTCGCCTTCATCATTTTCGCCGCCAGCGCGTTCGCGCAGATCGGGCCGGCGGCCGGCGGATCGTCGTCGGGCGGGAGCGGCCAGCGCGGTCCGCAGGGCCCGGCCGGCAGCTCGGTTCTGAACGGCGCGGGCGCTCCGGCTTCCACGCTCGGGAACGACGGCGATTTCTACCTGCGAACAGATACGAGCTGTTTGTATGGCCCCAGGGCTTCCGGCGCGTGGCCGGGAACGTGCCAATCTCTGGTGGGACCTGCGGGGGCAAGTGGACAAACCGGACCCGCGGGGCCGGCGGGATCGGCGGGAGCAACAGGACCTGCAGGTCCCGCCGGCTCGTTCAGCGGATTAACGCCGGGAGCGATTGTAGCGGCGACGACCGCATCCTCGGTGAGCACTCCGGGGGCGAGCGCGACGGTGGACAGTTTGGGCAACATTACAGCGAATTCGATTTCATCCACCGCTACAGGCACGGGGAATCTGACGATGCAGTTCGGGACGGCGCCGGCCAATCCGGCCTCCGGAAACGCGCTGCTTTACGCGGATTCGAGTACGGGCACGCTGACCTGCCACA
>Ga0308176_10002974_pt1 | contig 10740 bp, 11 predicted proteins | sample PhyCR2_3_FD_203890 | JGI IMG/M metagenome (GOLD analysis project Ga0308176, IMG submission 203890) | Soil microbial communities from UC Gill Tract Community Farm, Albany, California, United States - DLSLS.C.R2 | ecosystem: Environmental > Terrestrial > Soil > Agricultural land | place: USA... | reverse complement strand
GTGGCGGACTGGTTTGTCTCAAGTTGTATGCCTTCGCGGACGTACTTCCGGAATCCGCTCATTTCGGCAGTGAGGCGGTAAGTGCCCGGGTTCACAAACAAAAAGTGATATTGCCCGAGTTGGTTGCTTTCCCCGGTAATCTCGACCGACGTGTCAATGTTGACGAGCTTCAGAGTTGCGTTCGCAACCGGCGCGCCGGACTGGTCCGTGATCGTGCCGCTCAGAGTCGCGCGCGTTTCCTGCGCGAGTGCGGGGGAAGAAAGAACGAATCCTGAAATCAGAAGAATGACTAGTAATACGGAGCGACTGGGCGCCATGGCTTACCTTCCTTAGAGAGACTAGGTTTCTGACAAAATACCACGACTGGTAAGGCCATTCAGAGAACGTGCGAAATGCGAGGGCAAAACCACTCAAAGCTGCTTCGTCTACTTCGTTATCATGCGTGCATGGAGAATCGGAGAAACGTCCTGGGGTGGTTGGCTTTGGCCGCTGGCGCGGGTAGTCCCCTACTAGCGGACGGCGGGCAACACTTACGGGATGAGGTGGTTTCTGAAGCGAACGCAAAAGTCACTCGGGAGCCTTTTGGTGACACTCGCGTTTACTTCGATGGACCGACGTCCCAGTTGAAAGCAATGACGGCCGGGAGCCTGCTACTTAAGCCAGGAATGCAGCCCCATCCTCCGCACCAGCATCCTGAAGAAGAAATCATGATCGTTACGAGCGGTAACGGCGAGATCCTCGTCGGTGGGAAGAAGGTCAATGTTGGCCCGGGCTCGATGATGTACTGCGAATCGAACCAATTGCACGGGGTGATGAACACCGGTTCTGAGCCGTTGCTGTTTTACTACCTCAAGTGGATGGCGTAAGCCTAGAAGTCCGGCGCCTGCTGGGCCCGCAGAATAGGATTCACCACTTCCGCTAGAGCCTTGCCGAGTTTCAGATGTTGACCGGCATCGAGATGCACACCGTCATCTGGGCTGGTTCCGGTAACGTTCTCCGCATCGAAGAGCGTACAGCCTAAAGCTGATGCGGCTTGGGCGTATGCCTCCCGCAACCCCACGCTTCTCTCTTCAGCGCCGCGAAACTTGGGCGCGATGTCCCCTTTCGGTGATCGAACTCGGGGAGGGCAAACGAGTAGGATTGACGCAACGGGCATTCCGGGCTCGATCGGGGCTCTGCGCATTTCATTCACCAGCGTGGTGATCCCTTGAGCGGCAGACCACGCATCGTTGTAAGGATGCGAAAACTGGAAATCATTCGAACCAAGGAACAGAATGACGAGGGATAGGGGTGAATGCATCTCCATCACCTGCGGGATTCCTGTCAAACCGTTCCGACCGGGCTTGAACGGATCCTCCCACACGGTGCGTCGGCCATTGAGACAATTCTCAAGAACTCGCGCCTCAATGCCCGATTGAGCTAATGAGTTCTCCAGGACGCCAGGCCAGCGCTCCGCAAAACGCAAGCGTTGCCTTGTGTTAGGGACAATGCCCCAGCTTAAAGAATCACCATAGACCAGAACACGATACATACGATGGAATCAGTTTATCTGCCCCGCATTAGATACGTCCCGCTCCGCCAGCGGCCGTAATCGGGTGTGAAAAACAGACGTAGTATGGTTACTCAGAGATACAGCGAGGATCTTTTGAGGAAAACACAATTACTGATTTTGCTCGCCTGCACGTTGCAGGTTTGCATGGCGGCAGATGTGACGGGCAACTGGCTTGCGACCGAGGAGCAGAGCGACGGTACAGTCCGTCGCACCTACTTAGATCTGAAGCAGGAAGGCTCTAATGTAACGGGCACGGTTAGTCTACGGTACAACTACTTCGACATAAAGGGGAGCACACCGCAAGGCGCTGATGCTTACACGCTGACGGTGAACTCCGGGCGTCCGAATGCCCGTGACATGAACATCAATATCAAGCTGGTTGGAGATGAACTGCAGGTCGATAGCAGGTTCCGCCCGAACGCTCCGCCGTCCCACGTCGTGGCGCATCGGGTTGCCGCCGGTGAGGGTGCGAAACCGGCACGCTTGCCGGTTCCCGAACTGCACAAAGTTCCTTATAACGGGCTCGCGAAGACGCCGCCGATGGGGTGGAACAGTTGGAATAAGTTCGCCGGCAAGGTGGACGATGCCGGTGTTCGGGCTGCCGCTGACGCGATGGTGGCGAGCGGCATGAAGGATGCCGGTTACCAATACATCAATATCGACGACACCTGGCAGTTGGACCGTGATGCTCAAGGTAACATCCGCCCCAACAAGAAATTCCCGGACATGAAAGCGCTTGCCGATTACGTACATAGCAAAGGGCTCAAGATCGGCATCTACTCATCGCCCGGTCCGAACACTTGCGCCGGATATGAAGGCAGTTATGGCCACGAGCTGCAGGATGCTCGCACGTACGCAGCCTGGGGCATCGACTACCTGAAGTACGATTGGTGCGGCGCAAGCAACATCTATAAGGACGAGGACATGCAGGCCGTTTACCAGAAGATGGGTGACGCGCTCCGCCAGGTTGGACGGCCCATCGTATTTAGCCTGTGCCAATACGGGCGGTCTGATGTTTGGAAGTGGGGACCGGACGTCGGTGGGAATCTTTGGCGGACAACCGGCGATATTCGGGACTCTTGGGACTCGATGACCAAAATCGGCTTCAACCAGAACGATCTTGCGCCCTACGCCGGCCCCGGGCATTGGAACGATCCGGACATGCTCGAAATCGGCAATGGGCACATGACAGACACTGAGTACCAGACCCACATGAGTTTGTGGTCCATGCTTGCCGCCCCGTTGCTGGCTGGGAATGATCTGCAGAATCAAACCAAAGAGACACTCGCCATCCTTACGAATCGTGATGTTATCGCCATCGATCAGGATGCGGCAGGTAAACAGGGTAAGCGGCTCTCTCAGTCAGGCGAGAGCGAGGTCTGGATTCGGGATCTCTCGAACGGCGGTAAAGCGATTGCGTTCTTCAATCGGGGCGGACAGACGGCCGACATCACCGTTAAGTGGTCGGATGCCGGGTTGAAGTCAGCTCCCAAAAAAGCCAGAGACCTCTGGCTCCATCAGGATCTGAAAGTCAAAGGAGACGAGTACAAGGCGTCTGTTCCTTCGCACGGCGTCGTCATGCTCCGGGTGCACGCGTAACCAAAAAGAAAGAAGGTACAAGCCATTTCCGGCTTGTACCTTCCCATTCAGTACCGTTTCGAAATCCTGATTCAGGCTTTCTTCTTCTTGGGCTTTTTCGTTTCTTTCTTGCGGTCCATTCCCTTAGCCAAGGTGATTTTCCCTCCTCAATTTGATTATGAACCCGTGTTCAAACAAAACGAGAATAAACTGTCGCCCGCGGCTACCAGGACATACTGCTTGTTGTCGATCATATAGGTGATCGGCCCTGCGCTCGGCGCTGCTGTAAGCCCGGCGTGCCATAGGATCTTGCCTGCTTTTGCGTCGAAAGCGATCACATTGGCATTGTTGCTCGTGAAGAGCAGGTTGCCCGCTGTCGAAAGGTTCGACACGACACCCGTACCGCTGGGCCATTTGTGTTTCCAGACCACGTTTCCGCTTTTGTAGTCAAGCGCAAGTAGAGCGCCGGTGTCGCCGCCGACGACACTATCCAGGCCAGCCCACCCTTCCGGCTTTTCGTCAGTATCGGTCAGGTAATACAAGCTGTAGAGCCGATTCGTTCCTACGTAAAACAAGCCGGTATCAGGACTAAACGTAGGCGCGGGCCAGTTTGTTGCGCCGTTGCTCGGAGGCGAGACGAGAACACCATCGGTGGCAGGGTATTTTTCGGGATCCGGAATAGGCTGCCCGTTCGCATTCAGACCCTTGGCCCAATTGAGCGAATCAATCAGTGGCTTGGTCAGGATATGCTTCCCGTTCGTGCGGTCCAGGACGAAGAAGTATCCGTTGCGGCTGGCCTGCGCCAATAGTTTGCGCGGCTTGCCGTCGATTTCGCCGTCTATCAGAACCGGTGTTTCCTGCGCATCCCAATCGTGAACATCGTGGGGAGACACCTGGTAATACCAGACCATCTTCCCGGTGTCAGGATTCAGAGCAACTATGGAGCAGGTGTACAGGTTGTCACCTTTACGGTTCTTCTCCGCCATGACGGGATTCGGATTACCTGTTCCCAAGTAGTACAACTTGAGTTCCGGGTCGTAAGTGCCGGGCATCCATGTTTGTCCGGTGCCATGCTCGGCCGCAGACTCGTCCGGCCAGGTTTCCATTCCCGGCTCCCCCTTTCGCGGGGTGCTCCACCACTTCCACTGCAAGGCCCCGGTTTCAGGATCGTGCGATTCGAGGAAGCCCGGATTATCGAGATGGTCGCCTCCGATGCCCACAACGATGTGGTTACCGATCACGACGGGAGCGGCGGTCGAAGTGTAATCAAGCTTCGGATCCGCGATCTGAACCTTCCACTTTTCCTTTCCGGTTTTGGCATCCAGGCAGATCAGGTGACTGTCAGGGCTTTCGAAGTAAAGCCAATTCTCATACATCCCGACACCTCGATTGCCAATGGTGCTGCCGGTGTTCGGAGGGTACTGATAATGCCAGAGCTCGCGGCCCGTCCTCACATCTGCGGCCCAGACGTTGTTTGGTGCTGTGAAATAGAGGACGTCATTCACGAGCAGCGGGGTCGATTTGATCTGTACACCCGTAGCCGCGTTGCTGCTGGTGAAGCGCGCTGCCCACGCAAGCGCCAGATTCTGAACGTTACCTGAGGTGATCTGATTCAGTTTGCTGAAACGGCGGCCCGAGTAGTCGCCGTTGTAAGTGGGCCAGGCATTCGCAGGCTGCTTCAACAGGGTGGCAGGATCGAGTTCCTGACCCGTCGAAACGAAGCAGAGGATCGGGAGGAGACAGATGGAGAACTTTGCACGCATGACTATTTCAAACTCGCAAGATAAGCAGTCATGTTGTGTATGTCTGCGTCAGTGTATTTTCCAAGCATTTCCGAATGTTTCTCGAGAGGATCGTCGACCTCGACTTTGGACGAATCGCCATTAAGGGAAAACGAATGGAATCGACCCTCGGAGTCTCTCAACGAGACATCGAAGTCATCGATACGGTCGAGGGTTCCCGTTACCTTTTCGCCGGATGCAAGCGTAACGGTGACCTTTGGCGCTAGTTTCGCCGCATCCGCTTTACTTCCCCCGCGGCGGGCCGAACGAGGATAAATCCACCTTGCCTGCAAGGCAAGCGGATCATATTTGGCGCCGATTCCAGCCAGGTCTTTTGATGGCGAGTGGCAAGAGCTGCAGCCACCGGCACCGTTGAAGTACGCCGCGCCCTGCTTCGGGTCGCCAGTAAGGACATCCTTAAAGACGTAAGTCGTTCTGTGACCAGCCTGGTATGTACGCACGTGCAACCAGGCCACAATGTCTGAAATCTGAGCTTCGGACAACGGAAGCTTGGGCATGCCCTTGTCCGGACGACCTTCACGAATGACGGGCGCAATCAGGCTCCCTTTTTCGTCGTCGAGTACCACAAGAGATCGGACCAGGTTTGGTGCCCCTGGCCCGCCCTTTCCAGCGGATCCGTGGCAGCCGGCGCAGTATGTGCCGAAAGTTGTGGCTCCCCGTTCAACCGCTGCGGGATCCTGTTTCGAGGCGGCGATAGCCGCGGGGGTGAGCCCATCCGGCGTCTTGGCCGTATTAGTGTCCTTTACGGTTGGACGGGCCGGAAACGTAGCGGCCGGTTCCTGACCTGAAGCCAGGTATCCTGCCGACGTGATAAGAAGGGCGAGCGACATCGTTCGCCCGAACTGCAGCTTCAACATGTAAACCTTTGATTTGCTCCCGCAACCCCAGTATATTTTGAGCCGTTCGTGTTACCCGCTACCGTAGAGAAATGAAAGTGATTTCGTCAAAAGAGCTGTTGACGACCAAGATCTTTTCGGTAGTGGAGGAAGTAGCCAAAGACCCTGGCGGGTTTGAGATTCATCGCGCGATTGTGAGGCATGCCGGGTCCGCCGTCATTTTGATTGCTGACGAGAAGGAACGCATCCTCCTCGTAAAGCAGTATCGGCTACCCGCGCAGAAAGAGCTATGGGAACTTCCGGCGGGGCGGCTGGACCCGGGCGAGAACGCTCTTCAGGCGGCTAAGCGGGAATTACGTGAAGAGACCGGCTTTCGCGCAAAGAAATGGACGAAGTTGACGAGCTTCTGGGCGAGCCCCGGGTACGTGGAGGAGAAGATGAACATCTTCCTCGCGACCGAGCTCACCGAAGGTGAGCAGGAGCCAATGGACGACGAGAGAATCGAGATGCGATGGTTTACACGGAAAGAACTGCATTCGGCCATTCTCGACGGCAGGATCTCGGACGCGAAGACACTGATCGGGTTTTTCTTCTGGCTGGAGCACCGGAAGCTGAATCGCGCCAGTGCAGCCCGCTAGAGCCTGCCTCCGTGCGCTCGTCAGCCTGCGATTGATTCCACCTTCAGGGGGCGCTCCATCAGCTCGCGAAGTGCCACCCGGGGATCTTTTTCATCGAAAAGAATTTCGTGCATTTTGCTGATTATGGGCAAGTCGAGATCGAGGCGACGCCCCAGCTCGAACGCCGCCGCGCATGTGCCCACGCCTTCCGCAACCATAGTCATGCTTCCAAGGATTGCACCGAGCCGTTCGCCCCGGCCAAGCCGTATTCCCACAGAACGATTTCGTGACAGATCTCCGGTCGCGGTCAGCACGAGATCTCCTAATCCCGCCAAGCCGCTCAACGTTTGAGCGGTTCCACCAAGGCGGACTGCAAGCCGCATGATCTCCGCCAGTCCGCGGGTAATTAGAGCGGCGACGCTGTTACTTCCGAGTCCAAGCCCTTTGCACATGCCGGCTCCAATGGCAATTACGTTCTTCAGGGCGGCTCCTGTTTCTACGCCGGTCACGTCGCTTGTGGCATAAAAACGCAAGGTTGGTGTCGCGAAGGCCCGTTGAACATCTTCAGCGAAGCTGAGATTTTCGCAGGCGACGATTACTGCCGCCGGCTGTCCTTCGGCAACTTCGCGTGCGAAGGTGGGACCGGAGATGACGGCAATCGGGCGGTCGACGGGCCACCCCAGCGCCTCGCGTGCGACAACGGACATCCGCAGGAGGCTGCCTTCTTCGATGCCTTTCGTGGCGCTAACGAAGCTTGCATGAAACGGCAAGTGGGGCCGGAGGACAGTCAATGTCTTCCGCAGAAAAGAGGAAGGTATGACGCTGATGACGAGGTCGGCAGTTTTCAGGCAAGTCTCGCCATCCGCGTCAATGCGTACATTCGGAGGGATCGGAATTCCCGGCAAGTAGCGCAGGTTCTCGCGCTCGGAATTTATCGCCGCTGCATTCTCTGCATCATGCGCCCAGAGATTTACGGCTTCGAAGCGGCTTGACAGCGCGACGGATAAAGCCGTTCCCCAACTTCCTGCGCCTAGCACGCAGAGTTTCCGACGCGAGGCATTTGGAACCACGCCGACCGCCATGTTTCTAGGCCGTCTTGCCGCCCCTGAGGGTGAACACGTGTTCCTTTCCCTTGAGGAGCCTTTCGATATTTGCACGGTGCCGAAACACGATCAGGAGGGATGTGGCGGTTCCCGCGAGCAGAATGGGAAGCGCATAGCTTCCCAGTTCCCACAGGATCACAGGGAAGAGAAGTGCCCCAAGAATGGAGGCGAGGGATACGTATCGGGTTAAGGCAAAGACAGCGAAGAAAACCAGAGTTGTGATTCCCAAAGCCAACGGCGCGACGTATAGAAACGCGCCAACAAAGCAGGCCACCGCCTTACCGCCCTTGAAACGCAGGAACACCGGATAACAATGCCCGAGCACCACAGCCACGACCGCCAGCGCGAGTGCGTTCGGGTCTTTGCCGTTCACAAGTGCCGCGACAAGCACAGCCAGATAGCCCTTTAATATGTCCAACAGCAAAACAATGATTCCCGCCTTCCCACCTGATGTGCGGTGAACATTGGTCGCACCTATATTGCCGCTGCCCATGGTGCGAATGTCTTGTCCGGTGGAAAGACGCACGAACCAATATCCGAAAGGGAGTCCTCCCAGCACATACGCCAGAAGGGTTGTAAAAATAATGGGCAATGATGGAGGCACTCTTGTGATTCTAGGAGGCGGCCAAAGCGGCTTGGAAGCGGAAGTCGCGAAGCTTGCGGTAAATGCTTGCGTTCGATCCCGGATCGCTCCGGTAAAGACTGAAAGACTGCACTTCGAACGTGCCGAAGCTGGAGGGCTCAAAGGCCTCGAGCTTCTGCCGTAGTCGCTGTAGCGGCACCGGACGTTTGATGCGCGCCAGTGTGAGGTGTGGAGTGTACGCCCGCTTCTCTCTCGCGATGCCTAATCGCTCCAGGCAATCTCTTGTATCTTCGGCGAGCTTCTGCAGCGGGTCACACTGCTCGGTTCCGAGCGACAGCACGTGTGGCGATCGGGCGTTCGGAAACCAACAGAAATCCTTTAGCTTGACTTCGAACTGTTCGCGAGGTGATAACTCCTTCAGCGTGGCAGTCAATTCGTCCAAACGAGCTTCAGGCCAGCTACCAATAAAGCTGGTCGTTATGTGCAGATTGTCTAGCGGACTCCAGCTGATCTGCGCTTCCGGCCGGAGCGCGCTCAGCAGCCGCTCGAGCAGTAGTAACACCTGGGGCGGCAGCTCGATGGCTGTGAATAGTCTCATGTCGAAGCTCGTGCTAATGTTCTAACGTATTTTGCCATTGCCTGACAAATCTGCTCCCCGGAAGAAGGTTGCCGAGGCGCCCGCGATTCAAGAACCGTGGCCGTACAATCGCCTACTTAGCGCAACAAAGCCAATGCAGTTGTGCGACTTCGAGCGGCCCGCCACCGAGTTGGCACAGCAGCTATTGGGATGTGTGTTGCGTCACGGCACGACGGCCGGAATGATCGTCGAGACCGAAGCGTACCTGGGGCTGAACGATCTTGCGGCACATGCGTCGAAGGGCAAGACAGAACGCACAAAGGTCCTGTTCGGGCCTGCGGGCCACGCTTATGTTTACTTCATCTATGGAATGTACGAGTGTTTGAACGTGGTGGCAGATCGTGAAGGGTCTCCGGGTTGCGTGCTGATCCGGGCTCTCGAGCCACTTTCTGGACTGGATCTCATGTACGAACGCCGAAAGTGGCATGGCCCTCCCGTCGGACTTGCCAATGGCCCGGGAAAATTGACGCAAGCACTTGCCATTACTCGCAAGGAGTACGGTGCCCGTCTGGACGAGGGAGATTTGACCGTCCGGGAGTGGCGCGAAAAACCCCAATTCGAGATCGCGACAACACCCCGCATCGGCATTACGCAATGCGCCGACTGGCCTTTACGCTTCGTATGGGCGAACCATCCTTGCCTCAGCAGACGTAACTCGTGATGTGATCTGTAGCAATATAGGTGGGATGCTGCGGCCCACGCTCGCGCTCCTTACCTTGCTCGCTCTGCCGTATGCGGCCAGTGCTGACGAGCATTCCGTCCAATCCCGGATAAACGGGAAAATCTCCGGTTTTCCGGGCACCGTTACTCTGTACGCTAAGAATCTTCGGACTGGCGTGAGTTTCAGCCTTAGCGGAGAACGGCCGGTTCGTACCGCGAGCACGATCAAGCTCGCGATCATGGCCGAATGTTTCGCCGAGGCAGAGGAAGGCAAACTGAAGCTTTCCGAGCCGATCACGCTACGTTCGAGCGAGAAGGTGTCGGGAAGCGGAATCCTGCAGGAACTTTCGGACGGCATTTCGCTTCCCTTGCGCGACGTGGTCGATCTCATGATCGTTCTCAGCGATAACACTGCGACGAACCTGATCCTGCAACGCATTGGCGGTAACGCGGTGAATCAGCGCATGGCTTCGCTCGGACTGACGCACACCCGAGTGATGAGGAAGATCCTGGGCGACGGATCGAAGCTGAAAAGCGAAGTGAGCGGTGTGACGGACGAAGGCGCAAGACCGGAAAACAAAAAGTGGGGCATCGGCCGCAGCAGCCCACGCGAGATGGTGTCTTTGCTCGAGAAGTTGTATCGAGGCGAGCTTGTGAACAAGGCGGCGTCGGAGGAAATGATTGAGATCCTCAAGCGTCAGCGGGACCGGAACGGAATCGGGCGCGACATGAAAGATGTCACGATCGCAAGCAAATCGGGAGCTCTCGAACACCTTCGAAGCGACGTGGGCATCATCTATTCGAAGAGCGGGCCAATCGCTATGGCCATAACGGTGGACAACATCCGCGACGTCGACTGGAGTTCGGATAATCCGGCTCTCCTGCTACTTTCCGGGTTGTCAGAAGTCCTCGTGGACGAATTAGGGACGCACTAGCGAGGAGCTCCTGCCTTCGCTAGCCCGTTCTGTGCAGCGCGATCAGATTCAACTGACAAGCTCGGCAAATCTGCCCACGGTAAGTTTACTCCGAGAAACCTGGCCAGCGTTGGCGCCACATTGCGCATGTCGATCTCGCCGAGATCTGTGCGTTGTGAGATCGTTCGGCCAGCTATGAAAAACGACGCGCGCATTTCGTCATGGGTCGGAGCATACCCATGCGTGCCGGCAGCAGGTATGGTCCGGAGAAGAGGTCCATCGAAGGCGGCGCCAACGGAGAAGCCCGGCTTCATATCAAGGACGAACTCTGCGCCCGGATCTCCGCCCAGTTCCTTAATCTCCCGACGGCCCAGGATTTTCCCAATTCCATTTTGAGGGTCAGCTGCAAGCCGGTCCAGGACGGATCTGACTTTTGCTCGAGCGTCTGCATCCCCATC
>Ga0308176_10002972_pt1 | contig 10743 bp, 9 predicted proteins | sample PhyCR2_3_FD_203890 | JGI IMG/M metagenome (GOLD analysis project Ga0308176, IMG submission 203890) | Soil microbial communities from UC Gill Tract Community Farm, Albany, California, United States - DLSLS.C.R2 | ecosystem: Environmental > Terrestrial > Soil > Agricultural land | place: USA... | reverse complement strand
ATCGTGTTGAGGATCCCCCGGTCGCCCGGCGCGATCTGCGGCCACGCCTCCGACGGGCGGCTGTCGCCCGGGTAGAAGTCGTCGCCGATGCGGGTGGACAGCATCGAGTCGACGAAGTCGTCCTCGCGGGGGTGCGGCGGCCCGGGGGCGAAGTAGACCGCGCGCATGACCCCGCGGGGCGAGGTGGCGTCGGTGCCGGCCGCGTCGCCGGCCTCGAGCCGCTTGACGAAGTCGGGGTTGACCGCGCCCCCGCCCGAGCCGGCGCCGTCGGCCGAGACCAGCTTGCCCTCGATACCGTGGGTGCCGCCGAAGCCGTAGGGCGACACCGGGTCGACCAGGGTCAGGCTGGCCACCTGCTCGGGGTGGTCGAGGAGGTACTGCAGCACGACCCCGCCGCCCATGCTCCACCCGACGAGGTGCACCCGGTCGAGCGCGAGCGCCTCGACCGCCGCGGCCAGGTCGTCGGCGAAGTCGCGCAGCCCGCGCGTGGCGTCGACGGGCAGCGGCTCCGTGTCGCCGTACCCCCGCAGGTCCGGCGCGAGTCCGCGGAAGCCGTCGGGCAGCGCCAGCAGGGTGTCCTCCCAGAAGACGGAGGAGGAGATGTTGCCGTGCACGAGGACCACCGGCTGGCCGACGGTCCTGCCGTCGTGACGGACGAACGTGTCCGCCCGGTCGGTGCGGACCAGCCGGGTGTGGATGCCCTCGGGTGTCATGCCAGCTCCTCCAGGGCTCCGGCCAGTACCTCGGCACCGGCCGGAGACATCACGATCGTGTAGTGGTTGACGTCCCCGACCTCGCGGACCCGCACCTGGGGGAAGGCCTGCACGTGCTGCGCGACGAGGTCGGCGGGGTAGAGGCCGCCGGGCTCGGCCATCAGTCCTGCGGGGGCGCGCAGGAACACGGTTCCGCGGGGGAGCGCCGCCGCACGTCGCTCGTTGGTGGCGCTGTCGAGCAGGTCGGCGGAGTCGTCCCGGACCGCCTGCAGCGACACGCTCGAGTGGCACTCGGGAGGCTCGCCGGTGAGGTCGTAGGTCAGGTAGTCCTCGACGTCGGCCGACCAGGCCTCCCGCAGTGCGGGGTGGTCGCGCCAGTAGGCCAGGTAGGCCGCCCGGTCGCGGAAGGTCATCCCCAGCCGGGCTGCCGCCGGTCCGATGGTCGCCGAGAGTGCTTGCTCGGGAGTGGTGCCGTCGGGAGGCCCGGGCAGCGGCAGGCCGCCGTCGACGAGCAGCACCGAGTCGACCCGGTCCGGGTGCGCGGTGGCGAGCTCGCTCACCACGAAGCCGCCCATCGAGTGCCCCAGCAGCACCGCCCGCGCCAGGCCGAGGTGGTCGAGGACCGCGAGCAGGTCGGTGGCGTGGTTGTCCATCCCGGCGGGCCCGGGCAGGGTGCCGCTGCGGCCGCGGCCGCGCAGGTCGGGGGCGACCAGGTTCACCGTGCCGGTGCGCGCCAGCGCGAGCCAGCAGCGATGGTTGGCGGTCACGCCGTGGACGGCCACGACCGTGGGCAGTCCGCTCGCCACCGTCCAGCGGCCGACGTGCAGGTCGCCGCCCCGGACGGGCACGGTGAGGGCGTCGTACACCGCGGTCGTGCCGCTGGCTGGCGCGCTCATCGCGCGGTCCAGCCGCCGTCGACCGGCAGGGACGCCCCGTTGACCGAGGCCGACGCCGGCCCGCACAGGAAGGCGACCAGCTCGGCCACCTCCGCCGGCTCCACCAGCCTCTTGACCGAGGGGAGCTCGAGCATCACCTTCTCCACCACCTCGTCCTCGGCGATGCCGTGCGTCCTGGCCTGGTCGGCGATCTGCTTCTCCACCAGCGGAGTACGCACGTAGCCGGGGTTCACGCAGTTGGCGGTCACCCCGCGGCCGCCGGCCTCCAGCGCAGTCACCTTCGACAACCCCTCGAGGCCGTGCTTGGCCGAGACGTAGGCGGACTTGTACGGCGAGGCCACCAGCCCGTGGGCCGAGGAGATGTTGACGATCCGGCCCCACCCGCGGGCGTACATGTGCGGCAGCGCGGCCCGGACCAGCCGGAACGGCGCCAGCAGCATCAGCCGGACGATCAGGTCGAAGCGGTCCGGCGGAAAGTCCTCGAGGGGGGCGACGTGCTGGACCCCGGCGTTGTTGACCAGCACATCGACGTCGACCCCGTCCCGGAGCCGCTCGTCAAGCCGGTCGAGGTCGGCCAGGTCCAGCACCCACGCGGTGCCGGCGAGCTCCTCGGCCACGGCCCTGGCGCCGGCCTCGTCCACGTCGCAGACCAGCACGTGGGCCCCGGCCTCGGCCAGCCGCTGCACGCAGGCCAGCCCGATGCCGCTCGCGGCGCCGGTGACCAGCGCGGTGCGTCCGGTCAGGTCGACGGTCCCGATGTCGTTCATCTGCCCTCCTCGTCCGGCTCCGGCGCGCCAAGCCCCCGGCGCACGAAGCGCATGGTCTCCTCGAAGACGTGCGGCGGGATCTGCCGCTCCTCGTCCCACAGCACGTAGCGCATGCCGATCAGCTCGCCGGCTCCCATCAACGCCCAGGCGACGACGTCCGGGTCCAGGTCAGCGACCTCGCCGGCCTCGCGGGCGCGGGTGAGCCCGCTGACGTAGCCCTCGACGATGCGCTCGTAGTGCAGCCGGAGCGTGTGCGGCGAGACGAACTCCGCCTGGCGGATGATCCGGTAGAGCGCGGGATGCTCGCCCGTGAACCGGAAGAACGCCTCGAACCCGCGGCGCTCGGCGTCGGAGCGGCTGGTTCCCCGGGAGCTCGCCTCGGCCATCGCCTGCCGCACGCGGTGGTTCAGGTCCACCACGAGCTCGTCGAAGATCTCCTGCTTGCCGCTGAAGTAGATGTAGAAGGTGCCCTGCGCGACGCCGGCCTCCTCGGTGAGCTTCACGATCGAGGCGTCGTGGTAGCCGCGCTCGGCGAAGACCTTCTCCGCGGCCTCCAGCAGCCGGCGGCGGGTCTGGTTGCCGCGGTCGGTGCGCGGTGCCCGCTTCGGCTCGGTCATGCCCCGCCTCCCAGTCCGGCGCGCAGCCCGCGCTTGTCGATCTTGCCCGATCCGGTGTGCGGAAGCTCGTCGAGCACCACCACCTCGCGGGGCACCTTGAACCCGGCCAGGTGCTCGCGCAGCTGCCGGCGCAGCTCCTCGGGCGCGGGCCGCTGGTCCTCGGTGAGGACGACGAAGGCGACACCGGCCTCGCCCCAGCGCTCGTCGGGCACGCCCACCACGGCCGCCTCCGCGACCGAGGGGAGCCGGCGCAGCGCCTGCTCCACCTCCGCCGGGTGGACGTTCTCGCCGCCGCTGATGTACTTCTCGCTGCTCCGGCCCCGCACCCGGAAGAGGCCCTCGGGCGACCGCTCGGCGAGGTCGCCGGTGGCCAGCCAGCCGTCCAGGAGGACGGCCTCGGTGCTCGCGTCGTCGCGCCAGTACCCCGCGAAGAGGCCAGGGCCGCGGACCAGCAGCTGGCCCTCGTCGTCGAGGCTGACCTCCACGCCGGCGTACGGCGACATCCAGCCGGCCGGTCCCGCCAGCGAGGCGGGTGGCTCGCTCATCACGTTGGGCCCGGCCTCGGTGAGCCCGTAGCCGGCCCAGACCCGGACACCGTGCCGGGCCCAGGCCAGGCCGAGGTCCCCGGCGACCGGGGCCCCGCCGACGACCACGGTGCGCAGGCTGCCGAGGTCGCGGGCGGCGAACCCGGGGGTCGCGGCCAGCCGCTCGTAGATCGTGGGCACCGCCATCATCGCGGTCACCCGCTCCCGCTCCACGGCGTCGAGCACCACCTCCGGCTCGAAGTCGGGTACGACGACCACCCGCGCACCGTGCGACCAGGCCAGCAGCGGCTGCACGTTCCACGCCGCGACGTGGAACTGCGGCAGCACCAGGAGCACGGTGTCGTGCTCGTCCAGCGGGAACCGGGAGGCCAGCGCCTCGTTGGTGGCCAGGCACCCGGCCTGGGTCAGCACGACGCCCTTCGGCCGACCGCTGCTGCCGGAGGTGAACAGCAGCAGCACCGGCGCGTCGCGGGCCGGCTCCTGCAGCGCCGCCGGTGCGGCCACGCGGGGCACGTCGTGCTCGAGGCCGGCCAGCTCGGCCAGCGGCAGCCCGTCGGCGGCCTGCTGCGACAGGGAGCCGTGGACGTCGTCGTGCGCCAGCAGGGCCGGCTCGGCGTCGGCCAGCATCGCGGCGAGCTCGGTGGGCGTGGCCCGCCAGGACAGCGGCACCAGCACCAGCCCGGCGCGGGCGCAGGCGTAGAACAGCACGACGTGGTCGACGCTGTTCCTCGTCAGGGTGGCGACCCGGTCCCCGGGCCGCAGCCCGGCCTCGGCCAACCGGGTCGCCAGGACGCCGCTGCGCCCGGCGAGCTCGCCGTAGGACACCGTGCGGCCGCCCGGGGTCGAGACGGCCGGCGCGGTGGGCGCGCCCGAGGGGGCGAGGAGCGGCGCGGTCATGGTCACCATCACACCCCCTCCGCCTCCGGCAGCGGCCGACGGGGCAGGTCCCGGGCGCGGCGGGTCCGCCGGATCCGCACCAACGAGGCCAGCCCACCGGGCAGGAACATCACCACGAGCACGAACAGCACACCGAGGAGGAACAGCGGCTGCGACAACGGCACCCGCAAAACCCCCGGGAGCGCAGCGACGCCGCCGACGCCGGCGAGGCTGCCCAGGCGCTGGTCCAGCAGCATGTAGACGAAGCCGCCGAGCATCGCGCCCCAGCGCACGCCCGACCCGCCCAGCACCACCATCACCAGCAGGCTCAGCGTGAAGTCCGCGGTGGTCACTCCCACGCTGGCGCCGCCGACGACGAGGACGTAGACCACGCCGCACAGGGTGGCCAGCGTCGAGGCGACCACGAAGGCGATCAGCTTGAAGGGATAGCTGCGCAGCCCCAGCACGGTGACCCGCTGCTCGTTCTCCCGGATCGCCGCCCACACGTGGCCAGCCGGTGAGGTGGTGACCAGCCGGACCACCAGGAAGACGACGACGGCCAGCGCGAGTGCCAGCCAGTAGAGGTTGCGGGTGTTGAGCACGCCGATGAAGGCGTCCGGCACCTTGCCGACGTCGAGCCCGAGCCCCTGCTCGCCACCGGTCACCGCCAGGGGGTCCTGGACGACGAGCACCGACCCCGCCTGCGCGAAGGCCAGCGTCACCATCGCGAAGGCGATCCCGCGCACCCGCAGGCTCACCGCGCCCACGAGAGCGGCGACGACCAGGCCGCAGCCCAGCGCGAGCCCGGCCGACGGCAGCAGCGCCCAGTGCCACCGGGTCAGCGCGATCGCGGTGACGTAGACGCCGACCGCGAAGTACAACGCATGGCCGAAGGAGAGCAGCCCGGTGAAGCCGAACAACACGTCGTAGCTCAGTGCCAGCCCGGCGAAGACCAGGCACACGGCGAGCACCTGGAGGGTGCCGGGGGAGTCCAGCGGGCCCGGGAGCACGCCGGGGACGTCGAGCGCCGACCACGGCAGCAGCGCCAGGAGTACGACGACCACGACGCCGGGCGCCCAGCCGAGGAGTCGGGGGATCCTCACACCGGCCTCCCGAGCAGTCCTTGGGGCCGGACCAGCAGCACCACGGCGAGCAGCAGCACGACCGACAGGTCGCCGATGCCGCTGGCGGCGTAGTAGTTCGTGAACTGCTGCAGCAGCCCGACCAGCACCGCCGCGATCGCCGAGCCGGTGACCGAGCCGAGGCCACCGATCACGACCACGATGAAGGCGTAGATCAGCAGCGACGACCCCAGCTGCGGGGTCACCGAGCCGAAGTAGGCACCGGCCAGGGCGCCGGCGAGACCGGCGGCGGCCCCGCCGAGCGCGAACACGAGCGTGAAGGCCCGTCGTACGTCGATGCCCAGCGCGGTCACCATCGCCCTGTTCTCGACCCCGGCGCGCACGACGAGGCCGAAGCGGGTGCGTCGCAGGAACAGCACGAACAGGCCCAGCACGACCAGGCCGACCGCGATGGTCACCAGCCGGCCGTGTGGGATGGCCGCGCCGCCGACCGTCGTGGTCTCCACCATCCAGTGCGGCACCGGGTAGGTCTTCGGGTCCGAGCCCCAGATCCCCTGCAGCAGGGCGACCAGCGCGAGGCCGACCCCGACGGTGACCAGCACCTGGGCGATCTCGCGCTGGTAGAGGCGCCGCACCAGGCCGAGCTCGAGAAGCGCCGCGAGCGCGGCCGCGGTGACCGCGCCGACCGCGGCCGCCACCAGGAGCCGGAGGCCGGCGGCAACGTCGAGGTGGCTGGCGACCCACCAGCCGAGGTAGGCGCCGACGGCGAGCAGGGCGCCGTGGGCGAAGTTCAGCACGTGCATGAGGCCGAAGATCAGCGAGAGCCCGGAGGCGATCAGGAAGTACAGCGCCCCGAGCCCGAGGCCGGTCACGGCGAGGACGAGGACGGTGCTCATCTGCGGCTCACCTCGCCGCCGCCTCGCCGGAGGAGACGCCGAGCAGCCGCTGGGTGAGGGCGGCGTCGGCGAGCAGCTCGCGGGCGTCACCGTCGTGGACGACCCGCCCCTGGTTCAGCACCACCGCGTGCCGGGCGAGCCGCTGCACGACGGCGAGGTTCTGCTCGACCAGGAGCACCGGCGTGTGCTGGGCGATCCGCGCGAGGGCGACCGCTACCTGTTTCACCACCTGGGGCGCGAGTCCCTTGGTGGGCTCGTCGACGAGGAGCAGCTCGTTGTCCGCGAGCAGGACGCGACCCAGCGACAGCATCTGCTGCTGGCCGCCCGAGAGCGTGCCGGCCAGCTGGCGACGCCGGCCCAGCAGGTCCGGGAACAGCTCGTCGACGAGGTCGTAGCGAGGCCGGTCGTCGCGCTCGGCGAGGCGCAGGTTCTCGGCGACGCTCAGCCCGGCGAAGACCTCCCGGTCCTCGGGGACGTAGCCAATGCCGGCCTGCACGATCCGGTGGGTCAGCGTCCGGTCGATCCGGCGACCGGCGAAGGTGATCGTCCCGGTGCGGGGGAGCAGCCCCATCACCGCGAGCAGGGTGCTGGTCTTGCCGACGCCGTTGCGGCCGAGCAGCGCGGTCACGCCGCGGTCGGCCACGGTGAAGGAGACGTCGTGCAGGATCCGTGACCCGGCCACCTGCACCGACACGTCCGCCAGGGAGAGGATGTGGTTCAAAGGGGCTCCCCGAGGTAGGCCGACTGCACCAGCGGGTCGGCCATCACTGCCCGGGGGGTGTCGCACCCGACGAGGCGCCCGTGGTGCAGCACCGCGATCCGGTCCGCGAGGCCGAACAGCACCTCGATGTGGTGCTCGACCATCAGCACCGTGATGCCGGCCTCGTGCAGGTCCCGGATCACCGCGACCAGCTCGGGGACGTCCTCGATCCCCAGCCCGGCCATGGGCTCGTCGAGGAGCAGCAGCCGGGGCGAGGTGGCCAGCACGATCGCGATCTCGAGCTTGCGCTTGTCACCGTGGGAGAGGGAGCCGGCCGCGTGGTCGGCCCGTTCGTCGAGCCGGACCCGGGCCAGGCACTCGCGGGCCCGGCCGACCGAGCCACGGTCGGATCCCCACAGCCGCATGCTGCCGCCGCGATGCGCCTGGGCGGCGAGCCGGACGTTCTCGAGGGCCGGCAGGTCCGGGAAGACGCTCGAGGACTGGAAGGTGCGGCCCATGCCGTGCCTGGCCCGGGTGTGCACGGCCGCGTGGGTGACGTCCTGTCCGTCGACCAGCACCCTGCCGCCGGTGGGGCGGACCAGGCCGGAGACCACGTTGAACAGCGTGGTCTTGCCGGCGCCGTTGGGCCCGATCAGCCCGACGAACTCCCCGGCCGCCACGGACAGGTCCACCTGGTCCAGGATCTGCGCGCCGCCGACGGCGTAGCGCAGGTCCAGGACCTCGAGCGAGCTGCCCGGACGGCCGGTGGCTCCGCTCAGTGTCCCGCCTCGGGAGGCGCGACCGAGGCGGCGTCCAGCGTCTGCTCCAGCTGCGGCACCCAGCTGCCGCCCTGCTTGGTCAGCTTCGCCAGGAACATCGGCTGGAGCATCGCGTGGTCGCTCTTGCGGATCGTCTCCTTGCCCTTGGGGGCGTCGAAGCTCCAGCCCTCGAGCCCGGAGACCATCTTGTCGACGTCCAGCTGGGAGCCGTCGCCGCCGGACTGGATCGCGTGCACCATCATCTGGGCGGCCACGAAGCCGTCGGGGCTGAACAGGTCCGCCTGCCCGCCGGCCTTCCTGATGTCGCTGACCATGGCCTGGTTGACCGGGTTGTCGGGTGCCTGGGAGAAGTAGTACGACAGGAAGTCGATCTTGCTCGTCGCCGGCCCGTAGAGCGGGTAGGAGGCGATGTTGGCCAGCCCGGTGACCACCTTGGTGCTGGCGAAGACGCCTTGCTGGTCGAGCGACTGCCACATCGAGCCGGTGGTGTCGCCGGCCCAGGCGACGAAGAGCAGGTCGGGGCGGGCCTGCTTGGCCTTGAGGGCGAACGGGGTGAAGTCGGTGGCCGAGAGCGGCACGAGGATCTGGCTCACGTGCGCGCCCTGGGAGCCGAGGACAGCCTTGACTGCGGCGACGTTCGCCTGGCCGAACGCGTAGTCCTGGGCGAGCACGACGACGTTCTTGCCCTGGATGTCACCGAGGGACTTGCCGGCGGTCATCACGTCCTGCCACGTCTGCCGGCCGCTACGGAAGGTGTACTTGTTGATGCCGGTGATCTGGTCCGCGGCGGCCGGGCCGGAGATGTAGAGCACCTTGTTCTGCTCCGCCAGCGGGGCCAGCTGGAGGGCGATGCCGGAGTCGGCGGTGCCGCCGATGATCTGGTAGCCCTTGCCGACGAGGTCCTTGAACTGCGACACCGCGGTGTCGGGCTTGCCCTGGTCGTCGACGTAGTCCACCTCGACCTTCTTCCCGTCGACCTTGCCGGTGCCCTGGGTGGCGTAGTCGAGACCGGCCTTGAAGCCCTGCAGGTACTCCTGACCGTAGGCGGCGAGCGGGCCGGTCTTCGAGGTCAGCACGGCGACCTTGACGGATCCGGAGCTGGTGGAGCCGTTGGCGCTGCTGCCGCACCCGGCGAGGGCGAGGACCCCTGCCGAGGCCAGGGCTGCTGCCGCGAGCAGACGGGATCGGGACATACCGGCGCCTCCTGAGAACGGAATATGAGAGGTGATTCACCTCATATGATTGAGGGCGCGCAAGGGTCTGTCAAGGGGCCGGCTGCGGGTGTCGGGCCTACTTCGAAGAGGTGCGGGAGAGCACCTCGGCGGCACGCACCAGCGCCAGGTGGGAGAAGGCCTGGGGGAAGTTGCCGACCATCCGGTGGTTGGCCATGTCGTACTCCTCGCTGAGCAGACCGACCTCGTTGCACAGCCCGACGAGGCGGTCCATCAGCTTCGTGGCGTCGTCACGACGTCCCGCGAGCGCGTACGCCGACACCAGCCAGAACGAGCAGGCCAGGAAGGGGTTCTCGGTGCCGCTGAGTCCGTCGACCCCGGACTCGGTGCGGTAGCGCAGCAGCAGCCCGTCGTGCATCAGGTCCTTCTCGACCGCCTCGATGGTGCCCAGCATCCTCGGGTCGTCGCCGCCGATGAAGCCGACCAGGGGCATCACCAGCAGCGAGGCGTCGACCTGGTCGGTGTCGTAGTGCTGGGTGAAGGTGTTGCGCTCCTGGTTCCAGCCCTTGCTGAGCACCTCGTCGCGGACCTTGTCGCGCAGCGTGCGCCAGCTCTCCACCGGCCCCTCGAGCCCGTGCTGCTCGACCGCCTGCACCGCCCGGTCGAACGCCGCCCACACCATGACCCGGCTGTGCGTGAAGTGGCGCAACGGGCCGCGGATCTCCCACAGGCCGTTGTCGGGCTGCTCCCAATTCTCGGCGAGGCTCTCCACCAGCGCGCACTGCAGCGCCCAGCTGTCGTCGGTCTCCGGCAGCCCCTCGTCGCGGGCGTCGGCGAGCGCGCACATGACCTCGCCCAGCACGTCGGTCTGGCGCTGGTCGACCGCACCATTGCCGATCCGCACCGGCCGGGAGTCGGCGTAGCCGGAGAGGTGGGGCAGCTCGCGCTCCGCGAGGTGCCGGCCACCGTCGACGGTGTACATGATCTGCATGTCCTCCGGGTCACCGGCGACCGCGCGCAACAACCAGTCGCGCCACAGCCGGGCCTCGTCGGAGCGATCGGCCAGCAGCAACGACTGGAGGGTCAGCGAGGCGTCGCGCAGCCAGCAGAAGCGGTAGTCCCAGTTGCGCTCGCCACCGAAGTCCTCCGGCAGGGAGGTGGTCGCGGCCGCCACGATCCCGCCGGTGTCGGTGTCGGTGAGCATGCGAAGCGTCACCAGGGAGCGGATCACCACGTCGTGCCAGGGTCCTTCGTAGTGGATCGCGTCGGCCCAGGACTGCTCCCGGGACAGGGTCTCCTCCAGGCGGGCGTCGACGTTCAGCCGCTTGGGCACCTTGTGGTGGGACGGGGTCCAGACGGTCGCGAAGTCCAGCCGCTGCCCGTTCTTGATCTCGAACTCGTCGACGTGCTGCCCGTCCTCGGCGTGGGGGAGCCGGTCGCCGTGCAGGATCAGCCGGTCCGGGCCCGCGGTGGCCAGGATGACCTCCTCGCCGTGGTGCTGCTCGCGGTGCACCCACGGGCGGACCACACCGTAGTCGAGCCGCACGCACCAGACCTGGCGCATCCGCATGGTTCCTCGCTTGCACTCCACCCGGCGGACCAGGTCGAAGCGCCCGTCGTTGATCGGCATGAAGTCGGTGACGGTGACCGTGCCGGCCTTGGTGGTGTACGTCGTCTCCAGCACGCTGGTGTCACCGACG
>Ga0308176_10002971_pt1 | contig 10743 bp, 7 predicted proteins | sample PhyCR2_3_FD_203890 | JGI IMG/M metagenome (GOLD analysis project Ga0308176, IMG submission 203890) | Soil microbial communities from UC Gill Tract Community Farm, Albany, California, United States - DLSLS.C.R2 | ecosystem: Environmental > Terrestrial > Soil > Agricultural land | place: USA... | reverse complement strand
GTTCACGACGGACCTCACCCTCGCCGCTCCCGACGTCGGGGGCCCGACGGTCGCGCTCACCCTGCGCTGCGCCGGCGACCCTGCCCTGACGCTGACCGCCACGCCACCCGCGATCCTGCTCGGCGAGGTCCGCACCGCCTCGCAGCTCGTCCAGCACGTCGCGATCGCGAGCACCGGCGCGCCCGCCTCGCTCACGTCCGCCACCCTCGAGGCCCCGCAACCGGCCCTGACCCTCGGCGCCGCCCCGGCGATGACCCCGGCGACCATCGACCTCACCGTCGCCCCGAGCACCGACGGCAACCTCGCCGATCGCCTCCTCGTCAAGCCAGCCAGCGGACCGTCCCTGGCCATCCCGATCACCGGCGGCGCCGCCACCGCGATGTACAGCGTGCCCGCCGCCGTCTCGCTGGGGACGTTCTGCGTCCAGCAACCGACGACGCCGCGCATCCTCCCGCTGGTCTCGACCGGGACGGCGTCCATCGGCCTGTCCTCGCCGGCGCTGCAGCTCGCCGATTCGCCGTTCGATCTCGAGCTCGTCGCGCCGCTGACCTACCCCACGACCCTCGCCCCGCTCCAGCAAGCCTTCGTCACCGCCACGCCCAAGCGCCGGGCCGTCGCCGGCCTCGCCAGCGATGACCTGGTCTGGACGACCGACGTCGACGGCGCGACCACCACCCACACGACCCTGACCGCGACCTTCGTCGACAACGGCGGCGCCATCGCGCCCCCGGCCATCGCCTTCGACCCCGCCCCGGTCCACCTCGAGACCCGGAACGCCCACCAGATCACCCTGCAGAACTGCGATGTCTCACCGCTCCAGCTCGATAAGCCCCAGATCTCGGCCCCGTTCTCGATCGACAGCCCGACGTTCCCCAACACCATCCTGCCGGGCGAGACCGCGACCTTCAGCGTCGGGTTTCATCCCACCCAGCTCGGCCCCGCGACGCAGACCCTCGTCATCACCTCGCCTCAGCGCCCCAACGTGCAGCTCACGGTCCTCCTCACCGGCAAGGGTATCGTGACCGACCCGGTCGGCGACGCCGGCGCGTTCCCGCCTCCGCACCCGAACCATTGCGGCAACTGCGCCTCGAGCGACCCCTCCGGCGCCCTCGCCCTCACCCTCGCCGCCCTGTCCCTGCTGGCCCCCCGCCGCCGGGAGCGACCGCCACGCTGAGCAGCTTGATACCGAGGGTACGCGCCTGGCACGCCTATCGCTACTTGCGCATTTCGCAAGTATTGCCATTGATGATATCCGAGCTACCAGCCTGGGCTGTTACCCAGGGACTTGCGAGGCACGCGGGGCGCCCACCTGGTTGCAGCTGGCAGCACGATCTTCATCGTGGGGCACCCAGGACCTAGGCTGAGGGGCATAGAGTGCGCCGTCCTTCAGCAATGTTCTGCGCGCAAGCCATCGAGTTAACGACACAGAGGTCATCCCGAGCTTGTTCGCAGCCGAGGAAATATTGCGCGAGATCCTCATCGCTACAATTCGCCGCAATGCCTTTTCAATCTCCGGAATCGTAAGCTTGGGTAACTGAGCGACCCATTCCAGATCCTGTGGACTCAGGCAGGTCCTGGGTGCGCACAAGAAATCGATTGCATCCTCTGCATACTCGCTTATGATACGCGCGAGTTCTTTCTCGCGTGTTTCGAGCGACGGGATATCGATCGGGGTAGCTCCCAGGAAGAGGGCTGTACGTGCTGACTTGCCTACGCAGATGAGCAGGCGAACGCCGCTCTCCGGTTCTCGGAAAGTTTTCAATATATTGTCGAACTCTTGTGGCAGTCGCTCCGCACGTACGCAGATTGAGCCACCGAAGCCTTTGCGAACGGCGCGCATGCCTCTCTGGACATTTGCCGGGCCGCGAACCGTCGCAGGCGTGTTTTCTCGCCGCGGATCGCTAACCACGAAAGGGGCGTCATCCCCTAGCACATGTCGATGAATCGCGAATGCAATCGGCACCAGATCACCTCTGCCGCGGAGGATCAACACGGCCCGTCCGGAACTGGCGAGCCGAATCGCGCGCAGTGCATGGTCCACGGTACCGATCCGCTCATCGCTCCATCCGAGCAGCCGCGAGCACAAGGCTTGCAGGCCAACGGTGCGCGGGCTTTCGGCGATCATAGTCCTGCCCGCAATAGTCACCTCAGTGCCGCCTAGTAGCGTCACCTCCCGCGCGGGCGCTCCATCCTGCTTCAGGTTTACCGCCCCTGCCCCGTCTTTGAGTCGCCACATTTGGCCCTCATAGGTGAGCTCCAGATCCCCAATGCCTCGGCTTGACAGCTGTAGCGCAGTTGTATTCGCCGCCCAGGTTGTGCTCGCTTCGACCTGTTGGTGAGGATCTGTTGGTGCGCGCAATGGAACCATTCGATGAGTCCCCCATTCGCGCAATCTGAACACTTCGTCATTGCTCACGTTGGGCTCGTTGTCTGCAAGTTCGACGCCGTCGTCGCGTTTCGTCGAGCCACATCATCGTTCGGGATCGCACTCGGTTTATTGCCTCGGAAACGAACACCCGCCATAGCACCATGAAGCACGAAAACGGCGCACATGAGAAGGGGTGTTCGTCGATGCACCTCACTTCGTGAGGTCGCCGAACACCTTGTTCAGGCCTGCGACGGCCAAGTGTAGAGAACGCCGTTGCGATGCCTCGTTAGGGGTGATCGGCGCTCCAGGCCAATCCGCGCAGCACCGAACACCCACCACCGGCAATCATGGGTCAGGCCGGGAATCAGCACGGCCGGCTCCAGGGCCCTCCGATTGGAACAAGCTCATACGTTTACTCCCGCCGACCTTGCGTGCCTTGAGCCCAACGCGGTTCAGGTGTCCGTGTATCGTGGCTGGCGCGAGCCCAAGCACACGACCTGCAGCGCGCAGCCCACCATGTGCCTCATGTGCGACGATCGCGTCCGCGGCGGTGTGCAACTGCGCAAGGTTCTTCGGCCAGGAGTGCGCCCGGAGCGCCTGTTGGTTCTCTACGTGCAGATCTGCGGTTCGTAAGTGCGGCGCCCCCCGCGCCGCGAACATGCGATCGAGGAGCTGATCGATCTCCCCTGACCGGTACGCCAGCGGGCGCAGGCTGACGTGATAGCTCTGGCGAAACTGTTGCTTGGGGAGCGCGTGCTCTGCGTCTTCCTCGGTAGCCGCGAGGACGATGACTCGCACGCCATAGCTCGGCGAGTACAGTGAGGATATGAACGTCGGGTCGAGCGGCCGATGGTCCCTCTTGGGGCCAACCTCGAGCACCACCGTGGTCCTGGGCTTCGACGCTTGCCGAACGAACGCGCTCTGTGCAGCACGATCCTCGGGGATGTCGGCACCCGTGAGCATGGCGTGAGCGCGCCGCGGAGACATGTCGTGGATGGCCTTGGCGAGCCGCTCTCGGCCGCAACCGTCCTCGCCGGTGATGATCACGTGGCAGGCCTGGCGAACCACCTCGGTCAAGAGCATATCCGGCGACGGCCGGAACCCTGTTCCGAGAATCTCGGTGAGCAGCCCACGATGCGTGTGCATCGCGCTGTCCATCAGAAACAAGGTCAGCGGCCGAGGGGAGAACTTGTCGCCGATCCGGACGTCCCATGACGTCGCGATCTTCGTGTTGCCGACATAGGTCCCGTTCGTGGAGCCTTGGTCGTAGATGCGGATACTGTTGGCGCGACGCTCCAGGAGACAGTGGGTGCCCGACAAGCCCCGACCTGGGATCGAGATATCGGGGCTCGGCGAGTCATCGCGGATCTGCGAGCCGCCGAGCACGACGCGTGCGCGATCTTGCGGGAACGGCCACTCGCCGGCAGCCTCGAACTCGCCAACGTACGTCACCGGATAGAGGCCGGTGCTCAGCTCGGCGTCCTCGTGCGGCGGAAGCAGCGGCGTCGGTGCTGGGGTCGCGAGGACTGCGGGGACTGCGGCGTCTGGGGCGCCGGCTGGCCCCCTGGTCGCGCTCGCCCCCGCATGCGCGCCGGCCGTTCCAGGGGTTCGTTCCGTGGTGACCATCCCCTCAAAGAGCATCTCGTCCGCAAGGCCGGCAAGGGGTGTTCGTCGATTCGCGCGATTCGGTGATTTCGTCGAACACCCGCGTGGCGTAGATGCGGCGACAGATCGCGGGCTTATCGCCACCGATGCAGCTCATCTTACGAAAACCTGCCTGTGCAGCTGCTCGGCGGATCGGGCAAGATCAGCAGCCTGACGAACACCCCTTTGAACCTGCTCGACTCCCCACCAGATGAGCTTCCACTTGAAGTTTCGGACGATGCTTTGCTCCGCGCGCTCATCGATCGATGATGATCGTGAGTGGCATCTGGCTCCGCCCGCGCCGTTGCTCCTGGGACCATGGATCAGGTATAGGCTTGGGCCGAGAAGAAACATGGCAAACCTCGCCGGTCGCAAGCTGGGTGACTACACTCTCCGAGAGAAGATCGGGGATGGTGGCCACGGTGACGTGTATCGCGCTGAGCATCGGGTGCTCAAGCGGGTAGCGGTGGTCAAAGTTCTGAACGAGAAGCGGCAGTGCGACGACAACGCGGAGGCGCGGTTCTTGCGCGAGGCCCAGCTCGCATCACAGGTCCGTCATCCTTACGCGGCGCAGGTCTACGATTTTGGGGTTGCAGAACAGGACGGCCTGTGTTGGCTCGCAATGGAGTTCGTGGACGGAGTCACGCTTGCGCACTGGTTACATAGGCATGGCCCGATGTCGCTCGGGGAGCTCGTGCCGTTCGTCGAGCGCTTGGCCGAGGTGATCGACGCGACCCACCAGTGCGGGATCGTACATCGCGACCTGAAGCCGTCGAACGTGATGGTGATCGAGAGCAAGGGGTTGGCGTCGCAAGGCATGCGGATCCCGAAGCTGATCGACTTTGGCATCGCCAAGGGCCGGGTGTTCGCAGAAGACGATGAACAACCTGTGGTGCCCGGTGACAAGGTAGTGACGACGACGACGCTCATTCGTGCCGCACCATCACCATGGCGCCGTGAACCGACGAAGCCCTTGCCCCTTCCCCCTGGTTTCGTCCCGGTCCCGGAACATCAACGCCGGCTCACCCCTGACGGTGTGGGGGTTGGATCTCGGTCGTACACGTCACCGGAGCAGTGGTGTAACGCGTCGAGCGTGGGTACGGCGGCCGACATCTATTCGCTCGGTGTCATGCTCTACGAGGCGCTCACTGGGCGGCTGCCATTCACGGCGACGAGCACCAGCGGCCTGTTCTTCCAGCACCAGCACGCACTGCCCGAGCTCGGCGTTTCGTCGGAGCTTGACCGAGTTTTCTCCCGCGCGCTCGCGAGGGAACCCGAGCGTCGCCATGCCAACGCGCTCGAGCTGGCCACGGAGTTGCGGGCAGTGCTGCAGGCGGATCCCAACGAACAGATCCGATCGTTGACCCGACAATGGCAAGAACGGGGCCGATCGCCTGATTTGTTGGCTCGGGGTCAGACGCTGGTGGAGCTCAAGCGGAGCGTGCAGAGCCCACGCGTTGCAGCGAATCTCAGCGAGCAGGACGACTCGTTCATCACGATGAGCCTGCGGCGCGCTCGGCGCGCGAGGTGGGGGGTCGGAGCGCTCGTCGCGCTGGTCGTGATGGGCGGGTTGCTTGTTCGTGCGGAGGTGCGAGCTCACGTGGCTGACGAGTTCGCCACCGAGTCAGAGGTCGAGCGGGGGCAGCAGGCGCTCCTCCATGGCGAGCTGAGCGAGGCCGTGCGCCACCTGGAGCAGGCGTACCAGCGTGGGGATCACTCGTCCGGGGTGAAGTTCATGCTCGCCAGGGCGCTACAGCCTCGCATGTCCGAGCTCGCACGCTTCACGAGCAGCGATGGCCGGATGTGGTCCGCGGTGTTTGCACCCGACGGCAAGCGGGTGCTCACGACCGACGACAAGAGCGCCCGCATGTGGGACGCGTCGTCGAGCCAGCTGCTGTTCACGATGAGCCACGGCGATACGGTGTATGGGGCGGTGTTCAGCCCGGAAGGCTCCAGGATCGTCACCGCCGGGGGAGATGGTACCGTCCGGATCTGGAGCGCAGCCACCGGCGCGCCGTTGCGCGAGCTGAGGTATCAGCGGTCCGGCTCGAAGCGGTGGCGCTACTACGCCGTCGCGATGTCGTCGCAGTTTGTGGCGGCGATCGATGTGACGGGCAGGACCGTGCACGTCTGGGATGCAGAGACGGGAATGCAAATCGCCGAACTGAACAACGACGGGCCCGGAGTGGCATTGCTGGCGTTCAGCGCTGACGGGCACTGGATTGCCACCTCCGGTCGCAATGAGGTGCGTGTGTTCGACACGTCGGCTTGGCGACAGACGGCCACGATTACCGGACCACGCGTTCGCAGCCTGAGCTTCGATCCGCGCGGCCCGCGGCTTGTCGTTGGGACATATGACGGCGTGGCCTCGATCTGGGAGATCCCGACTGGCGTGCGCATCCGTTCCTTGCGCAACGCGGGAGCGCCAGTCGATGCCGTCGCGTTTTCGCGCGATGGTGGACTCGTCGCGGCGGCGAGCCGTGATGGCACGGAACAGGTGTGGGACGCGCCTTCGGGCGGTCTGCGGACTCAGTTCAACTCGCATCACGACAAGGTCTATGCGGTCGAATTCTCTCCAAGCGGGGACCTCATGCTCTCTGCAGGCGCAAACGGCGCGGTCGTCGTCTCGAACGTCGCAACGGGGATGCCCGTGGCGAGGCTCGAAGGGCCCAAAGGCTTCATCATCGCCGCTCACTTCGATCCAGAGGCGCGCCGCGTCGTTGGTGCGTCATGGGACGGTACGGCCCGGGTCTGGGATGCTGCCTCGCCGTATCGCCGCTGGGGCTCGCCGGAGATTGGCCCAGAGTGCGACACTGCGGTGAGTCTCGTTCCCGATCAGCGGTTCATCGCACTCAGCTGCCGAAACCGTGGCACCCATGTCTGGGACACCGAACGTGGCGAGCTGATCGCGGAACTGCCAAGTGTGACCGCCATCGAGGAAAACGACTGGTCGGGGTTTGCAACGTTGACCGCTACCGGCGACCGAGCCGCGATCGCCCGAGGTAACACGGTGGAGGTCTACGCGCTCCCGAGCGGCCAGCTCCTTCGCACGATTGCCCATCCGGCGGCAGTCAACGCGGTGGCGTTTGCTCCCGCGGGCCACGACCTGGTCAGCGGTGCAGTCGACGGTTCGCTCCGGCTTACACACGATGAGGGTGATCCGATCGCGCTGCCGATGTCGTCCGCCGGGATCGATGCTGCGACCATTCTCACCGACGGCCGGGTAGTTGTGGCCGATGCAAGTAACCGAGTTCGAGTCATTCGCCCGGACCGCAACGCGCTGATGGATCTCTCTGCACCCTCACGCGTTAACCTGCTGCGTCCATCGCCGGATGGTCGGAGATTGGTTGCCATCGCGGCGACGAGTGAGCAGGCCCCGCCAATGCTCTGGGACCTCGATGCGTATCAGCTCGTCGGGCGGCTTGAGGGCCACGTGGTGGGTCGAATATTCACGGCGCGGTTCGTCGGTGACGGGCGCGAGATCCTCACGACTGGTTCGGATGGAACAGCGAGGCTGTGGGACGCAGCAACCGGTCGCCCACTTCAGATCTTTCGATGGGATTCACACTTCCTGGTGGATGCGGTGCTTTCTCCCGACCGATCGATGGTCGTTGCGGGAGGCAGCGATGGGTTCCTGCGGTTCTGGGACACGTCGGATGGGCGCTTGCTGTGGATGCTGCAAGCGCACAGATCCTACGTTGTCGGAGTGCACTACGAAGGCAGCGACCTCGTCACACGGGGCCTGGCCGGCGATGTCGTACGCTGGGCGCTACCACCGCCGGACCGGACCATCGCGGCATGTGAGGCCACCACATGTGCCTCGACGGCCATCGAAGGAAAATAGCGCTACAGGTTGGTGACGCGGTATCATACCAGGATGAAGAAATCAACGCTCAAGCTTGTGGTCCATCGCGAAACGCTTCGGGTTCTCGCTGAAATGGACCTCGTCCGGGTTGTTGGTGGTAACCCGGATGCACGCCTGATGGACACGGAAGGCCCCAACACCAGTTGCCCGCTCGTCCAGGCTGCCCAGCCGGCCAAACCGTAGCGCTCGAGGAGAACCATGAAGAGATCAACGCTCAAGGTCGTGATCCGTCGCGAGACGCTTAAGGTTCTCGTTGAGATGGACCTCGTCCACGTTGCGGGAGCCAACCCCGACGCGCCACTGATGGACACGGGAGGCCCCAACACTGGATGTCAGATTGTCCAGCCTGCTGCGCAGCCGGCCAAGTCGTAGAGCTCGAGGAGAACATGCAGAGATCAACGCTCAAGCTCGTGATCCGTCGCGAGACGATCCGGACGCTCGCTCAATTGGATCTCGTCCGGGTCGCCGCCGGAGGCAACCCGGACGCACCGCTGGCGGGCACGGTAAATCCTGAGACTGGATGTCCGTTCGTCCAGGCTGCCCAACCAGCTCAGCCGTAGCTCGACGCGAACCATCCGTCGCTGTGGCTCGGGCGCACGTCGGCCGGGGTGGTGCAGAGACGTTCGACCCAGGCCCGCAACGCGGCACTCACGGGCCGCTCCGGGCAGCGACGGGCGAGTTCTCGGATCAAATTTTCGATGGTGCTGAAATCTGGAGCGGCCGCTCTCAGTGCGTGCCCGCTTGTCAAGCGTAGCGGTCCGACGGGCTGACCCAGGCTGTCGGCCGCCAGCCCGGTCCCGATGACGCTCGGCGCGGGTACCCGCCTCAGACACGAGCGACGCCGGCTCGAAGGTGCGCCGGATCGTGGCGCGGCGATTGACGGACAGCGCTCGCCCGCCGACACTCGCCGGCATCACCCAGGGAGGCAGGTCACCTATGGCATCGCCTGTGCGACGCGCGATGAGACGAGAAGCCTGGACACCCGATGCCGTCCGGCGAGCCACTGTGGCGCTCGCCACGATCACGGCGGCGCCAGCGTCCACGGTTAGCGGCGAGGACAAAGAGCTTGCGAGCAGGCTCGCGCGGTGGCTGCGCTACATCGCGGAGGTAGAGCCGGAGGAGCTGGTCGACACGTTCGATAGGTGCGGGCCGGTCTGCGAATCGCCGCAGTGGGACGAACTCTACGCATGGTTGCTCCGGGACCAGACCAACGCGGAGCTACTCGTGCGGCTGGGCGAGCGCGATGCAGATCCAGCCCTACACTTGATCGCGCTCTTGAATGAGGTCGCGCCCCCGGGAGTCGATTGGGACGACCAACGGGGCGACGATGACAACGCGGTCCGCGCCCATCGCCGCGCCTATCGCTTGCTGTTCGAGATCGGCACGCGCGAGAGCTGGACCTGGGTGTTGTCTCGCCTCGACCTATTCGATTACGAGATCGAACGCGAGTTCGAGGAATCGATCGGCCGGCACAGCGTCGAGATCCAATCCGTGGCGCTGGAGCTGTGGCCGACGATCACGTGGAGGATCCGCGCGGGCATCGCGCTGCTGCTCTATACCTACCGCTTGCTTGACCATCGGTTCATGGAGCTCTTGCTGAGCGTCGATATCCAGACGCTGCCGTCCAGCGACCGAGCTGACTATCTCGAAGCGCTGGGAAATTGCTTCGATCAGCGTTTGGTGCCCCGGATCCAAAGCCTGCTAGAGCGTGCGCTCGATGACCTGTCCCAGCGAGTCACTGTCCACGACAAACGCGCAGTCGCTATGGCGATCTGGGAATACCACAAGCTCGACACTGAGCCACCTACGGAGCTCCGGGACCGCGTCGAAGCCTTGGGCATGCGGTGGGCTCCTCATATGCTCTACGCGCAAGCTGCTCGCGCGCTTGGCGTCGCGCCGTAGCTGCCGAGCGCAATCCATCAGGTTGTTCTCAGCATCCGAGGCGGGTCCCGCCGTTCACCGTCACCCCGTCCCCGACCTTCGCCGTCACGACCGCCGCGCCGGCCGTCATCACCGTCGCCTGCAAGCCCACCGCGGCCGGGATGTTCACGACGGACCTCACCCTCGCCGCTCCCGACGTCGGGGGCCCGACCGTCGCGCTCACCCTGCGCTGCGCCGGCGACCCTGCCCTGACGCTGACCGCCACGCCACCCGCGATCCTGCTCGGCGAGGTCCGCACCGCCTCGCAGCTCGTCCAGCACGTCGCGATCTCCAGCACCGGCGCGCCCACCTCGCTCACGTCCGCCACCCTCGAGACCCCGCAACCGGCCCCGACCCTCGGCGCCGCCTCGGCGATGCCCCCGGCGACGCTCGACCTCACCGTCGCCCCGAACACCGACGGCGACCTCGCCGATCGCCTCCTCGTCAAGCCAGCCAGCGGACCATCCCTGGCCATCCCGATCACCGGCGCCGCCGCCACCGCGATGTACAGCGTGCCCGCCGCCGTCTCGCTGGGGACCTTCTGCGTCCAGCAACCGACCACGCCGCGCATCCTCCCGCTCGTCTGCGGCAACTGCGCCTCGAGCGACCCCTCCGGCGCCCTCGCCCTCACCCTCGCCGCCCTGTCCCTGCTGGCCCCGCCGCCGACGAAGTCGATCGGATCAAGCCGAATGAGTACTCGATGTTGGATCTTGTCCGCAGCTTCGTGGTCAAGCTCGACGAGAAGCGACGTTCGACCGTGTACCCCTTCCGGCTCGCCGGCACCACTGGGAGCGTGCCGAGCCCGGGGGAACCAGCGCCTATGCGAGAGAACGGATGTAGTGGCGGCGCTTCCACGAACATCAAGTGCTAAGGCGAAGGCTGAGGCCCGGAGAGCCTCCGCTCGGCCTGGGCGTCAAGGCTCGCCTCCAGCCTCGGCCTCGCCCCG
>Ga0308176_10002968_pt1 | contig 10749 bp, 9 predicted proteins | sample PhyCR2_3_FD_203890 | JGI IMG/M metagenome (GOLD analysis project Ga0308176, IMG submission 203890) | Soil microbial communities from UC Gill Tract Community Farm, Albany, California, United States - DLSLS.C.R2 | ecosystem: Environmental > Terrestrial > Soil > Agricultural land | place: USA... | reverse complement strand
GCCGGCTTGTAGTCGGCGCCGTAGGGCGACACCGAGTAGGGCGTGCGCGACATCAGCACGGGGTAGCGGCGGGTCGTGTCCCGCGGGATGTAGACCGACGTGAAGAGCTGGATACCATCGCGGGCGCGGATGCGCACTTCGCGCTTGGTATAGAGTTCTTTAATCCGCGCCGCGAGCGCCGGATCCGGACCCGGAGGGCCTTGCGCGAGGAGCGCTGGAGCGAAGAAGACGAGCAATGCGAGTGAGCGACGCATCTGGGGGTCCGGATTGAGATACGGGAAACTGAGGCTCCGGCGGGCTGGAGAGGTCAGGCGAAATGGGGACGCAGCGTGGGGGAACATCCGATTACGCGCGTCGCCGGGCTTTGTGATTCCGGGCGGTATCGCGAACTCCACCGCGAGCCCCAGGGGTAAGCAGTGAGCCATTGGCTCGGAGCCGTGAGCCCGTATCGGGGGCGGGACAGGCTCCGGGCTCGATTCTAAACGCTCAAACGCCGATGCAAAACAATGCTCACATTCTCGCGCCATGCGGGCATCATGCTATTACGAGAGAACTCTCATGCCGATGCTTAGGCGGTCATCGTCATTGGCTGACGACGACAACTTCGGCTCCATCTGTATAGAGCTCGGACCGTCGAAGCGTGTCGCCCAAGCCCGGCTGCCGAGCGCATCGACATCCGCTTGCGTCGCCACGATCGACCGCGGCGGTACGACGCTCGCCGGCGGCAGCCGAAGGCCGTCCATGACCACTGCCTTTCTTCCGATGTACGATCGGGTACCGATCACGCATCGGTCTCCGATCGTCACCTCGTGGTCGATCACGGCCTCATGGTCGATGAGTGTTCGTGAGCCGACGCGCACTCTCATGCCGACCGCCACGCCCACTCCGACTTCGGAATCGGCGCCGATTTCGACGCCGGGAGCGATCATAGTGAGATGTCCGATCATCGTTCCCGCGCCGATGGAGACCGGGAGTATGATGATCTTTCCATTTCTTAAACACATATTGGGCGAGATCGTCGCCTTGTTCGACAGGTAGGCGCCTTTGCCGATCGTCAGGAGCGGCAGGTCGCGAAGCCATGTGTCGGGATAGGTCTGGAAGTCGAGGCTTCCGCGGTAGCCGAAGAGGCGGAACGTGATTCGCTTGAGCGCCGGGACAGCAAGAACGGCGTGATAGACTGGCGCGCAGTAGTAGATCGCGGTCCAGCATAGTGCGTAAAGGCGTCGGGGGCCGTAGACCGCGTGCCCGAGGTCGCGCGGGAATCTTCCGGCGACAATAGAGGCCAATGTGACGCGGCTCAGCGTGCCCGCGACGATCACATAGCACGCGCAATAGAGGGCCGGCACCGTGATGAACATGACCATTCGCCACGAAGTCGGCGCAACGGCGACGAGCCAACCGGAGAGGGCAAGCGGTATTCCGACGATCGACATGAGATAGACCGGGACGCACGCGCGAACGACCAGGGTTTGCGCCGAGCGACGTCGCTGGGGCGTGTTCATGCGTCGATTGCCTCGTCGAGTAGGTTGAGCTACCTGCCTATCTATTCGACGGACACGTCGTTCCGAATTCTCAGGTCGTCAGTCGGCGAGCGCGGTGAGGGCGGCGTCGATGGCGCGCGCGAGCTTGATCCAATCTCGAGGCTGGGCGACAGCGGCCGATAGAAGCGCAACATCGAGCGCCGCGCCCGATTCAGTTCTCGCGATCGACGTTGCTGCCCGAATCGCAACCCTGGTCGTGGGCCGATCGAAGAAAGCTGAGTCCTGCCGGGCGGCCGCGATGCGCGCGGCTTCGAGCCAACCGCCGAGTCGCAGCTCTCCCTCGCCGGCGAGCACCTCGACCAGATGGGCCGCGCGATTTCGTGCGCTGACATCCCCAAGCGCTTGGCTTTGCGCGAAGGCTCGATAGCTGTCGGCGACAGCCCCGCCACCGGGATAGTCGGCGAGTATCGCAGCCACTTGCGCGGCAATGATAACTGCCGCGGTATCATGAGCCGTCGCAGCCACCTCGAGATCGGTGAGCAACGCACCGAGCCGAACCGCGCGCGCGCGCGCGGACATAGGCTGGGCGGCGCCACGAAGCTGTCTCCACGGATGCGTGACAAGTGATCCGGGCGACGTCGAACCTTCGAGCTCGAACGCGAGGTTCTGCACAGGTGGAAGAGCTGCCGGTGCGCGAACGCCCCGCGCCAAGGGAAGCGCTATCGCAATGATCAAGACGGCCGCGATCGCGAGGAGAAGCTCACGCCGTAAACGCGGCTCGGCACGCAACGCCGGTTTCGCGACCTGCGTGTGTCGCTCGCTCGCGGTTCCGACGTTCAACTCGCCAAGTGTCGCGGCCGCGTCAGCGAGGATCTCACGAGCGTCGGGATCGCTCTCGAGCTGCGCGATAAGTTTCGCGCGGTCGACCGCGTCGAGCCGATTGTCGAGAAGCATCGCGAGCTGTTCCGCCCGCGGTTTTGGCGCGGCGCTCATGAGTCAGTCCCCGGGAGAATGGTCTGCCAGTCGCCGGCCGTGATGCCTGTCGCGAGGAGCTGGCGGCGAAGATCGGCGAGCAACCGGTCGATTCTTCTATACAGAGACTTCTGATCGAGCGACAGAGCACGCGCGATGTCGGCGACACTCAGTTCGTCCCAGAACCGCATCCGGAGAACTAGGCGATCCTCCGTGGAGTACCCGCGAATCGCCGTCGCCAGCGCGTCCCATGTGCGGCGCCGTTGCAGCTCGGTTTCGTCGGTAACGACGAGCATATCCGCATCGACGCTCGCTGGAAGTCCAGCCAATGACTCGGCGCCCACTTCCACCGGACGCAGGGGCGTCCGCAAAGGACACTGCGCGAGCAGTGCGCCGAGCTCGCGATCGGAGAGCTGCGTCTCGCCCGACGTTCGCAACAGCTCGACGGCTTGATCGAAGCGATACCCTTGACGACGCACGAGCGACTCGAGCCTGACGCCAACGAGTCCAATGCGGCGCGCCGCCGCCGAGGGCCGCCAGCGGCCGAAGCGTTGTACACGGTAGTCGCGAGCCAACATGGCGATGACGACCGTCAAGTACGTGGCGACAGCGCTCTCGCCTCTGAATTTCTTGAAGACGGCATATTCGTCCTCCACCATCCGCAACTTGACCCACGAGACGAAGTCCGCGGCGTCATCCCCGGCAAGGCCGTTACGGCGGGCGAGTGCCGCGGCGATTCGGTCGATGAGCGCCAGGTTTTCAACGAAAACAGCTTCGAAGCTCGTGGTGTTGCCGATCACGCGGAGGAGGGAACCGGAGATTGAGGCGGGACCTCGCGCCTAAATTACCGGTTGTTTCCTGGCGCGCAATTCTCCCGCGTCGCCTCAGTTTGACGGTTCGACCCCGTTGATTTCGAGCTCACGATCCGGTTCCGATCGTGCAATCGTGCGTGTCCACCCACTCGGCGTGCACGGTCGGCGGCGGCACGAATTCGGTAAGGATCGGCTCAGTCACGCAGGAGAGCGGCCGACACTCTGACTGTTCAGGATTCAGTGGCGGCGCCGCGACCCAGAACCGCGGCCCACTAGCCCCGTGCGGGCATGGCTCCAACAGACGATAATAACAATCCTGGTGAGTGAGTCGTTGGCCTCTGAAATGAGGTCGCGGTTTTCGAGTCTTGATGTCGCAACGCTGAATATTGACGAGGTATACGGTCAGCGTTGGCGTTGTTGCATCGAGAGTAGCCGGACCGATCTGAAGCGTGGTGTCGTTAAATCCGACCAGGTTCATCGTTACCTGTGTCCTCCCGTGTCCGGTAACCGTGAAACGTGGATTGTTCACACCCCTTGGATCGACGGCAATAATGGCTGGATCTCCGGCCGGCTGGATCACCACTGCTTTCGGCAGTTTCACGCGTGCTGCAAGTGGTGTCTGCGGCTTACCTGTGAACCAACAGTCAGCAACGCGCGCATTCGCATACTTCGTGACGTCAAGCGCCCACGGAAGAGACAGTGGGGTTGATGGCGGACTCGGTAAGAATCGAGCGAGTCCCGCAAGATTGATGTCCTCGCCGTACATTGGATAGAGAACGGCCTGACCCTTGACTGGAGTCGGTACCAACAACATGGGACAGTGAGAGTCGGCATCCGTTGTCATATCGGGCATGAGGACGAACAAACCGTCATCCGGAGTAGTTCGACTCACGAACAGACAGAGTCCGCCAAACTCGATCGTCAGCGTCTGTAACGGCACGGGTTTGCTCCTGACAGTGGGTCTAGAATCCGGCATACATGAACGCCGCCCATGCACTGGGCGACGTCGTCTTGTCTCGCAATATCGACAGCTGCGCTGCGCGTAACGCTCCCGGCCCGTCGCCAGTCGACGAGTATTGACGGTGAAACTCCCGCATGAACGCCCTCGTTGCGATGTCGTCGACCCGCCAGTTGCTTCCAACCACGCCCCGCGCCCCGGCGGCGAGGAATGCCTCCGTGAGCCCGAAGAATCCGCCGCCACTCGATCCGGCGGATCGCATCGATTCGCACGCGGACAGCACGACGAGTCGGATCCCTCTTGCGGGCAAGTTTGCGATAGACGAGGCCGTGAGTGGGCGCGAGCCGATCGCTAGGTAGGAGCGATCCGGCTCGACGTCGTCGAATACCGCGTGGCCTGCGAAGTGAAACAGCTCGACTCCTGGCAGCGCCCTTACGATCGATGCACTGTCGGCTTCACTGCCGTCGAGCAGCACCGATGACGGGTACGACCTCGCCACGTCTCGGGCTTCGTCATTGGCGCTCGGTAGCGGAGAAAGATCGGCAAAGACATCCTGATCCGGTCGCGCATTCGCCACAACGAGCGCGCGAGGAGACCGCTTCAATGCAGCTCGGCCAGTCGCCAGCTGCGCGCCGGTTGGCACATAACGGATGGCGTAGCGTTCGACGAGGTAACGCTCTCGACCAGGCTCGAGAAGGGCCGCGAACGGTACACTCCCGAGCTCCTCGCCTGCGGCAATCGCCAACCCATCTCCGCGGAGCACACCACGCGCCTCAACCGGTTTGAGCAAATACTCGTAGAGCTTCTCGAGGTCAGGTCGCATCGCAACGGCTGACAGGCCAAGCTCCATCGCCGATCGTACCCGCTCGATTGCAATGCGTATTGCACGACGATCCACTGTCTGCCGAACGAACGCAGTGTCCTCCGGCGTTACGGCCCACGTCAAAAGCGTGTCGCCAATCAACGCGAAGCTCAGTTGCGTCGCACTGGTCGGCGCCTCGCCGGTCCGTGCTGAAAGGCGCGAGAACGCGCCTCGGCCTTCGACGAACGTTCGAAGCGCCGCGTTCGGGCGTCCCGCATCAACGTTCAGCATGATTAGCGCGTCGAATACACTGCTCGCCTCGGCGAGTAATGCCGCGCTCTGCACGGCCGTGCTGATTGCCGCGCGCGCGCCGAGAAACGTGGACGACGCCCGTGTGAGATCAGAGCGCATCGCCGCGGTGTCTCCTTTCGCCATCGCAATCGATGATCGCTCGAGCAGCGATGGGATGAGCTTCATCGGAAAGTCACGGTCGCCAAAGAACGCAATCGCCGAATCGAGAAGGAGGCGCGCGCTGTCCGGGCGCGTTCGCTCGAGGCCCGTCGCTATCGTGAGACCGACTTCGTGCTCGAGTTGTTGTCGACCAGGGTTCGGAGGGATTCTAGCGAGCACCTGTGACGCATACGCCAGTGCGCTGTCGGCCGACGTGGTCTGACCCGCGGTCCACGCTGAGCGCGAACGCGCAAGCGCGGATTCGACGATGGATGTCAGTCGCGTGCCGCCCGTGACAACGGTCGCGTCCTCTTGCTCGATCACTTGCGTCGCCAGCGGCAGGCCCGCTCTTGTCGACGCACGTGCCAGTATTAACAGCGCATTGTGCCGCCACAGCGACTGCGGATACCGACGCAGTAGCAGGGCGGATCGATGGAGGTTGTTGAAGCCCGCCGCCAAGCTCCCGTTCTGCAAAAGCACCTCACCCTCCAGTCCGATCGCCGACGCAACGTTGTCGGCTTCGCCGAGGGTGTCGAAGAGGGCGCGAGCGCGGCGCGCCGCATCGAGCCCCGCATCTCCGCCGACCGAGCGATACAACGCGACGGCGCGAAGCCAGTAGGTACGAGCTACGGGACCCGCGTACCGTTTGGCGGGAAGCACGCGGATCAACGAATCGGCGGCGCGAAGCGACGCCACCGGCGTTGCGTCATAGAGAAGCGCGTTCGCGTGGCCATACCCGGCAAGCGCCCGGAGAGGGGCCGAGGCGTTTCGGTTGGCAAGAATTCTTAAGAAACCGGAATCGGCCGGGGGATAGACGCTTCGGTGTACATACGTCTGCGACCATCCGTAAGTGACGTGCGCCGAAGCGAGACCGCGCAGCGTCGCGCGATCGCGGGCGCGATCGACAGCAACCACAGCGTCGCTCAATGACCATTCGTGTATCGTCGTCGCAACCGCGGTCGCGATCGCGCGAACCTGATCGAGCCGGAGCCGAGCCCGCGCACTGTCTCCAGTCAACACGGCATCGCCCCACATCGGCAATAGCTCTTCCCAAGCGAACACTCGCGACTCGGCCGGCGTCCGCGTTGCAAAATCTTTCCAGGCCGCCGCCGGCGTCGACGTGTCGGGCATTTCGATGGATCGGTAACGTTTCAGCAAGTCAACTCGACGGCGCGCTTCGCCGGCGAAACGCGAGGTCGAGTCGCGCGCAAGGTAGGCCCGCCACCGCGTGAGTGCGTCGGCGTTGAGCCCAAGCATGTCGGACGCGAGCGCGCGATTGTAGAGAGCGGCAAGATTGTCCCGGTCGAGACCGAGCGCGCGCGACGACGCCTCGAGCGCGCCGAGGAGCGCACGCGCTCCGCCGCGTCGTATGGAGAACGCCATGCGAGCGGCGGCCAAGTCGGCGTAGATATCGGCGTTGCGCGGAGCGATTCGAGTGAGCATCTCGAGATAAGAGACGGACCGCTCGACCGATTTTCCACTGGGGTCCGGGGACGCCAGCCCGATAAGCGCCGCCGCATGCAGGCCATCGGCGTTGGCGTTCCGCTCGGTGACTTGGGCGGCCCGCCGAGCGATATCGAGAATCTCGGTCGCTCGCTTCGACACGGCCCCGCCGTCGCAAGCCAGCGTCGAGAGCGAGTCGAGGGCGAAGCACGTCGACGTTTCCATGGGCACGGAAAGCCGCAGCGCCCAATGACGCTGCAGGCCGACGCTCGCTAGCGCGCTAACCAGCGGCCCGCGACGCGAGGATACCTGCGGTGCCTCGGTCGTGCAGGCGGCGAGCACAAGCACCAGTCCGCATGCGAGTCGGCGCATGAATGAAGGGAGCGTAGCGGGAGTGTAAGGGCCTCGCGGGCGGGCGGCGGGGCGCGCAAAAAATACGCTGCAGTCGGCCCGGCTGTCCAGCAGGTTGGAGTAGTTGAATGATAGAATCGATACCCCTGCCGGGAAATTCACGGCACGTGTCCTTCCATATCGACTGAGGCGCTCGATCACCGCGGACCCGCCGACAGGCGACCGGAACCGCCGTTGTTTTACCGTCAACGAATACCCCCCCGATGCGACACCCGACGACCATCGCCCTTTGCGTGCTCACCGCCTGCACGTCAGCCCCACAGCACGAGCTGAAGCCGCACGACATTCGCCCGCTGCCCTACCCGGCAGGCGACTACGGGCAGTTGCCTCGTCACATCCAGGGCATTCAAGATCGGATGAAGCAAGCGCAACGGTCGTCTCAGCCCCTTCGAATTCTGGCTGTTCACGGGATGCTGACCGACGCTCCGGGCTACAGCGGCGCCTGGCAGCAACAAATCGCCATGCAACTCGGGCTCCTCGCGCGCGCCGACACGTTGGTCGAGATCGTTCGCGGATATACCGTCATTCCCTTCTCGGGTCCTCAGCCATTCGAGCAGGTCAAATCGAAGCAATCCACGCTGCGGAAGACGCGGTGGTTCGATCCAGCCGATTCGACTCGAGACGCGATCGTCTTCTACGAGTTGTTTTGGGCGCCGTATCGCGACGTGATCAAGAAGCAGTTTTTCGCCTGCTTCGATTCGCGCTCGATCGACACATCGGACTGCATCCCCTTCACCAACGCAGCCAAGAACGTCGACAAGCGCGTTGCGGTTAATCGAACGATCAAGGATAACATCATGATCCGCGGCCTGAGCGACGCTGCTCTGGTTCTCGGACCCCTGGGCGACATCTTCCGCGACGACGTCGATCTGGCGATGTGTGCCATCGCCGCCGACGCCTTGGCGGCACACAAGCTCGCCGTAGCGCCCTCGCCAACGGAACGCTGCGACCTGACGCGTGCACGCCAGCGTGTATCAGCGCCCGCCGAGATAGCCGACGCGACGATCGCCCAAACTCTCGTCGCGACGCCCTTCGTCGTCATCACGCACAGCCTCGGCGGTTTTCTCATCATGGATGGCCAAACTCGCGCCGAGAGTTTGGCTCGCTCCGGGTCGGACCGTCGTCGCGAGGCACTGGCATTCGATCTCATGGATCAGGCGACGGTCTTCATGTACGCGAATCAGATCCCGCTGCTGCAGCTCGGTCGCCTCACCGCCATGTGTGTTCCCTCGGACGGCGGCTCGATCTGCCCGAATCGTCGTCTCAGCACCAAGGTGCCGGCCGAACCGACGTTCACAAAGCTGACGACGTATGTCGGATTCAACGACACCAACGACCTTCTCGACTTCGAGATCCCTCCCTACTTCACGGCGGTTGGCCTGTTCGGTCGGCTCGTGAACGTCTCCGTATCGAACCCGGTGTTGCGTGTGCCGGGGTTCCACGAGCCCGACAAATCGCACGTGAGCTATGGGATCAATCCGGCTATCGTCAAAGGCGTGGTGTTTGGCTTTGACCTGCCGATCCCTGAGCCCCCCCGATAGTTACTTCCGCAATCTCAGAAAGAGCTCGCTGTTGGTAAGCCCGCCGAGGACGACGCCGAGGAGGTATGCGGCGATGCCCGAGTCCATCTTCTCTGGTGGTGTGCCGTCGGTCACCAGCGAGGAGAACTAGCGCACCGAGTGTCGACGCGATCAGGAAGTGGGCGTTGATGAACCTCGTGATCGGCCGTCCTTGTCGTCCTCCGCAAGCATCGCGGGTCCAGGAACCTTTGCCTGCGCGGCGAGGACGACGCGAAGAACTCAGCCAGTTATCACTCCGAGCAGTCCGACCACGAAGTATGGCAGGATGGCGATCGAGCGAGTGATGTCAATCGGGATTGTCGCTTGCGCGAGTGCGCGCGCGATTGACGAGACCGATGTCACCACACCGCCTTTGCCGACGTGGCTAGTGTCTGGCGCGGGCGGACGGACGTCGGCAATGGCCTGAACGAATCAGCTTGACCTGCTCATTGCGTCGTACTTCCCCGACCCAATGACCATCTATCAGAAACGACTGGACACCCCTCCTTCGGCGCTTGGAGGACCAGGCGTTCGCGAGCGGCTTGTTCGTTTCGAGCGTGAGAAGGAGGCCCGTCGAGCTGCCCGACAACGGACCCGCAGGGTTGCCTTCATATGACAATCGGACAGTGGGCGCCTGTCCGCCCACTGTCGTTGCGCCAAGAAATAATGAATCCGCAGATGCGAAGCAGATCATGCCAACCGCCATGTCTCACGGTGATGTCCCGGCATTATGAGAGCTTCGTGATGACGTCATGACTTTATGTCCCCGTACCGATCGTGCAATCGTGAGTGTCGACCCACTGGAAGGGCGGCGGATTGAACGGCACGAGCTGCGGAGCGGTTGGAGCCGGTTGCGGCGGACAGTTGCACGGGTCGGGTTTTGTGGCGGGTATCTTCCACACCCAAAAACAAGGGTCGTCCGCGGAGCCGGCAGGGGGAGCCTCGAGCAGCTTGTAGTACGCATGCGGATGATGAAGCATTTCGCCCGTTGCATGCACTCGAGGCCCCGTTCGATTGAGATCCCAGAATGGAATGTTCAGAATGAAGATCTCGACGTCTTTCGTGACATCAACTTCGACAGGGCCGACTCGAACGGTGTTTTGCGGATAATTCTGGAGGCCCATCTCGACTCGAACTCGTCCAGCCGGCGCAACCTTCCAGCGCGGCATCATTGTCTTACAGTCGCCGATGGCGGTCCAACCGTCGGGATGCACGACGGTCACTTTCGCCTTTATCGGCAGCTCTACCCGGGTCGCCAATGGCGGTCTCACGGGTTTTGTCAGCCACTCGTTGGCAACGTGACGCTTCGTGTACTCGGTCACATTGAGCGCATTCGCAAAATTCGGCCTTCCTCCTGAAGGGCCGAGATACTTGTCGAGCGTACTGAGCCCGACCAGCTCTCCGCTCAACGGAGTCATTTGCCACAGCGCGGGATCCGTCGTTGGAACAAGAACCATCGGACAATGCCACTCTTGCGGATCCTGGGTCTTGTCCGGCAGCAGCGCGTAAAACCCCGGTGGGTCTGGCGCCTCGTGCCACACAAACATGCACAACCCACCGAATTCGATAGACAGGTTCGTCACGGTTGCCTCGCTTGTCGGGATGGAACAGGATCAACTCTCTAGGAGACTAGAGGGACACAACTCGCCGTTTTCCGGACCATCGATGTGATGGCGCCGGCGCGAACGCGGCAATACAGTGACGTGCCGTGTCAAGCGAGGCAAGATCCAGTCGCTTCATCGCCTACTCATCTCGCGACACCGCGCACTACTAAGCCGCCATTCAAGTTTTGGAAAGGGAAATGCTCCGGCCGTGTCCGTCTAACGGTCATGTGGCTTTGCCACGACCCTCGACCTTTTGG
>Ga0308176_10002967_pt1 | contig 10749 bp, 8 predicted proteins | sample PhyCR2_3_FD_203890 | JGI IMG/M metagenome (GOLD analysis project Ga0308176, IMG submission 203890) | Soil microbial communities from UC Gill Tract Community Farm, Albany, California, United States - DLSLS.C.R2 | ecosystem: Environmental > Terrestrial > Soil > Agricultural land | place: USA... | reverse complement strand
CTGCGACTTTGGGATGGAGGCGTCGTGGCCCGTGGTCATGGCCGCCGCGAGCCCACCTTCACGCAGGCCCAAGGTGTCGACGATCCGCCGCGTCAACGCCCAGCGCGTCGCGTTGATCTGCATCGTCAGCCGCAGTCGCCAGGGCGGCGGATAAGGCGCGGCCCAGGTCCGTGGCGGCGACAGCGAAAAGCCCACGCCCCCGACACTCTCGAAATAGGCGTCACGGGCGAAGTCGTACGCGCCGGGGCTGGCCGGCTGCGGCGGCGTGTTGATCACCGCCAGCATCTGGATCGCCTCGCCCGGCGCCGGGATGTAGCCGCCACGCAGGGTCACGCGGACCCGCATCGGGGTCGCGCCGGCCGGCCAGTCGCCGATGCGGTAGGGCGCGATGAAGAGGCGCTGGCCGCCCTGCCCCGGGCTCGCGACATCGACCACCCAGCCCTGCAGCCACTCCGGCCGCGACGAAGCGCCCGCGACGGGCGCGCGGACGCTCTCGGTCCGCAGCTTGGCCAGCGCGAAGCCACCGAGGAAGCAGGCCAGCAACACCAGAGCCGCGGTCAACACCCGGACACGGCTCCATCGCAAGCCCACGAGCAGCAACGCGCCGACCGGCGGCATGATCGCCAGCGCGAGCCAGGCCTGGGGCTCCCGCGGCAGGGCGAAATAGACCCCGGCGCCGCCACCCAGCGCCACGGGGGTCCACAGCGACCACCGCTCGCCTTGGCGCTCCAATTGGGCGACGAGCCAGGCGGCGGCCTGCGCCAAGCTAGGAAGCCGTCGAATCGGCATGCTAAGAGGCGCCGCCGCGGCGCCCGCCGCCGAAGCGTCTTCAGGTTCCTCCAGTTCGATGTCCGACCGTCCCGTCGTCACCCGGATCGCCCCCTCGCCCACCGGCGCCATGCACATAGGCACGGCGCGCACGGCGCTTTTCAACTGGCTTTACGCGCGCCACACCGGCGGCAAGTTCCTGCTGCGGATCGAGGACACCGATCGCGAACGCTCCACGGCAGAGGCCGTGCAGGTGATTTTCGACGGCTTGAAGTGGCTGGGACTCGAGGCCGACGAGCCGCCTGTGTTCCAGGCCACGCGCGCGCCGCGCCACGTGGCTGCCGTCGAGGCGATGCTGGCGCGGGGCAGCGCCTATCGCGACTACATGACCCCCGACGAGCTCGAGGCGGAGCGAACGAAAGCGCGCGCCGAGGGCCGGGTGGTTCGCTCGCCATGGCGCGACCGCTCGCCAAACGATGCGCCCGACCGGCCCTTCGTGGTGCGCCTGAAGGCGCCGCAGGACGGCGAGACCTTGATCGACGACCAGGTGAAGGGCCGGGTGCGGTTCCAGAACAAGGACCTGGACGACCTCATCCTGCTGCGCACCGACGGCACGCCGACCTACAACCTGGCCGTCGTCGTCGACGACCATGAGATGGGCGTGACCCACGTGATCCGCGGCGACGACCACCTGAACAACGCCGCGCGCCAGACGCTGATCTACCAGGGGCTGGGCTGGACCCCGCCGGTCTGGGCGCACCTGCCCCTGATCCACGGGCCTGACGGGGCGAAGCTCAGCAAACGCCACGGCGCCCAAGCGGTCAGCGAGTTCGCCGACATGGGCTACCTGCCAGAGGCGATGCGCAACTACCTGGCCAAGCTGGGCTGGGGCCACGGCGACGACGAGATATTCTCCGACGACGAGGCCGTCGACTGGTTCGACATTGCCGACGTGGTGGCCGCGCCGGCCCGTCTGGACTGGGCCAAGCTGAACCACCTCAACAACCACTACATCCGCCTGGCCGAGCTTGGCCGCCTCGCCGCCCTGGTCGCGGGCGTGCTGAAGAGCCGCGATTGGCCGCTGCACGACGGCGACCTGGAGCGCCTGACCCACGTGATCCCTCTGGTGCGCGACGGCGCCAAGACCACGCTGGAGCTCGCCGACGCAGTTGTCTTCGCCCTGAAGCGCCGGCCGCTGGAGCTGCCACCCAACGCGCGGGAGCTGCTCACAAAAGAGACCCGAGGCCGCCTGGGACGCCTGCGCGAGGCCTACGCCACGGCCGGCGGATGGTCCGTGCCCGAGCTTGAGACCCTCAACCGCGCATTCGCCGAAAAGGAGGGGGTCGGCCTGGGCAAGATCGGGCCGGCGCTGCGCGCGGTGCTGTCGGGCGGTTCGCCCGCCCCGGACCTTGCCGGCGCCCTCGTAGCGCTCGGAAAAGACGAAAGTCTTGGCCGTATCGACGACGCGCTTTCGCTTGGCGCCTAAAGCGCTATAAGCCGTTCGAACAGGCGTTCAAATTCGAACGCCCGTCTGAGGTCGAAGGGGACAGCATGGGCGACGCGGCCAAGATCACGATCGGCGGCAAAACGGTCGAGATGCCGGTGCTGAAGGGCACGACGGGCCCCGACGTGGTCGACATCCGCAAGCTCTACGCCGAGACCGACATCTTCACCTACGACCCCGGCTTCACATCGACCGCCAGCTGCGAAAGCAAGATCACCTATATCGACGGCGATGCGGGCATCCTGCTGCATCGCGGTTACCCGATCGGCCAGCTGGCCGAAAACTCGACCTTCCTCGAGGTCTGCTACCTGCTCCTGCACGGCGAACTGCCGACCGCGACGCAGTTCACGCAGTTCGAGCACAACATCGTGTACCACACGATGCTGCACGATCAATTCGACAGGTTTTTCCAGGGCTTCCGCCGCGATGCTCACCCGATGGCGATCATGTGCGGCGCGGTCGGCGCGCTGTCGGCCTTCTATCACGACAGCGCCGATATCAACGACCCGGAACAGCGGATCATCTCGGCGCACCGGATGATCGCCAAGATGCCGACGATCGCGGCGCGCGCCTTCAAGTATGCGCTGGGCCAACCCTTCGTCTATCCGCGCAACGAGCTCGGCTTCGCCGAGAACTTCCTGCGCATGTGCTTCTCGGTCCCCGCCGAGGACTGGAAGCCAAACCCGGTCCTGATCAAGGCGATGGACAAGATCTTCATCCTGCACGCGGACCACGAGCAAAACGCCTCGACCAACACCGTTCGTTCGGCCGGTTCGTCCGGCGCCAACCCGTTCGCCTGCATCGCAGCCGGCATCGCCTGCCTCTGGGGCCCGGCCCATGGCGGGGCGAACGAAGAGTGCCTGCGGATGCTCATGGACATCGGCACGCCGGATAAGATCCCGGAGTTCGTGCAGGGGGTAAAGGACCGCCGCTACCGGCTGATGGGCTTCGGTCACCGGGTCTACAAGAACTACGACCCGCGGGCGAAGGTGATGCAGGAGGCCTGCCACCAGGTCCTGGCCGAGGTCGGCCACGAGAACGATCCGACCCTGCAGGTCGCGATGGAGCTCGAAAAGATCGCGCTCAGCGACGAGTACTTCATCGAGCGCAAGCTCTACCCGAACGTCGATTTCTACTCGGGCATCACGCTGCGTGCGCTGGGTTTCCCGCCGGAGATGTTCACGGTGCTGTTCGCCGTGGCGCGCACGGTCGGCTGGATCGCCCAGTGGAAGGAGATGATCGAGGACCCGGCGCAGAAGATCAGCCGGCCGCGGCAGCTCTACACCGGCGCCACCGAGCGCAACTACACCCCGATCGAGAAGCGCGGCTAGGCGGGGCGGCGTTCGGCCGCGATCTTCAACACCGCATCGGCGGCGGCTTGGTTGGGGTCCGGTCCGCCGCGGCCCATCCGGTCCAGGGCCGCGTACTGCGCCAGCACCTGCCGATGCCGCAGTTCCGCGTCGTCCAGCCGTTCCGCCAGCGCGTGGGCGAGCTTTGGGCCTGTGCAGTCCTCCTGCACGAACTCCGGCGCCACGAAGTCCCCGGCCGCGATGTTGAAGAGCGTGATCCACGGCGTGCGCAGCAGGCGGCGCACGATGACCGCGGTGACCGGGCCGAGCCGATAGCCGATCACCATCGCCACACCGGCGAGCGCGAGCTCAGTCGTCACGGTCCCCGAGCACGCCAGGGCGACCGTCGCCGCCTTCATCGCCGACAGCTTGGCGGCCTCGCCTTCCAGGACGTGGGCGCGATGCGGCCAGCCGGCGACGCGGGACTTCACGATGTCGGCGACCGTCGACGCGGCCGGCACGATAACCTGCAGTTCGGGGTCCTGCGTCTTCAGCAGGTTAACCGCCGCTTCGAAGGCCGGCAGGACACGCTCGATCTCCGAGGGGCGGCTGCCCGGAAGCACCAGCAGGACGGGCTGTTCCGGCCCGATGGCGAGTTCCGCCTGCAGGCGACGAGGCTTGGCCTTGGAGAAGTCAAGACTGAGCGCGGAATTGCCGACGAACGTCACCGGCAGGCCTTGGGCCTCAAAGTAGGGCGCATCGAAAGCGTGGATCGAGAGCAGATGATCCACCGCGCGCGCCAGGGTCTTGGCCCGTCCAGGCCGGGTCGCCCAAACTTGTGGGCCCACGTACTTCACGATCGGCAGGGCAGGATCCAGCTTCCGAAGCCGCTGGGCGACCCGCAGCGTGAAGCCCCAGGAGTCGATCAGAACCGCGACGTCGGGCTTCTCGCGCGCGGCGATAGCCACGGTCTCGTTGGCGCGCCGCACGATCTTCGGATAGGCCAGCAGGCCCTCCAGAATGCCCAGGATCGAAATGTCGCGGATGTCGAAGGGGCTCTGTAGGCCCTCGGCGGCCATGCGCTCGCCGCCGACGCCGACGAACCGGACGCCATCGCCCAGCTGCGCTTTCAGCGCCCGCGCCAGCCCCGCGCCCCGGTCGTCGCCGGACGCCTCCGCCGCCACCAGCATCACGGTGAGCGGCCGCGTCACGAGGCGGGCGGCTCCACGCCGACGATGAAGACGCCCAGCTCGTCCGCCAGCTCGACCACCCGCTCCCGCTCCAGAACCAAGAGCCGCCCCGCCTCGCCGACGACCCCGGCCAGGCCCGCGCGCGCCACGCCTTCGATGGTGGCCGGTCCGATGGTGGGCAGGTCGACGCGGGTCTCCTGGATCGGCTTCGGCGCCTTGGCGAGCACGCCGGCGCCGGCGCCGGGCCGGCCGCGCAGGTGTTCGGGAAGCTCGGCGACCCGGGCCAGCATGGCGTCCGTACCCTCCGCGGCCTCCACCGCCAGCACCAACCCGTGGCAGGCGACGGCCGCTTGGCCGATATCCAGCCGGCCGATGGCGCGCGCCGCCTCCAGCGCCTGGGCGATATCGGCATGGTCCTGTTCGCGCGGCGCCACGGCGCCCAGCGGCCCGACCTCGAGGCCCAGGTCGTTCATGACCTCGTGTGCACCCTCGACCGCGAAGCCTTCCTTCTCGAACTCGCCGACGAGGAACCGCAGCAAGGCGTCGTCGCCCCGGCGCGCGGCGGCGATGGCGCCGGGCAAAGCCGCCAGGCCTCGCAGGTCCGGCATGAGGGTGGAGAAGTCCGGGCGCGCCACCTGCCCCGCCAGGCAGACCGACTTGCAGCCGGCCCGCTTCAGGGCCTTCAGGCATTTGCCCAGTTCGGCGAGGCCGATCTCGGCGCCGGCGTAGGGCGCGAGCCCATCGCCCGCGAAGCCCTTCAGGCGGATGACGAAGAGCGGCCGGCCCGATCGCGCGCAGTGGTCGGCGATCTCCACGGGCAGTCCGCCGCCCCCGGCGATCAGCCCCAGCTTCTGCATCAGACTTCGCGTTCGGGCAGGCAGAGCGGCCGGCTGGCGTCGGCGCGGATGAACTCCAGGATCTCCATCACCTCGGTGGAGTCGCCAAAAGTCTCGGCGGTGTCATCCAGCCGCTCCTGGAAGGTGCCCTCGTCGGCGAACAGCAGGCGATAGGCGGCCCGCAGGGTGTTGATGGTCTCGCGCGAGAAGCCCCGGCGCTTAAGCCCCACGAGGTTCAGGCCCTCCAGGTGGGCGTGGTTGCCCCAGACCGATCCGTAGGGGATGATGTCCTTCACGACCGCCGCCAGGCCGCCGATGAAGGCATAGCGCCCGACCCGGCAGAACTGGTGCACGGCCGCCAGGCCGCCCACGATGACGTAGTCGCCGATCAGGCAGTGGCCGCCCAGGGTGGCCTGCTTTGTCAGGATCACGTTGTCGCCGACCAGGCAATCGTGGCCCACGTGGCTCTCGATCATGTAGAGGCCGTTCGACCCCACTTTCGTGACGCCGCCGCCGTGGACGGTGCCCAGGTTCATGGTGGCGTGTTCACGGATCAGGTTGCCGTCGCCGACCACCAACTGTGTGTCCTCGCCCTTGTAGGCGGTGTGCTGCGGCGGGCCTCCGAGCACGGCGAAGGGCCAGATCTCGTTGTTGGCGCCCAGGCTCGTCGCGCCATCCACGACGACGTGCGACTTCAACCGGGTGCCTGCGCCGATGCGCACGCGCTCGCCGATGATGCAGAAGGGCCCGATCTCGACGCCGTCGGCTAGCTCCGCGCCCTTGCCGACGATGGCCGTGGGATGGATCGATACGCTCACTCAGGTCTCCACGACCATGGCCGCGAACTCGCCCTCGGCGGCCACCTTGTCCCGCACCCGCGCCACGCCCTTGAACTTGAAGACGTCGCCGCGATGGCGCACGACCTCGACATGCAGGCGCAGCTCGTCGCCCGGCCGTACCGGGCTGCGGAAGCGGCAGTTATCCAGCGACATGAAGAAGATGGCCTTGCCGCCGACGTCCACGTCCAGCGACTTGGACATCAGGACAGCGCCGGTCTGCGCCATCGCCTCGACGATCAGCACGCCGGGCATGACCGGATAGTCCGGGAAGTGCCCCTGGAAGAACGGTTCGTTGGCGGTCACGCACTTGATGCCGATGATCGACTCGTTGGCCTTGTACGCCTCGCAGCGGTCGACCAGCAGGAAAGGGTAGCGGTGCGGGATCCGTTCGCGGACCTCGCTGATGTCGATGACATCCGAGTCCTGATTGACCGGCGCCTTGCGGCTCATGCGTCGCCCCCCTTGCGCCCCACGGCCCGGGCGAGCCAGACCGACTCGCGCATCCACTGGCGGATCGGACGGGCCGGAACGCCGCCCCAGGTCTCGCCCGCCGGCACGTCCTGCATTACCCCGGACGCGGCCGCGATCCGCGCGCCCGACCCGACCGTCAGGTGGTCGGCGACCCCAGCGCGCCCGCCCAACTGCACGCCATCGCCCATGTCGACGCTGCCGGAGATTCCGGTGAACGCCGCCATCGCGCAGTTTCGGCCGATCCGGCAGTTGTGGCCAATCTGCACCAGGTTGTCGATCTTGGTGTTCTCGCCCACGACCGTGTCGTCAAAGGCGCCGCGGTCGATGCAGCTGTTGGCGCCGACCGTGACCCCGTCCTGCAGGATCACCCGGCCCAGCTGCGGGATGTCGATCAGGCCCTTTTCCCCGGCCGTCGCGCCGAAACCCGCCTCGCCGATGCGCGCACCGGCCAAGACCTTCACCCGGTCGCCGATCAGCGAAAAGGCGATCGAGGCGTTGGCGCCGATCTCGCCGTCGCGGCCGATCGCGACCCCGGCGCCGATCACCGTGTTGGCGCCGATCCGCGTCCCGCGCCCGATCTGCGCGCCGGGACCGATGCAGACCCCAGGCCCGATCTCCACGCCCTCCTCCAGCCCGGCGCTGGCGGAGATGGCCTCGCGGCCGCCGGAGCGAGGACGGTGCAAGCGCTGGGCGACCAGCGCATAGGCTCTCTGCGGCGCCTCGGTGATCAGCGCGGCGCAGCCGGCTGGGACCTGGTCGGCGTACTTGGCCGAGATGAAGCAGGCCGCAGCCTTGGTCTCAGCGAGCTCGGCCAGGAGCTTGCGGTGGCTGACGAAGGTCACGGCATCGGCGGGTGCGCCGGCCAGGATCGACACGCTCCGCACCAGGCGCGCGCCCTGAGACGCATCGGCCAGCGTCGCGCCGGCCGCCTGGGCGAGGTCGGCCAGCGCGATTGGACCCAGGTCTTCGAAGAAGCGCGGATCGGGCATGACTCGGCGACGATCCGCCCTTCGGCTCGCGTCGTCTACTTCTTCGGCGCGGGCCTGGCCGGCGCGGGGCCGGGCGTCTGCACGATCGGCGGCGCCCCGCCGGCGGCCGCGGTCGGGCTCGGCTGGTCCAGCCGCTCACGCTCGAACGGGAACTGGGTGACCTTGGCGTTCAGGCCGGTGACCACCTGCGGGGTGATGTCCATGGCCGGGTTGAAGAACACGCCCAGCACAGCCTGGTGCTGTACCAGGATCGAGCAACCCTTCTGCTGGTAGGCTTGGCGCACGGGGCCTTCGGACTCCTGGATGACGCGGCCCAGGGCCTTCTGCTCGGTCACCTGCAGTTCGCGCTCGCGCTGCTGCACCTTGCGCTGAAGGGCGTTGGCGCGAACTTGGATGGCCGTGCCTCGCTGTTCGAATGTGGTCTGGTCCAAGGTGGCGCGTTGGGCGTCGAGGGCCTTGGCGTCGTTCTGCAGCTGGGTGTTCTCGCCATTCACCTCGGCGTTCGCCTGCTGCTGGATCTGCTGCAGCCGTTGCTGGACGTACTTGCCGACCGTCGAGGTGGCGACGACCCGATCCAGATCGACCACGCACAGGCCGGGAATTGGCGCGCCGTGGGTCGGCGGCGGGGTGGCGGCGGCGGGCGCAGCCGGCGCCTGGGCGAGCGCAGCGGAAGCTGCGGCGAGGGCGGCGACGGCGCTCACGCCGGCGGCGAAGGTCTTCGAAGTCATGATGGTCCTAGAAGCGGGTTGCGGTTGAGAAGCGGAATTGCTCGGTCCTGTCGTAGGGCGCCTTGGCGAGCACCTGGCCCAGGTCGAACTTGAGCGGGCCCATCGGCGACTTCCACGAGATGCTGACGCCCACCGTCGCACGTAGCGCCAGGTCGTCCTTGATGTTCGGGTCGGCGATCGAGAGGCCCGTGGTCGTGTCGATGCTCTTCTTGTCGAAGGAATCGAGCAGGCCAGCGGTGCCGACGTCGGTGAAGAGCGCCGCCTTGATCCCGTATTGCTCGGGCAGGAAGGTCGGCACGGTCAGTTCGGCCGAGCCCAGGATATAGACCTTGCCGCCGAGGGCGGCGTTCTGGCCCAGGTTCAGGTCCCGCGGACCGATGCCGGCGATCTCGAACCCGCGGAAGTTGTTGCCGCCGCGGAAGAAGCGGTCGTTGATCCGGACGTGGTCGCCGCCCCACCCCTGCACCACGCCGGCGGCGCCGACCAGGCTGAGGATGAAGGTCTTGTTGAACCCGTGGTACCAGGCGCCGTTCGCCTCGGTGCGCACGTACTTCACGTCGCCGCCGACGCCGGCGAAGTCCTGGTTCACCTCGAAGTAGTAGCCGCGGCTCGGGTTGATCGCGTCGTTACGCCGATCGAGGTTGTAGCCATAGCCCACGAGGGACGTCAGGAACGACCCCTGCTCCTCGCAGAGCGAGAGCGAGACCAGGAGGTTGGAAGAGTCGCAGAACGATGGGTCGATCTGCACGTCGTCATTGTGCAGCGTATAGCGCAGCGAGCCGCGCGCGTTCAGGCTGAGCGGAAAGCCCAGATTCACGCCCGCACCGATCGAGGTGGTCTTGTAGGCCGTGTACTGCGACAGGTCGTAGCGCTGGTAGTAGGCGTTGATCCCGCCGGCCAGGTCGCGGCCGAGGAACCGCGGCTCGGTGAACGAAAAGTCGATGGTCTGGCGCAGCGAACCGACAGAGATGCGGGCGCGCACCGCCTCGCCCCGGCCGCGGAAGTTCCGTTCGGTGACGCCCAGGTCCACGACCAGCTGGTCGACCGACGAGTAGCCGGCGCTGAACGACAGTTCGCCGGTCGGCTGCTCCTCGACCTTGACCTGCAGGCCGGTGCGGTCCGGCGCCGAGCCGGGGGTCTCGGTGATGTCGACGTTCTTGAAGAAGCCCAGGGCCCGAATCTGTTGCTTCGAGCGGTCGACCAGCACGCGGTTGTAGGCGTCGCCCTCGGTGACGTTCATCTCGCGACGGATGACGTAGTCCAGGGTGCGGGTGTTGCCGACGATGTCGATCCGGTCGACGTAGACCCGCGGCCCTTCGCGCACGTCGAAGGTGACGTCCACAGTCCCCTTGGCGCGGTTGGGCGTATAGCGCGGGCGCACGTCCACGAAGGCGAAGCCCGCCGCGCCGGCGGCGAACGTCAGCGCATCCGTCGCCTGCTCGATCTTCTCGTCCTGGTAGGTGTCCCCGCGGCGGAGCGGGATCAGCGCCTTCAGGACGTTCTTGTCGAGCTTCTGCAGTTCGGTCTCGACGTCGATCTTGCCGAACCGGTACTCCGGCCCCTCCTCCAGCGTGTAGGTCACCAGGAAGCCGTTCTTGTCGGGCGACAGCTCGGCCACGGCCGACGACACCCGGAAGTCGTAGAAGCCGCGGTTGCGGTAGTACTTGCGCAACTGCTCCTTGTCGTACTCCAGCCGGTCAGGATCGTAGTTGGCGTCCGACGAGAAGAACTTCCACCAGTGCGACTGCTCGGTGCGCACGACGTCGCGCAGGTCGCCGTCCGAGAAGGCCTTGTTGCCCAGGAAGTTGACGCGCAGGACCCCGCTCTTCGGCCCTTCATCGATCTTGAAGACCAGGTCGACGCGCTTCTGAGGCAGCTCGACGATCTGCGGCGTCACGGTGGCTGAGATCCGCCCGGCGCGGCGGTAGAGCTCGACGATGCGGCCCACGTCGGCCTGGGCCTTGGCGCGGGTGAAGATGCCCCGCGGCCGCACCTGCACCTCGTCCTTCAGCTTGTCTTCCTTGATCGAGGAATTCCCCTCGAACAGCACCCGGTTGATGATCGGGTTCTCGACCACGGTGACGATCAGATCGCCGTTGTTGAATTCGATCTTCTCGTCCGAGAACAGGTCGGTG
>Ga0308176_10002966_pt1 | contig 10750 bp, 10 predicted proteins | sample PhyCR2_3_FD_203890 | JGI IMG/M metagenome (GOLD analysis project Ga0308176, IMG submission 203890) | Soil microbial communities from UC Gill Tract Community Farm, Albany, California, United States - DLSLS.C.R2 | ecosystem: Environmental > Terrestrial > Soil > Agricultural land | place: USA... | reverse complement strand
GCGCATGCTCGGCGCCGACGGCTACGTCTCCAAGCCATTTGACATCTTCGCCGTGCCGAGCCTGGTGAGAGAGGCGCTCGCCTCTGAGCCGCATTGGCGTACGCCGTAGAACGGCATCTGCGGAACTCCGGCGTCGAACGGCGCCGCAGCGGCAAGCTGGCCGCTATCGACCTGTAGAAGGTCGCGGGTTCAAGGCCCGTCGTCCGCTCGCACGACGTCCCGCGGCTTCAGCCCCGGACGATCCGGAAGCGCGCGACCTTCGGGATCGAGCCATTGCCCGCCGCGTCGCTCGCCGCCACGACGACGCGGTAGTGGCCTCGCGTCAGGGCGCGTTCGCCGATTCGCCCGCGGAACCGCAGGCTGTTGGCGCCCTGGCCGCGGCTCCGCGTGAACTTGCCGAGCGTGACGTAGCGGTGCTGCCGGTGGCTCGCGCGCTGGATCCTGAACGTCAAGCGAGCCGGCTCGCTGAGCGTGAAGCGGAAGTGCGTGCCCACGGCGGCGGCGAACGTAGCCGGCGCGGCGCGCAGGCCTGCCACCAGGGGAGCGACGGAGTCGACAGCCGTGGTCCCCGTCTCAGGAACGGCGCCGCCCGACGGTGCGGCTCCACCGCCTGGCGCAGCAGTCAGCTCATACGCTCCGAGGTCACGGCGCGCGACGCCGTCGGCGTCGCCGTCGGCCACGAGCTGATTGCCGTCAAGGTCGAGGCCCTGCGTCGTGGCCGGCGCGCCGGCGTCGATGAGCGGCGACCCCACCGCGAGGTGGTAGTCGGACGTCGGGTCGACGAACTTCGGGTCGACGTTCACGTTGTCGCCGGGCGCGAGCGCCCCGGCCAACGGGGTCAGCGCGCCGCCGCCAGAGCCGAGCTCGGTCGTGGCGGACGGGTCGTAGTCCGAGTACTCCGCAGTGACGCTTGCGCTGCCATTGGAGGCGGTGAAGCGGCTCAGGCTGCGCTGAACGCCGCGGATGATCGAGTTGCGCACGACGACGCTGGCGCTGCGCGGAGCAGCGTTGAGGCTGCTCGCATCGGCGCCGGTGGTGTACGCCGAGTTATCGCCCACGATCGTCACGCCATCAGCGACCAGCGACCCGTCGGTCGCGCCCTGATCGATGGCTTCGAGGCCGGTCCCACCCCCGATGGGAAGCAGAAGGCTGCTGCGTACTTGCGCCGACCCGCCGGTCACCTCGACGCATGCGGACGTCGCCGAGAGCGTCAGGCGGTCGAGCATCACATTCGGCGCCTCGGCAGCAACCGCAGTCGCCGCGATCACCGACGAGCGCTCGACGGTGGGCGCCGTCGCGCCCAGGTCGATCCTGACCCCGACTTCGTTGGCCAGCGACGTCGACACGCGCACCGATCCGTCCGCGAACGAGCCGGCTCCGTCGACGGCCACGGCGGTATGCGCCTGCGACTGCACGGCGTCCTCATCGACGCGGACGCGTTGCGCGGGCTCGAACAGCCACAGGCCATTCGCTCCGCCCGCCATGTTCGCGGGAAGATGGATCGTCAGGTCGTGGATCGAAGATCCTGCGCCGGCGTTGAGGAACAGCACCCGAAAAGCGCTCGGCGGCGCGGTGAGGATCGTCTCCGTCGTCGCGGCTCCGATGATCTCGACCGGCGACGAGTTCGCGGAGTAGCTGTACCCGGCTGTCGTCGGCGCCGTGTAGGTGGCCGCACCGAGGAAGATGCGATCGGCGTCGGGCGCGTTGTCAGCAAGGTCGAGTGACTGCTCGAAGGTCGCGACGTTCGTCCCGCCGCAGCTGGTGTTCGGAGCCACGCAGTAGTCGGTTGCGCCGGCAGCGGCGGGGTAGGCCGCTGCAAACGCCAATGCCGCCACGCCGGACGCCAGCCAGCCGGAGGTTCGGCTCGAGCTCGATTCGGTCATGGGTGCACGGTCGCGGACCCGCGGCCGCCGGGCCATGGAGGCAGGCCGCCGTGTTGGCGTCGGTTTGCCGCCAGGCTGTTAGCCGTTCCCCCCGCGCCGCTCCGCCGCGACGGGCTCGGACGGCACCACCAGCACCGGGCGGTCGGCGTGCTGCACGACCCCGTGCGAGACGCTGCCGAGCAGCAGTGACTTGATCCCCGAGCGCCCGCGCGTGCCGATCACGATCGCGGCGGCGTCGAGCTCATCGCCCACCGCGAGAATCGTCGACGCGATACTGCCGCGCGCCGACTCGACGCGGCCAGACGCTTCGAGGCCCTTCTCGTTGAGCCGACGAACCGCATCGTCGACCGCCCCCGAGGCGTGGCTGCGCACGGAATCGTCGATCCGTTCGACGTCGGCCGGCGGCGGCGCGTAGCCGAAGCCAAAGCCCCAGCCCTCGTGAGAGATGACCTCCGTGTAGGGCTCCCAGACGGCGACCACTGTGATGGGCTGGCCGGCGAAGAGGTTGACGGTGAGCTCAACGGCCGCCTGGGCGTCCTCGGAGCCGTCGAAGCAGAGAAGGATCATGCACTGGATCCAAGCGCAATCCGGTCGCGGCCACATCGCGGCCTTCTACGGGTGCGTGCGCGGGGTCGCACGGATGGCTGATCGCGGGCCCGGTCCGAGCATTGCGTACAGCAATGGCGATCAGCACGCCCCCGCAGCAACTACCGGACGATCTTCGCCCGGCGCTCCCGATCGACGAGGCGATCGCGGAGGCCGAGCGCTGCCTCATGTGCGGCGGGCCGTACGCCCCCGCGCCGTGCGTGGTCGCCTGCCCGGCCGACGTCGACGTGCCGAACTTCATAGCGCAGATCGCCGCCGGCGACGACGTCGACGCGGCGCGGACGATCTTCGCCGCCAACCTGCTCGGCGGCACGTGCGCGCGCGTGTGTCCGGTCGAGATCCTCTGCGAGGGCAGCTGCGTGATCAACGAGCGGCCGATCCAGATCGGGCGGCTCCAGCGCCACGCGACCGACAGAGGCCTCGCCGCAGGCGAGCCGCTGCGCGAAGCGCGCCGCGCGCACACCAGCCGGCGCATCGCCGTGCTCGGCGCCGGGCCCGCCGGCCTGGCGGTTGCCGGCGAGCTGGCGCTGCTTGGCCACGACGTCGCCGTCTACGACGAGCGCGACGAGCCGGGCGGGCTGGCGCGCTTCGCGATCGCGCCGTTTCGCCAGCAGCGCGAGCCGATCCCCGCGGAGGCCGCGCGCATCGCGGAGCTCGGCGTCACGCTGGAGCTCGGTCGGCGCATCGGCTCGAAGGCCGAGCTCGACGCGATCCGCGTACAGGCCGACGCGCTCGTGCTCACCACCGGCATGGGCGAGGACGTGACCGTCTCCTATCCCGGGAACGATCTGCCCGGCGTCTACGAGTCGCTGCCGTTCATCGAGGCGCTGAAGCGCGGCGAGCCGCTCGACGTCGGCGAGCACGCCGTCGTGATCGGCGGCGGCAACACCGCGATCGACTGCTCGCGCGAGGCCCGGCGCCTCGGCGCGAACGTGGTGACGCTCGCCTACCGGCGCACCGAGGACGAGATGCCGGCGTTCGCCCACGAGGTTGCCGAGGCGCGCGACGAGGGCGTCGGCTTCCACTGGCTGGCCGATCCCCGACGGATCCTCGGCACCGACGTCGTCACTGGCGTCGAGTGCGTCGAGATGCGGCTCGGCGGCATCGACGCCAGCGGCCGCCGGCGGCCCGAGCCGGTGCCGGGCAGCGAGTTCGTCATCGAAGCCGACACCGTCATCAAGGCCGTCGGGCAGCGCCCGCGGACGGAGCTGCTCGAGTGGTTGCCCGGCCTACGCGTCGAAGGCGGACGGCTCGTCATCGACGAGGCAACCGGCGCCACCGATGTGCCGGGCGTCTTCGCAGCAGGCGACGTTGTGTCGGGCGGCTCGATCGTGGTCAAGGCCGTTCGCGGCGCGAAGCTCGCCGCGCGTGGAGTCGACTCCTACCTGCGGGCGGAGCGATGATCGAGATCCGCTGGCATGCCCGAGCAGGGCAGGGTGCGAAGTCCGCCTCCCAGCTGCTGGCGATGGCGCAACTGCGCGGCGGGCGCTACGTGCAGGCTTTCCCGGAGTACGGGCCCGAGCGCGGCGGCGCGCCGCTGCGCACGTTCAACCGCGTCGACGATCGCCCGATCCGCCGCCGCTACGGGATCCAGGAGCCCGACGTCGTTGTCGTGCTCGAGCCGTCGTTGATCGGCGAGGTCGACGTGACCGCGGGACTGAAGCCGGACGGGCTGCTGCTCGTCAACGGCAGCGTGCCCGAGGGCTACGCCGGCCGGACGGTGGCGATCGAGGCGAGCGCGCTCGCAGATCCCCGCTCGGTGAACCTCGTGATGCTGGGCGCGCTGGCCGCGCAGCTCGGCGAGCCGTCACTCGACGACCTGCGCGCCGCGACGCGCGAGCTGTTCGGCAAGAAGCTGGGTGGCGCGGATGCCCAGGAGGCTGCTCTGGAGGCGGGGTACGCATGACGCCCGAGGACCGCACGCTCGGCGGAACCGTCGTCCGCGACGACGCCGTTCGCAACCGCACCGGCGGCTGGCGGACGGGCGTCAAGCCGACGGCGAATCTCGACCGCTGCGTCAACTGCAAGCTGTGCTGGGTCTTCTGCCCGGACTCCGCTGTGCTCGTCTCCGACGGCGTGTTCCAGGGGTTCGACTACGACGTCTGCAAGGGCTGCGAGATCTGCGCCGAGATGTGCCCGGTCGACGCGATCGACATGGTCGCCGAGGCAACGCCGCTGCCGCCGAAGGGGGTGACGCGCGGTGCTTGAGGCGCCTCCCACCCACGCGCAGCTGCTGACAGGCGCCGGCGCCGTCGTCGAGGCGATGCGCCAGATCGACCCGGACGTCGTGCCCGTCTACCCGATCACGCCGCAGACGCCGATGATCGAGAGCTTCTCGAAGCTCGTCGCCGACGGCCGTGCAGGCGCGGAGGTCATCAACGTCGAGTCCGAGCACTCGGCGATGAGCGCGGCGATCGGCTCGGCGATGGCCGGGGCCCGCACGATGACCGCCACGTCGTCGCAGGGCCTGGCGCTGATGACGGAGGTCGTCTACGTGGCGGCCTCACAGCGCGCGCCGATCGTCGTCGCGCTCGGCAACCGGGCACTATCCGGTCCGATCAACATCCACTGCGACCACTCGGACTCGATGCTGATCCGGGACTCCGGCGTCGTGCAGCTGTTCGCCGAGAGCGCGCAGGAGGTCTACGACCTCATGGTCATGGCGCCGCGCGTGGCCGAGCACCCCGAGGTGCTCGTGCCGGTGTTCATCTGCCAGGACGGCTTCACGGTGACGCACTCGGCCGAGGCGGTGACGGCGATCCGCGACGAGCAGGTCGCGGCGTTCGTGGGCGACTACCGCATCCCCCACCCGCTGCTCGACCACGCGAACCCGACCAGCCAGGGCACGTTCGCGATGCCCGACCACTACTTCGAGCTGAAGTTCGGCGAGGTCCGAGCGATGCGCGCCGCGCTGGAGGTGATCCCGGAGGTCGCCGCCGAGCTGTCGGCGATCACCGGGCGCGCGATCACGATGATCGAGCCCTACGAGCTCGACGACGCCGAGCGCGCGGTCGTCGTGCTCGGGTCGACCGCCGGCACGATCAAGGACGTCATCGATGAGCTCCGTGCCGAGGGCGAGAAGGTCGGCCTGCTGCGCATCTGCTCGTTCCGCCCGTTCCCGCGCGAGGCCGTCCGCGCCGCGCTCGGCGGGATCGAATCGGTCGTCGTGCTCGACCGCTCGCTGTCGCCCGGCGGCACGCCCGCGCTGTACGCCGACGTCGCCCGTGTGCTCTCGCCGACGCCCGCGTCGGTCCAGGGCTGCGTGTTCGGGCTCGGTGGCCGCGAGCTCGACCCCGCCGGCGTCCGCGATGCCTTTGACCGTGCCCGGCGCCCCGCGCCCGGCGAGCTCAGCTACATCGGATTGAGGCAGTAGCCATGTCACGCGTGGTGCAGATGACCCGCAACGCCGAGCCCACCCAGCCGCTGCAGGGCGGCCACTCGCTCTGCCAGGGCTGCGGGATCCCGACGATCGTTCGCGGTGTGCTGACGAGCATTGAAACGCCGGTTGTCGTGGTGAGCGCGACCGGCTGTCTCGAGGTCGCCACGACGCGCTACCCGGGCACCGCCTGGAACGTCCCGTGGATGCACGTCGCGTTCGAGAACGCGGCCGCCGTGGCGAGCGGCGTCGAGTCCGCGCACCGCGCGCTCGTGCGTCGCGGCGAGTTGCCCGACGAGCCGATCACGTTCGTCGTCTTCGCGGGCGACGGTGGTACCTACGACATCGGCCTGCAGGCGCTGTCGGGCGCGCTCGAGCGCGGGCACCGCTTCCTGTACGTCTGCTACGACAACCAGGCCTACATGAACACCGGCGTGCAGCGCTCCGGGGCGACGCCACGCTTCGCCTCTACGACGACAGCGCCGCCCGGGCTGCTGAGCCACGGTAAGCAGCAGGAGCGCAAGGACATCACGGCGATCGCCGCCGCCCATCACGTCAGCTACGTCGCGCAGGCGGCCGGCTGCCACTGGCACGACCTGTCGACGAAGGTCCGGCGCGCGACCTCGGGCTCGGGCCCGAGCTTCGTCAACGTCCTCGCCGACTGCCCGCTGGGCTGGAGGCACGAGGCACGCATCGGCGTGCGCGTGTCCCAGCTGGCGGTCGAGACGCGCTTCTGGCCGCTGTACGAGGTCGTGAACGGGCAGACGCGGTTGACCTATCAGCCGCGCGAGTACGTCCCGATCATCGAGTGGTTGAAGCTGCAGGGACGCTTCCGCCACCTCCTCACACCCGAGGCCGCGGCCGACGTCGAGGCCATCCAGCAGCGCATCGACGACGACTGGGACGCGCTCCTGCGACGCTGCGCAGCGTGACGACCGCGCCACTCGTGCTCAGCAGCGCCCGCCGGGTGACGCTGCTGGCCGGTGAGATCGTCGCCAATCGCCTGCGCGCGCGGCCTCATCTGCGGCTGATCCTCCCCACCGGCCACACGCCGCTGGGGATGTACGAGGCGTTGCGCGCGCACGCCGCCGACGGCAGCCTGCCGGCAGCGCAGGCGGAGCTCTTCCAGCTCGACGAATACCGCGGCCTTCCCCCTGGCGATCCGCGCAGCTACGGCTCGTACCTGCGGCGTGAGCTCGCCGGGATCGAGTTCGCTGCGCTGCACGGGATCGATGGCGCCGCCATGGACGCGCAGACCGAGTGCGCGCGCCACCAGGCGCTGCTCGACGCCGCACCGCTCGACCTGGTCGTCCTCGGGCTGGGGCGCGACGGCCACGTCGCGTTCGACGAGCCGGGCGCGCCGCCCGACGGCGGCATGCGCGTGGTGCAATTGCACGCCACGACGCGTGCAGACGCAGCAACCGACTTCGGCGGCATCGAAGGCGTGCCCGCCGAAGCCTTCAGCGTCGGGCTGCGCACGATCCGCGCTGCGCGCGAGCTGCTGCTGCTCGTGACGGGCGAGGCGAAGGCAGAGGCGTTGCAGGCGATGCTCGAGCGCGAGGCCGGTCCGGCGAGCCCGGCCTCGCTGCTGCGCGACCACCCGCGACTGACGGTCGTCTGCGACAGGGAGGCGGCGAGCCGCCTGACACCACAGCCCGGCTGGTCAAGCGAGCGCGCAGTGATCGTGCTCGGGCATCGCGAGCCGGGGCTGAGCGCGGCTGACCGGTTGTCGGACGAGTCGCGCGCGCGGATCCGGCGCGCCGAGCGTGTCTGCGCGCGCCATGCTGTGCGCGTCGTGGTCCTGACGGGCTACTCGCACACGCCGGACGGGCTGTCGGAGGCCGAGCAGATGAAGGCCGTCTGGACGGTGCCGGGGGTGCCGGCTGTTCTCGAGGACGCCGGGCGCAACACGGCTGAGAACGCGACGCGGTCGCTGCCGCTGATCCGCGCGATCGGCGACGTGCGGCACGTGACGGTCGTGACGTCGGCGTGGCACCTCCGGACGCTGTACTTCTTCGCGCCCTACCGCGCGCTGGGGCTGAGGCTGCGATTCGCGGGCGAGCTGCGCGGTCCCTGGCTGCGCATGCTGCTCGAGGAGTTTCGCGGCGCGCCGCGGATGCGTCGCCAGCGGCGCGAAGCGCTCGCGGCGATGCGGCTCCCGGAGGCCTCGTGAGCACGCTGCTGGCCGCGAAGCTGGCGCTCGGCGGCAGGCTCGCGCCGGGCTGGGCCGAGGTGGAGGGCGCGCTGCTGTCCGGCATCGGGCACGGCGACCCGCCGCGCGCGCCGGATGAGCGGCTGGACGGTGTGCTCGCGCCGGGCCTGTTCGACAGGCAGGTCAATGGCGGTGCGGGCTTCGAGGTCACCGACGGGCCCGATGCGCTGGACGCGATCGACGCGCTGCAGCTTGCACACGGCGTGACGAGCTACCTGCCGACGTTGGTCAGCCCAGTCGACGGCAGCGCCCTCGACGCACTCGCGGCGCGCGTCGACGACCCGGGGTCGCCCGTCGCCGGGGTTCATCTGGAGGGGCCGTTCCTCAGCCCCGAGCACGCCGGGATGCACCCAGTGGACCGCCTCCGGGTGCCGGCCGACGGTGTGCCGGACTGGATCGAGCATCCGGCGGTGAGACTCGTGACAATCGCGCCGGAGCTGCCCGGCGCACTCGAGCTGATCGAGCGGCTGGCGGGCCGCGGCATCACGGTCTCGCTCGGGCACTCGGGCGCACCGGCTGACGTCGCGCGCGCGGGGATCGACGCCGGTGCACGGATGGTCACGCACGTCTTCAACGCCATGGGGCCACTGCACCATCGTGCGCCGGGCCTCGCCGGCGTCGCGCTGGTGGACGAACGCGTGCGCGTTGGCGTGATCCCGGATGGGCGCCATGTCGACCCGGTCGTGCTCGAGCTCGTACGGCGGTGCGCTGGCGACCGGGTGGCGCTCGTGACCGACGCGACGCCCGCGGCGGGTGCCGGCCCTAGCCGCTTCTCGATGGCCGGCGTGCAGATCGACGAAGAAGGCCGGACCACGGACGGACGCCTCGCGGGCAGCGTGCTGACGCTCGATGCAGCCGTTCGTGGATGGGTTGCGGCGACCGAGGCCACGCTCGCCGATGCATTGCTCGCCGCGGCGGAGCCGGCCCTGCCGAGCGGACTGGCGAATCTCGTGCTGCTCGACGATCGCGGCGGCGTGCAGCGCGTGATGCGTCGCGGCCTTTGGTTGGACAGAGATACCGGCAGGTGTCCGAACGGGGCAAGCACTCCGGATTCCCAAGGGTGACTTCGTTTGCCGACCGGCTCCGTCGGCAACGGTCCTAGGCAATCAATCCGCGTCCCACCAAGAGGAGAGCGACATGCAGACGGACCGCGACCGCGCGCGACGCGCGGCCATGGGAGCCTTCGCCCTCGCGAGCGTGTTCGGGGCGGGCACGCCGGCGCTGGCCAACGAGAACGGCAACGCTGACGCACAGGGGAACTCCGCGCCGAGCAACGGCACGAAGTGCCACCACCCTGCTGCTACCGAAACCACCACCACCGACGCGTCGAGTACCGGGGCGGACGGCGGGAACGTCGTCGCCAACGGGCACGTCAACGCACACGCCAACGGCAACGCCAACGGGCAGGTCGACACGCATGCCAATGGCAACGCCAACGGGCACGTCAACGCACACGCCAACGGCAACGCCAACGGGCGCGTCAACGCACACGTGAACGCGGGTGTCCGCGATCGCGGCTCCTCCGGCGTCCGCGCGCACGGCGCCGGCACGGCGGCTGTCCGCGTTCACGGCAAGGTCGACGTTTCAACGCACCGTCGTGGCGCCGTCCGGCTGCAGGCCAAGCGCGGGAAGAGCAGTGGTCGCGCGTATGCCAAGGCCATGGTCGAGGCGCGCATCAAGGCCCGCAAGGTGATGTCGGACATGACGATCAACGCCTCGGCGCACGCGCCCTGGTGGCTGTCCGTCTGGGCCGGCGAGTTCCCGTCGAGCTACCAGGCGTGGCTCGCGGAGCGCGCCGACGCGCACAACAACGGCTGGGCCTTCGGGCACCTGCATCTGCTCGTGAACGGCACCGCCGTCCTGACCGGCGACGAGTCCTCTGGCAACTCGACCGAGGAGCAGAACGAGAACTCGAACGCCCAGGCCAACGAGAACGAGGGCAACGAGAACAGCGGCGTCACCGTCACCACCGGTAGCGGCAACGAGAACGGTGGCAACTCCAACGAGGAGCAGAACGAGAACTCGAACGCCCAGGCCAACGAGAACGAGGGCAACGAGAACAGCGGCGTCACCGTCACCACCGGTAGCGGCAACGAGAACGGTGGCGGCAACGGCAACGAGAACGCCGGCAACTCCAACGAGGAGCAGAACGAGAACTCGAACGCCCAGGCCAACGAGAACGAGGGCAACGAGAACAGCGGCGTCACCGTCACCACCGGTGGCGGCGGCAACGAGAACGGCGCCGGCACCCCAACCGTGACCACCGGTTCCACCGTGACCACCGGCACCACCGGCACCACCACCGGTACGACCGGCACGACCACGGGCTCATCCGGCAACGCCGGCACCGAGACCTCGGGCACGGGCGGCTCGGAGAGCAACGGCGCGGTCCTCGGCGCGACGACGTCCGGCGGGTCGACCGCCGCCGGCGCCGGCACCGAGAGCGCGGCCGTCACGCCGGCCCGCTCGGCGAGCTCGAGCAAGCTGCCCTTCACCGGCAGCGAGGACTGGCTCGTCGCGGCCCTTGGCGCCCTAATGCTGCTGAGCGGCGTCGCGCTTCGCCGCCGCAGCGCCCACGGGATCCGCTAGCGCGGCTGGCTTACCCGTGAGGTAATCGACGTGCGCATGCCGGCCCGGCAACGTGGCCGGCATGAGCACGCACACACTCCAGCC
>Ga0308176_10002964_pt1 | contig 10753 bp, 9 predicted proteins | sample PhyCR2_3_FD_203890 | JGI IMG/M metagenome (GOLD analysis project Ga0308176, IMG submission 203890) | Soil microbial communities from UC Gill Tract Community Farm, Albany, California, United States - DLSLS.C.R2 | ecosystem: Environmental > Terrestrial > Soil > Agricultural land | place: USA... | reverse complement strand
CAGCGACCAGCATAAGCACTTCGTGCTGCACCATATGCGCAGAGAACAGAACCTCACCTAATGGATGAAGCGGGGAGATAAGTGCGCCCACCAGGCTCAACCAGCCGGCCCAGAAACACAACCGTTGGCCGTTAGTCAGACCCGAGTGGCGCCGCGAGCCAATTGCATACAGCACTCCACTAATCGCGAGAGGTATCACGACACCCGGATCGAACTCCCATGCAGACCAGAGATCGTCAGGCTGCAAGGACTCTCCCGGATGTGCCGAAGCCAGTGAGGGAAGACCGAGTGCGACGGCGGTGAGAAGGCGCAGCCTCATTGGCAAGCTCCGAGCATTGCTTCGGGGATTGTCTGCGCGATAAGAATCATAAAACAGCCTAGGCTGAGGACGATTCCCCCGATTGCCATGAAGTTACTGCGCCAGAACGCGCCGCCTTCACTGCTGGGACCGTGTTCGCCGAGCGCCTTCCACTGTCGCCAGCCGAGCATTGCGCACCCTGCGCATAGAAACAGCGCAGCAAGAGCGACACCGTAAAGGGCCAGCTTACTTTGAAACGTGCAGGCCCAGGGAACGAGTGCAAAGCGTGCCTCGAAGCTGCAGAGCCAGACGAAAGGCCCTCCGAGGACGCTGATCCATAGCAGCAGATTCTGGCTCTTCATTGTTGTGCCTCCGCAAAAAACGGAGCCCAGTAAATCGTGACGTAAATGGGAATCCAAATCAGAACGATGAAATACCAGACGATCGAATCAACATGCACACCCATGCGCTGCTTCGGGCCATTCCGTCCTACCAGAACAATGACCAGCAGGACAGCCGTGAATACCATTTCCGCTATGTAATCGAACGTATGAAGACCAATAAACGCCCATACATAAGAACCCTGAATGTCGGTCTTCCAGTTGAAGTTCAGCGAGTGCCACTCGATGATGCGCATCACCAGAACCGCTCCAGCCAGAAGTAAGTTCAGCAGTAACCCACCTATCATTCCCGGGCGACTATTCTTCTTCGCTGCCTCGCTTGCCCAGTAGGAACCGGCGCAGCTCAGAATAAGCAGAACCAGCGCGAGGCTCGGAAGCAGCAGATGGGGAAACTGATCGCCCGGGGGAGGCCAGACGTCCATCCTCAGCCGGGTATAGAAATAAGCTGCGATCAGGATAAAAAACATCGTGCCCTCAATGAAGGCGAGCATCAACTGTCCCCACCAGAGAGGAGATTGATGGGAGATGTCGTATGGAGGCAGACCCGAAACGTCGACGGTTCGAACGTCGTTCATGACTCCAACTCCACGGGCCGCCGCGGCCAGAACCAACCTATGAGCGCCAAGCCGGACAGAACAGAGCCCCAGGTGAGATACCAGGGATTGAAAATAGAACCTGCGAAACCGATGCTGACCGCTACGGCGGTGATAAACGGCCAGATGCTCGATGTAGGTAGCACGTACCGGTGATGCGGCTCGGCATCCATCAGCGTAGTGACGAGAGCCTCCCTGCGATCACTCCGAAGACCCGTGACAAAAGCACGCTCGGATCGCTGCACCCAGAGCGGATAGCGGCTCGTCACCATTGGCAGGTATTCGAAGTTGTAACTTTTCGGTGGAGACGCTGTCGCCCACTCCAGGCTGTCTGCGCTCCATGGATTATTCCCGGCCATAGCCCCGAACCGCCGGCTAGACAGCACGTTGGCGATAAACAGGATGCCTCCCAGGGCAATGACATACGCGCCGACCGTTGCGATGAAGCTGGATTGTTCCCAACCCATCTCGGTCGGGTATGTATAGACACGCCGTGGCATACCCTTTAGCCCGAGGATGTGCATGGGGAAGAACGTCAGATTGAAGCCGATGAAGAGAACCCAGAAGTTCAGCTTACCCAATTTCTCGTTCATCAGCCGGCCTGTCATCTTTGGGAACCAATGATAGAAAGCACCAAAGAGCGGGAACAGCGCGCCGCCGATCAACACGTAATGGAAGTGTGCGACTACGAAGTACGTATCGTGTACCTGCCAATCGAGCGGGACAGACGCCAGTACCACTCCGGTAAGTCCGCCCAGCACAAAGATCGCAACGAACCCATATACAAAGTGCAACGCAGCGGTGAGTCGCGGCTTGCCGGCCCACAATGTCGCCAACCAGCAGAATATCTGCACGCCACTGGTTATGGCAATCATCATGCTGGAGGCCGTAAAGTATGCTTCGCCGATCTGCGGCAGTCCAGTTGCAAACATGTGGTGTACCCAAAGGCCGAACGCGATAAAGCCGTTTGCCACCTGGGCCAGCACCATGGCTGTGTAACCAAATATTTCGCGCCGGGAATGTGCGACAACTATCGCCGACACAAAGCCCAGCGCGGGAAGAAATATGATATAGACCTCCGGATGTCCGAAGAACCAGAAGACGTGTTGATATAGGATCGGGTCACCGCCTTCGGCCGGGTTGACGAAGTGGGTCGCAATAGTTCGATCTGATAAGAGATATGAGCTCGCGACGACAACGGCAGGCATGGCGAAAATCACCATGAACGACTGGATCAACATGGACCAAACATAGAGCGGCATCCTGTTGAGAGACATGCCTGGGGCGCGCATCTTGAAAATGGTCGCGATGATCTCTGTTGCTACGCACAGTGCGGATACTTCGGTGAACGTAATCATCTGGGCCCAATAGTCTGTGCGCTTACCGGGCGTGTATTGCGGACCGGAGAGAGGTGGATAAGCGAACCATCCCATATCCGGTGCCGCGTTCGTAAACACGCCCCAATACAGAAATAAAACCCCGAACAGAAACATCCAGTAGCCAAACGCGTTCAGGCGCGGGAAAGCAACGTTCCTGGTCCCGCACATTAGTGGAATCAGGTAAACCGCCATGCCCTCCATCATGGGCACGGCGAACAAGAACATCATGGTCGTGCCGTGCGTTGTGAAGATCTGATTGTATTTATCGGGACTGAGGAAGTTGTTGTCCGGCCGCGCCAACTGCGTGCGCATCAACAGCGCCTCAATGCCACCGGCCAGGAGCATGATAAAGGCAGTGACTATGTATCGCATGCCGATAGCTTGATGTGTGGTGTAAGACAGCCAACCCAAAACACCGCGCGGATGACGCCAGGAACGCTGCAGCTGCTCTATCTCTTCTGCCTGGTTGGGTATCTGAGGTGCTAAATCCTGTGTGGCGATCATTTCAGACTCTCAAGATAATCGACAAGCGGTTGCAGGTCGGTTGAGTTTACGGCGATTGTTGCCATGTGATTGCCGGGCTTCTTGGTTTGTGGATCCACGATCCACCCGGCGAGATTCCCCTTAGTGTTAGGCACGGTGTTCGCAGCAATTCCCCGGCGGCTTCCAAAGTGTGTCAAGTCCGGCGCATTCTGTCCTGCAGCAGTCGTTCCGCGGATCTGGTGGCAGTAGATGCACGCGTGATTCAGGAACACCTGCTGTCCGCGCTGTGTGTCTGGGCTGGAGGGAGAAACGGCCGGCTGCAGTTGGGCCCGCATCCAGGCCTCAAACTTATCCTCGGGTTCTGCAATCACCCACAAAACCATGTGTGCGTGTTGGAGGCCGCAGAACTCGGCGCACTGACCGCGATATACGCCTGGGCGGTCGGCTTCAATCCACTCGTTCGTGGTGTGTGAAGGGATCAGGTCTCGCTTGCCATGAAGGTTCGGAACCCAGAAACTGTGGATCACATCCTGTGAAAGTCCGAGAATTTGTATCGGGCGACCGACCGGAATGTGCAATTCATTCGCAGTGACCAGCGTCTGGCTTGGATCACTGCTCATATATTGAATCTGCCACCACCACTGAATGCCGGTGACTTGAATGGTGAGTGGATTCTTCTTAAAGCTTAGATCGGCGATTGCCTTGCCGGTACCGACGCTGGCAACTATGAGCACGAACAGGGTCAGGATAGTTACGATCGTGGCCCCGACAACGACCCGGCGGATGCGTGAGTCGGTTTGCTCCGACGGTTTGTGCGTACTTTCGAGCAACTCCTGCTCGGTGTCGGGTTGCCGCCGCGTGAGCGTGAGCAGGAGCACGGCCATCACGATGACAAAAATAACGCCGAGCAGCCAGAAGAAGGACCACCAGAGCGTGTCAATTTTTCCCGATTGCGGCCCGGCCGGGTCGACCGTTGATTGCTGATGTCCGGCACAGCTGAGTAGCAAAGACAGGGCCAGCCCAGGTAGAGCAGCTCTTCTCATTTCGTTTGCCCTGGAACGCGATTGACGATATTCTGCGGATTCGTTTCGATTGTATCCGCGCGTACCGGCATAGCCGATGTGGGTTGCTGTCCGTTCATCGAGCGAACATAAGTCACAATCTGCCAGATCTGGTATTCGGGGATTCTGCCGCCCCATGCTGGCATGCCATTCGGTCGCCCTTTAACGATCGTGTCGAAGATATTCGCGGGCTCCCCACCGTAGATCCACTCCGTTTTAATTAGCGGGGGGCCGATTCCGCCTCCACCATTGGCATGACAACCGTTGCAGTTGTACCACTGGAAGAGGCGCTGGCCTTCGGAGATGTCATAGCCGCTGCTATTATAGGGATTTCTTACAACCGGCTGGGGTGTGATGGGCCCCCCGGGCCGAAGGGTGCTTTGTTTGGCCGCATCGTCGTAGATGGCCAAGTTTGTCGGGGATGGGCGAATGTCACGCTTTTCGCGCTGACACGCGGCTGCCAGCAACAGAGCGATGCATAGAACGGACGCGCCTATTCGCATAAAGCCAACTCCGATTCAGGGAACTTGGGGTACGGCATACTGATCCAGAATCCTGTGAACGGCAACTGACTGCGATTGGAGAACCTGGTCAAGCTCGGTCTTCAAAGTCTCATTCCCGCTCCGCACCGCGGCTGAAATTTCGTAAACAAACGGGACGCCGAGAAACGTGGACGGTGTCACAGGCGTGATGTCGAGTGGTACTGGTGCGCCCTTTGAGAAATAGCCGGCGAACGGTCCCCAGACAATGGCCACATCAACTGCTCCAGTTTCGACCGCATCGATCAGTTTGCGCGGAGGATTCAGTTGGCCGTATTCGCCGAAAAGGCTGAACCCCACCACATTTTGCGTGACGCCGCGATGAGCCAGCGCAAACGCCGGCGGGGCGTAATCGTCGCCTACAACGTGAATTCCAATGCGAAGATGCGACAAACGAGGATCGGCCAGCGACGAGATCTGCAGGTTTTGATCGTGCCGTGTAACGAAGACATACGTGGATCGATAATAGGGCTTAGTCGTCAGCACTTCCGGTAGTGATGCGGGTACGCCTAGGACAACTTCGCAAGCGCCCTGATCCAAGGATTTCTTCGCAAATGATTTGCGCTGCGACCACCACGTGTATTCGAGCCTGGCATTCGTGCTGGCTGCGAGCAGGTCAGCCAATTTGTTCTCAAATCCCTGCTGCTGCTCATTCGAAAAAGGCAAGTTATTCGGATCCGCGCACACGCGCAGCACTGAGCTTTGAGCGAACATCGGAACCGCCGCGATGACCAACAGCGCGAGCCTACGGTAGGGCAAATACATACAGCATTCCACCTTTGGTCGTGTGTTTGCCCAGATCCGACATCGCGTTTAGAAAGCCCAGCGCTCCGGTGCCGTCCACGCCGTTTAACCCACCAGAAACTGCCGCACCGGACCATCCACCCACGCCCGAAAGAATCGCCACATACTGCTTTCCATCGGGTCCTTTGTAAGTAACGGGCTGGCCGATAATCCCTGATCCGACTTTGAATTGCCACAGAGTATGACCGTTATGCGCATCCAGCGCTTTAAACCAGCCGTCCATTGTGCCGTAGAAAACCACGTCTCCGGCGGTGGCTAGTGCGCCACTCCAGACTGGAAAATTCTCTTTCACCGCCCACACCGTCTTCGCCTGCACCGGATCCCAGGCAGAGAAAATTCCACGGTTGCCTCCCGGACCCGCGTACATCCGCACGTTCATCCCGACGTAAGGCGTGCCAGCGATGTAGTTTGCTTGCGTTCCCTGCGTCTCATAACAGAGATTGTTATGAGGTATGTAAATAAGCCCGGTCTTAGGCGAGTACGCGGAAGGCGTCCAGTCCTTGGTGCCCGGAGGCGCGGGACACGCGTCGCGAATCGTCTTGAAGCCCGTTTGCTTCGTCGGATTCAACTTCAGCTCACCCGTCTTCGTATCCACCCCTTCGCTCGTATTCACATACCCGAACGTCTGAGCGGATACGATTTCTCCGGTTGCCCTGTCCATCAGGTACAAATACCCGTCGCGGTCTGGGTGTGCCAGCACTTTTCTCAACTTTCCACCGATATTTAGATCGAGCAGAATATTTTCATTCACGGAATCGTAATCGTGAAGGTCGTGCGGGCTGATCTGGTAAGCCCAAATTGCTTCCCCCGTCTCGGGCCGGCGCGCGAAGAGCGTCGATGACCATTTGTTATCGCCCGGCCTCTGATCGGGATTCCAAGGCCCCGGATTGGAAGTGCCGTAATAGAAGAGATCCAGATCAGGATCGTAGGAGATCCAACTCCAGGCTGCTGCGCCGCCGATTTTCCAAGCATCTCCGGGCCACGTCTTCATACCCAAATCGGGGCCCTGGTCTTTGTGATAGAACGGCTTAAAATTCGGACCAATCAACACGTCCTTGTCAGGGCCGGTTGCGTAAGCACGCCACTTGATCTTTCCAGTGTCCGCGTCGAGTCCCGCCAGCCACCCTCGAACTCCGAATTCACCACCGCTGTTACCAACCAGCACAACGCCTTTCGCCACGATCGGAGCCATCGTGATGGACTCACCGGTATTGATGTCGCCGAGCTTTGTTCTCCAAACCTGCTTCCCCGAGTTGGCGTCAACAGCTACGGTCTGAACGTCAAGCGTGTTGTAAATGATCTTGCCCTTCCAGTAGACAGCTCCGCGGTTGACAACGTCACAGCAGGCAACTCCCTGGGATGAGGGCGCCGGGTCCGGCTGATACATCCACTTCATCGGCGCGCCCGGTTTGGTAAGGTCAAGCGCATACAAGTAATTCGGGAACGGCGTCACGACGTACATCGTGTTATTCACGATCAGAGGCGCCGCTTCATGCCCGCGGGTAACGCCGGTCGAAAATGTCCACGCCAGCTTCAGCGAGTTGACGTTCCCCGTAGTGATCTGATCTAAGCTGCTGTAGCGGGTACTGGCGTAGTTTTTCGGTGCCATTACCCATTGCCCGTCATCCGGCTGGTTCTGTATCTGCCCGTTGCTCGGAGTAATGGAAAGAGCAGTACTGAGAAGAAACAAGCCGTATACCCGGCCGATCTTGATTCGGGTCATGGCTGGGATACCTTCAAATCTACCGTCCCAGACACACCGCTGTGTATCGTCATTTATTTGCCCTCAGCAACGCTATGCCGAACCCCGCTTCTACATCTCTGGTCTATAGAGCTAAAAATGTATATTGCTGTTTCATTCACGTTGAAATCACCTGTTCGGAAAGTTTCGCAGGCATGCCGGGCAGATCAGCGGATAGGTGACGGTCAAGTGTGGAGTTACTGATTTCCTTTGTTCGCTGGAACCGGCTGACGCGGGCAGATATCTTCCACTGTTCCGGATCGGAATCGTAAGTCCACATACCCGAACGTGGCCGACGAATTATTTGGTAGTGAATCGCTGAGAGTCGGTGCGGCTAGGTCGCACCGACTAATTATGTGACGCGGAATCAGTGGCCTTTGCGACGGCATCACCACCTCGCCCAAATGTACTAGAACCTGATCCTTAAGCGCTGGATGCCATCCAAACAAGTTCAGCTAGGCTCCGTTTCTCTCAATACCGAAGCCTCGGTTTGGTCTGATCTCGCAGCGCCGGTTTCGACATTCATTCATGACAAAATAGAAATTCTGCATTTCTATCGACAATCTGGATTTGCCCCATTCCCTTGCCCATGTCTACTCAGCAACCACGATTCGTGTACGATGCCGTAATCGTCGGCTCCGGCGCTACCGGCGGATGGGCCGCTAAGCGGCTCACCGAAGCCGGTATGCAGGTGGCGTTGGTAGAAGCCGGACGCCGGATTCAACCCAGTGAGTTCACTGAACATCAGCGTTCCTGGCAGTTGCCCTTTCTTGAACACTCACCGCTGGTTTCCGAAACACGCCCGATACAAAGTACCTGTCCCTCGTGCACTGAATACAACTACAAATGGTTCGTGAACGATCACGAGAACCCGTACACGCAAGAGAGGCCATTTACCTGGATTCGGATGCGGGTGCTCGGGGGCCGAACTTTGAGTTGGGGGCGCCAGGCGTACCGCATGAGCGACCTCGATTTTAAGGCTGCGTCTCATGACGGTTACGGCGACAACTGGCCTATCAGTTATCGGGAACTCGCGCCCTATTACGATCTGGTCGAGAGCTATATCGGCGTGAGCGGCCAGCGCGAAGGGCTATCTCAACTTCCCGACGGCGAATTTTTACCACCCATGGAGTTCACCTGTGGGGAAAAGCTCTTCAAACAAGAAGTCGAAAGCAAACTGGGGCGAAGAGTCACGATCGGGCGAGCCGCAATTCTCACGCAGAAGCACAATGGGAGAGCAGCTTGCCACTACTGCGGCCCGTGCTACCGCGGTTGCATCACAAGCTCCTACTTCAACAGTCCGGCAACCACATTGGCAGATGCAGAGAAGACCGGTCGCCTCACGATCTTCACTAACGCCGTAGCGGCACGCATAAAAATGAAAGACGGAAAAGCGTCCTCCGTCGAATACGTAGATTCTGCGAAGCGCGAGCTGCACCAAGTCCGTGGCAAGCTCGTCGTTCTATGTGCGTCCTCGCTAGAATCCGTGCGCCTGATGCTGAACTCCTCAATCTGCAACTCAAGTGGAGTGCTCGGTCACTACCTTTTGGACAATATGTTTCGCGGTGGCGCAGACGGCTCTATTCCCGCAGGAAAGGCCTCGCCTTGGAGTGGCGCACCGGCTCGACCGAATGGGATCTACATTCCACGGTTCCGCAACGTCAAGGAGAAGGAGACAAACGGTTTCATTCGTGGTTACGGCTACCAGGGTGGCTGTACGCCCTCGTTCGACTTCGACGCACCAGGGCTGAGTGCCCAATATAAGGATGCAGTGCGGCATGGTTATTGGAATATGAGGCTCAACCTGTATACCGAGTGCCTCGCCCGCAAGGAAAACCGTGTAGAGATCGACTCCGCACGGGCTGATGCGTGGGGCATTCCCATCCTAAAGATGAATATGTCCTGGAGCGACAATGAGCTCAAGATGTTTGCGGATGCGCAGCACGAGGCAATGACAATGTTGAAGGCCGCTGGCGCCCAGAACATTAGGCTCTACGATGAACGCTCCAAACCCGGCGCCGCGATTCACGAAACCGGTGGCGCCCGCATGGGTGACAATCCGCGAACCAGCGTGTTGAACCGCTACAACCAAGCCCACGATGTTGAAAACCTGTTTGTAACAGATGGCTCCTGTTTTGTATCGAATGCATGCCAGAATCCAACCCTGACTATGATGGCCATTACCGTCCGTGCGTGTGACTACATCACTCACGAGTACGCGAAAAAGCTGGGATGAGCAGACCGCGACGGGAACTGCGGGTGGGGCTCCTTGGACAAGGCTTCATGGGCAAAGCACACTCCAATGCTTTTGCGCAGGTAGGCCGGTTCTTCGACATTCCTTTCCGTTTGCGCCTCAGCGTCCTATGCGGCCGTGATCAACTGGCGCTTGAACGATCGGCAGATGCGTGGGGCTGGGAGCACACCGCCACCGACTGGCGCGAAGTGGTTGAACGCCGCGATATCGATTTGGTCGATATTGCTCTTCCTAACTACCTTCACGCTGAAGTAGCCGTCGCGGCGGCGAACGCCGGGAAAATGGTGCTATGTGAAAAACCACTTGCCAATACGTTGGAAGAAGCCAGAATTATGGTGCAGGCATGTCAAGGCGTCCCAACGATGGTCTGGTTCAACTACCGGCGAGTTCCAGCTATCGCTTATGCTAAACGCCTAATTGATGATGGCCTTGTCGGGCAGGTCTTTCACTACCGAGGGACGTACCAGCAGCAATGGGGAACCGACACTAGTCGCCCGCTGACCTGGAAGATGGATCCGGCTCAAGCTGGGCATGGAGTTGTTGGGGACCTCCTTTCACATGCCGTTGACCTTGCGCTGTTCCTGAATGGTCCGCTCGAGCAGGTCACCGCGCTCACAAAGACATTTGTGCCAGGCAGACCCGTGGAAGATGCGGTCGAATCACTCGCCACCTTTGCGAACGGCAGTATTGGCTCTCTGGAAGCGACAAGGTTCGGTGTCGGATTCCGCAACGGAAACAGCTTCGAGATACAGGGCGTGAAGGGGATGCTGCGCTTTCATCTGGAAGATTTGAACAGACTTGAGTTCTTCGACGCCCAGGATCCGGCGGGTTTACAAGGTACACGTAATCTGCTGGTGACCGATCCACAGCATCCTTACGGAACAAACTTCTGGCGTCCCGGTCACATCATCGGCTACGAACACACTTTCATAGCGGCTCTCGGCGACTTTCTGACCAGCCTCTCGCGAAGCGAGCCGTTCCATCCAAATTTCGAAGACGGGCTGCGCGTGCAGCAGGTCCTCGAAGCAGTCCTACGTTCTGCAGAATCCCGGCAGTGGGAGGGAATACCAGTATGAGTTTATCGAGGCGCGCCTTCACGGCAGGTCTGGCAGCAGTTCCACTGGTCAAAGGCAACGTGCACTCCGGAGGTCCGCTAACCGGGGCATCCCAAGCAGAAAGTTCCCGTACCTCGGAGTGGCA